>Ga0209812_10000845_pt1 | contig 24450 bp, 18 predicted proteins | sample JI71714BDNA_FD_187502 | JGI IMG/M metagenome (GOLD analysis project Ga0209812, IMG submission 187502) | Wastewater effluent complex algal communities from Wisconsin, to seasonally profile nutrient transformation and Carbon sequestration -... | ecosystem: Engineered > WWTP > Effluent > Algae...
GTTGCAAAATAATCGCAAGCGGCGAGGGTCAACACGCCCGGAAGCAGCATGGCGAGGGACAGGGGCCGCATGACGCGCCTCAGCTGTCCGCGCCGGGGGTCCAGGCCTCGTAATCGCCCACAGCGCGGGCGCGCTGGCCACCGCGCTCCAGTGCGCCTTGCGGGAAATAGGCGCGGGCGGTGCCGGTGGCGTTGGGGGTGTAGTCCGCCTCCCAGATCTTGGGCGGGGGCAAGTGGCTTTCCGGCACATCATCATAGGTGCCGTGGAGCCAGCCGTGCCATTCGGCCGGCACGCGGCTGGCATCATTGGCACCATTGTACATCACCCAGCGCTTTTCGCGGCTGGTGTAGGAGCCGTCATTCACACCCGCCGCCTTGGGGCGCGCGCGGTAATACATGTTGCCGGCAGCGTCGGTGCCGACGTGTTCGCCCTTGGCGCGGCTGGCCCAGAGTTGCGTGCCGAGGGTGGCGCCGTCCCACCAGGTGAAGATTTTTGCGAGGATACCCATGGGCGTGCGCCTAGCGGAATTGGCGGGGAGCGCCAAGGGGTGAGATTAGCGCTGATCGGTCGCACCGCGACCGCGAGCGCACACGCGCGAGCCGCAGGTGCTCCGGCGCGAAGCGGCGGAAACGCACGGAGGACGTGCCCGCGGATGCGGGCACGCAAACTAAGGCAGCTTCCATGTAACCCGGTCCCCCGGAACGATCCCCAACTCCTTCGAGCGGCCCGCGCGCAATTCCAGCACCGCGCTCGCCAGCCCGCTCGAACGCACCGATTCGAGCGAATAGGGTACGGTGTTCGCGGCGATATTGCTGATCCGTCCGTCCGGCCCGATGAAAATGATGTCGAGCGACAGCGGCGTGTTCTTCATCCAGAAGCTGCGCGGTTCGGGCACGGTAGAGGGGAAGATCATCCCTTCATTATCACCCAGCGCCGTGCGGAACATCAGCCCGCGCGCCTGCGCTTCGGCGCTGGCGGCAAGTTCAACCTTGAAGGCGAGCGACTTGCCCCCGCGATCCACCGTCAGGTCAATCACTTCGAGGCCCGAGACCGGATGGCGTGCCGCTTCGACCGGAGCCGGGGTCTGCGCGCTTGCCGTGGCGCTTTGTCCGGGCGAACAGGCCGCCAAAAGGCCCAGTCCCATCGCCGCTGCTGCAAGCATCTGCCTTACCATTGGTCTTGAACCCCTTCCTCGTCGGCAGCCTCGCCGAGCCAGTCCTCGATGTCCCCGGGGCTTGTTGCACCCAGGACGAAACGCACGTGGTCATACTGGTGGCCTGCGCGCAGCATTGCTGCAACGGCTTTTTCGTGGGCCTTGCGCATCACCAACGGGTCGCCGCCTTCCTCCGCCGAAGCGCCATAAGGGCCGAGCCTGCGTTTGCGCGCCATAAGTGCTGCCGCGCGGCGGCTGGCCGCTTCGCCCGGCGCATGGGCCTGCCGCAGCCCTTCGCCCACCCCTGCATGGCGCAACGTCTCCTCGACCCGCCGCGCGCCATAGCCCCGCGCGCCCAGATCGCGGGCGCGCATCCGGGCATAGGCATCATCATCGACGTAGCCGAGCTCCACCAACCGGGCGACAAGCGCGGGAACATCAATCTCCAAAGTGCGCCCATCGGCGTCTTCCGCCAATCCGCGTTCCCTGATCTTGCGGACAAGATAGCTTTCAAGCCGCGCTCCGGTGGTGGCAAAGCGGGCGGCATAATGCAGCGCCAGATCGCGCAATTGCGCTTCGCCGAGCGGGGGTTTCACCCGCTTCTCGCCCCGGCGTTTGCGCGCCGAATCCTCCCCGGCATCACGACCGGACGATGACGAATTCGCTTTACGTGAAACCATTTCGCCTTATTCGCGCCACTTTCTTTTTCAAATGCGGTTCATTGGACGCCGCCGGACTATGCCCGGCGACACGGGGTTATGCCAGAGCGCGTACGTGATGCCACCATGAAACGCGCCGCAAGTGACGGGTATCGTTGAAAAATATGACCGAGGCCGTTTTGACGCCGACGCCGAATGACTGCGACTTGCCGCGGATTCGTGCGCAATTTGCAACTTTCAATGAAGCGATCGACTACGCCGCGCAAAGCCAGAAGGGGCTCAACTTTCACGATATGCGTGGAGAACTCGCCCGGGTCTATCCCTACGCGGACATGCGCGAAGATGCGCTGGTCATGGCCCGCCGCTTGATCGCAGCGGGCATCGGCAAGGAAGACCGGGTTGCCCTGATTGCCGAGACCGGAGCGGATTTCGCCGCGCTGTTCTGCGCCTGCGTCTATGTCGGCGCGTGGCCGGTGCCGCTGCCGCTGCCGACCAGCTTCGGCGGCAAGGAAAGCTTCATCGATCAGCTGGCTGTGCAACTGCTCAGCAGTGACCCGAAAATCCTGCTCTACCCTGAAGAAATCGCGGAAATGGCGTCGACCGCCGCCGCTCGGCAGGGCTGCGAGGCGGAAAGCTGGCAGGATTTCGGCCGGCGTCCCGCGCCCGATTGCGCGCTTCCCGCCGCCAGCCCGGACGATATCTGCTACCTGCAATATTCCAGCGGCTCGACCCGCTTCCCGACCGGGGTCGCCGTCACCCACCGCGCGCTACTGCACAATCTCTACGGCCATTCGACCACGATGGAGCTGGGCGCGAACGACCGCTGCGTCAGCTGGCTGCCGTGGTATCATGACATGGGTCTGGTCGGCTGCCTGCTGTCGCTGATCGCCAATCAGGTGTCGGGCGACTACCTGAAGCCCGATGCCTTTGCGCGCCGGCCGCTGGCGTGGCTCGACATGATCAGCCGCAATCCGGGCAACACCCTCAGCTATTCGCCGACCTTCGGCTATGACATCTGCGCGCGCCGCATTTCCAGCCAGAGCAATGTCGCTGAACGCTTCGACCTGTCGCGCTGGCGGATTGCGGGCAATGGCGCGGACATGATCCGGCCCGACGTGATGCAGAACTTCGTCAACGCCTTTGCGGGCGCAGGGTTCAAGGCCGCGTCCTTCACCCCGTCCTATGGCCTTGCCGAAGCGGTGCTGGCCGTGACGGTGATGCCGCCGGGGGAAGGTATCCGCGTCGAACTGGTCGAGGAAGAGCGCCTGTCGGGCGCCCCGCGTGATCTCTCCCGCCCGGCCCGCTACCGCGCCATCGTCAATTGCGGCAAGCCGTTGCCCGACATGGATGTGGCCATCAAGGGCGAGGATGGCTCGCACAAGGCCGACCACCAGATCGGCAAGGTGTGGTGCCGCGGGCCGAGTGTGATGCACTCCTATTTCCGCAACCCCGAAGCGACCGGCGATTGCCTCGTCGATGGCTGGCTCGACACCGGCGACATGGGCTACACCGCCAACGGCTATCTGTTCATCGTCGGCCGGGCGAAGGACATGATCATCATCAACGGCAAGAACCACTGGCCGCAGGATATCGAGTGGGCGGTGGAACAGCTGCCCGGCTTCAACCACGGCGATATCGCGGCGTTCTCGATCGAGATGGAGAACGGCGAGGAAGCGCCCGCCGTGCTGGTGCATTGCAAGGTCTCCGACCCCGAAGAACGCGTGCGTCTGCGTGACCAGATCGCCGACAAGGTGCGCTCGGTCACCGGCATGAGCTGTATCGTCGAACTGGTCCCCCCGCGCACCCTGCCGAGGACGTCCTCGGGCAAGCTCAGCCGCGCGAAGGCGAAGAAGCTCTATCTGGCGGGCGAGATCGTTCCGATCGATCTGGCGGCGTAAAGCTACTCCGCTTCCGCCGCCCAGGCTGCGCGCAGCGGCCCTGCCCCCGCCCGCATCGCGGCTGCGACCCCGTCCCCGCGCAAAACTTCTGCCGCAGCCTCAGCTTCGTCCGCAGGGCCGGTGAGCACCACGCTCCGGTCAAGCCGCAGCGCGGCCCAGGCGATCAGGTCAAGCGCGGCTGTCCCCGTCTCGGTCGGCTCACCACCATCGAACGGCACCGTCGCAGTCAATGCGCCGGCAGGCGGAATCAGTTCGATGGTCCAATCCGGCTCGCTCGCGGCAATCCGCAGTTCGAGCGCGCGATACGTCGCAAGGCTGGCCCCGTCGAGCCGCTTGGCCCGCACCAGCGCGCGGCGGCGAGCGTCGTCGATCAGGACTTCGCGCGGCGGAACCCCCGCTGCCAGCGCCAGCCGCAGCGCCAGCGCCTCGGCGCGGGCAGTGGCCTCGCGCTCCTCGCGTGCACGGGCGGAAGAAAGCTGCGCGCGTTCTGCCGCCGAATCATTGGTGCCGACCTCGTATTGGACCAGATCGAGCCGCACTTCCTCGCCCAACCGCTCGGCCAGCGCCGCGGACAGCCCCTGCTCCACACCGGGCCGCAGCACCGGGGTGAACACCACCGCATGCACCCCGACCGGCGATGCGGCAAAGTCGATCTCCAGCATATCGAGCTGCGATCGCCCGTCGAACTGCTCGCGGATTTCAGCGCGCACGATGCGCTGCGCGTTGGTTTCCCATGCGATGCGTTGCAACGAAAAGCCGAGCGGCACCGCAAGTGCCACGAAGACCGCCGCCACGGCGATGTTCTGGAACATGGTGTTGCGTGCGCTCAGCGAATTGCGGAAGCCGTAGAGCTTGGCCATCCCGAAGGCAGTCAGCGCGATGGTGATGAAGTTGGTCACGAACAGCAGCAGTGCGCCCGAAAACACCGTCCAGTTCCACGTCGCCAACCCGAAGCCGACCACCGCGAGCGGAGGCATCAAGGCGGTCGCAATCGCCACGCCAACAATCGCGCCCTCGCGCCCGCGGATCATTGCATAGGCGCCCGCCAGCGCCGAAAACAGCGCCACGAACAGATCGAACAAATTGGGCCGGGTGCGCGCCGCAATCTCGCTGGTGATGGTCTGGATCGGCGAGACAAACACCAGCAGCGCACACAGCAGCACCGCCATCATGCTCCCGATCAGCAGCGTGCCGAGCGATCGCTTCAGCCAGTCCCAATCCCCGATGGCCAGCGCAAAGCCCAGCCCCATGATCGGCCCCATCAGCGGCGACAATAGCATCGCTCCGATCACCACCGCTGGCGAGGACAACAGCAGACCGAGGATCGCGATTCCCCCGCTCATCGCGGTCATGAACAAATAGTGTTCCGACAGCTTGCCATCCTCGCGCCGCCGCTCGGTCACTTCGGCCTGATCGACCTGACCGATGACATGCACCGTCCACCATTCGCGCACCTCATCCAGCGCCTTGCGCAGCGGATTGACCGGAGCAGCGGGCGCAGCAGAAGCGGGGCCGGAGGGTTCGATCATCGCAGGTGCCTCGCCAAAAACAGGGGTTTGCCTGCGATAGCCTGCGCGGGCGCCCCTTGCCAAGCGTGCGCGGGTCAGCGTCGACGCGATGGACGAAAGCGTCCTTTCGCGGTTACGATGCGGCAGGCCGCTTGAAAGGCGTGTTTTAGATCACTAATACAGTGGAAATGACCCGTGCGCGTCCGGCACCTTTGGCGCGGCGGGTTTGAGGGAGCACAAGACAGGTATGAGCACCGAAACCCAGAGCGCGACCCAGACTGCGACCGCCACCCCCTTTTCGCTCACCCCGCCCGATCCGGTGCCGCAGGTCGCGCCGGAACAGGCGATCGGGCTGGTGCCAGTCACAACCGAGCAAAAGTCGAAGCTCGACACCAAAGTCGATGCCTTCGTCAACGAACTGGTGATGGTCGATGCCAATTCGCCCCAGTTCGGCGAAAAGGTCGATCAGATCACCCGCATGGGGCAGGAACAGATCCGCGCCGCCGCTGCGATGTCGAACCGTTTCCTCGACCGTCCGGTGCGCGCGATGGATGGCGACGGCACGGTGGGCAAGGATCTGGCCGAACTGCGCCGCACGGTCGAAGACCTCGATCCAGGCCGCAAGGGCAAGCTTTCAGGGCCGCGCAAGATTCTCGGCATCATTCCTTTCGGCAACAAGCTGAAGAACTACTTCGACAGCTACACCTCGGCACAGGGGCATATCTCCTCGATCCTCCAGCGGCTCGAAAGCGGCAAGAAGGAACTGCACCTCGATAATGCCGCGATCGATACCGAACGGCAAAAGCTGTGGGCGGCGATGGGCGAGCTGGAGCAGATGATCCACATCGCCAAGACCCTAGACGAACGGCTGGAGGCCAAGGCGCTGGAGCTCGACAGCTCCGACCCCGCCAAGGCCAAGGCGCTGCGCGAATCGGCGCTGTTCTATGTCCGCCAGCGCACGCAGGATTTGCTGACCCAGATGGCGGTGAGCGTACAGGGCTACCTCGCGCTTGATCTGGTCAAGAAGAACAATGTCGAACTGGTCAAGGGCGTGGATCGCGCCTCGACCACCACTGTGGGCGCGCTGCGCACGGCGGTGACGGTGGCTCAGGCGATGACCAACCAGCGGCTTGTGCTCGGCCAGATCACCGCATTGAACAAAACCACCAGCGACATCATCGATTCGACCAGCACGCTGCTGCGCGAACAGACCGCGCAGATCCACGAACAGGCCGCGTCGGCCACGATCCCGCTGGAAACGCTGCAACGCGCCTTCCAGAACATCTACGACACGATGGACGAGGTCGACAATTTCAAGGTCCGCGCGCTCGATTCGATGAAGCAGACCGTCACTGTGCTGACCGCCGAGGTCGAGAAGTCGAAGGGCTATATCGCCCGGGCTGAAGGTCAGGCGCAGGCGCAGGCCAAGGTCGCAGCGCAGACGCCGTCCTTGCTGGCGCTGGACAAATAATGGCCGACACGACCCGCGATTCCGACCGCATCCTGCGCGAGGCCAAGACCAGCCTCGCGGTGCAGCGCGATGGCGGGACGCACCGGCCGGGGCCACGGAGCATCGGGCGCGGGTCGGCGGAACTGAAGATGAAGAGCCTCTTGAAGCGGGTGCGCAACATCGCGCTCGCGGTGGTGGCAATCTGGATCGGTGCGGGGATTGTCAGCGCGGTCGTCGGCCCGCTGCTGTTCTGGGGCTTCATGGCGACGCTCGTGGCGACTGCGGTCGCGGTGGGTGTTTTCGGGATCTTCCCCAAGGTCAAGGTGCCCAAACGCGCCGAGTTGAAACTGGGCAACCCGAGCCAGATGGTCGCGCGCACCGAATTGTGGCTTGAGGCGCAGCGCCCCGCTCTGCCGCCGCCCGCGCAAATCATTGTCGACCAGCTCGGCGTTCAGCTCGATGCGCTCGGGCTGCAACTGAAGGGCCTCGGCGATAACGAGCCGGCTATGGCCGAAGTGCGCGAACTGGTGGGGGAATACATCCCCGAAACGATCGACAATTACCGCAAGATCCCCGCGCACCTGCGCAACGAGGAATATGCCGGCAAGACCGCCGATGAACGCCTGACCGAAAGCCTGACCAAGCTGTCAGGCGAAGTTGACCGGGTGACGCGGCGTCTGGCCGAAGGCGCGCTCGATGATCTGGCGATCAAGAGCCGCTATCTCGAATACCGCTATGGCGGGGCCGAGGCTCTGGAAGATCTGACCGGGATGCCGGACGCGGGTGTGCCGCTGCCGGACTTCTCGGCAATCCCCACAAAGCAGGAACGCTAGGCCATGCGCGTAACCCTTCCCCATGATCTGCCCAAGGACGAAGTGCGCCGCCGGATGCGCGCCCATGCGGACGAGATCGCGGGGTTCTTCCCCCCCGGCCTTGCCCGGGTGACGACCGGCTGGCCGCATGATGATCGCATGGACATCACCGCCGAAGTGATGGGCATGAGCATCCCGGGCGGCGTCGATCTGCGCGATGGCGACGTGGTGATCTCGATGGACCTGCCGATGCTGCTGAGCGTGATGAAGGGGCCGCTGGAAGCTGCGGTGAAAAAGGAAGGCGGGCGGCTGCTCGCCCCCTGACCGGAGTGCTCCGATACGGAGCAATCTGCAAAAAGCCCTGCGCGGTTCCGTTTGCCAAGGCCTTGCCCATGTGTCATATTCTTTGGACACAATTTTTTGCCTAATTTGCCTTACACTCGGCCCATAAGCCCAGGATAACGCGGCAGTTCGGCTTGGCGCCGATTCGGGCAGGAAGGACGGGTGGCATGGCACCGTTCAGGGACACGGCCGGATCACCGGCACTATCACCGGCAGGGTCGGACAACAGCCTGCGCACCCATCTGCGCGCTGCCACCATGGCTGCGCATGACCTGCTCGATCACGCCATGCAGGCCGCCAGCGGGTGGCAGACCCGGCAGGATTACGCCCGCTTCCTTGCGCTGCAACACGCTGCCCGCGCACCGCTGGAAAGCTGGCTGGCGGAACATGCTCCCGGCGATCTGGCACCCCCGCCCCAGACCCCGCTGCTTGCCCGCGATCTGGCGGTGCTAGGCATGGATTTGCCCGCGCCAGCCCCTACCCTGACCCTGTTCAGGACTGGGGCCGGCCCGGCTCTGGGAACCGCGCTCGGCACGGCCTGGGTGCTGGCCGGATCGGCGCTCGGCAACCGCTCGATTGCCAAACAGGTTGACCGGGTCGGCGGCGGCGCATGGCCGACCGCGTTCCTCGGGGACGAGGCGATGATGGCCTTCTGGCAAGGGCTTCGCGCCCGGATTGAACGCCCTGCCGCCCCCGCCGAAGCCGAAGGTGCAACCCGTGCGGCAGAGGTGGTCTTCGCCCATTTCCTCGCCGTGGCAGAACATGGTCAGGCGCCTGACAATGCCCGCGAAAGCCTGTCAGCATGAACCTCCACCAACGCAACGACACGCTGTCAGAGTGTGACCGCGAGGCGATCCATCACATTGCCGCAGTCCAGAGTTTTGGCGGGCTGATTGCAGCCGACGCGCAGGGGCGCACGGCGCATATCTCGGCCAATGTCGCGGCGCTTCTTGGCCGTGCCGATATGCCCGAAACCGGCACGCCGCTGGCTGATATCATCGCGCCCGAAGCGCTCGCCGTTCTGGAACAGGCGCTGGCCCATCTCGCCGGGGTCGACACGCTGGAACGGCGCTTCGGCATTGATTTGACCGGCAAAGGCCAGCTGTTCGACTGTGCTGTCCACAAGAGCTGCGGCCTGTCGATCATCGAATTCGAACACCACGCCCGCAATGATTTTGCCGACCATGTCAGCATGATCGTGCCCGTGATCGCCCAGCTTGAACAAGCGTCCAGCGTGGCTGACCTGTGCGACACCGCAGCCCGACTGGTGCGGCAGATGACCGGCTATGACCGGGTGATGATCTACCGATTCCACCCCGACGACAGCGGCGAAGTGATCGCCGAGGCGCGTGACGAAGCGCTCGAACCCTATCAGGGCCTGCGCTACCCCGCTGCAGACATCCCGAGCCAGGCGCGGGAACTGTTCCGCCGCAACCGTTTCCGCGTCATCGCCGACATGGAATCCGAAGCCGTGCCGATCCTCCCCGCACTGGGGCCGGAGAGCGAACCGCTCGACCTGTCGATGTCGATGCTGCGCGCCCATTCCAAGATGCATCTGGCCTATATGCGCAACATGGGCGTAGGCGCGAGCCTGGCGATTGCGATCGTGCGGCATGACCGGCTGTGGGGCATGATCTCGTGCCACCACCGTGAAGCCCGCCTGCCGCCCTATTCCCTGCGCACCGTGGCCGAGTTGCTGAGCCAGACCTTCTCGCTGATGCTCGACCGTATTCTGGTCGCGCAGGCAGAGACCCTGCGTGAACGCGCGCGGCAATTGAACGACCGGCTGCTCCTGCGACTGGCGGGCGGGGTGACGTTGGCCGACAGCCTGCCGATGATCGAGGAGCTGCTGCGCGGCACGATCCAGCATGACGGTATCTCGCTGTTCGCCGACGGCGATTACCGCGCCAGTGGCGACGCGCCGGAGGAGGCCGAGTTTCGCGCCATTGCCCCGCTGCTCGCCAGCACGCTGGGCGGAGCGACCCATTCGAGCACGCGGCTCGCCGATCAGGTTCCCGAAGCCTCCGGTTTCGCCCACCGCGCCGCCGGGGCGCTGATCCTGCCCCTGTCACGCGGCACCCGCGATTCGCTGGTGCTGTGGCGCAGGCCGCTCGAACGGGTGATTACCTGGGCGGGCGACCCGGCCAAGGCGGCGGCGGCTCCGGGTGAACTGCTCCAGCCCCGCGCCAGCTTTGCCGCCTGGCAGGAAACCGTGCGCGGCCACAGCGCCGACTGGAGCGCCGACGAATGTGAAATCGCCGCCCGCTTGCGCCGCACCCTGATCGAGGTCGTGTTGCGCATGACCGAGGATCTGACCCGCGAACGCGCCCGCGCAGCCGAACAGCAGGACTTGCTGATCGCCGAACTCAATCACCGCGTGCGCAATATCCTCGGGCTGATCCGAGCGCTGGTATCGCAATCGCAGGCAGAGGCGCTGAGCGTTCCCGGCTTTGCCGCCATCATCGGCGGGCGAATTGCCGCGCTGGCGGCAGCGCATGACAACATCACCGCCAAGAACTGGGGTCCGGCCAGCCTCGCCCGGCTGATCGAAGCGGAACTCGCCCCCTATTGCGGTGAAACCCGCGCGCGTTTCCGCCTGTCGGGCGATGATGTGCTGGTCGCGCCCGAGGCTTACACCATCCTGGCGCTGGTGGTGCATGAACTGGCGACCAATTCGGCAAAATATGGCAGCCTGTCCGCCCGCGCCGGGAGTGTCGATATCAGCCTTGCGCGCACCGCCTTCGGCGATCTGGCGCTGCGTTGGCGCGAAGCGGGGGGACCGCCGGTTACCGCACCGACGCGGCACGGTTTCGGTTCCACCATCATCACCCGCTCGGTCCCGCACGATCTGCAAGGCGAGGCCGATGTGCGCTACAAGCTCGCGGGCGTCGAAGCCGATTTCCTGATCCCGGCGCGCTACCTTGCCGCGCGCGAGGAAAACGCACCGCCCCGCCCAGTGCCGCCGCCGCCCGAACCGCAGCGCATCCCTTCTGGCCAGCTTCCGCTCCAGCCTGCCCGTGTGCTGGTGGTCGAGGACAGCATCATCATCGCGCTCGATACCGAGGAGAACCTCAAACGCCTTGGCGTGGGCGATGTCCGGATTGAAAGCTCAGTCACCGGCGCGTTGGCGGCGATTGCCGAAGACCGGCCCGATTTTGCGATCATCGATTTCAATCTCGGCGGGGAATCCTCCGAACCCATTGCCGAAGCCCTGCGCGCTGCAGGCGTGCGCTTCGTGCTGGCGACCGGCTATGCCGAAGGCGCAGGCGGATTCGAGCGGATGGGCGCTGCTGCGGTGCTGCGCAAACCCTATGGCATGACCGAGATTGAGCGCCTGCTGGTCGGCAATTGACTGTCAGGCCGCGCGCGTGAGCAGTGTGATCTGCGCCGCGCTGAAATCGAGGCTGCCCAGCCCGGTCGCCACCAGACACTCCCCCGCACCGGCCCGCGCAGAACCATCGCGCGCGGACACTTCGCCCGCCAGCGGCAGCACCAGCAGCGCGTCGGGATAGGCCGCGAGCGTCGCCGCATCGGGTGCGCCTTCGATCCGGTCGAGCCGGAAATGCGGGCCATCGACCAGCACCTGACCATCAGCAATGCTGCGGCGGTGCTCCGCAGCGTATGGCACGCCCTCGGACACGGCCAGCGCGCGCTCCAGATGCAATTCACGCGGGCGGCCATAGTCGTAGAGGCGGAAGGTGGTCTCGCTGGTCTGCTGCACCTCGACCAGCGACAGGCCGGGGCCGATCGCATGGACCGTGCCTGCGGGAAGGTAGAACAGATCGCCGGGACGCGCCGGGTGCCAGGTCAGCAATTGTTCGATCGTGCCGTCCAGCGCCGCCGCTTCGATTTCGGCAGGCGTCACGTCCCGTTCGAACCCGATAGCAAGGCGCGCGTCCTCATCGGCATCGAGCACCAGCCAGCATTCCTCCTTGCCCGCTTCGCCTGCCAGCGCGGTGTCATCGGAAGGGTGGACCTGCACCGACAGCTTTTCTGATGTGAACAGGTACTTCACCAGCACCTGCGGCACTTCGGGCGGAGGTTCGAACCAGATCTCGCCGATCCGTGTCCCGGCAGGCGCCACGAAGGGCGCGGGCAGTTCGTCACGGCCCCAGACCTTGTCGACCATGCGGGTGGGAAGCTGGCGGGCGGCGCTCACTGGTTGACCGCCCCGGGCAGCTTGCCCACGGCCTGCGCGCCGTCACGCGTGGTCACCAGCACCTCGCCGCCCGAGACGATGATGCACACATCGGTCAGCCCCACCGCCGATATACGCGGGCCGTCACTCATGGCGAACACACCGCTGCATTGGGCCAAGTCGGCCGTCCCGCGTACGACATTGCCGGCCGTGTCGGCCTCTCCCGCAAGCGCTTCGCCGAGCGCGGCCCAGTTGCCGATGTCCGACCAGCCCATGCTGGCAGGCACCATCGCGGCGCGGGCGGTGTTTTCCATCACCGCATAGTCGATCGAGTCCCCCGCGATCGCGGCAAAGGGCTCCGCCGCCGGGTGGAAGCGCGCGCCCTCGGTGGTGCCGCCTTCGACAGCTTCACGCACCAGCCGTGCCATGTCGGGCCGGTGGGCGGCGAGTTCGGCCAGCAGATGTCCGGCACGGAACGCGAAGATGCCACCATTCCAGCTATATTCGCCGCTGGCGAGATAGGCCTCGGCACGGGCAAGATCGGGCTTTTCGACGAATTCCCTGATTGCAAAGCCGCCCGCAAGCGGCTCGCCGCGCCGCAGGTAGCCGTATCCGGTCTCGGGCCGGTCCGCCGCGATGCCGAAGCTGACCAGATAATCGTCCCGAGCGAGGGCCGCGGCAGCCAGCGCGGCGGCGCGGAAAGCGGCGCTGTCGGCAATGTGGTGGTCGCTCGGGCAGACCAGCATCACCGCATCTTCGGGCAGCAGCGCGGCGGCCAGCGCGATCGCGGGCGCGGTGTTCTTGGCCGCCGGTTCAATCACCAGCCGCGCGCCCGGCGTATCGCCGAGCTGCGCCATGATAAGATCGGCATGGACCGCGCCCGCCACCACCATCGGCGGCGCAAAGCGATCATCGCCCGCCACCCGGCGCGCTGCCTGCTCGAACAGGGTTTCATCGCTTACCAAAGGCAGAAACGGCTTGGGAACGGCCTTGCGGCTGACAGGCCAAAGGCGCGTGCCGCTGCCGCCGCACAGGATCACCGGATGAATTGCATTCACGTGAATACCCTCTTTTGACGCAGCCTATATCAGCAAGATTGCCGGAAACGAGACAGAACTCCCCCTATTCCGATCTAAAACCACTGCTGGCGCCAGTAAAACGGCGCAGGCACAGGATTTCCGCTGGCATCCATCGCAGGACGGAAGCGGAGCCGGGTTTCGACCAGCCGGCAAGTGATACGGTCGGCCTCGGCATCGGGGCTCGCACGATAGATGCTGCAATCACGCGCCCGCCCGTCGGTGCCGACCGTAACCCGCACGATCACCTGGGTTCCGCGCCGTGCCTCGCGCCCGCCGGGCGGGACGGGAAAATCGCGGGCATTATCGATGCTGCCCGAAATGTGAACCGGCTTGCTGACAGCGATCCCGCCGCGCCCGTTCCCGCTGTTGCCGCTGCCTGTGCCATCGCCGCTACCAGCCGCGCCGGTGCCAGCGCCCGCCGCAGCCGCGCCCGATTGATTCGCCTTGCCGGTCGAAGCCGTGCGCGGAAGCGGCCTGTCCTCCTTCAACCGCACGCGCGGGGTTTGCGCCGTAACCGGCTGCGCCACCGCCTCGCGGCCGGGATCGCCTTGCGCGCCTTCATCCGGTTCGGACTGATTTTCCGGCGGGGGCGGTTCGGGCGGGGCGGTAATGGTGACAGTGAAAGCGGACACCACCTCGCGTTCGACCGAGGCGGTCAGATCGGGGGCAAGCGCGCGGGCAAGGCCGTAAAGTGCCGCCAGATGCAACACCACAATCCCGGCAATCAACGGCCAGCTCAGTCGGCGGGGCCGGGTCTGGAAGCTGCGGTTGGTCATTTCTGCCTCAAGCCTGCTTCTCCGATCGCTCCATTACGGATGCGGTTGTCCCCGCACGCCGTGCGGGCGGACTATACCAAAGCCGAAGCAATTGGCGATGGACCGCAGCGATCGAGCGCGCATTGGATCATGAACGGCCCGACGGGATTGATCCGCCGGATGCCGGAGCAGACTTCGCCCCCGGCGGCGCGGCCACACTCCGTGCGCCCCCTGAGCCAGACCCCACGGAAAATGCGGGCATCGGTTCCGCAAGGCTGTTGGAATGGCTGGGCTGGCCAAGTCTCGGCCGGAATCGGCGCGGCTGGTCAAGACCGGGTGCCATCGCGGCGGGGTCGATCGACCGGTCGAGCCTTGCCGCGGCGTTGATTGGCGGCGCGTTCTACCTCGCCATCGCCTGCGCCAGCCTGTTGCTTGCCCGTGCGGGAGAAACTGTCAGCCCGATCTGGCTACCCAATGCCTGCGCGGTCGCTTTCCTGCTGCGGGTGCGGCTGCGCAACGAATTGCCGTTTCTGCTCGCCTGCTTCGCTGCCAGCCTTGCCACCAATGCGGTTGCGCAGATGCCCGACAAGTTTGCGCTGGTGTTTTCATGCGGGAACATCGTCGAAATCATCATTGTGCTGGCGCTTGCGCGCGGGGGCGACAAGGCGATGCCGGACATGAGCCGGCTTACCGATCTCGCCCGTTTCGTCTGGGCGGGCGGCCTTGTCGGTCCACTGGCTTCGGCCATTCTCACCGCGCCGGTGATGGGTGACAGCCTTGAAGCCGTGCGCGCCGGAGCTGTGACGTGGTTCCTGACCGACAGCATGGCCATGGTGCTGGTGGTGCCGGCGGCGCTGCTGCTGGCTGACCGGTTCCGCGGTCAGCTCGCCCCCGCACCGGCCCATATGCTGGAGAGCGCTGCGCTGCTGGGCGGCGGCATGGCCTGCGCCTTTCTGGTGTTCAACCAGACGCATTACCCGCTGATGTTCCTGATCCAGCCGATCACCCTGCTTCATGCCTTCCGGCTCGGCAGTCTGGGCAGCGCGCTCCATGTCGGCGGGGTGGCGGTCGTGGCCGCCGTCATGACCTGGACAGGGCAAGGCCCGATCGCCGCGGCGAGCGGCGGGGGCATCGCGCAGCTGCATCTGCTGCAAGCTTTTATCGCCGCCAATTTCCTCACCGGGCTGCCCGTTGCCGCGATCCTTGCAGGGCGCGACCGGATGATGGCGCGGCTCGAAGCGGGCAAGCGCGAGGTCGATCTGCTGGCCGACAATATAACCGATGCGATCCTGCGCTACGATCTCGACGGGATCTGCACCTACACCTCGCCTTCGGTAAGCGATGTGATGGGAGCGCCGTCCGCAGCCTTTCTCGGCAAGCCTGCGACCGCGCGGCTGCATCCCGATGCGCGTGACCGGGCGCTGCAGGCACTGGAACGGTTGCTGGGCGGCACCAGCCAGCGTGAGCGCGTGACCTATCGCCGTTTTGCCGATGCGCCCGATGGCTCCCCGGTCTTCCTTGAGGCTGACTGCGCCCTTGTCCGCAATCCCGATACCGGCGCGCCCGAAGGCGTGGTGGTTGCGGCCCGCGATGTGACCGAACGGGTCGAGCTTGAATTGCTGCTGACCCGCGCCCGCCGCCATGCCGAGAATGCGGCACGGGCCAAATCCGATTTCCTCGCCAATATGAGCCACGAGATCCGCACACCGATGAACGGGGTGCTGGGCTTTGCCGAACTGATGCTGCAGGGCGAGCTGGCCGATGACCAGCGCCGCTTTGCCGAGATGATCGTGCAGTCGGGCCGTTCGATGATGATGCTGCTCAACGACGTGCTCGACCTCTCCAAGATCGAAAGCGGCCAGTTCGCAATCGACCGGGCGCCGGTGAACCTTCATGCGAGCCTTGCCGAATGTGCTGCGCTTCACCGTCTGGCGGCAGAGCGCAAGGGGCTGACGCTCGAGCTGGTTGGCGATTGCAGCGATGATCCTGCCTGCCGTTTCAGCGAAGCGAACCCGCCATGGCTGCTGACTGACGGGCTGCGGCTGCGACAGATTCTGCTCAACCTGATCGGCAATGCGGTCAAATTCACCGAGGCTGGCCACATCCGGGTGGGTTACCGGGTGAACCGCCATGACGTGCGCATCACCGTGGCGGACAGCGGCATCGGCATCAGCCCGCTCCAGCTGGAAACGGTCTTCCACCCCTTCACCCAGGGCGAGGCCGATACCGCTCGGCGGTTCGGGGGAACGGGCCTCGGCCTGTCGATCAGCCGCCAGTTGGCGGCATTGCTGGGCGGTCAGATCGAGCTTGAGAGCACACCGGGCGAAGGATCGCGCTTCACGCTGGTCTTGCCCGCAGCGCTGGCCCCGCCAATGCAGGCGGACGCCTTCGCCGAACCGGCACCGCCGCCCGAACTGCCGCCCCAGTCCCTCGCGCCCTCACGCATCCTGCTGGTCGAGGATCACGACATCAACCGCCTGCTGATGACCGAAATGCTCGAACGCTGCGGGCAGGAAGTCGATGTGGCGCATGACGGGAACGAAGGGATCGCGATGGTGATCGATTCGATCATGCGCGGGCGGCCCTATGATCTGGTGCTGATGGATGTGCAGATGCCCGGGTGTGACGGGCTTGAGGCGACCCGCGCAATCCGGGCCGAGGGGATCGGGCCGGGGCTGCTGCCGGTGGTGGCGCTGACCGCCAATGCCTATCCCGAAGATATTGCCGCGGCGCGGGCAGCGGGGATGCAGGCGCATCTGGCCAAGCCGGTGGTGTTCGCCCAGCTCGCCCGCGCCTTGCAACGCTGGCTGCCGACGCGGATTGTCGAGGCGGAGCAGCCCGGCGCACCGCTATCGGGTTCAGGCGACCGGACACTTGCCCAGACCGCGGTCACGCCCGCCGCTGCACGCGCTTCGGCGCTGACCCGGTCACCGAAACTGGTGGCGCGCTGGCACGCAAGGCGGCGCGAAGCGGTGGATGCTGTGCAATCGGCGCTTTCGGATGGCTGGCTGGGCGGCCCCGCTCCGCTCGCCGATGACCGGCGCGACGCCCTCGCTCACCTGCTCCACAAGCTGGCGGGCACGGCGGCAATGTTCGGCGAGGCGGCCCTTGGCGATGCCGCATCGGCCCTTGAACGCGCGTTGCTGGCGGCGGCATCGGGTGACGCGCTGACAGCTCTGGCACAGGCGCTGCTGGCTCAGGCCGAAGCGCAGGCAACACCGGACGAAGTCCGCAGCGCGCACGGGTAAAGCGGGACTCCAACTCTCCGCGCACGCACGCGACGGCGCGGAACGCCCAAGGGCACAATAGCAAAAGGGCGGCCCGTTGCCGGACCGCCCTTTCGCATTTCAGCTGGTCGCGTGAGCGATCAGAAGCGGACGCGAACCCCGAAGCGGACGCCCCAGAGCGAACCGTTGATGTTGGTCGCTTCGTTCGGCGTGCGGAAGTTCGAGTAACGATACTGCGCGCAGGGCTGAGCCGCAGTCGTCGCAGCGGTGGTGCCGCCAACCGCGGTGAGGCACTGCACGTTCACGACCGCCGCGGTGTAAGGGAAGCCGACCTGCTGGATCGTGCCCCAATCCTTGTCGATCAGGTTCAGCACATTTTCGACGTCGGCCATCAGTTCCAGCTTGCCGCCGAGGACGAACGGCACTTCCTGGCGCACCGAGAAGTCCAGCTTGTGCACCCAGGGGGTCTTGCCGACGTTCTTCGGCGCGATTTCACCCTGGTAACCGGCCAGCTCCGAGTTCTGAACGAAGCTCTGGAACGCGGCGAAGGTGGCGGCCGAATCATACACCACGCGGGCATCGGCAGTCTGGCTGCTGACATCCGGAACGTAAAGCAGACCACGGCTACCGCGACCGTTCACACCGAACACCGCCGAACGACCATTGGTCGTGTCCTGGAAGGTGTGGCTGTAACGCTGACCCGAACGCAGGTTGTAGAAGAACTCGACGCGGGTGTTGTTGTCACCGAACAGTTCGGCGTCATAGCCCGCGACCAGGCGGAACTGGTGATCGCGCTGGTAGTTGGCGATGCCCTGAGCCGCAAAGTTCGGATCGGTGAAGGCGGTGTTGGTGTAGTTCGAGAACGCCACCGACGAAGTGCCCGGGTTCTGGTCGGTCACGTCCTGGAAGGTGTACGAACCGCTCAGGAAGAAGCCCGAATCAAAGTTCTTGTCGAAGCGGGCAACGATGTTCCAGCTTTCGCCAAAGCTCGTGTTGGTGAGCAGCATGTCGGTGTTCTCGCCAGCCGAAGCAGGCAGCACGTTGTAGCGCGGACGACCGTCCGGCAGCGTGCCGGTCTGTGCGACCGAGCGCAGATCGGTCCACTCGAGCGCGTTGTTCACGTTCGAATAGATCACGTCGGCGCCGAAGTTCCAGCCATCGCCCAGGAAGCCGAGGTCGGCTTCATAGTCGACCGAGCCCGAGAAGCGCCACTGCGAGGGCACCTTGAAGTTCGGATCGAGCGCGTTGGTCGGGGAGCCAGCGAAACCGGCCCGGCGAACGGCATCGATCAGCGACTGGGGCACACCCGGACCACCCGAGACATTGTTCAGGGTCGCAGCACCAAGCGCCTGCACCTGATCGTTGGTCAGGCCGAGAACAGCCTGCTCGGGGATCGAGAAGGTGCCGTTGGCGTTACGACGCACGCGAACCTGCTGGAGCGTCGGCCCCGGGTTCGAGAAGTTGTTCGAGATCCACACCAGCGGGTTGCCGCCGCCGAACAGACCCGCCGAACCGCGGAGCTGCAGACGATCGGTCGGCTGCCAGTTGACGCCGAAGCGCGGCTGGAAGAGGTCGCGGCCGTTGAGGGTCGAGACGTTGGTGAAGCCGAAGCGCTGCAGGAAGAACTCGTTGAAGAACGGACGATCCGGCGAGTCGAACAGGTCGTAACGAACACCAGCCACAACCGTAAGGTTGTTGGTCACATCGATCGTGTCCATCAGGCCGAAGGTCCAGCTGTTGTTCTGGAATTCGGCAGTGACGGTGTCGATGCCGCCGCGCAGCGGCACGGCGTAATCGAGTTCGTTCGCACGGCGCGCCTGGAAGTCGGCGAGGTTGTCGAACAGCCACGCACCCGAAACGCGCTGAGCGAACAGGTTACGCACGTCCTGACGTCGACGTTCGGCAATCAGCTTCAGGGTGTGGTTTTCCACCTTCAGCGTGGCGGCGAATTCGATCGCCAGCGACTGGCTATCAAGTTCGTTTGCTTGACGGCTGATGTCCGGGCCGAAGTTGATGCGCTGCTGGCCGGGCGAGCAAACCTGCGGGGCCGAGCCATTGGCCGGGGCGCCGGTCGCCGGCGGAGCGGGGTTGACCGGGTCGAGACAGACCTGGAACTGACCGAACTCACGGCCGCCAAGCGGCTGCTGGAGACGGACGTAATCGGCGTAAGACACACGCAGTTGGGTCGAGAAGTTGTCCGACCACTGGTTGTTCGACTGGAGGATCCCGAAGTGGTTCTTCGCGCCCTGCGTATAGTTGTTCGACAGCAGGTTGTAGGTCGGGTTGCCGTTGCCGATGTTGGCGATCTGGGCCGTGCCGGTCTGGCCGGCGAGCAGCGCCGAATCGTTCCAGATGTACGTGGCGGTCACGCGGTGACCGTCAGCGACGTTCCAGTCGAGCTTGGTGATCAGCTTGTCGTCCTTTTCCACGATGTCGCTGGCAACGCCGAGCGTATCGTAGTTGTAGACGCTTTGAGCCGTGGCGCTGATTGCGCTGATTTCAGCATCGGTGATGCCGAGCTGCGAGGGATCGACGTCGGCCGGGACAGTGTCACGGGTGCGTTCATAAGTGACCGCGAAGAACAGCTTGTCCTTGATGATCGGGCCGGTGACCTGCGCCACATAGACCTGCGAATCGAAGGCGCCGATGCGGCGCAGGTTGTCCGCGCGCGAACCGCGCAGATCGTCGTTCTGGTAGAACGCTGCGCCCATGAAGGTGAACTCGTTGCCACCCGACTTGAGCTGGGTGTTGATCGCACCGCCCTGGAAGAAGCCCTGCTGGATATCGACCGGTGCGGTTTCAACCGAGAATTCGCCGATCGCATCGAGCGGCACCGGGCCGCGGGTCGAGACGAGGCCGCCCGATTCCAGACCGAAGGGGTCGCCGAAGGCCACACCATCGACGGTGAAGCGGTTGAAGCGGTTGTTCTGTCCGGCAATGCTGATCGCGCCGTTGTTGGTGGCGTCGAGCGTCACCAGCGGATCGCGCGCGGCGAGGTTGCGGATGTCGCGGTTGATGTTGGCAACGCCGGCAATGTCGTTGGCGGTCAGCACGGTGGCAGCGCCGGTCGACAGGGTGATCGCCGAACGCTGGCGCGCGCCGGTGACCACGATGGTCTGACCGGCATCGGCCAGAGCAACGCTGATACGCTGGGCCTGACCGGCGCTGAGGAAGCCGATTTCCTGCGACGCGGCTTCGAAGCCGTCAGCGGTCACTTGCACAGTGAAGGGGCCGCCGAGACGGAGGCCGGCAGCGTTGAAGCTACCCGCAGCATCGGTGGTCTGGGTCGAACGGGTGCCCGAGGGAATGTGGGTCACGACCACGGTGGCGCCGACGATCGGGTTTCCGTTCTGGTCAACGACATCGCCGCGAACCGACGAGGTGGTTTCCTGAGCAAACGCCGGGGTGGCGATGGTGGTGGTCGCAGCAAGGCTGACGATGCTCGCCGCAAGAAGATACTTAAGCTTCATGGATCAAAGCCCCTGTTAACAATGGAGAGTAGTGAGGTAATCGGAACGTGATGTGGCCTGCCCTAGGCCTGAACGCTTGCGGCAAAGCGACTGTTCTGTGACAGTTTGATGAATCGCCTTGCCCTGATGCGGCGATTCCTTAGGGCGAGTCTGCGCGAACGCCAGAAAAGTGTAGGAATTGCGCGAGTTCCAACCCCGAGTGTTGCATCGCAGCAACGCCCGCACTGAATTTCCTGAGACCTATCAATGGGTCGAAAAAACGCCCCTCAAGCGAGATTGATCTCGCGCAGGCGCTGCATCAGGTAATCATGCGCGCTGATCGGCGGCGGCGGGGGATTCGCATCATCCGCAGCGATGCATTCGGGCAGCGGCTCGATCATGAAGTCGGGCCGGAAATGCAGGAAGAACGGCATCGAATAACGCGCCCGCCGCGCCGCGTCCCCGCGCGGGTTCACGACCCGGTGCGTCGTCGAGCGCAGCCGCCCGTTGGTCTGCCGCTGCAACATATCACCGACATTAATGACCAGCGCGCCCGGCGGCACATCGACCGCGTGCCACTGCCCGTCCTTGGCGAGCAGTTCGAGGCCCGCTTCCTCGGCGCCGAGCAGCAGGGTGATGGTGTTGATGTCTTCATGCCCGGCAGCGCGAATCGCCCCTTCGGGTGCGCCTTCGCCCAGCGGCGGGTAATGCAGCAAGCGCATCACCGAATTGCCGTCCTCGACGGATGCCGCGAAGAAATCGCGCGGGCGACCAAGGTGGAGCGCAATCGCTTCGAGCACGCGGCCGCCAGCCACTTCGAAGGCGGCGAACAGCGCGCTCATGGTTTCGCGGAAGCCTTCGACCTCGGTGGGCCAGACGTTGGGCGCCATGAATTCGGCCAGCGGGTGACCTTCGGACAGGGACCGGCCGACGTGCCAGAACTCCTTGAGGTCGAACACCTCGGCGTCCTTGGCCTTTTCGGTGCCGAACGGGGTATAGCCCCGCGCGCCGCCGCCGCCTTCGATCTTGTAGGCGCGCTTGACGCTGTCGGGCAGAGCGAAGAACGCCTTCGACACGGCCTCGGCCTCGTCGATCAGGGTCTGCGGGATGCCGTGATCGCGCACCACAGCAAAGCCATATTCGCCAAAGCTGCGCCCCAGTTCATCGGCGATGGTTTCCAGGGGCTGGGCGAGGCTGACGGATGCGATATTGATCATGCCCGCGCCTTTACACGCGGGCAGCATCGCCTGCCAAGAGCTTACGCGGGAGATTACAGCGGCAAAAACAGGCTGGCGAGCGCGGCGCTCATCAGGTTGGCGAGGCTTCCTGCCGCCAGCGCCTTCAGCCCCAGCTTCGCAATCACGGGCCGCTGGTTGGGGGCGAGCCCGCCGGTCACTGCCATCTGGATCGCGATCGATGAGAAATTGGCAAAGCCGCACAGCGCAAAGGTGACAATCGCCCGGCTGCGTTCGGTCAGTTCTCCCGCCTGCATCTTGCCCAGATCGATGAAGGCGACGAATTCATTGAGCACGATCTTGGTGCCGAACAATCCGCCCGCGATCTGCGCCTGATCCCAGTCGGAAATGCCGATCAGGAACATCACCGGCGCAAACAGATAACCGAGCAGCTTCTGGAAGCTGATCGTCTCCAGCCATCCGGCCATCGCCGGATCGAGCGGCACGCCTGCGCCATCGGCAAGGCTCACGATCCCGCCGCCGATCCCGGCCAGCATCCCGTTGGCCAGCGCCACCAGCGCCACGAACACCATCACCATCGCGCCGACGGCCACCGCCAGCTTAACGCCGGTCTGGGTGCCTTGGGCGGCGGCTTCGATAATATTGGCGGGACGCTGACCTTCTTCAAAGGTTTCCGCCGCACTCACCTCGTCAGCCTTGGCCCCGCCTTCCAGGATCGAGGCCGGTCCAACCGCGCTGATGCGGGCCTGCGGCAGTTCGACCTGCTGACCGTTCTCGTCATACATCACCACGCGGGTCGCTTCGGTCATGGCATTGGTCCGCCCCCGCGCCTGCGCCACCGCGGCTGCGCCGATGGACCGGTCCTGACCCGATGGCAGAGGTGCATCATCCGGCATCATGATCTTGGCCATCAGGATCCCGCCCGGCGCCGACATGAAAGCGGCTGCCAGCAGGAATGGCACGGCCTCTTCGCCGATGAAGCTGGCATAGGCGGCGAGGATCGTGCCAGCGACGCCCGCCATGCCCACCGCCATCAGCGTGAACAGGCCCGACGGGCTGAGGGCCGCAAGATAGGGCCGCACCACCAGCGGGCTTTCCGACTGGCCGACGAAGATGTTGGCCGCCGCGCCCAAAGCCTCGACCTTGCTGATGCCGGTGATCCAGCCGATCGCGCCGCCCACCCAGCGCACCAACCGCTGCATGATGCCAAGGTGGTAAAGGATCGAGACAATCGCGGCAAAGAACACGATCACCGGCAGCGCGGCGATAACAAAGGTATTGGCGAAGGGGTTTGTCTCCATCGGCCCGAATACGCTGGCAATGCCGATCTTGGAGAAATCGAGCAGCGCGATCACGCCTTGCGAAAGCCCGCCGATCACCGCCACGCCCGCATCGGTGCGCAGCACGATCAGCGCGGTAATCGCCTGCAGCGCAAAGGCCGATCCGACCACGCGCAGGTTGATCTTGCGCCGCGCCGATGACAGCGCGAAGGCAATACCCAGAATAGCCAGCACCCCTGCAAGGCTCAGCAGGATGGACGTGATACCCTCGTTCACGGCAGCGACTTGCCCTTTTTCTTGTCCGGAAAAGCGTTTGGACCCCTGCTGCAGCGCGGGCGCTTGTCCCGCGTGCAGCACGTTGCGGCGTGGCAGTTTGCGACGGGCCTTGCAAGCGTGATGCGGCAAGGCCCATTGCAAGCTTGCGCAAAAGTGCGGTGACAGGGCGCGCAGGGACGCTTTTCATTTGGCCCCGCGCTGGCTAGCACACAGGCGATGACCGAACCCGCACCCGAGCCCGCAAGCAGCGCTCCGTCGATAAACCTGCCCTTGGGCATGTTCGTGTTCACGCTATTGTACGGCGGGATGACAGTGCTGGCCGGCGTGCTGGCGTTCAAGCAGGTGCAATTGTGGCCGACGAGCCTTGCGGTCGAGAGCGGGATCTTCCCCTTCCTGCTGCTGGTCGTGATTTCCAGCACCCTGTCACAGCTTTACGGGCGCGAAGCGGCCAAGCGGATTGTATGGTGGGGGTTCTTCCCGCTGGGGCTGTCGGCGCTGTTGATGCAGCTGGTGCTGGGCCTGCCCGCCTCCAGCGAGATGATCGCTTTCCGCCCCGATGACCTGGCCGCATTCGAACGCGTGCACCAATCGACCTGGCGGGTGTGGATGGCAGGGCCGGCGAGCTACATCACCTCGCTGCTTCTCAACATCTGGATCTTTGACCGGCTGCGCGGCCAGGGCGAGGAAGGCACACTGGGCCTGATGGTGCGCGGCGCCATCGCATCGGCGCTGTCGCAGGCGGTCGATTCGGTGATCTTCATCACACTGGCCTTCTACGGCGAGTTCGACATCACCGACCTGATGATCGGTCAGGTGCTCGCCAAGGTGGTGCTGAGCCTCGTGCTGGTGCCGTTCCTGATCACTGGCGGGGTGAAAGCGGCACGCTGGCTGGACGCGAAGAAAGAGGGCTGAGGAGCCACACCAAAAACCTCTCGCAAAGCACCGGAACGGCCCAAAGGGCCGCAAGGGCGACCGCCCGCCCGCAGCGACGCGAGCTTTAGCTCGTGTGAGCAAGGATTTCCCGTGCCGCAGCGCGCGCGCAAACAAAAAATGGTGGACCCGTCGGGGCTCGAACCCGAGACCTACAGATTAAAAGTCCGTTGCTCTACCAACTGAGCTACGGGTCCACTCTGGCGGCGTTGGCGCAGCGCGCTCACGCGAAGGGCGCTCCCCTAGGCAGGGGGCGCGGGCGGGTCAAGCGGGCTTGGTGATGGGCGAGGGTCAAACC
>Ga0209812_10000849_pt1 | contig 24385 bp, 22 predicted proteins | sample JI71714BDNA_FD_187502 | JGI IMG/M metagenome (GOLD analysis project Ga0209812, IMG submission 187502) | Wastewater effluent complex algal communities from Wisconsin, to seasonally profile nutrient transformation and Carbon sequestration -... | ecosystem: Engineered > WWTP > Effluent > Algae...
TTTTGGCAAAATCCATTAAATAATATACCATTTTATTTTACCTAAATTGTTAATCACCAACACAATAATGAAAACCAATCCCCTTAATATAGAGCTTAGCCCCACAGTTGTTGAAGACTTAGATACCTTATTCTTATTTCAAATGGACAAAGAAGGTGGATATTTAGCGGCGTTTATGCCTCCGGACCCATCTGACAAAACTGCCTATATCACCAAGTATACAAAGTTATTATCCGATCCCACTGTAAATAACCAAACCATTATCCTTGACAATACTATTGTAGGTAGCATAGCAAAATTTGTTATGCATGGCGACACTGAAATTACTTATTGGATTGATAAACAATTTTGGGGACAAGGTATTGCGACCCAAGCGCTCACATTGTTTTTAGCTATTGAAAAAAATAGACCTATTTTCGGACGAGTAGCATTTGATAATTTTGGTTCACAGAAAGTTTTAGAAAAATGTCATTTTGTCAAAGTAGGTACGGACAAGGGTTTTGCAAATGCTCGACAAACTGTAATAGAAGAATTTATATATCAACTTACTTGATGCCCCAACAAAGTATCCTAGCCAACATTTGATACCCTTTTATGTGTGGTCAGCTTATCTTTATGAACTAAAAATCAAAAAAACGTGTAGATTTGTGCTGTATACATTTGAAAAAACCTTTTGAGTGTTGTCATCAAAAAATAATATGATGCTATCATGAAGTTTTTGTCATTAGTTCAGCAATGTCTTTTTGTCTTTTGTCTAGTCACCACATTGGTAGGACAAAATAGATATGGATGTAATGGCGATCTATTCGTAATGACAAATGATGGAACATCGACTTCTATCAATCAAGTAACTTTTGCACCTTTTGTACCACCTTCACTTAGTTTATACGCAAAATACAATGGGAATTTTGATGCGCTAGGATTTAATCCTGTGGATAACTACGTGTACAGTGTTGAGCAAAACACAAATATGATTGTGAGACATAGCCTTTTCAGTAATGCAGAAAGAATAGGCAGTGTATCGATTGTAGATACGTTAAGGTCTAATGCGGGTGATTGTACAGCTGATGGGTATTATGTCTGTTATGACCATGGATTGCATAAGATGTTGGTTTTTGAAGTCGTAGGCCAATTTAACTTGATTCGTCAGATTGATTTATTTTGGGATCCTGCATCTGTAAATAAAGGTGCATTTAGAACAAGAATTTTTGATTTGGCTTTCGATCCCAATGATCCCAAAGTAGCTTACTCCTACCAAGGTAGCTTTGATCATCCAGCATTATTGCCCGTCGAAACCCGAGGCACGATGCTAAAAATAAATATGGATTTTAACGACCCTAATCTGGGAATGGTTACACCACTTGGTACAATACCGACTAATACAGTGACACATTTGGCAGGGTTTGTTTTTGATCCACGATCAACTCTTTATGGTTTTGGGTCTTCTACCACTGGTCTTAATCCAAAGCAAAATAAACTATGGACCATTAGTTCTGGCCCAGGACTGACGTCTCCTATTCTTACTCATTCGCCTGCACAGGTACTAAGTGATGGTTGTTCTTGTCCTTTTTCGCTAGTTTTCACCAATACTACTCCCAATGAAGGTATGTACTGCAATAATGACAAAAAAACATTTTTGTTGACTTTAGAAAACAATTCATATGTACCTATTAAGGACTTGGTCCTAAAAGATACTTTTCCTGAAGGTACCATCATCCAATCCATCACAAATAGTTTTACTGGAACCATTGATGCAGGAACAGGTATTGGTACCAATATGATTTCCATCTCTGGACTGATGATTCCGCCCAAAGAAAAAATCGTGATAGAGGTAGTCATAATCTCTGTCGATGCAAAAGATGGTCCCGCTTACAACCAAGCGTATCTTAGCAATCTGCCGCCAAGGTTTCCTGTCATTTTACCATCTGACGACGCACTGTCTTCTACATTTGGAGATCGATCAAATTTTTTCTTTATTACCAGATCTATAGGTAATTTGACTTGGGAAGTCATTCCACCTACTGATTGTATTTTGGCAAATGATGGCAAGATAGTGGCAACTTCACCTGATTTTATGCCTGGTCAAGGATATGAAGTTAGTCTTAGGAATATGAAGAATTGGCAAGAACGCGTTTCGGTCGTTAAGATAGCCGAAAATAATTCATTTACCATTGACTCGTTGATACCTGGTGAATACCAATTATTCAGATTCCGATCCTTGCTTGAAAATTGTAGTGTTTCGTTAAAAGATACTACTATTTTTCTGGAGGCGCCACACGATCTTTTTGCCCTAAGTATCAGCAGCAATAGTCCTTTATGCGAAGGAGATTCAATATTTCTCACAAGCATCATGTCACCCGTTGGTCAGGTCACTTGGAGAGGCCCGGCTATTTTTGGTTCTGAATCTGCCAATCCCATCATAAATAATGCTACACCCAATAGAGCAGGCAACTATACCATCACCGCACAATATGGATATTGTGTTCAAAAAAGAAATACTGATGTAGAAATAAAACCAGAAATCATTACCACACTAGAAGGAAAAGATACTTATTGTGTGCGAGATACATTGCGTCTTGCGGTCATTGCAGAAGATAAGGAAACTACATTAAATTATGTTTGGTCAGGGCCTAATGCCATGATCGAAAATGATTCTATCTTCGTTTTCCCTTCAGTGGACATGTCTCAAAGCGGATATTATGAAGTCATTTCTGATAATGGTGCTTGTTATGATACTGTAGGAATCAATATCCAAGTTTTGCCAACACCTACCCTTGTGTTACAAGATGAAATTTTAACGGATTTTTGTGAACCACTAGTCCTATTCCCCACAATGGAAGGTAGTAATGACGTCTCTTATCAATGGTCTCCATCTGTAGGTCTGAGCTGCGCTGATTGCCCAAATCCAACAGTGCAACCCATCGTAAACTCGAATTATAAATTGAAAGTCGTAAATTCATTTAACTGCAAGGACAGCGCTACTATTCACATCAATTTAGATAAAGATAATATTGCCTTTACGCCCAATGTTTTTTCATCCAATGCTTCCATAGAGAATAGGAAATTCTATATTTATCCCAATTGTGTGGTGTATTATTTTCATCGATTAGATATATTTGATAGGTTTGGAAATCAAGTATTCACATCAGTTGCATCGGGACCTGGAGAAACATTGGATGTTTGGGATGGACTATATGCCGGAAAAAATGTCACTTCAGGTGTTTACGTGTGGGTTGCAAAAGCAGAATTAGTGGACGGTAGCATAGTGTATTTGACAGGAGATGTTACGGTCTTGTAGTGGGCGAATCGATTATTGATGTTTAAGCTTTAGTTTAAATCGTTTAAAGTTTAAGGTTTAATGTTTGTTAATTGTTAATTGTTAATGCCTGAAAAACGTTGACCGTTTTAAATCCATTCGTAAAAGACACTTATATTGACTAATTGCGATGATACTTATTGAGTTATGAAAATTATTAATAATTTTACAAAAAAAAACAGCAACATGAATATTGGCAAGGTAGTAATCCTGTGTGTTCTCCTGAGTGTAACACAGATTTTAATAGCTCAGACAGAAGTAGTCAGTAAGATCGTAGATGCATCCAACAAAGAAAGTCTCATATATTGTCATGTGCTGAATTTGACCACTTCAGCGGCATATATCACCAATGCAGAAGGTGAATTCAGGATAAACCAAGCCAGATTTACGGATAGTCTTTTGATCACCTATATAGGGTATAAAGATGTAAAGTTAACGGTTAAAGAAGCTAGTCAAAAAAAGATTATTTTGTTGGCTCCAAATGCAGAATTATTGACAGAAGTGAAGATACCGCTCAATGATAAAAAACTATTGAAGTTGATCAGAGATTGTGCAGAAACACTGGACAAATCACCCGCGTTTTACTCAAAAGCCTATCTTGAGTTATACAGTGAAGATGAGTCCACACATTTAGAATTGTTGCAGATGCATTACAATGTGCAATGTCAAGGTGGTCATATACCCAATTTTTATATGAAGGCTGGTAGAGTGGCTTTGACCGATCAAGCCGATAAACTGTTTGTCAATTTAGGAAGTACACAAGCTCTTGCTTTGCTAAATCCTGTTCGTTTTTCACCAATGTATCCTGTTAATCCTCTATTTTTGACAGAAGAACAAAATAAAGAAAAGTATTACATCAGAAAAATATCTGAGTCTGATGAGAATGATGTAGTTCATCTGGAGTTTGAACCCAAAATTTTGCGCGACAGCTCTAAAATATTTAGTGGCGAAATGTGGATCAGAAAAACAGACAAACAATTACTCAAGCTCAACTTGAAGATCAACAATAGCTTACGTCACCCTTTTTTGCCTATAAGACCTGAGGATACTTTACAAAATGTATCATTCAACCTGAACTATCATTTTAATAAAATAGGTTCAAAAACAAGACTGACCCTCTTGGATTTTCGATTTGGGTTAAAATATTTGAGTGGTAGCAGAGAAAAAACAGAATTAAGACATATTGAAACAGAAGGATTAGTGCAGCTGTACGATGATAAAGAGTTATTTGTAATACCATTTTTTAAATATGATCTCACACATAATGATTATCGCAAAATGTCACTCATCCCTACGGATAGTTTGTTTTGGGCAAAAAGCAAAACCTTGCAAGTCACCGAAAAGCAACAAAAAAGATATGATTTATTTGCAAAAAATGGCGTCTTGTTAAACTTCAGTGAAATAAAAAATCAGAGTAATATCCGAACGCCTGATCAGAATCCCTTCGAAGATTTTTTTGAATTTAACAATGTGATTTGGAATAATAACTCATTTGTGAGACTGAATCCAAATGTCGAGTCCAAAAAAGAAAAAGCAGATATTGCTGTCCAACTATTTTTAGATATCAATAAGTTTGGTGATAGCATTTATCATAATTCGCATACCATTCTAGACTTATTTAAGACGGAATACAATCTAGAAAATAAACCTGAACATCTTACCTATCTAAATTTATATTTTGACCATTGCGAGATCATCAGAAGAGAAATGGAAACAGCGTTAAACAAAACGCAAAGCTTAGATGAGATGCTTACAATTTATGATGAAGCTACTGCAAAAATAGTAGACTTGAGCAAAAAATATAAGAAAGATTTGAAGTTTGGTCACAATATGCTGAATTTCCCACCATGGAACGAAAAGGTTAAAAAAGAGTTGGGCAGAGATCTTATACAATACTTTGGTTTACATATGCCAACCTATATTAAATGATGTAAAATTTATTAATTTAAAAGTAAACAAATCACAAAACTATAGAAAATGGTGATTAAGAAATCAAAGCCAATCAAGTTAACAGACTTAAAAAGCTGAGACTCAAAAAGATTTTATTTATTAAAAGTTTCACTGGTAAGATTTTAGACTTATATTTGCCCTCAGTGGCACATACATTATAATGACAGATATTTTTCATACTATAAAAAAACATCGTCAATACTTAACATTGTGATCAAATAATTAAAAAATAAAAAAGCGAAAATGAAAAAATTAATTTTAACAATATTATGTCTCTCAATTTTAAGAGTGATCAATGCACAAGAAACTGAAATAGACAATAAATTCATTTTAGGAGGTTCGATGAATTTCCTTATTCAAAATAATACTTACCCACTTTCGAGTTTTCCGCTAAATTCAAGGATAGGAGGAATTTATTCTAATGGCACTAATGATACTAGATTTAATACGCTAGCTTTTAGTCCATATTTTGGAAAAGAGATCAGAAGCAACCTAATGGTCGGCCTGCAATTTGATTATAGAATAGAGAATAATGAGCAAGATGATGTGCAAGTGTTTGGTCTTGGGCAATCAAATCCGAATAAGATAGATCTAAAAAGAAATTCTAATCAAATTGGATTTGGCATCTTTACAAGATATATCATTAATCCGAGCCGCCAATTTAGTTTTTTCTTACAGCCTTATGCGCAATACAATCTATTGAATGAAAAACGGTCAGAAGACGCAACTGTGATTCAAGAACAAAAAGCGAATTATATTGAACTAGGTGTAGGGTTAGGAATGACCTACAATATTAACAAGAATATTAGGGCAGTTTTGAGATCAGGTGGAGTAAGTTATGTAACTGGGAACTGGGAAATAAAAAACACAGATACAGAAAAGGATTTTAGTTCATTTGGTACGAATTTAAGTTTATCGAGCATCTTCTTCGGATTCGAAATTAGAATTTAAAAAAGTAAACAAACCCATATGAAATACTTCCCATTATTATTAATCTCTCTAATGCTATGCTTCACAGCTTGTAAAACTAATAAACCTGTAGATTTGGATTACTGTAAAATGTTAACAAAAGATCAGTCACATTTGAATGAAGGTGTAACTGACCCAAATAAAAGAAAAGAAAATACTTCGTTACGGAATAAAGGTTTTGAAGAGAATTTTCAACAAATACTAGTACTCACCAAGCAACAAGGTTTTCCAAATGTCAGTTTTGAAGAGCTACCAAAAGATTCCTGTAAGTATTGGGCAGTCACTGCTACCTTGATACATATGGCTCAGACAAAACCTGAAGTATTTTTTAGTGAAGAAATAACTTCACTATTTAAGGCAGAAATCACTAAGGGCAACCTTGATTCTGAAGATTTGATGCCTGCATATAGAATTAGTTTTACATCCAATGAGTTCTGCCAAAAGTTGGAAGCATCCATCAATCAAGCAATTCAAACTTTAGGAATGGAACCACATTTGAATGGCTCTCCCTCGTTTAAGAAATGTGATTAGGATACAAGATTTAAATGTCAGATTTTTACATTTGCGTATAATGTCACTTTTACGATTAATAGATATGTAAACAAGACAGTAAAGATTTTTTACCTTTGTTTTAAAATATTATTTTTACAAAATCTAGAGTCTTATGAAAAACAGTATCTTTTTTATATTTTTTGTATTGAATTACCTTTGTTTAAATAGTCAGAATTTAAATATTCCGGACTCAAATTTCAAAAGTGCACTACTTCAATTAATGATAGACACGAATGGAGATGGTGAAATCCAACAAGAAGAAGCAGCCGCAGTAAATCAATTAGATATCAGAAGCAAGAATATCAATTCATTAAAGGGAATTCAATATTTTTCAAATTTGCAAAGCTTGCGAGCAAGTAATAATAATATTGACAGCTTGGATTATTTGCCAGAAAGCATTAAAAATTTGGAGATTCAAAATTGTAATTTAGAATTTTTGGATGTATCTCAACTCATTCAGCTTACATTTTTGTATGCACCTGATAATAAATTTGAATTTCTAGATTTATCTAAAAGTAATGAAGTTTTTAGCTGCTACATTTGTAGTAATCCAAATCTGAAATACTTGAATATTTTGTCATTAGTATTTGATGCACAAAACTGTGATCCAGATCGTTTGTGTATTACTGGTTGTCCGAAAATTGAACAAATTTGCTGTTCTCCTGCACAAGCTGAATGTTTGTTAAGTGATGATTTTAAAAATTGGATAGCTGTAGAACCTGAAGATGTAATCGATACTACATGTGGAACAGGATTGTACAAATGGGCTTTTAAGTTTAATCCAATTCAAAATGGTCAGTTTTGTCAAAATCCAGATTTAAATATTGCAGGTTTAAAATTGCGTATAACTAAAGATAGTGACACTACAATTTTATTTGCTAGTGAAGATGGCAATGTTTATAAATACTTCAATGATGGTGTCTATCATATCAAACCATATGTCGATGGATCAAGTGATTTTGATATTCACCCCGATTCAGTTGTTTTAAGCTTTCCTGATCCTAATTTTTCTAATCCAACAGAATTTACGATTAATGAAATTAATCTTTCAAACAATTTAGAGTCGTTACTTTACAGTGAAGAAGCTGCAAGAGTTTCTACTAGGACTTCATATAAAATTTTGGCAACAAACTACTCATCACTTTTTGACACTGCTTCTGTAGAGTTTAGGTATAATGATGTTCTATCTACATTTGGGTCTAGTTCAATAGCTTCTTCATTCATTGAAAAAAATAAAATTATCTTGAAAGACATTGCGCTTTGTCCCTTCGAAAGTAAGGAAATAATTCTTAACCTAGACCATAAAGGACCAAGCAGTACACCTCCATTAAATTTAGGAGATACATTGCAATTTATCTCAATAGTAAGTAGTGATCATGATATTGATACTTCTAATGATACATCATTCCTTCAACAGATTGTAATCAATTCATTCGATCCAAATGATAAAACTTGCCTCACAGGAAGCTATATTGCTTTAGAAAATGTGGGAGATTTTTTAATCTATAAAATCCGATTTGAAAATGAAGGAACTGCGCCTGCCATCGATGTGGTTATTGTCGATACTTTGGATACTGAAAAACTAGACATTTCGAGTTTTGGTTTTATCAATTCAACTCACCCTGTCAACATCGAATTGACTTCAAATGGTGTGATTCACTTTAATTTTTTTGATATAAATTTACCTTTTGAAGATGATAAAAATGATGGTGAAGTGATTTTTAAAGTCAGGTCAATAGCTGTTTTAAAAAAGGATCAAGTAATAGAAAATAAAGCAAGTATATATTTTGACACCAATTTTCCCATTGTTACCAATACTTCCAAGGTCATTGTTACGGATATTATTGTAGATAAAGATTTGGATGGTTTTACACTTATGGATTGTGATGACGATGATGCTGAAATAAATCCTAGCGTAATAGAAATTCCAAATAACGGGATAGATGAAGACTGTGATGGTGAAGATTTGGTATCTTCAATTCCAGATAGCGATCATTTAGTAATAAAAATCTTTCCAAATCCTGTTGACAATCAATTGTATATTTTTCTCGATAATAATATTGAATTTGAAGCCACAGTACATAATTTAATTGGTATACCCATAGCAAAAGCTGCCAATATGAATTCCATAGATCTATCTAATGTTGAATCAGGAATGTATTTTATTGTTTTTCAAATTAAAAACCATAACCCGATAATCAAAAAAATATTGGTCAAACATAATCTTCATTGATATTGAATTCAAATTCTAAATTATGTTAACAAGCAAGTGGATAAAAAATTTGAGTTAAATATAACGAAAGGCAGTTTTTTAGACTTTAACGATTTTACGTCTATTAATGCAAAAGTACGCCCATAAAATAAATTCAAATTCATAATGATTAGCGCAATCCCATAATTTTAATCGTTGTCCAGCGTAAAGTAATGTACTTTACCTACACCTGATGTATCTTTGATGTATAGGTTTACCATTTGTTCTGGGCATTAAAACCTATTTTTGCTACATCGTTCATTTGTAAACTCCAAGATTTTGAATATCATTAGATTAGCCATCATTTTTATTTCATTTTTAATAGGATCATCTCAAGATCTTTTTTCACAGGTTGTTAATGTCGGAAGTGGAAGTTATACCACCGTATTTCCAGGTACAGATGTTGCAGGGCGAAATGGATTTCCATCGGGAACGCCTCTCACAACCGGTAAAGCTGCCACAAAACCTGTACCTACGAATGATTGGTGGTCGCATAAGGTGAAAAATAATCACTCACCCAATTTATTTAATTATCCGTTTACCATGAAAACGGTCAATCAAGGTTTAGTACTTACCTACATTCCTTGGGGACCAATAGATGATATAACGCCTGTCACCGTGGGCGTCAGTGGACTGAATGCTTCTGCAGCTAAGGTGTCAGATTTTTCTGATTGGACAGTGACGATGGATTGGTCCAATGCTAACCATAATTTTCAGACGACTACAGGTATCGGTATGCCTTTTGTATATTTTGAGAAAGGAACAAACGATGTAGCAGAAGTCAATGTGACACAAGGCAATGTTACAATTGCAGACGAAATGTTGATCATTCAGAATCTAAGGAATGGAGCCGATTTTGCCGTATATGCGCCTGTGGGAAGTATTTGGACAAAAAGTGGAAATACTTATACTTCTACTTTGAATGGCAAAAATTATTGGTCTTTAGCATTCATTCCTTTGACTGCTACTAATGTGACAACGGTTGCTAATGAATATAAAAAGTATGCTTATGTATTCCCTACTAATACGATATCTACCTATTCTTACGATGAAGCGACATCGATTGTATCCACAAACTTTAACGTAGAAACAGAAGTAAAAGAAGGAACAAATACCAATATGTTGATCGGCTTATTACCTCATCAGTGGGCCAATTTAAGCCCAAGCTCGCCTGTGCCTAATCAAGCAACTTACCAAACCGTGCGTGGTGAACTAAAGACCATGGCTGGCAATACATTTACAGTTCAGAATACTTTTTATGGCATTCTGCCTACTTTGCCATATATCGATTTTTATAGTCCTAGTTTCAGCCCTGCTGCTTTGCAATCCAAAATTAAGTTGCTCGAGAATGATGGTCTGAATACTTGGACAGATTCTTACAATGAAGGCCAAGAAATGAATCGACTCATTCAAACAGCTAGGATAGCAGAGTTGACAGGAGATATTGAAGCCCTTAATAAATTAAAAAAAACGGTACAAGATCGATTGGAAGATTGGTTGTCTGTCAATAGTGGCGAAGTTGCATTTTTATTTTATTACAATAAAAATTGGTCAGCCATGCTAGGATATCCTGCAGGTCATGGACAAGACAATAATATCAATGACCACCACTTCCATTGGGGATATTTTATTCACGCAGCTTCATTTGTCGAGCAGTTTAATCCTGGATGGGCACAACAATGGGGCGGCATGATCAATTTATTGGTACGTGATGCCGCGACTATGGATAGAAACGATTCCTTATTCCCATATATGAGAAATTTTAGTCCATATGCAGGACATTGTTGGGCAAATGGTTTTGCTTCTTTCCCACAAGGAAATGACCAAGAATCTACATCAGAAAGTATGCAGTTCAATTCTTCATTAATACATTGGGGTAGTGTGACTGGCAATGATTCTATTCGTGATTTGGGTATTTATCTATATACCACGGAGCAGTCAGCCATAGAAGAATATTGGTTAGATATGAACGACCGAAATTTCCAACCTAACCAGCAATATAGTCTCGTGTCTAGGGTTTGGGGCAATAGTTATGACAATGGCACTTTTTGGACAGGTGATATTGCGGCTTCTTACGGTATTCAATTGTATCCGATACATGGTGGGTCACTTTATTTAGGTCAAAACACCCAATATGTAGATAAACTATGGGACGAAATAGAAAGGAATACAGGTATTCTCAGCAATGAGCCCAATGTCAATTTATGGCATGACCTGATGTGGCAATATTTAGCATTCATAGATCCTGCCAAAGCAATTGAACTATATGATTCTTATCCTAATAGAGGATTGAAATTCGGAGTGTCAGATGCGCAGACTTACCATTGGCTTCATGCTATGAATGTGCTTGGCAAAGTCGATGCAACCATCACTTCCGACAATCCATTAGCAGCTGTTTTTAATAAAGATGGAAGAAGAATTTATGTAGGCCAAAATTATGGTGCAAACCCAATCAATGTTACTTTTTCTGACGGATATTTTTTACCTGTTCCTGCTAGAAAATTGGTGACTAGTTTAGATGTAGATTTGACTGGTGAGTTAACATCTAGCTTTGAGCGTGCTTATCCGAATGGAAGTGTTGATTTGACCGTTGATGTAAGTAGTACAGCCGCTGTAGATAAAGTTGAATTTTATGAAGGCGAAACAAAAATAGGAGAATCTTTACAAGCTCCTTATGTGATCAAAGCGAGCAATCTATCCGTAGGAAGACACAATTTTGTAGCTAGAATTTATAATAATGATAATTTTGGTGTGACCAATATAGTTACTGTTGTTGTCGGTGATCAATTACCTTTCACTGGTACGCCTATAGCCATTCCTGGCGCTTTTTTTGCGGGAGATTATGACATTTATGAAGGCGGTAATGGCAATGGTATAGCTTATCAAGATGTCTCGATAAATAACCAAGGTAGTTACCGACCTGACGAATATGTAGATGCGATCACCATAAGTGGTGAAGGCAATACTGTAGGTTGGATATCTACAGGTGAATGGATGGAATATACCGTCGATGTAGTCACTGAAGGATTATATAATCTTCAATTTCGATATGCATGTGGTAATACTGCTGGTGGTGGACCTTTTAATATTGAATCTGATGGATTAGTCATAAAATCAGGTATCACTGTAACAAGCTCAGGTGGATGGTCTAATTGGACAACAAAAACCGTAAATGACGTACCTCTAAAAAGTGGTAAACAAATCATTCGATTACAGTTTGCAAATGGAGAATTAAATATTGGTAAGTTTACCTTTGTGTACAAATCTGCTTTACCTTACGATCAACCTATATCAAAAGCGGGCGACAACCAAATCGTTGTATTGCCACAGTCTGCCACAACATTGGATGGAAGTCAAAGTACAAATGGAGGAAGTGGAACTTTAAGCTACCAATGGAAACAATTATTTGGTTCATCGACCTTGAATATCTCTGATGATCAAAGTGCCATGCCTTCTGTCACAGGTTTGGAAGAAGGTGTATATCTTATACAATTGGAAGTTAATAATGGTGCGTACACAGACATAGATGAAGTGTATATTATCTTAAGCACTACCAATAATGTAGCACCAGTAGTAGCTATCCTTTCGCCGAGTAACAATGCATCGTACTATGTAGGAGAAACCGTAAAGATCAACGCTTTGGCATCTGATCTAAATGATAGCATTCAGCGTGTAGATTTTTTTGCAAATGGTAGTTTCTTAAGTTCAGATACTTCATTGCCATTCAGTGCAGAATGGACTTCGGAGTTGGGTAATTATGAATTGACAGCTATTGCCTACGATTATAATAATGGTTTATCAGTTTCAAATATTGTGGAGATAGCTGTTGTAGATGCGCCACCTTGTCGTGGTACTTCTTGGGATGGTGATTTTGATTATGTTTTTTCAGATGATAAAAACAATCCTACATTAACATTTATACCATCAAAATCTGGTGTCGGAACGCCTACATGCATCTTGTATTATGGCAAAAATCCAAGCAGTTTGCCAGGTTATGGCGTTACTGTTAATGTTCCATTCAAATTGACAGCTAGTGAGGGTGATTTGATACATTTTTATTACACTTATTCTTTTCCAGGTGTTGTAGAAAAAAACAATTCTGCCAATAAAGATAAATACATCATAGGTTCATGTAGGACCACTACATCTACGCAAGAGACAGCCGATAAGCATTTAACATATTACCCCAATCCAGTGACAAATGTATTGCACCTATCACTTGCAGAAGGTAAAAACCAAATTGCCATTTATAACCTTGCAGGCGCGCTATTACATTCACAAGAGACGACAGTAAGTCTTTTTACCTACGATATGTCTCATCTTGCATCAGGAATGTACTTAGTTTCTGTAGTAAATAATGATAGAAGGAAAGTAGTAAAGGTCATTAAACAATAAACAAATTGTTTTAAGTCTTGGAAGTTACTCATGATTTATAAGGCAGCATCATTGATACCATTGATAAAGTTATAAGTTTGATAAAACAGTGGTGGTACTAAAGACTTTTATTTATTATTTCCTTTTTGAGATGATTCAAAAACAATAAGGAATATATTATGCCTTCTTTTGTGATGGTATTTAGAATATATGAATATCAGTAAGCTTCTTTAATAATCGCAATAAATAAAATATTATTACTGCTTGATTAAACCTTTTGGTAGATTTGCCATCCAATACAAAATTTATTTCCATCATGGCAAACAACAATACACCAACTTCTTTTAAAATCAGAGTCATTCACAGGTACTTGGGATTTTTTTTATCGGGCATTATGGCAGTTTACGCCTTAAGCGGTATCCTGATGATATTTAGAGAAACAAACTTTTTGAAAAAAGAAGTTGTCATAGAACATAAACTCGAACCTAATTTGACAGAAGGAGAACTTAGCCCCAAATTGCGCATGGGTGTAAAAGTGGAGAAAAAAGAAGGTGACGTTATCTATTTTAAAGAAGGAACGTATGATCAAAAAACAGGTATTGCTATTGTGAAAAAGATGCAGCTACCATTTGTGCTTGAAAAAATGGAAAAGCTACATAAAGCAACTACAAAAAGTCCCGTTTACTTTTTGAATATCTTCTTTGGTCTTTCACTGCTCTTTTTTGTATTCTCTGCATTTTGGATGTATATGCCATCTATGCCCGTTTTTAAGAAAGGTATGTACTTTGCCATAGGTGGAATCATTTTGACCCTTGCACTTTTGTTTATCTAGGTTTTAGTTTATAGGAAAAATGTAGCTAGATGCCATTTGTGCCAAAAATACAATATCATCCTTTTCTGAAAGCAGTTCTGCCAATAATAGTTTCTTCCTTATAACCAAGCTAGGAAGCGTCAAAATAATCAATACCTTATCCATTTTTGATCGATGGGGCAACTTGGTATTCTTAGCTAAAAACATCCAACCTGACGATCCTACCGTTGGTTGGTCAGGCACCTTCCGTGGACAAGCTGTCAACCCTGCTGTATTTGTTTGGGTTGCCGATATTACATTTATTGATGACTCCACTTTAATTAAAAAAGGAGATTTGACGGTTATTAGGTAGTTGAAGATGTTTAATGTTGAATTGTCTAAGGTTTAAAGATTTGGTGGTCAATCTTAATCTCAACCTTACCCTTAAACTTAACCTTAGTCTCAATCTTAGCCTTAATCTCATCCTTAGTCTTATCCATATTTTTTCAAACTAAAAAGCATCTTCGTAATAAATGGAATGGTGGTCACAAGCACAATAAAAAGTACAATGTATCCTAGATGTTCGCCAATGTCATAATTGTATTTTGCTAACAAATAACCATTCAGATAATGACCTGCAAGTATAAACGAAGCGGACCAAACAAAACTGCCTGATATATTGTAACTGATAAATTTTTTATAGTCCATATCTACGGTACCTGCCACAATAGGGGCAAATGTTCGTATAAATGGGATAAATCGAGCGATAAATATGGTTAAAGCACCATGTTTTTCGTAGAATATAGTTGCATTGATCAAATGTTGCTTTTTAAATAAAAGGGAGTCCTTCCGAGTGTACAGTTTTTTGCCACCTTTTTTACCAAACCAATACCCAAATATATTGCCTGCGATGCCCGATATGGAGATCAAAAAAATAAGGGCAATTAGTTTTAAAACAATTTGGTCGTCAGGTATGACACCACTCATGAGTGAAGCACTCAAGACCCCAGTCACAAACAATAAAGAGTCTCCCGGTAAAAAGAAACCTGCTAATAAGCCCGTCTCTGCAAAGACCACAAACATGATGAGTAGGATTCCACCATTCTCGACATACCATTGTGGCTGCAACAAATCAAATACACTCATGGTAACTTCCTTATGATTTCAAATCCAAAATAATGACGATTGCCTATCCTTCCTATGACCCTAACCAATGGAGCTGACGTATTTATATGGAGTGCCATTGTTTTATTAACCGCATTTGCCGCAACTTTGATAAAGACTTCCATAACATTGGGGATTGTTTCTTTTGATACAACATGTAAAATAAATACCCAAACGCCATATATAGTCATCATGTTCATGAAGTAGTCATTTCTGTCTAACCACCACCCTATCCAACCCGACAACATACCTATCATAAACAGACCCTTTTATTTTATAATGACAAATGATATACCAAAATGGCAAAAATCAAAAAATAACATCAACTGATAAAATAACTATTTAAATCAAAAGGCAAAAGTAACACAACTACTCCGATATTCTGATGAAATACAGCACTAGGACAGAAATTTAACATTAACATAGGATTTATAAAGTCTTAACAGGGATATCAGCGACTGAAAAAGGAATTGCCACGATACTTAACCCGCTTCAAAACAGACAACAATCCATAATAATGTCAAGAAGTCAAACGATAGAAAATGATGACAATAAAAAAACGCTAAGTCTCCACACAGTAAAATAGTGAATGAATCGACTACTTTTGGCAACTTCACACCAATTACAGTATGGTCAATCAAAAATACGAAAATATCACTTTTTAAATCTTACTGAAGATATAAGGCTTTTAGGTCAAGATCGGTATTTATGCCAATATATTTTAGAGAATGTTTCTTGAATAAAGCTCACCAAATGAAAATCTGTTTTATATTTGTTGGAAGAAAGATGGAGATGATTTTAAGTTTAAGTTAAGACAAACAAATTTAGGCCATTACATTTGATATTTAATATTAAGGAGATTCATTTATTTAAGTATTGCATCTCATTCTATTTACAAACCACCGACTAAAATCAAATGACAAAAAGAATATTTATATTTTTATGTTTCGCTGTAATATTATTTTCAGGTTGCACTACAACTAAAAGTCAGTTCGGACAACACATTCTGGAAAGACCCGCTGATACAACATTGACGAAACAAGAGATATTAAAAATAAGAAGCATTGACAATAGTATTTTTGATAAAGGAACTTTTATAGGCAAGGAGCAAATAGAAATCAAGTATCGCCTTTTTAAACCAAACCAAAAAAGTGAAGAAAAATATCCATTAGTGGTCGTTTATCACGGTTCCGGAGCAATTGGAACAGACAATAATGCACAACTAGGATTATTACACAAACTTTTTGCTAGCCCCGAAATTCAATCCAAATATCCAGCTTTTGTCTTAGCACCACAATTTCCTACTCGTTCTTCTGACTATAAAACCGATACGGGGAGAAAAGTGCTTTACTCGACACCAAGACCTTGTTTAAATGAAGTATTCCAACTCATCGACTCCCTCAAGTCAAATTTAAATATTGATAGCAAAAGGATTTACGTCGTCGGATTTTCTATGGGTGGTTCCACTGTCATTAATTCATTATCAGCTAGACCAGATCTTTTTGCAGCAGGTATAAGTGTAGCAGGTATCCCACAATTTGACCAAACCCAAGTATTAAAAAACATTCCAATTTGGTTAATACACGGTATAGATGATACAGAAAATCCCATCCATAGCGATGAAGTTTTATACAAAGAAATAGGCGACAATATTCGTTTCTGGAAGCTAAAAGCTACGACGCATGACAATGTTTTTTCTTCCTTAATCCTAGGAGAAACCTTGCCAAAATGGTTATTCAAATATCAAAAAAAATAAAAGATAATGGTAACAAAATCCATAAACCGTCTTGATACACTCATCAACATCATTCCTCAGTTACTCTTAAACATGGATGAATCAGATTTGACTTTAAAAACATCACCTGAAAAATGGAGTAAAAAAGAAATCTTAGGACACCTAATCGATAGTGCCACCAATAATCATCAACGGTTCATACGCGGACAGTATGAAGATGCGCCAACAATCTTTTATGATCAAAACCAATGGAACACAATAAGCCACTACCAAGAGATGAGCACAAAACAAATCATAACGTTTTGGACCATGTACAACCAACATCTATTGCACATCATAAAACAAATTCCAAACGATCATTTACAAAAAAAGTGTCGTGCTTTCGATGGCAACACGTACACCCTAGAGTTTTTGATAAATGATTATGTAGCGCATCTTGAACATCATTTACATCAAGTGGTGAGTTATTAAAAGAATGACAAGTTGAATAGATATTCAATGCTTGTCGTGTATAACAAAATGCGCGTAACACTTTGATTTAGGGTATTTTATTATCAATAAACGAAATCTCACCGCCTTTTTGTCTTTAGCTTAAAAGTCACTGGAGACGGTACAAACAAAAAACTGCTTGAGCCAAAACAATATTAAATCAAGGAACAAATCTTGAATAATTGAATAAGTCAATCAATGTAAGAATCTCAAAGGCGAGTTTTTTTTGTTTCCGTCTGGAAGATGACTTTTAAGCGTTAAGAAGACAAAACAGCGGCGGCATTTTTTGTTTACTTTTTTTTGCTGAAGAAAAAAAGTGAAAGCCTTGCCGGCTCGAGGCAAATAATATACAGGCTTGATAGGTATTGAACTAAAGCTATAGATTAATTTATTTCAGAAAAGTGCAATTTGTTATTCTCACAAACCTGAAAACATATCTCCCTGAGTAAAAAGAATCATTACCTTTGTGTTTATATGACAAAGGTGTTTAGTAAGATGGTTTTTAAATGTAATCAATTTTGCAGTAGTAGCATTATGAAACTCCAAAAGTTTTGGTTTTCTACAAGCCTAAGGTTGTCTAAATATTGGCTTATTTTTAAAAAAGTTGGTTACAAACATGGCAACTAACACAATACTCACTAGTTTTCATTATCTATAAACGATCCTAAATAAAATCATTTCAATTATCCATTCAGCAAACAACAAAATCAAATAGCATGGCACATGAACATCATTATTCAGTAACCAATATATGGCAAGGAAATAAAGAAGAAGGAAACAAAAACATAAGAACATATGACCGTAGCCATACCATTCAAAACCAAGGGAAACCTGACTTACACCTGACCACAGATAATGCAGCTGTCGGCGATAAGTCAAAACTAAATCCGGAAGATTTATTGGTGTCAGCCATTTCTTCTTGCCATATGCTTTCTTACATTTATCTCTGCTCATTAGACGGTATCATTGTAACGGAATATATAGACCATGCAACAGGGATTATGGTCGAAAATACCAGTGGTGGCGGACAATTTAAGACAGTTACCTTAAACCCCAACATCAAAGTAAAGCATGAAGAAATGATTCCAAAGGCCATGGAATTGCACCACAAAGCACATGAAATATGTTATATAGCCAATTCTGTAAATTTTACAGTTATTGTTAATCCAATAATAGAGATCAGTTAATTCAAATAACAATCAAAACATAAGGGACTAACATCTTTATTAATAACAACAAGTTATCCACCGTACATGCAAATATAACTTAATGAACACATATTTCGATTCCAAAAGCATCGCTGCCCGCTACGAAAAAGGTCGTCCTTATTTTCATCTGGAAACCATGATGACAATTAAAAATTATTTGGGGCTTCATACCAAATTTGATAGGGCTTTGGATGTTGCTTGCGGTACAGGTTTGTCTACGAAAGCACTGTTGGAATTAGCAAATCATATTGATGCCACCGATATTTCTGCTGAAATGCTCCTTAATGCTTATCAACACGAACGCATTTCTTACACAAAGTCAGCAGCCGAAGATCTATCATTTGAACCCAATACTTTCGATATCATTACCGTGGCTTCGGGTATACATTGGTTTGAAATTGACAAGTTTTTGATGGAAGCTCATCGGGTATTAAAACCAGGAAAATGTCTTATAATCTATGATAGTTTTTTTGATGGTAAAATGTTGGATAATGAAGCGTTTGATGATTGGTATCCACAAATTTATAATGTAAAATTTCCACCACCAAAACGAAACGACAGCTATAACTGGTCTAATGAAAACCTTAGAACTAAAAACTTTGAGATGTTAACGGAACAAAAATGCAACTACCATATTGAATTTACCCTTGACCAATTGGTTTTGTATTTAACGACTCAGAGCAATATTACAGCGCAAGTAGAACAAGGTTTCACAAGTTATGAAGCAGCTGAAATATGGTTGTACCAACAATTAGAACCTTTTTTTATCGCTAAAAGAAGCACATTTCAATTTGGTGGATGGATCAAATACTTAAAAAAAGTAAAATAATACGTTTATGACATTCAGATTAGCAAGGCATACAACCGATTTGCAGGCAATAGAAATATTTTATACAAGTATTGTCGGATTACAAAAGTTGGGTAGTTTTCAAAACCATGATGGTTATGAAGGTATCTTTTTAGGGCATCCGCATCAAGATTGGCATCTAGAATTTACAAGCTCTGGCGATGCACCCGATAGTCGTTTTGATGATGATGACTGTCTTGTATTTTATGTCGAATCAAAGATAGAAATTACCGAAATCAAAGACAATATAGTAAAGCATAATATAGCAACCATAGAACCAAAAAATCCATATTGGAAAGTAAACGGCTTGATGATTGCGGACCCTGATGGTTATAAAATAGTATTTGCTTTAAAAGATTTGCCACTGAATAGTGATGATGAACTGACACAATTGGTAAGAACCAAAAACATCAGTAATTGGAGTGACTTACTTGATTATGTAAAAGCGCTGCCATATGGTAGAAACGCCCATAGAGATGACTTCTCGTTGGTGCTAAAAGAAGAGCAAGGCACTTGTAGTTCCAAACATGCATTCTTGAAAAAAGTGGCACAGCTCAATAATACCAGCAACATAAAACTGATCATGAGTCTATACAAAATGAATCATTTGAATACCCCAAAAATAGGAAATACCTTGCTCGAAAATGGGCTAGACTATATCCCTGAAGCACATTGCTACCTTATGATCAACAACAGAAGATACGACCTGACGTCTGCTAATGCATCTATACATCATTTGATAGATGATGTATTGGAAGAAAAGGAAATCGAACCCGAACAAGTAAATATATTCAAAGTAAATTACCATAAAGACTTCATAAAGAAGTGGATTGCCGAAGGTGCTACCGACTTGAGTTTTGAAAGTGTGTGGGCTGTAAGAGAAGCGTGTATTACAAAACTCGGGGAGTAAAATTCAATATCAGGATGGCTAAAATAAAAAGAAATCTTATAGTATTTGACATCGATGGCACGCTGACAGATACAGTGGACATACACCAAAATGCATTTAAAAAATCGTTGCGATTGATTGGTGTGGAACGTTTTGATGATGCGTTTGGAACCTACAAACATCATACAGATAGTTATATAGCCAAAGTGATATTTGAAAATAATACCAATAAACCATTTGATAAATCCACCCTAGATCTTTTTGAAGAGCACCTTGTTGAACAGATCAACCCAAACGAAATAAAAGAAATAGGCGGGGCAAAACAGATGATTAAAGACATAGAAAGTAAGACCAATTTTGGTATTTGCTTTGCAACCGGTTCATTGTTAAAACCTGCCACTTTAAAACTAGATAAAGCGGGTATTGACTTTGAGCCCATTCAAATAACCGCATCTAATGAAATGGAAGAACGAGAAGAGATCATCAAAAAAGCAATAGATAATGCCCGCAGTTTTTATAAAGTTGAAAAATTTGATAGAATCATTTCTTTTGGTGACGGTATTTGGGATTTAAGAGCTGCCCAAAATTTATCCTTAGAATTTGTAGGTATAGGCAATAAACACAAAGAAACATTAACCGAAAATGGAATGAAAAAACATTACCCAGATTTTATGGATTTAAAATGGGAAGAACTTATGCTATAAAAATAAAACAGGACTTATGAAAAAGCAAATCCATTAAGATCGCATTACCGCTAAAGCTGTCATACATTTGCAACGGCGATCCTATATTTAATGAATTTATAATTCATTTCCATTCAGCTAGAACATTAATACACTTTAACGCATTACAAATGCTTAATAAATGGTATCGAAGTTGAAAACTTTGACAATCGGGTGTCTCTTATTACATCGTTCTTTCCAGATCATTTGCTGACATCGTACATGATACGACTACAATGATTTGGATGATTGTAAGGTTCGCAATTATTGGTTCGTTAAATCATTTGTAATGAGTTTTGTTTTGTATTTTTGTGGTCGAGTATAAGATTAAGTGAAATTTATCTCACGTTTTGTATGTTAGATATAGCGAATAATAAGAAATGGCATGTACAGTATTGAAGCGGGTACCGAAAGTATAAACTTTACGAAATTGTCTGATGATGTGATAACTACTGAAAATTGAGTGCCTTTAAAACATTTTCAATTATATTAGAAACCATGAGCAATAAGAAACCAAACAAAGATATCATACGGTCTTCGGCAGCTGAATACCTTACTTTTATAGCCGCGACTGGCGAAGGCGGTGTAGAAGTTATTTATGCTGATGAAAACATTTGGCTATCGCAAAAAATGATGGCGGAGCTCTATCATGTTAATGTCAGAACGGTTAACGACCACCTTCAAAAGGTTTTTGGGGATAATGAATTGGAAAAAGATTCAGTTATCCGTAAATTTCGGATAACTGCCACTGATGGTAAAAGTTATGATACCCTACACTATAGCCTTGCTGCGATCATAGCCGTAGGATACAAAGTAAATTCTGAAAGAGCTGTACAGTTTAGAAAGTGGGCCACTCAAATTGTGCAAGAATTTACCATCAAAGGTTTTACCATGGATGATGAACGTTTAAAAAATGACGGGTCTATCCTGGGCAAAAAGTATTTTGAAGAACAACTCCAACGAATAAGGGAAATACGCTTGAGCGAACGAAAATTTTACCAAAAAATAACCGATATTTATGCTACTTCAATAGATTATGACATAACAGCTACCTCAACGAAACGATTTTTTGCTACCGTTCAAAACAAATTGCATTGGGCAATACACGGCAATACCGCTGCTGAAATTATTCTTGCACGTGCCAACCACAAAAATGAAAACATGGGTTTAACTACGTGGAAAGATGCACCTAATGGAAAAATTCAAATATTTGATGTTTCGGTAGGTAAAAACTATCTCACAGAAAAAGAAATGCAACAGTTACAGCGTTTGGTTTCTGCTTATTTGGATGTTGCAGAAGATATGGCACTACGGCAAATTCCAATGACTATGGATGATTGGGAAACCCGCCTAAATATGTTTATAGCAGCCACTGATAGGCAGGTATTGCAAGACGCTGGAGCGGTAACTGCCGAGATAGCCAAAGCACATGCCGAAACCGAGTTTGAAAAATATAGAATTGTACAGGATAGATTATTTGAAAGTGATTTTGATAGAATGATCAAAAGTTTACCACAATAGCACGATAAAAAATAACCCCGTTGCTGGCGCAAGTTTGCAACTTGTGCCTTTCATACTTAACCAGATGTTTAGTTGCACCAATCCACGTATTTCCACCTACATAATCTACCTGTATTTATGCGCTTTACTGCTAGGTATTATTGGAATATGTTTGCGCTGTGATTATTTTTAGTGTAAGGATGATCGGTTTTTACACACATGAAAAGAAGAATATATATTAGTAACGTTCTTTTATGTTTAAATGCTTAAGTCGTTTATAAATTTGGAAATCTATGAAGTTTAAAGTAGTTTTGTTCTTCTATCTAAAACTTAGTAATATTTAAAACAGACAAATCTTCATATAAAATGAGTAAAACGATTATTCTCTTATCAATTGGAATATTATCACTTATAGGATGTGGACAAAAAAGTATTTTGACGCCAACAGAAACAGAACTTGTAACGAAATTAAACTTCGATGAAGATTTGTTGAATGGGTTAAAAGAAATGACGCAAAGTGAGCTGAAACAACTACCTGCAATTTACCCAGAAACGGGTGAAGTTATGAAAGACAAGTTTTACGACGGTGTACTCTCGCAAACTACAGAAGAGAAAGCGATAGAATATGTCATGAGACATAAAAATAAATTTAGAACAAAAGGTTATCTAATTTTTGTATTTGAAGATGAAGAAAATAAACATCATGTCGCAGCAATTAAAGGAAATGACGATATAGACATTTTGAGATATAGTGGGACCCAAGCAGCCAACTATAGTTTAGAGAACAAAGATATTATCAAGAAAATTTCAGATTGGAAATCTAAGTATGGATTAATAGTCATCGGATGTAGTAGAGATTGGTTACATATACAGTTTGATAAACTGCCTACGGATATGGATGCTTTTGCCAATGAAGTGTATGAGTTTTGTCCAGATTCTGTTGATCAAGGCGTAGGTTCAATAGCCGAATTGAAAAAAGCAATCATAGAAATGAAAGGACTTTGGTTGTGGTGGGATTAAATACAGTGGTTACGTTAGTATTGAAATCTGGCAAGTTTAGGATTTTTTTGATTTAATGATTTTATGTTAGCTATCAACAATAATGAAAAACAGAATGATTACATTGAAATTTATTTTCCTATCGTCAATGATTATTGGCTTATTAGCTTGTAGTAACCCTTATGGTCGCAGTACCGCTAAAGTCGGCATACATTTGCAAATGCAATCCTATATTTTATGAATTTATATTTCATTTCCGCTCTGCTAGAGCATTAATACACTTTAACGTATTACAAATGCTAAATAAATGGTATCGAAGTTGCAATCTTGGTGAATCGGGGTATTACTTTATTTTGGGTAATATATTTTCTGTAAACGAAATCTCCCCGCCTTTTTGTCTTTAGCTTAAAAGTCACTGGAGACGGTACAAACAAAAAACTGCTTGAGCCAAAACAATTTTAAATCAAGGAACAAATCTTAAATAATTGAATAAGTAAACCAAAGTAAGAATCTCAAAGGCGAGTTTTTTTTGTTTCCGTCGGGAAGATGACTTTTAAGCGTTAAGAAGACAAAACAGCGGCGGCATTTTTTGTTTACTTTTTTTTGCTGAAGAAAAAAAGTATAACTGAA
>Ga0209812_10000850_pt1 | contig 24382 bp, 18 predicted proteins | sample JI71714BDNA_FD_187502 | JGI IMG/M metagenome (GOLD analysis project Ga0209812, IMG submission 187502) | Wastewater effluent complex algal communities from Wisconsin, to seasonally profile nutrient transformation and Carbon sequestration -... | ecosystem: Engineered > WWTP > Effluent > Algae...
ATAAAATGGTCTGACCAATTTAAGCCACTTACAGAGCACAATCGAAACCCCACGCCAATTTGACAGTACAAGTAAGCCACTATATAGACTACCCCCACTTTACTGCATAATTAAGACAGTGCACTCATCACACTAATGCTACAGCATAGATAAAACAGTGTACTCAACTCACTAACGCGGTAGCATTGATAAGACAGTGTACTCAACTCACTAACGTGGCAGCATTGATAAGACAGTGTATTCCTCACTAACGTGGCAGCATAAAAAAAGGCGCCTCACGGCGCCTTTTATAGGTTTGTATCGTAATGTTTATCACTCTACAGCGTTTTTCATCGTAACGGTTCAACAGCGATCACGGTCTACCACGCTACAGTTCATGCTTATCCCAGCCAGCCCGTTAAGGTAAGAATGGCAGTAAAGGCCAAAAAGAAGAGCATATTACGCTTAGCCAGTTGAACCATCGCACTGGTATCGTCTACTGGCTGCATGGGCGTTTCAATAATAGGCTCGGCAGCTTTCGCCACATCGGTTACCACTTGCTGATTATTGGCAGTGAAATCTAAAAAGTAGCTTAATAAAGCATTCGACGCGCGTGAAAAATAGCCTACCAACGCAAAACCTAAACCAAATAAACGGGCTGGAAACCAGTCTGCCCAATGCAGTAGATAATGCACGGCATCTTTGGTCGTTGCAAAACTGGACTCAGCCTGAGTCTCTACATCCGCATTGGCAAATGCGCTTGAAGCCATACTGTCGTCTGCGCTGCCCTCAAAGGCGTTGCTTTCGGAGGCGCTATGTTTGTCTGCCATGGCGCTGTCGTCTGTCGGTTCAGCCTGGTGCGCGTCAGTTGCAGCTGAAGCCACACTGCCTTGCTCATTTAAATACCGTAACAGTGCATAGGTAACGACACCAAATACTCCAAGCACTAAAAACCAAAATACTACAGCAGCATAATACCGGAAATTTAACCATACCAATAACAAGCCATTGGAATCGTCTACGGTACTGCGGCTGTCAGTACGAATTTGCTGCATGCTTAAATAGGCGGCTTCGTCATCACCACGATCTTGTGCATTTAAGAACTGTTTATACAACTGACGATAATGCCAACAGCCGATCCCCACCAATAAAACCAGGGTGTTCACGATTAAACTGAGTAAGCGGTTATCCACTAAATGCAGTAATAACGCCAGTACCGCACCAGGCAGTAAAATCCATAGATACCGACCCACAGTGTGGTCGGCAAGTTTGCTCAATCCTGAGCGAGCAGTGAGTTTAAGATATGCTTGGCAGTAAGGACGCGCTTGCCAAGCATCACTGCGTACGGCTAGCCGCTCTATAATTAATGCCAATAACATACTAATTAAGGTCATGCCTTGTTCTCCTTTAGCGCTTGTTTATAGCGCTGCCAATCAAAAGCAACACCGGGATCGGTTTTTCGACCCGGCGCAATATCACAGTGACCAACAATTCTATCTAGGGTTATCGCCGGATACTGTTGCTGCAAATACCGAGTAAGCTGCACTAAGCGGGTATATTGCAGATCAGTATAGGGGATAGTGTCGGTCCCTTCTAACTCGATGCCAATAGAAAAATCGTTACAACGCTCACGCCCAGCAAAAGCACTTATACCAGCATGCCAGCCCCGTTTTGCAAACGGCACGTATTGATAAATCTGGCCATCACGCCAAATGACACAATGTGCCGCAACACGTATGCCCTGCAAATCGATAAAGCTCGGATGCGCTGTGGTATCAAGAGTACCGCAAAACAGCGCATCAACGTAACTGTTTTGCGGATCTTTAGTAAATTGCCCGGCGGGTAAACTAATATTGTGGATCACCAGTAAACTAATTGGTTCACCGAGAGGACGTTCATCGTAATGCGGCGACGGCCGTTGCACCAAGGTAACGAGATCATCAGAAGAAATACTGCGCATGCGGAATTTTGCCTTTTGCTGGCGGTCTTATTAAGCTGTAACAATATTGTCGATGCTGGATGAAATATATGCAAGCACCTGAAGTGAGTTCTTCGTTCGGGAAAATTTTTACGTTAATCACCTGGTTACTGCTAGGCTGCGGCTTATTTTGGTTTTTTCAGGACTATTTAGGCAAACAGCAAAATCCTAATCAACGCTTACAAAGCAATGTGAGTGGCCAGCAAATCAGCACCGAGCTTATTCGCAATCGCGCCGGGCACTATCTTGGCGTGGCCTATATTAATGGCCAGCCCATCGAATTTCTATTAGACACAGGGGCAACCACTGTGGCGATTTCTGAAGCGGCAGCCACTAAATTAGGGCTAATTAAGGGACAACCGATTCGGGTATCCACCGCCAACGGCGTAACAACCGCATGGCGCAGTGAAATTGCTGAATTAAAGCTGGGGCTGATTACCTTAACGCAAGTCCCTGCCAGCATCGTACCCAGTTTAGCCGGCACCGAGATATTATTAGGTATGAGCGCGCTAAAACAGTTAGAATTCCGCCAACAAGGTAATCAACTTACACTGATTCAAACCATTTAACTTATGACGAACCCTGCCATGCCTTATCAACATCCGTTTTTTGCCGACGAAATGCGTCGGGCCGTAACCGCTGCCTTAGCCGAAGATCTGGGCTTTCAATCCTTAGCCTTGGGTGATATTACTGCGTCCTTGATCCCCACATCCCAACAGGCCAGCGCCACCATTATCACCCGCGAAGAGGGCGTGATCTGTGGCACCGGGTTTGTCGATGAAGTGTTCACGCAATTAACGCACGCCGCAGCAAACAACGGTGATAACGCGGTAGTTATTCACTGGCACGTCGCTGATGGAGAACGTGTTGCCGCGAATAGCACCCTATGCACCCTAACTGGCCCCGCAGGCATTTTACTTACTGGCGAGCGAAGCGCCCTTAACTTTTTACAACTACTCAGCGGCACGGCGACCACTACGGCGCGTTATGTACAGTATTTACAGGGTAGCAAAACGCAGCTGTTAGATACTCGCAAAACCCTACCGGGTTTACGCTTTGCACAAAAGTATGCTGTAAGTTGTGGCGGTGGCGCTAATCACCGTTTTGGATTATTTGATGCTTTTTTAATTAAAGAAAATCATATTGCAGCAGCCGGGTCTATTGCTGCAGCGGTACAAACGGCACGCAGCAACTTTCCAGGTAAACCCATCGAAGTTGAAGTTGAGCATTTAGACGAACTCACGCAAGCGCTTAATGCCCAAGCCGATATTATTATGTTAGACAACTTTAGCTTAACCGACATTCATCACGCGGTAACGCTGAATGCAGGCCGCGCCAAATTAGAAGTGTCTGGTAATATTACTAGCGAACGCTTAGCCGAGCTGGCGGCAACAGGCGTCGATTTTATTTCAAGCGGTGCATTAACCAAGCATGTTCAGGCACTCGATTTATCCATGCGATTACTTAGCCGGAGCTAACCCATGTGGGTGTTTTCTACTACACTAACCGACAAGCAGCAGTATGCTGAGTCGGTAAGGTGTGGCAGATGCAACTGACAGGCAAGGTGGTTTTTTGGCAAGATCAAAAAGGCTTTGGCTTTTTGCTATGCGATCAAACCCAACAAAAGCTGTTTTTTCATATTCGAGACTTTTTACCGCAACCTGTCGAAACCCGTAAAGCAAGGCCTGCAGAAGGGGATTGTTTAGCCTTTTCATTAGGCCATGATAAACAAGGTCGGCCTATTGCTACCGGATTACGCTGGCTAGACAGCAAACCTGTAACCCGCGCGTCCACTCAAAATGCGTTAGCGCGCAGTAAAAACACCGTCGATTTAAACTACACCCAAGATGTGGCCTTGTACTTTCGGGCCGCCTTTTTAATGCTGGTAATCATTGCCCTGCTATTTGGAACCTTGCCGTATTTATTGCCTATGTTGTATTTAGAGGCGAGCCTATTTACCTACTGGTTATATCAAGCCGATAAAAACGCAGCTATTGCTCGCCAACCGCAACGGCTTCCTGAAGAAAGCTTACAAATGTTTAGCTTAATTGGGGGCTGGCCCGGTGCGTTGTTCGCGCAAAAAAAATTGGCACACAAACGCAGTAAAGCTTTATTTCAACGGGAATTTTGGCTGATAGTTCTGGCTAACTGTATTATGCTCGGATGGTTACTATCGCAACATGGTCAACAATTCTTAAGCCGTTTTGCATTTTTTAGGTTGTAAGGGTTACACCTTAAACAGGTATCCGCGCCGATAGCACCACAACATGACAACATAAGACAGCAGTAAAAATACGCAGGCAAACGCTAATGATCCTGGGTAATTACCCAACAACGGCTGAAAACCGTGGGTGAATAACCAAGCGCCCAGCGAGGTCCCAGCTACCGGCAGCATGGCAAGTACCCGTGCCGCAACGCCCGCCAGCATAAAAAACAAAATCGCATTCACCCCAAAGACCACAAAAGGCGCCCCCCATAATCGGTAGCGCTTAATCTCGGTTAACCATAAAGTTGCCCCCAGTAATAAGGCGGTATAGCCACTGCTCAGCAGGACAAAGGTAGGGGTCCATAACAGTTTATTGATCGCTAAGGCGGGATGCAGCAACTCAGCGATCCACACCGCCACCACACCGGACAGCATCAATATGCGTATTTTAAAATGCAAAGGCTTTGAAGATTGCAGTAACTGCGCCATTAATACCCCAGTTAAGCAACTGCTAATCGCCGGTAAGGTGCTAAAGATCCCTTCGGGATCAAAGGCAAATGGGGTAGCTTCTCGAAAATAGACATGATTAGGGCCTAAAACCTGATGATCCAGCCAGGCAGCAAAATTATTCCCATACTCCCATAATCCTACAAAGCGATTACCCTGCGCATCGCTGTAAGGCATAAACTGCATACAGGCAAAATAGCCAGCACACAGGCCCAATGCCCAAAGAATTCGCCCACGCGTGCCGCTGTATAACACGATTAATAGGGTGCAAAAATACACAATCCCGATACGCTGCAATACGCCAGACCAGCGAACGGTAAGTAATTTTTGCTCAAGATAACTGTAAGCAGGATCCCGAAAATTATAGTAAAACAGCACTAAAAATAATCCCAAGGCATACAACTTAAGCGCCCGCACGGCACCTTGGCGGATGATGTCGCTGCGCGCTACGGTGGCTTTTGCCGTAAAACGTAACTGCAGAGCCATGCCCACCATCACAATAAACGCGGGAAAAATTAAATCGGTTGGCGTCCAGCCATGCCATTCTGCGTGCCGCAGTGGCGCGTAAACATATTGCCAACTCCCCGGATTATTCACCAACACCATGGCCATGATGGCCACACCTCGCAAAATATCCAATGCCAAAAAGCGTCCTTTTGGCTGCTGGGCTAAAATGGCGTGGCAGTGTTGGCGGATCCCTCCCATTACGGCTTACTCGTTAACAACGTTGTATGTTTAGCAGAGCCGGTATGCGAAGAAGTTGCCGCGTCGGCCAAGGGTGTTGTTGAATGGGTTAGCGTAACCGGTAAGGTGCCGCTGGCACGGCGTTTTCCCAGTAATACCTCGGCTAAGGCCAGATACACCGGGCTAGCCAATTGATTATGTGCATCTTGCCAACTGTGATAGGCATAGGTAGCAAGTGAACGCTGTACCAACGGCGCATACAGGCTAATTTCGTAAGGCGAGCGCAAACTGACAAAGGTTTGGTCTTTTTTCAACGCCGCGCCATATTCCAACAATTGATAAAAGTAACGTTGTTGTTTTTGATAAGCCTCAGCCAAATTAGTAATACGCGCCAGATCATCCATGCCGCCTATTTCAGCTAATGATTGCATTGGCGAAATAAAGCCAGCGATCACGCTATCGGCTGTCGCGATTTGTTTTTTTGCCGCGTCTAAATTTAACTGCATTAAGCTAATAACTGTGATCTCGCCACTCTCTGGCGCTAATTGCTTTAAATACTGCTGTAACACCATACCTTTGCTGGTGTCGGGCATAATTAACACGGTTTTTTTACCTGCAAGGTTAAGAGGTAGCGCATGCTCACCCTGCACCACAGTTACCGCATCTCTAGCCAGCGCCAACTCAGCCGCCCGATGCGTCTGATGCGCCAAGGTGGCCAACGCCGTTTCGACGGTAGGCGTTGCCAGCGTTCTTAGGGGCTGTTTTGCCTTAACGATACGCTGATAGGAGGCGCTAAGCTCCGCCTTATTAATTTTGCCACTGTTTACCGCCTGACTTAGCTCATCCAGTAATACGCCAAGTTGGCGCAGCTCGTTGGGGTTTTGCAGCTTTACAGGCATTAAGGCAATATCGGCACCGGCGGCAAAGGTTTCGATCACCGCTTGTGGCACCGTAAAAAACTGACTAATCCCTGCCATATCTAAAGCATCAGTAACAATTAAGCCTTCGTAACCTAATTGCTCACGTAATACGCCATGCAAAATATTGCGAGATAACGTGGCGGGCTTTAGCATTTCTTCGCCATTTTTATTCACAAATACCGAGCTGTCTAAGGCCGGAAACTGAATGTGCGCGGTCATAATCATCGCAGGGTTTACCTGCTTTATGATCTCGGCAAAAGGAAATACATCGTTTTGGCGAATTTGCGCGATGCTGTGGTCAACTCGCGGTAAACCATGATGGCTATCAACATGGGTGTCGCCATGTCCTGGAAAATGCTTTAACGAGACCAACATGCCTTGCTGTTGCATGGCCTTGGTCATTGCGCCGCCCAGTTCAGCTACCATCTTAGGGTTTTCACCAAAGGAACGTACATTAATCACGGGATTTAACGGGTTGATATTCACGTCGACCGTGGGGGCAAAATTAACATTAATACCCAAGCTTAATAATTCTTTGGCTAATATGTTCCCCACTGCACTGGCATGCTGGGTGCCGTGGGCCGCATAGGTCGCGCCAATCGCCATATTGCCGCTAAACGAGGTAGATTGATGCCTTGGTAAGCGCGCAACGCGCCCGCCTTCCTGATCAATACCAATAAACAGGGGGAGCTCTTGATCCTGTGACGCAGCTACTGCTTGCAATTGCGACGTTAATGCCACTATTTGCTGTGGGTTTTGTACATTTTCTGCAAATAAAATTACGCCGCCAATATGATAATCACGCAGTAATGTTGCTAAGGCGGGGGGTAAGGAGGTCATAGGTTTACGGCATTGGCCAGCCGCCAAGGGCTCTTCACAGTAATAACGCAAATCGAGCATCAGTTTTTGCCCTAACATTTGCTGAACCGTTACGGCGGGTTTACGAGCAGCAGCCTCTGAATTCATAACACTCCCAAAACTGATTAACAACGTTAAAACTAACAGCAGTTGGCTTAACCGCATTTTACGAAAAACTGCCACATCGACTTCCTTCAACTGATTATGTGCTTACGCTGCAACAACACTTTATCACAGCATGGCATTATGGCGTGTCTTGCCGTTATTGGCACATAAATTATTCATTACCTGTCAATAAAACAAGAATTCTTTACTCTGTTCATAGCACAGAACTTATGCTTTACTGCCTAACATTAACCGTAATGACGGCAACCTGGTCGCCACCATGGCGTAGACCAATACTTAACGTGTAGGCACCCCTTTATGCAGCTTACCTTATTAGATTGGCTAGTCTTTTGCAGCTATTTTTTAATTTTGGCTGCCCTAGCCTGGTGGGTAAATTTACGCCAAGCCAAGAATAGTAACGACTACTTTTTAGCCGCCAATACCATGCCTGTATGGTTAGTGGCTATATCAGTGTTGGCAACCTCGCAATCGGCGGCGACGTTTTTAGGTGGCCCAGATATGGGGTTTCGTGGCAATTTAACCTATCTGGCCAGTAATATTGGCGCCATTTTGGCGGCTTTTTTTGTGATGAAATGGCTTATTCCTCGCTATTACGCACTTAAGGTCACCACGGTATATGAACTGCTAGAACAACGTTTTAATGCGCGAGCTAAGAATCATGCTGGCAAAATGTATTTATTTGGCCGCGTCTTTGCCAGCGGCGCACGCCTCTATATGGCAGCGTTAGCCGTTGCCATGCTCGTGTTTAACAATATTGAAGCAACAAGTATCGTGGTAGCCGTAGCGTTACTGGCTATTATTGGTGTGCTATGTACCTTGGTGGGCGGCATTCGTTCGGTCATTTATACCGACGCCCTACAATGTGCCGTGTATGTTAGCGCTGCCTTATTTGTTATGGTTTTTCTTTATCAGCAACTCGATTTATCCTTACCTACTCTGGTGAATGCCCTGCGTTACCCGCCGGAGCTAGACGGCTCAAAGCTATTGTTATTTGATACGCGACATGATTTTAGCAGCACAGGCGTATTTACCCTTTGGTCGGCATTAACCGGTTTTGTGTTGCTCAATATTGCCGCCTTTGGTTTAGATCAAGATATGACACAACGCGTACTCACCTGTAAAACACCGGCTCAAGGCGCGCGGGCATTGTTAACCTCAGCGCTGATTGTGATCCCCGTAATGCTGGTGTTTATCGTTATTGGCTTTTTACTGTATATTTTTTATCAGCGCCCTGAGTTATATCAGAGCGCCTTGCTGCTGAATGACACCGCACAGGCGACCTCAACGTCAATCGCCACACCCATTCAGCACGCTGTACTCGAAGAGCGCTTTCAGGGCGAAAAAATCACGGTATTTATGCATTATGTGCTTCATGAATTGCCCTCAGGTTTGCGCGGCTTAGTGGTAGTAGGTGTCATTGCTGCGGCACTGTCTACTATTACCTCAGGCTTAAATTCGATGGCGTCGGTGCTGGTGGCCGATTTATATCAACCGTGGCGTTTACAGCGTATTCCGACAACGCCAGATCGACACTTTGTTCGGGCAGGGCAATGGGCAATGCTGGGCACCGCTTTAGCATTATCGCTTATGGCTATTCTTTGTTATTACTGGCAACAATACTCGGATATGCCCTTGCTCGCTTTTGCGCTTAGCGTGATGGTGTTTTCGTATAGTGGATTATTAGGCGTATTTTTTACCGCACTCTTTACCCAACGCGGTAACAGCCGCAGCGTCACGGCGGCCTTAATCACTGGATTTTTGATCACATTATTTATGCAACCCTATGTTATAAATACCGTTATTCAGACTTTGTTGCAGCCGCTATTGGCTATGTTTATACCCACTGCGACGGGCTTAGCCAGCCTAAATGTGGATATCGGCTTTACTTGGCAATTATGTATCGGTACCGTAATCGCCTTTTTAGTTTGTTACAGCGGCAAACCGGCAGCGACCGCGTTACCCCGCGGCGCATCGCGGTCTCATCAGCACGCTAGTGACCACGCACAGTAACACCGGAGGTGTCATGTATTATTTGTTAGCCATTGACGGCGGCGGCACAAAAACCGTGGGGCAATTGTTTTGCCCGCAAAGCGGTCAGCGCTGGCAAGCACGCACTGGCCCAGCCCAATTAACGAACGATTACGCCAGCGCACGGCAAAATGTGTACGACTTATGCCAACAACTAATGGCTCAAGCGGGCGTTGCTCCGGCACAGGTCGTTGCCATAGTAGGCTTGGCTGGTGCAGGTAATCCTAGCCTACATCACGCTTTTGTTAACGATCTCGCGCTGCCTTTTGCCGCCTGGCAATTAACAACAGATGCCCGTATTTCGCTGTATGGCGCTAATTTAGGTCATCCGGTGGCCGTGGTTGCCATTGGAACCGGTTCCGTTGGCATGCGCTTACAGGCCGATGGGACAGAATTACAAGTCGGTGGTTGGGGCTTTACCCTTGGGGATGAAGGTGGTGGCGCCTGGTTAGGTAAATTATTGGTGCGCGCACTACTTTGGCAATTAGATTGGCAACGCCCACTCACCCCATTACTGCACGCTACCGGCACTATATGTGGCACAAGCGTTGCCACTATTTTGCCGTGGTTAAAACAGGCTACGGCCAGTGACTTTGCTGCCTTGGCGCCATTAGTTTATCACTATACTGAACCGCTGGCCGAACAATTACGACAACAACAAGCTCAGGCTATTGCCGAGCTGGCTCGCTGCAGTTTGGCCGATCAGGCGTTACCTTTGGTATTTTTGGGCGGGTTAGCCGAGCAAAGTTTACCTTATTTATCAGAATCGTTACGCCAGCATCTGCAGCCTGCGAAAGGCGATGCCTTAGCAGGTGGGTTAGCCTTAGCTGCCACATTGGCCGCCTCTCTTTCACATCACGAGTAAATGTATGAGCACCACGCATCTTATCCAGCAGTTATCAACCATGAGTACCGAAGCACGTAACCATGCCAGCGAACATCTGGATCAATTAAACAGTCTGCAATTAGTACAGCTGATTAACCACGCTGATCAACAAATCGCTAACTGTCTTGTGCCGGCATTACCTCAGGTGGCGTTAGCGGTGGATCGTATTGTCGACGCTTTTGCCGCAGGCGGACGTTTAATTTATGTTGGCGCCGGAACCAGTGGTCGCTTGGGTATTTTAGATGCAGTGGAATGCCCACCCACGTTTAGCGTACCTGACACTCAAGTTGTGGGCCTGATTGCCGGCGGCGCTAACGCCATATATAAAGCGGTGGAAGGCGCTGAAGATGATCCCTTGTTAGGCGAAACGGATTTAGCTCAGCTGCAGCTTAGTGCACAAGATGTGGTGGTAGGTATTGCCGCCAGTGGTCGCACGCCTTATGTATTAGGGGCTTTAGCTTATGCCACCGCTGTTGGCGCCACCACAGTGGGGATCAGCTGTAACGCCAACGCGCCTGTGTTAGCTGCAGCGGACATTGCGATTTGTGCAGAAGTTGGCCCAGAAATTATCACGGGCAGTACGCGTATGAAAGCCGGTACCGCGCAAAAGATGTTACTGAATATGCTCAGTTCCGCAGCCATGGTTCGCAGTGGTAAGGTATATCAGAATTTAATGGTCGATTTACATGCGAGCAATCAAAAATTAGTTGCGCGGGCAATTCGCATTGTGATGCAAGCCACAGAATGTGATATGACCACCGCGCAACAGGCGCTGGAGGCTAGCCACATGAGTGCAAAATTAGCCATATTACACCTACTCAGTGGGCAATCTATCGAACGTTGTAAAGCACAATTACAGCAGCAACATGGCTTTGTGCGCGCGGCATTGGAGGCAATGTGATGCGTATTGTCATACATCGCGTTATTAGCGCACCATCGATATGGCTATGGTTATGGCTATTAACTGTTAACGTTACTGCGGCCGCTACACCTATTTCTGCCACCCATCCCGTACCACCTGTAAAGGAAACGAACACGGCACCGCTGTTAACTGGGGCGCAACAAACCGAACGCTACCTCCCACTGTTACAAGGTAAAAAAGTGGGCTTGTTAGTTAATCAAACATCGCTGATCGGCGAACAGCATTTAGTTGATGTACTGCTGGCGAATAACGTGCAAGTAACGGCCATATTCGCCCCCGAACATGGCTTTCGCGGTAATCATGATGCCGGCGCAACGATTGTAAGTGGTGTAGACGAAAAAACCGGCTTACCTGTTTGGTCTATGTATGGCGAAAGTAAAAAACCCGCAGCGGAACAATTACAGCAGCTCGATATCATTATTTTTGATATTCAAGATGTTGGCGTGCGTTATTACACCTATATCAGTTCCATGCATTATATGATGGCGGCAGCAGCAGAGTTTGCCATTCCCATGCTGGTATTGGATCGCCCCAATCCCAACGGGGCTTATGTAGATGGGCCAGTCCTTGATGTCGCGTTTCGATCCTTTGTTGGCATGCATCCTATTCCGCTATTACACGGCATGACCGTCGGTGAATTAGCCTTAATGATTAAAGGTGAAGGCTGGATTGCGCAAGCAGAGCAATTGGCACTCACCGTGATCCCACTTGCCAATTATCGACGCGAGCAGCCTTATGAATTACCCGTGCCGCCTAGCCCGAATTTGCCGAATCAGCAAGCCATAAAATTGTATCCTTCTTTGGGCTTTTTTGAAGCAACGCCGATGAGCGTCGGCCGAGGCACGCCATTTCCATTTCAGGTACTGGGGTATGATAAGTTTGCGCTTGCTGAGTTTCAATTTACACCGGTAAGCACGCCCGGTGCTGCCCTGCGCCCACCACTGATGAACAAAAACGTGTATGGTGAAGATTTACGCCACGTCAGCAGCAATGGCCTAACACTCTCTTACCTTATCCGTTGGCATCAATTATTTAACCAGAATGCGATGTCGATTTTTAACGCGCCAGCGTTTATGGACAAGTTAGCGGGTACCGATCAACTGCGTTTACAAATACAGCAAGGGCTGAGTGAAGCCGAAATACAACAACGCTGGCAACCCGCTTTAACACAATTTCGCCAACAACGTTTACCCTATTTGCTCTATCCCGATTACCCGCAACAGCCCTCTGAGTAAATGTATACTCAATATGGAACCTTAGATCGCTCCTGCACCTTTGCAGGAGTCGTAACTGGCTCAATGACTTTGTTTAAGCGATAATGCTCAGCTAAAGGCCCACTGATGACTTCAGCCGTTTGATCTAATTGTCGCAGAGCATTTTCTTCAACTTTAAAAAACACCGGTTCACCTTCTGCCGCATTCAAGCGAATAATGGTGCCTTTGTCATCCCAATCAAAGGTGCCCTGCTGTTCAAATTGATTATCCGGTGCTTCGCCTAAATACACGCTCACTAAATGATAGCTTCCCTCAGGTGTCAGAGTTAAGCGTGTTTCAATACCCTCACAGCTGGCACAAGGCAGCACGCCTTGATAGGTGCCATCCCAATCTAAGGCGGTGCGGCTGCTATCTCCCGAGGGTAATACTGTGGTTGGTTCAGCCGAATTTAACGTTGTATTGTTTTGTACTGGGGTTTGTACTGTCGCCTGCTGAGTCGCGTCTTGCGCTACAACATCGGGGGTTGCAGGCGCCTGAACGATCTCAGTGGTAGGATCCGGTGAGCACGCTTGTAACAATACGATACTGCATAATAATGTTAACGTAGCCAATCCCCGCCTTGTCGCCACTTTAGCAACACCTAACACTGACGTGTTTAACCCGGTATCATAGTTTGTTGGTAACATAGTCTGCTCCTGCCACATTTAAAATAAGCCTTAGGTTCCCAGTGGATTCCTAATCTGTCCTGTGGCTAAGTCTATCAATTGGCCGTTTAACAGCGCCTGAACAACTTCACCTTGTTGGTTAACCAGTAAAAAAGTGGCACCTTGGCGTAATTGGGGAGCCTGCTGGGGTGGTCGCAGCGGATTGACTAGCACAGGTAAACGGCTAGTACTGGTTAACCGGCTTGGCTCACCCGAAAAATGCGTATAACCTGCCGTAAGTAACGCCAAATGTGCCGCAGTATCCAACGTGAGTGGTGCGTCTAAGGGATATGCGCGTCCAGCACGGAACGCCAACCCACTGAGATCGAATTGATGATAACCACTGTGTACCGACAGATCGCCGACCTCTTGGATCCGCGCAACGCGATCGCCTTCGGTGTGAAAATGCACCGCTATGTCTATCTGTGCTTGGGTAGTCGCCTGTGTTACCTGTACATTTTCTAAAATAAGATCCTTCATACCGCCACTGCGATTAAAGGGTAGCGCCTCGTAATCGGCAAGCGACGCCTGCTGATAAGCACCAGAGGCAATGGCGTCTAACCATTTTATATATAATTGTCCATTTAAACGCCGCGCCACTTGCCGATGATCATCGGCACGATGACCTCCCGCCTCAACCAGTACCGTGCTAAATCCCATGGCGGCAAAGGTATCGCCAAAAGAGCGAGGCGACCAGGTATCGTTATAGCGCGCCACATGCTGCGGGATCTGCTGATCTAACCACGGTTTGACATAGGCGATTAGTTGCATCGCAGCTTGCCGACTGGCATTAACATCGCGGGCGGCGTTAAATGCCGGCGCCAGTAAAGAAATGGTGGCGGGATTCGGTGCATCTCCCGCCGCATGAAAGCGATTTTGATCATGCAAGTTAAAGGCATAATGCGGCTGGATCTGCTTAGCTGCAGCCATTAATATCTGGCCCTCTGGGCTTTGCAAGGCTAAGGCATCACGATTTATATCAATACCTTGTGCATTCACCCGGCTATTTTGTGCGGCACCATCCGGATTGAGCATTGGAATAATATGTAGGGTAATGGCCGCTTGCCATCCTTGCTGCCAAGCGGCTTGCGCGGGTGCCGAACTGTAATGCAGCAAATCGAACAGCGCGGCGGTGGCCGTATGCTCATCGCCATGCATTTGTGACCAAGCTAGTACCCGCTTCTCCCCCTGCCCCAGCGTTAACATATAAATCGGGCGGTTTTCTACCGAACGCCCTAATTCAGTTACGGTGATCCCAGGTACTTGTCTGTAATGCTGAATCAACGGCTCAATATCGGCAAACTGTAAGCGGGCTTTGTCTAAACCCGGTTGCAATGTAGGAGTGGGAGTAGACATAACAGAAGATTGCGCCATGAGATTACCGCCTATAGTGAGTGCCAATAAAAAGACTATCAATTTATTCATCATTTACCCTCTAAAACTGCAATTCTTATTCAGACATAAAGCTAAGATGATGTAAAGACACCATAATCCTGCCCAGTTATGCGGTGCTTGCAGTGCTTAAAATAACCCTGTATAAATTATGTTATGTTGCGTTTATGCAGCGTAACATGCCATTGGCAAAAGCCAAAATAGCGCACGTTATCACGTTTAAAACGTCAACAATGCGCTCGCAAACGTCACCCTATTTCACGCGACCAGACAACGGAGAATATCGTGGAAAACTGGCTTACCCTGTTACCCGCTATTGTCGCTATTGCCGTAGTGCTGTGGCGCAAAGAGGTCATATTGGCGTTGTTGTTGTCATTGTGCAGCGCGGAATTACTTATTTTTATCCAACAGGGACAACACCTCGGCCCAAGCCTGATCCTCACAGGCAGTATTCAAACTATTGAACGGATTATTGAGGTTACCGCTGATGCCGGTAATGCGCGGATCTTACTGTTTTCGCTGTTAGTTGGTAGCTTATTGGCCTATGTGCGTTACTCCGGCGGGGTAACCGCAACAGTCAGCTTTTTGGTTAACAAAGGCATTGCCCGCACCGCACGTCAGGCCGGTTTACTGACCTTTGGGATCAGCTTTTTTACCTTTATAGAATCTAATCTAAGCTCGCTGACCAAAGGCATTAGTATGCGCGGCTTATTTGATAAATTTACTATGAGCCGTGCACGATTAGCCTATATTATCGATAGCACCAGCTCACCTATTTGTATCATTATATTACTTAACGGTTGGGGCGCTTATGTACTGGGTTTGCTAAGCAGCTATGACTTGCCCATGCCTGCGGTATCGGTATTACTGGGCAGTATTCCATTAAATTTTTATGCCTTATTTACGCTGGCCGTTGTGTTGTATACCGTGATTACTGGCAAGGTGTATGGCGCGTTACGCCGTTCTGAACAACAGATGCAGCAGCATACTGCACCTACCGAAATTGAAACACCTGCTTCGCACCCAAGTTACATGCTAGTGCCCTTGCTAACACTGGTTTTGTCGATGGTGGCGTTTATGTTATTTACCGGCAACGGTAATTTAGTGCAAGGTTCAGGCTCAAAATCAGTGCTATACGCAACCGTGCTAGCCTGCTTAGTGGCGTACAGCATGATGTTGTTTAGCCGGCGTTTTCAACATCAAGAGCTGGTGAACATAGGCTTTAAAGGCATTGCTGAACTGTTGCCTGTGGTGACGATTGTGTTGTTGTCGATGGCGCTGGGCACCAGCTTAAAAGTATTAGGCACGGGTGCGGTGATTGCCAGCATGGTAGATCAAAACATCCCACACTTTTTAATTCCCGCGCTGTTATTTTTAGCAGGTTCGTTAATGTCAGTCACCACCGGTACCAGTTGGGGGACCTTCGCGATTCTCATTCCCATAGGAATACCCATGGTGATGCTACTTGGCTTACCTGCCCCCTTGGTATTGGCCGCAATTCTTAGCGGGGGTATTTTTGGTGATCACTGCTCGCCTATTTCCGACAGCACCGCTGTAAGTTCGGTGGCCGCAGGCTGCGACTTACTTGAGCATGTGAAAACACAATTACCCTATGCGCTGTTTTGTGGCGCATTTGCTTTACTGGCCTTTATCGTAACGGGCTGGATCATGATTTAGAGGTTAACGCATGATATTACCAAACCATGCTAAACTAGCGGTAACGTCGTTTTGTTAAAGCAGTATTGATAACTTCCTTATGGCACGTAAAACCAAAGTAGAAGCAGAGGCAACTCGCGAGCAAATTTTAGATGCAGCGGAACACATGTTTTATTTACACGGTGTTTCACGCACAACTCTCGAAAAAATTGCGTGTGCTGCAGGCCTTACTCGGGGCGCAATTTATTGGCATTTTGACAACAAATCGGCTTTGTTTGGCGCGATGCTAGAACGCATTCGTTTGCCCTTTCAACAAATGCTCAGTGAGTTAGATGCACAGCCACAGGGCGATCCACTGGCCCAACTTAGAGATCATCTGGTGCAATCACTGCTGATGATTGCCCATAGCGAGCGCTATCATCGGGTGTTATCCATTGTATTTCACCGCTGTGAATATATGGATGAATTAAACCCCGCTGTCTCGAAACAAGAAGAATTAGATCGGGCCGCCACAGCAGTTATAAGCCGGACCTTACAACGCGCCAGAGTCGCTGGCATGTTGCAGGATGGGATTGATCCCGATTTAACAGCGGGTGCCATCCATGCGTATATTGGCGGTTTAATTCGCAAACATTTATTACAACCGGCGTTTTGTGATTTAACACACGCTGCCGCCTATATCGATGTCATGCTACAAGGCATAAAAAAGCCAGCCTGACGCCGAAACATACAGACTGGCAAAGGTACAAACTTTTTAGGCTAGCGCAGTGCGCTAGCCGTGAGTGATGGCCCTTATTCAGGCTTTTCTGAATAGCTAGGCTGCGCATTTACAGACGCAGTGGTCGCCTTAACCGCAAATACCCGCATCACCACATAGTAAAAAATAGGCACTAAAAATACCGCTAATACCGTTGCGGAAATCATGCCGCCCAACACGCCCGTACCAATAGCATTCCGGCTGGCAGATCCTGCCCCCGAGCTAATCACTAAGGGCAACACCCCTAACGAAAAGGCCATCGACGTCATAATGATTGGACGCAAACGTAACCGTACTGCTTCTAAAATCGCCGCTACCAACTCTTTGCCTTGTTGCTGTAAATCGCGTGCAAACTCCACAATCAAAATGGCGTTTTTCGAGGCCAAACCCATGGTTGTAAGTAAGCCCACTTGAAAGTACACATCATTACCCAAGCCGCGCATGTACGCCGCACAGAGCGCACCAAAGATCCCCAGTGGCACGACTAAAATTACCGCAAACGGCACCGACCAGCTTTCATACAGCGCTGCCAAGCATAGAAACACCACTAAAATAGATAATGCATATAAAGCGGGTGCTTGTGAGCCGGAAAGCTTTTCCTGATACGATGTACCCGTCCATTCAAAATCAATCCCTGCCGGCAATTGTGCAATTAACTGTTCCATGGTCGCCATAGCATCGCCCGAACTTACGCCAGGTGCAGGCTCCCCCTGAATTTCCATCGCGGCCACACCGTTGTATCGCTCTAAACGCTGTGGACCAAACTGCCAATGACTGGTAGCAAAGCTGGCAAAATTGACCATCTCGCCTTGATTGTTGCGAACATACCATTTGTTTAAATCTTCCGGTGTCATCCGAAATTCGGCTTCGGCTTGCACATACACTTTCTTCACGCGACCACGATCAACAAAATCGTTAACATAAGACGAGCCCCACCCAATCGCTAAGGTTTGGTTAATTTCACTTAACGACACGCCTAAGGCTTGTGCTTTCAGTTGATCCACTTCAATTTGTAATTGCGCGGCATCCTCCATGCCGTTCGGACGCACCTGCATTAAGGTTGGCTGTTGCGCTGCCTTACCCAGCAAGGTATTACGGGCTTCTAGTAAGGCTTCATGCCCTAAACCGGCGCGATCTTGCAAATACAGATTAAACCCCGTTGCTCGCCCTAACTCAGCAATGGGAGGCAAGTTGAAAGCAAAAATTTGCGCTTCTTTTACCGTGGAGAAAAAGCCAAAGGCGCGGCCAATAACGGCTTGCACACTATCTTCCGGCCCACGCTCAGACCAGTCTTTTAACCGCACAAAGGCTAAGCCCACATTCTGACCACGGCCTGCAAAGCTAAAACCACTGACCGTAAAAGCAGAAATAACCGCGTTGTCTTGTTGATAATGTTCAGTCACCTTAGCAAGTACCGCATCGGTACGTTCAATACTGGCACCCGTTGGCAATTGCACCATGGTTAGGAAAATCCCTTGATCTTCCTCTGGTAAAAACGAGGTAGGTAAACGGATAAACATAACGGCCATAATGGCAACAATAGCACCGTATACCAGCATAGAGCGGACTGGCCGCTTTAACATACCTGCTACGCCACGCTGATAATTGGTATTTGTGCGATCAAACCCGCGATTAAACCAGCCAAAAAAGCCTTTTTTCGGTTGATGACCGTGTCCCGCTTTTAGCATGGTGGCACACAGTGCTGGGGTAAAAATTAAGGCGACTAATACCGATAATGCCATGGCGGTTACGATAGTAATCGAAAACTGTTTATAAATAGCGCCGGTGGCCCCACCAAAAAAGGCCATAGGCACAAAAACAGCCGACAACACTAAACCAATCCCAACCAATGCACCGGTGATTTGAGCCATCGATTTGCGGGTAGCTTCAATCGGCGATAGCCCTTCTTCGGTCATCACCCGCTCTACGTTTTCGACTACCACAATGGCATCGTCTACCAGCAAACCAATGGCTAGCACCATACCAAACATGGTTAGGGTGTTAATAGTAAAGCCAAACGCGGCCATCACCCCAAAAGTGCCCAACAACACCACGGGTACTGCTAAGGTAGGAATTAACGTGGCGCGAAAGTTTTGTAAAAACAAATACATCACTAAAAAAACCAAGATAACGGCTTCAATCAGTGTGTTCACTACCGAGCTAATCGATAATTCTACAAAGGGGGTTGTATCGTAAGGAATTTCCATTTCCAACCCTGCCGGAAAATACGCCTCTAGCTCAGCCAAACGCTGCTTTACCGCAGCAGCCGTATCCAGCGCATTAGCACCAGTGGCCATTTCTATCGCTAAGCCAGTGGCCTCTTTTCCATTAAAGCGGGCATTATTCGCATAGCTTTCGCCGCCCAGCTCTACCCGCGCCACATCGGCCAACCTTACCGTAGAACCATCCTGGTTAACGCGTAATAAAATTTGAGCAAATTCGTCAGCACTGGTTAAACGGGTTTGCGCCAAAATTGCCGCATTAAATTGCTGACCTGGCAGCGCAGGTGTGCCGCCGAGTTGTCCTGCAGTTACCTGATTATTTTGTATGCGTATTGCGGCCGTGACATCTGCAGGCGTCATGCCAAACTGATTAAGTTTATCGGCATCTAGCCAGATCCGCATGGCATACTGACTACCAAATACCGTAACGTTACCCACCCCCGCCGTACGGCTGATCGGATCGCGAATATTCGCGACCACAAAGTCAGAAATATCATCACGCTGCATGCTGCCATCGCTGGAGATAAAGGCCGCCACCATCAGGAAAGAACCATTAGATTTAGCCACACGCACCCCTTGCTGCTGCACTTCTTGTGGCAGTAACGGCAAGGCTTGTTGCAATTTATTTTGCACCTGAACCTGTGCAATATCGGCATCGGTGCCGGTTTCAAAGGTTAAGGTTAAGCTGATGTTGCCCGAGGAATCACTTTGCGCCGACATATACATCAGGTTATCTAAGCCATTCATAGCTTGTTCAATAACCTGGGTTACTGCGTCTTCGGCCGTTTGTGCAGAAGCGCCAGGGTAGGCGGCTGAAATGGTGACCGCTGGCGGCGCAATACGCGGATATTGTTCTATTGGCAATTGCTTAATCGAGAGTAAGCCCGCCAACATGATCACAATGGCAATTACCCAAGCAAAAATTGGCCGATTAATAAAAAAATTCGCCATAGATTACTCCTGAACCGGGGTAGCGTTTACCTGCATACCTGGCCGCACTTTTTGTAAACCTGCAACAATAACTTGCTCACCGGCACTTACACCTGACTCGGCAACCCAGTATTGCTCATGAATTCGCCCCAGCGTTACCGGCCGCGATTCAACCGTACCATCAGGCGTTACCACCATCACATTCGCGCCCCCTTTTGGCGTTCGAATCACTGCGGTTTGTGGCACCAGTAAGGCGTCAGCTTGCTGCGCTTGCGCTAAACTGGCCCGCACAAACATCCCTGGTAGCAATTCGCCCTGAGGATTAGGAAAAACGGCTCTTAAGGTAATCATCCCGGTACTGGGATCAACACTGGCTTCAGAAAATTGTAACTCTCCAGTTTGTGCATAGGCACTGCCATCATCCAAGGTCAGCGACACCGCCACAGCGTGTTGCTGGGCCTCTGGAAATTGACGGCGTAATTGCAGCAATTCACTGCCTGATTGCGTTAAATCAACATAAATAGGATCTAATTGGCGAATTGTGGCTAAAATTTCTGCCTGATTTGCCGTAAGCAAGGCGCCCTCGGTGACCATCGACCGCCCAATTTGCCCAGAAATGGGCGCTTTGATTTGGGTATAGTTCAGATTGATTTGTGCGGTTTGGCGTTGTGCTAAAGCGGCTTTAACATCCGCGTCTGCTTGCATGACAACCGCATTAGCGTCGTCCACATCTTGTTGGCTTACAACCTGCGTGCTGATCAAGCCTTGTAAGCGCGAATGACGCAGCTTAGCATTGGCTAATGTAACCTGCGCCCGGCTCACATTCGCCTCGGCAGTCGCTAACGCCGCCTGGTAAGTGGCGGGATCAATTTGATACAGCACATCTCCTGCAGCCACTTGCTGACCTTCGGTAAATAAGCGCTTTTGTAAAATGCCACTGACTTGTGGACGAATTTCAGCTTGACGAAAATCGGTCGTTCTCCCCGGCAGCGCTGACGTATACGCCACGGTACTGGCTTGGATCTGATAGGTGCTTACCTCGGGTGCTGGCGCCGCCGCGACGGCGGGTGCACTGGGTTCACTACATGCGCTTAATACTGCTAACGCGATCACGAAAACACTGCTATTACGCAGAAATAATATGCTGTTACGCATAGGTTGCCCCTGAAGAAAGATGGAAAGTTGAATAGCATAGATTATGTCACAGCAATATACATACATGACTGTATGTTTTCAAGCCGCACAACGGTAACTTGCGATTAGCCGTGCCTATGGCACGTTAAAATAACGCACCGCTTCGCGGTACACTGATGGGATCACAGGGCATGACAAGTGAAAAGTACGACGACGTTGTCGTACCAAGGTTTATTTAACGTTGGGTGTAGCCAACCACATTTGTGCAAAATCTGTAGCACTTACGGGTTTACCAAACCAATAGCCTTGCGCACGATCACAGCCTAATTGCTGTAAATACGCGGCTTGTTCAGCGGTTTCTACCCCTTCAGCAATGGTGATCATATTTAAGCTATTGGCCATAGCCAAAATGGTTTTCACCACCATATTATGATGATGATCGCCAGGGATGTTACTGACAAACGCGCGATCGATTTTAAGTGTGGTAGCCCGAAACCGCGTAAGATAGGCTAAAGACGAGTATCCGGTACCAAAATCGTCAATGGCCCAACAAAAGCCCATGGCTTCAAGATCGGCCATTAAACGCAGCGATTGTTCTGGATTGCGCATTATTAGCGATTCGGTAAATTCCAACTCGATCTGTTCAGGGACAATACCACTGCTACACCGGGTAAACTCACTGATGAGGTGCTCACTCTCTAACTGGCGCGCCGACACGTTAATCGATAAACGTCCTGGTAATTGCCAGCCTTGTGCTTGCCATTCGCGCAGTTGCCGACAGGCGGTTTGCATCACCCAATTGCCTAGTTCGGGCATTAAACCACGCTCTTCGGCAAGCGGGATAAACGTTGCCGGACTGATCCAGCCCCACTCCGTATCATACCAACGGCATAAGGCTTCAGCACCCGATAACGCGCCACTGACCAATTCAAATTGGGGTTGATAATGTAGACTCAATTGCTCGGTACGCAAGGCAACAAGGAACTTTTCCAGCACCTTTTGCCGTTGACTTAAGGCCTGGCTCATAGCAGGTTCAAAAAACTTTACCTCTTGGCCACTTTGCTTTGCTTCGGCTAAAGCGATACTGGCAAAACGCAATAACTCGGCACCGTTTAATTCAGCTAAACCAGATATAGCACAGCCTAAATTCACATCTAGCATAAAGGCTTTGCCCGCACAATGCAGGGGAGCCACAAACATCTGTTGTACGCTATAGCATAAGAGCTGTAATTCTTGCGTGGAATTAATGGGTGAAATTAAGGCAAATTCATCCGCTGAATAACGCGCGATATAACAGCTTTCTGGCAAAGAGGTGCGTAAACGTTGGGCCGCAGCCTGTAATACTTCATCACCAATTTTATAGCTAAAAATATCGTTAATTTCTTTAAAGCGGCAAATATCTACGAGCACAATACCTAAAGCGGTAGTAACACTGCCACTATGCGGCCAATTTTGCAGTTTTTCTAACAAATGTGCACGGTTAGGTAATTGCGTTACACTGTCGCGGTACGTGAGTTTGCGAATAAAGTGGGCACTCTGCGTACGTTCTAATTCTGCACCAATTTGTGCTGCCGATATGCGCAGTACCTCGCGACCAATGTCGGGCAAATGCAAAGGCGTGGTCGTCATAATGCATAAAATGCCCAGCTTGCTACCACTGCTAGTCAGAATAGGCATGCCTAAATAGCTTTCTATACCTAGATCAACTAATAACTGATCCTCTGGAAACGCTTGGCAAACGCCCTGCTGATATAAACAGGGATCGCGCTCGGGCACGGTTTCACAAGGCGACCCTTTTAAAGGATACCGAATATTATCGAGTAACTTGCCTTGCCCCCACAGGGCAAGCGTTTGTGCTTGCGCAGGATCAGAACTGGTTTCAGCAATTAAGCAGTAATCAACCGCTAAAATTTCCGCTACACGCTGCACTACCGTGGGTAAAAAATTCGGGTAGCCGCTTTGTGCCAAGACATCGGCTAATTGTCGGAAAATTTCCTCAGGACTGAGCATGGCCACAGGTTTTAACATTTCCTCGGAACTAAACAGAGACGACATAAATTAATCTGCTTTAGTAAAGGTATAAAAACATAGTAGACAGGGCGTTAGCACAATGCAATAGCATGTCGTCATAGAATGAGGATTAAAAGCAACGGTAAAAACAGGATAGATAAGGGCGCAAAACGGGTGAAACATATTGAAAAAGGCGCACAAAACGTGCGCCTTACTGGCTTAACTTAAGGTAAATTGCCCTACTTTACCTTTTAAATCAGCGCCAAGTGCTGCTAAGTCTCGGCTGGTCACAGAGATTTGCGAGGTTGCGGCTGCCGATTGGCTGGCAATATCACGAATTTGCGTCACATTCTCGTTGATGTCTTCTGACACAATACTGTGCTGCTGCACCGCCTCAGCAATTTGTGCAATCATTTGCTGAATAGCCGCCACTTTACCGGTTATATCATCCAAAGCGGTGCCGGCTTTACCCGAGGCCTGTAATGATTGCTGTACCGCTTCGTGGCTACGTTGCATCCGCGCAGTGGCATCTTTAGCACCTTCTTGCAAATTAGCAATAAGCACTTCAATTTCATCGGTCGATTGTTGTGTGCGCAATGCTAATGCACGAACTTCTTCAGCCACCACGGAGAAACCTCGGCCCGATTCACCAGCACGCGCAGCTTCAATCGCAGCATTGAGCGCCAGTAAATTGGTTTGATCCGCAATTTTGTCAATCACATCCAATACGGTAGAAATGTTATTAGTATGTTCATTTAACTTATCGATAACCGTAGAGGCGGCGGTAATTTCTACATCCAGCTTTTCAACGAAATGCAGGGTTTGTACCACCACTTCACGGCCATCAACAGCACTTTTATCCGCATGATCAGCCGTGTCGGCTGCGGTGGCAGAATGATCGGCAACATCTTTAATGGTGGCGGTCATTTCGTGCATGGCGGTTGCTACGCCATCGGTGCCAAGCATTTGCTCTTGTACACCTTTGCGAGTTTGCTCTGAGACCGCAGACAGCTCTTCCGACGCCACCGCTAATTGCTCTACACCCGCGCTAACCTCGGTCATCAAGCCACGTAATTGCGTTGCGGTGTTAGCAATACCTTGCATCAGTTGCCCTAATTCATCATTACGCGCGGGAACGGCAACCGCACGTAAATCGCCAGCAGCCAGACGCTTTAAATACCCTAAGGCGTCATGTAAGGGCCCAACAATTTGTTTTGTCGTCATTTGTACCGCAATCACCGCAATGATGATCGCCAACAATGCCGCACC
>Ga0209812_10000858_pt1 | contig 24322 bp, 18 predicted proteins | sample JI71714BDNA_FD_187502 | JGI IMG/M metagenome (GOLD analysis project Ga0209812, IMG submission 187502) | Wastewater effluent complex algal communities from Wisconsin, to seasonally profile nutrient transformation and Carbon sequestration -... | ecosystem: Engineered > WWTP > Effluent > Algae...
TTATCGGGTAAACCTATCTTGACCAAAACAGATAAAACCATCAATCATTTCTATACGGAAGGTCAGTCACCTGCTGTAGGTGTGCCATCTTTTCATTTTTCAACTAGATATGCTACGGTATTGACTGCCAAAAAAACCGAAAAAATGAATTTTGAAATCGAAGGAGATGATGGATACAAATTGTTCATAGATGACTCTTTATATATCGATGCGTGGTCTAGAAATCGTTGGGGCGCAAAACAGTTTTCTCTGGATGTTAAAGCAAATAAACAGTATAAGATTGTCGTCGAACATAGACAAAGCGAAGGCAATGCAGCCATCAAACTGCGTGGTGGCAATTTTGTCAAAACAGACATGAATGCCTTGGTTGCCAAACACAAAGATGCAGATGTATTTATTTTTGCAGGTGGTATCTCGCCACAATTGGAAGGTGAAGAGATGAAAGTCAACTTCCCTGGTTTTGATGGGGGTGATCGCACGACGATATTGTTGCCAAATATCCAAACCCAATGTATGAAAGCACTCCAAAAAAGCGGCAAACCAGTCGTTTTCGTCATGATGACAGGTAGTGCCATCGCCATTCCAGAAGAAGATAAAAACATCCCTGCCATCCTCAATGCATGGTATGGTGGACAAGCAGCAGGCGCAGCCATAACAGATGTGTTGTTTGGCGATTATAATCCTGCAGGAAGATTGCCCGTTACATTCTACAGATCAGACAGTGACTTGCCAGGATTCAAAGATTATAATATGAGCAATAGGACTTACCGATATTTTAAGGGAGAAGCCTTGTATCCATTTGGCTATGGACTGAGTTATACGACCTTTTCTTATGCTGATATAAAAGCCGCTAAAGACCATCAAAAAGGTAAACCTATCATCCTAAAAACAACCGTCACCAATACTGGCAAAAAGGGTGGGGAAGAAGTGGTGCAATGTTATGTGTCACACACTACCAAAAACGTCAAAAAGCCAATCAGAGCCTTAAAAGGATTCCAAAGAATCTTCCTGAAAGCAGGTGAGACCAAGGAAATAAGTTTCACTTTGACACCCGAAGATCTAAGTATCGTAAATGAAAATGGCGAATTGTATCAACCATCTGGAACATTAGATATTAGTATCGGTGGCGGACAGCCGAATGCGGAATCCATCAAAAACCAAACTGTAAAAGGTGTTATTGTTGAATTCAAGGATTGATATATGACTGAATTATGCTTAAGTCATTATTGGAAAAATAATCAAAAGTTTGTAACAATCTAATCTGTAAGGCAGAATGTAAAGCGGGCAGGCCGTTCCGGTACGCGGAGCGATTTAGCGGAACTAGCGTTTTTTGTTTACTTTTTTTCGCAATGCAAAAAAGTAAAAGCCAGTCGCGGCTCGAGCGACAATGCCAAACTCAAGTAATTAGTTAAAAAATAAGTATGCTAATTTAATCATAATGAACAATCATACTTTGATTCCACGCCGAAAATCATCAAATTAATAATCAACCGTTTTTTACCCTGACCCTAAAGGGAAACGTTTGATTATTCATGAACTAGAAATAAATACTTTTTTCTTTAATTTGAACTAATTACTTTTCAGAGTGGACTCGGTGTTAAATTGAGAATTCATTTTTTAATTTTTGAAACATAAAATATACTAATTAAACCATAATTATTACCCCTAACATCCGTATATTTACCACCCATTACCACCATTAAAACACCCAACAAAATGTCCAAATACCTATATTAACGTACTATTTTTTCATTTTGGCAAAGCACAATTTTGTCTGCAAGGCAGAATGTAAAGCGGGCAGGCCGTTCCGGTACGCGGAGCGATTTAGCGGAACTAGCGTTTTTTGTTTACTTTTTTTCGCAATGCAAAAAAGTATAACTGAACAATCCTGAAAGGTCAAGCATTACAATGCGAGAAGTGAAGGCACCCGAAAGGGTTGGGGAGGTCGCGGCTCGAGCGACAATGCCAAACTCAAGTTATTAGATAAAAAATAAGTGTGCTAGGTTTATCATGATGCTTTTTTTATTTTACAAAAGCGCAATAATTTACATAATTGATCAACACATCAACCATTAAAACGTTAAACATTCTTATATTTACATCTTTTAACTTAACTGTATCATCAAGATAAATAGAATTTAATGAAGCTTGTTTTTTTATGTATAATACTATCCATTTCTGTTTTCCTTCATGCTCAGCAAGATTTTCAAAAGATTGTCACAAGCAAATCTGATTTACAACAACTCAGGGAAAAGTTTAAAAATAATAAATTTGTATCCCAATACAAGATAAAAAGCAATACGATCTTCGATAGATATGTTGATGGAAATAAAAAATTGATTGATAGTATTGAAATAATTTTAAAGTCAAGGAATATAGAATCAAAGAAATTACTTGTAAGAAGTATGCTGGACAAGCCACCTAGATTCATATTTGACAAAGAAATACAAAATGTCATTATAAACAATTTATCTTGCGACGAAACAGATTTATTTTGGTTGATTGGTAGATATAAATTTAATCGATATGTTGAGATTTTGGAAAGCAAACTTTCAATTTTTTCTGTCAGTTGTCAGACAGACATGCTTTATTGGTTGGGCGTTGATGGTACTTCAAAAATTGGTTTTACTAACTTAAAACAATTATTAATATCAAGTAAAATAGATCATTATGAGCATAATAGACTTCAAGATGCTCTTTATTTCTACATGAATAGCAAGGATAAAAATATTCAATCAATGGCAATTGACCTTGCATTGGAGATTTATTCATCAAAAATCATCTATAAATCTTTAGTCAAATACGACGAGTTTACCGCTAAAGACTTTGAAGAAAGGCTTTTGTATAATCTTTTTACTTTAGGAAGTAAAAAAAGTATTCCTTTAGCTAAAACACTTTATGAGCAAAAAAAACATGAGGAGATTGCATTAACTGCATTAGTTCTAAATGATCATAAAAAGTATAAAAATGAGCTAATATCTAGAATAAAAAATGATGCTAGTTATGAATATTTAGGGTGTAATGTTAGTAAATATTATCTGAAAGCTTCATCTGATCTATCCATAATTCCTTTAGTAATAGAAAAATATTTCAAGAATAGTCCTCATAATTGTGCTAGATTTTTTCTTGATATCAATTTGCAAAAAGAATTAGAAAAGTCATTTTCAAATATTGATGATAAACTTTTTGTTGAAAAGGTAAAAGAAGAAATTAAAATAAGATCTAAAACTGTATATGTTGTTGCTAAAGATCTTTATAATTTTGGTATTATAAAAGACACAGATACGCTCGACTTTGCTCGAAACATCATGGATTATCAAAAAGAAAATCAAATACTATTATTTGATAATAACTATAAAATAGACCCTTATATTTATCTATTAATTCATTCTCCAATAAGTTCTAATTACGCTTGGGAAAGCAATGATTTCCCAATACATTATGAAGAAATACTACATGATGTTTTAAAACTTTCAGAAAGTGATTTGGGAAAAGCTACTGTTTACTCTATTGCTACAACAAATGACGATTTTTCAACTGCTATACATGAAATATTTGTTGATTTTGGAGAAATAGGCTTAAGTGCTGTTCACATTTCTACTTCACTATATCCGGATCAAAAATTTATAATTGATTTTTTAAATTTAATTCCAACCAAAAATAATTCAAACAAAAAATTCTTTCATGATTTTATTTCTGAGTCAAATGTATTATTTTACACCGATCAGACTGGTTATAAAAGCTTTTCCAATTACTTAAAAAGTGCATATAAATATTAAAACACCCAATAAAATGCCCAAATACCTATTATCCCTAACATTCACCTTAGTAAGTCTATTCACCTTCGCCCAAACAGGAAACATCCTCTCCATCACCAATAAAAGCAAAGCCCTAAACAAAGATGTAAGCTACTCTATCTACCTGCCGCCTTCTTATGAAAAATCCACGAGAAGTTACCCTGTGTTATACCTTTTTCATGGTATGTGGGGCGACTATACAGATTGGGTCAATAAAGGAGAAGTAGCCACCATCGCAAATAAAGCCATCGCTACAGGAGAAGCACCTGAAATGATCATCGTGATGACAGAAGGATTTACGGATGCTTTTTATCAGAATAATTATGATAAATCGGTAATGTGGGAAGATTATTTTATCAATGAGTTGATGCCCGATGTGGAGTCCAACTATCGCATCTATAAAAACCGTAACTACAGAGCCATAGCAGGTCTATCGATGGGTGGATATGGCAGCGTCTATCATGCCATCAAACACAAAGATCTATTCACTTATTGTTATGCCATGAGTGGAGCATTTCTAGATATTGCGCCCGTAAAAGCAGGCGAAAAACCAAACCCAATGTTTGAAGATGTGTATGTCAGATTGTGGGGAAAACGCCAAGCAGATGGCTATCACGCAACCTACAAAGCCAACTCTATCCAAGAAATAATCAAAGCCATGGATGTATATCAAGCACCTCAGGATTGGCGAGTGCCAGGCTTACCTAGTTTTACGATCGACTGTGGCGACGATGATTTTTTAATTCAAAACAATATGGATCTCATAAAATTCATGAAAGAGAAAAAAATCCCTGTAGAGTTTAGGGTGCGAGATGGCGGTCATACTTGGAGCTATTGGAGAGAAAGTTTAGCTTTGGCTTTGGGAGCTGTAGGTCGGAAATTTAGGGATTAGGGAGACTTTTACAAATTAATAGCCTTTATATCTTAGTTTCTAATAGATAAAATATGGTACAAAATAAGTACGAATCCGCAAAAATAGGTACTGTCATAGCAATATTTAGTCTTGTATTATCTTCCACTTATATTGTGCCTATTCTGACAAATATGCCAATTGGGCTACCCCTTGAACTAATCTTTAGTGAAATATTCAAGAATTCAAGTTACAGAGTTATTGCGGCAGGAGTTCTATTTTCATTAATCACAATATTTATAGTGGTTGGATTATATTATTTAAAACAAATACAAGAAGATAAAAAAGCAGAAAACGGATTTAACAAACAAAAATTAATATTATTTTTCATTTCCCAAATTTTTATCATTCATCCTTTGGTCTTTTACATTTGGGCTACCATAAATGCCCACCGAGCTAGTGATGGTCAATTCTTTTTTGGAATTGTGGAAACTTTCCCATTAAGCAGTTTTATTTTTCCAGTACTTGGGTGGGGGATTGATAAAATAAAAAATACTGAATTGAGAGATATCAATGATTAGTATGTTCATTTTTGTGTTTCAAAAGTCATCTCAAACCTTTCTATCGTTATACGAAACGCAATAACTGTTGAGTCGTAATTATGTCAAGCTTTATTAAGATTTATGACATTTTTGTTGTAATTACAATATTCAGAATTAATAATCTAAGTCTTTACTTATAATTGTCCACCAATACCTTTAAACTTCTCTACAAAAGCTACAATCTTTTGAAAAACGGTTTGTTTTTTCGAAAGATACTGAGGGTGAAGAGGACTCATTTTTGGTAAAATTGAATTAAGTTCTGTTCCGTTTTCGCTGGCATATTCTCGTTTTAATGATGCGGTGATATATCGCTTTGCTTCTTCGGTATTCAAATGTTCATCTGATATCAAATCTTGTGCTTCTACCTTGAGTTTTTCCTGTGCATATGTGTAGAAGGAACCCAATATATTTACTTTTTCCTGAATGCTATTCAGATCCGTTTCGTTTATAAAATCAACGATCAGACTTTCCTTGGCACGATTGCCTATACTGGCACGTATCACTCTGCGAATCTCATCTACCAATGCAGATTTGTCTTTTGTCTTTTTGTTGTGCTCAAATATTAATTCAAGTATGTAGTCCAGATTTATTTCTTGAGATTTTAATAAATCTATCTCAAACACCACATCATCCCAATCAATATTTGATTTTTCAATTTCTTTGCCTTGTTTTTCACGCCTTAACCAATCTCTAATATCATTATAGGTAGACCGATAATCTTGTACCGTTCGCTCCGAGAGTACTTCGATCTGTTGCATCGATGATATATCTTCATCTGTGATATAGTGCGCTTCTTTAAAGGCTTCAGCAGCTTCTTCATCATGGACATCTATCGACTGTAATGCTTTGAGCGTTGTAAATTCATCGTAATTTTGTAAGATGTTCTCCACACGCAAATACTCGCCAAAAAGTTTTGTAAAATCCTTTTTATCCTTTTCTGTAATGATCTCATCAGGATTAGGAAATCTTTCATTAAGTTCTTTAACTACATCAATGTATCCTCTACGTGCATCACCTGTAAGTACATCCGTAAAACCATTCAAATATTCTTTGTAGCTCTTTTCTAACACCACGTTTTTGGTGTTTTTGTTTCCGAAAAGTGTGATAGCGTCTATGGTTGCTTTTTCTAGGTCTCTGAAAGTAACAATATTTCCAAAGGTCTTTGTAGAGTCATAAATACGGTTGGTACGCGAAAATGCTTGCATCAAGCCGTGAAAACGCAGATTTTTATCTACAAAAAGCGTATTAAGCGTTGGCGCATCAAATCCAGTCAAAAACATACCCACAACGATGATGAGATCAATCTCTTTACTTTTCACTCTTTTGGCCAGGTCACGATAGTAATTTTGGAATTCTTTGCTTTCTACACTATAGTTCATATTAAACATAGCATTATAGTCATTGATAGCCTTTGTCAAAAATTCTTTGGCACTACTATCCATGGCTGTGGGTTCGAAACTTTCATCCAATATTTCGCCTACGGCACTTTGTTCTTCATTGGCTGCAAATGAAAAGATGGTGGCTATTTTCAGTGGTTTATCACTTTCTTTTTGTAAATGACGGAGCGCCTCGTAATAATATTTGGCAGCATCCACACTACTCACGGCAAACATGGCATTAAATCCTCTGTCGCTTCCTTGATTACGGTGTGTTTTAAGCCTGAAATTTCTTAATATGTATTGTGATATTTCTCGGATACGGGCTGGATGTAGCAGGGCTGTATTGTTTTCTGCTGCGGTCAGTTTAGTTTCATCTTGTTCTGTTTCTAATTTTTTGAATTGCGGCTTTACGTTATTGTAATCCACCTTAAACTTGAGCACTTTTTCGTCTCTAATGGCGTCGGTGATTACATAAGAGTGTAATTCTCTGCCAAATACACTTGCCGTAGTCTCTGAACCTAAAGCATTCTCAGGAAAAATAGGTGTTCCAGTAAAACCGAATTGATAGTACTTTTTAAATTTCTTATTGAGATTTTTTTGTGCTTCTCCAAATTGCGAACGATGGGCTTCGTCAAATATGAAGACCACTTGCTTTTGATAGATAGACAAGTCGCCTTCCGTTTTCATCAGATTATTTAGTTTCTGTATGGTAGTGACTATAATCCTATTGTCGTCTTTTTCGATATTTCTTTTTAATCCTGCTGTACTATCCGAACCATTGACACTATCCGGTGAAAATCTTTGATATTCTTTCATGGTCTGAAAGTCGAGATCTTTTCGATCTACTACAAAGAAGACTTTATCTATATAATCAAGCAGTGTAGCGAGCCTTGCCACTTTAAAACTCGTCAAGGTCTTACCTGAACCTGTAGTATGCCAGATAAATCCACCGCCATCAATAGATGACCATTTTTTGGATTGATATGAGCTTGCTATTTTCCATAAAATCCGCTCTGTAGCTGCTATCTGATAAGGCCGCATAATGAGCAGGGTATCGCTAGTATCAAATACGGCATAGGTGAGTAATACATTTAGCAGGGTATGTTTCTGGAAAAATGTTGCTGTAAAATCTTTAAGGTCTTTGATCAACGAATTGTCAGCTTGTGCCCAATTCATGGTGAAGTCAAAACTATTTTTGTCTCTTTTGACCGTATTGGCAAAGTATCGACTATCTGTACCATTGGATATAACAAAAATCTGAACAAATTTATACAAGGAGTTTTCACTATTAAAACTCTCCTTGGAGTATCGATGGAGTTGATTGAAAGCTTCGCGGATAGCTACACCACGCTTTTTGAGTTCTACTTGTACTAGTGGCAACCCATTGATCAGGATGGTGACATCATACCGATTAGCGTGTGTGCCTTTTTGCTCATATTGTGAAATGACCTGAACTTTATTACGCGATATATTCATTTTATCTACGAGGTAAATGTTTTGAATGTGACCATCATCAAAAACAAAATCATAAATAAAGTTTTCATGAATTTTTCTGCTTTTTTCAATAATGCTATCACTAAGTTTGTCCAAATACTCTTCTACAAATCTTGACCATTCACTATCAGAAAATACCATATCATTGAGTAACTGCATCTGTATTCTTACATTATCGAGCATGGCTTTATAAGAGGTAAGATGGGTAGGATTTTCATATCCTTGGTCTATAAGATCACGGATAAATTCCTGCTCCAGTTGTGCTTCTGTCTGATAACCAGGATCATTGGCTAGTGGCATTTTGAGGTAACTTTCGAGGACAATAAAGTTTTTTGATTCTGCTATGGTTTTATATGAGCTCATATGTTTATACTAGATGTTTCAATATTAAATTTAAATGTCACAATAATATCCTTTAGAATACGCTTAAAAATAAGTTTGTCGCCATCTTCTATAATTCTTGATTCATCTCCTGAATCTTTTGAATGACTAGTTATATTTAAAATTCGTTTTACATAAGGAGCTTCATATTCAAGAGGTGTTTTTTTTATCAAGTCTCCCCATTCAGTATAATTTAAAAAAGTAGCTGTCTTTTCTAAGACATTTCGAAGAAGATGAAAATGATATTTTTCTATATTCCCTGAAATCGCTACATCTCGAAGAAATGTAAAAACATGTAAATGATAAGCAAATGGAGAATCGTTATTTTGATTAATTAAATTGTAATTTCCATCTTCTAACCTATTTAATATGTATTTTTTAAATTTAGGTTTATTAAACTCGTTATAGAGAACATTAAAAAACAAAGGATTATGGGTTGTGATAATAAATTTTAAATTTGAAGAACTAGACTTTATTAATTCTGCAATATCAACAGCCAATTCAATTAAATGACTTTCATCCAATGAACTCACTGGATCATCTATAAAAATATACTCTAAACTATTAAATTTCCCTGTAACACGGTCGTCAACCTCGGCTGTGTTTAATGCTTCTATAACTTGATTGATAAGGCTGTAAAATACACACCAAATAAAATTACTTTCTTCACCTTTTGAAATTTTAGCATTTGGAACTTTGTTTTCATCACCACTTTCTATTGAAAATGTAACTTCAGAATAAGCAGGTATAATAACATCATCGTCTCTATTATTTTTTATTGTATATTCTTCATTAAATTTTGGTGTTAATTTATCACTAGTATAATGTTGAAACTTATTAATAATGTTAGGCTCTTGTCCTAAATCCTTAAGTACTAATTTTGTGAAATTATTTGGGCGAATAATTAGTTTTCTAATGGTGTCACCATCTAGGTCGTTATCCCAATAGAAAAGATCTTCAGTAAATGCATTATAGTAAAGTGCTTTAATTTCAGATTCGTTCTCTTGTGTTGCAAATAAACCCTTAAATTCATGAGATAAGCGTGTTTTCCCCATACCATTAAAAGCGTAAATTAATTGAACTTTCACATCAGAGATATTTGCTTCTCTAGCATCTGTTATATTTTTGGCATCTCTTAGTGTTTTTGCTATTTCTGTTAACGACTGTGCCATTTTATCATTTTATGTTATTCTTAGGAAAGGTTAGTAATAAATCCCGATAATATTCATACTGCTTTTTTCTTAACTCAATTTCCTTTGGTAGCCCTTCGCTTAAGGATGTAGTGAGAGTGTCGAATTTATCTAAGATGGAGACGATTTTTACTTTTTCCTCTAGTGATGGATTTGGAATTTTGATGCTATTTAAATTTCTCTGATTTAATTTTGGCTGCGCAGCACCTGAAATATATGGGGACAAGTCAATACTATTTAAAAAATACTCAACAAATCTTCTTTCTGCATAAGTATTAAACTGCAATACGTGTGCATGATTATTTACCCATGTTTTTCCACTTATACTAAAAGCAATTGGGGTATTTCTCGCAATTAAATTTGCTCCATCTTCTGAAACTAATAAATAATCACCATCGAAAATGTAATCTTTAACATAATCTACAATTCCTGAAGCTCCGTAGTAGGGAATATTACCAGCATCTCTTAGTCCACTTGTTACAGGTTTTCTCATTGAGTCTAAATTTTGCGCTAATACTTCCAATGTCTTCCATTCCACTGCTCCTTCTCTAAAACTAAACAACTGCTCCCGATAATATTTATACTGATTATTCCTCGCTGTGAGCTCCGCTGTGAGCTCCGCTGTGAGCTCCGCTGTGAGCTCCGTAAAAGTGTCGAGGATGCTGACGATTTCCTTTTGGATTTTGAGAGATTTTTCGTCATTACCTGCAAATGGGATTGGAATGAGTATTTTTTCAATAATTGGTGCATCTAATGTAGGAATGCCAGCCTTCCTAACTCTGGATTGTAAGAAATGTTGTACCCCAATTAGAAAGTAATAAAGAAATTTATTGTTTAATTTTTTTGAATGTTCTATACAATAACAACCGTCAGAAGACCAAAAGTCTATATCACAATATCCCACAGTGCCAGCTGAAGCTCCAACATTTATTATCATTACGGAATTTGCAGGCCTGTTTTTTTTTTCGTAATAACCCAAAGGTTCCAAACCTCCATGAAATACAGGAAATTTCTTATCACTTGATAGTTGCTCTCTAGTCAATCTTCTTCCACGAAGTACATTAGTTACTTCACCTAAAGCTTTCCATTCTACTTCAACGCCTTGTAATAAAGTATCTAAATAACTCATCCTTCAATTTCATTAATAATATCATTAATACCAACACGCAGAGCATTTATTTTCTCTACCGTTTTAGCTATCTCCGCATTCAACTTTACAATATCTACTTTCTCCCTATGATCTTTGGCTTCTACATAGGAGCTTACAGATAGGTTATAATCGTTTTCTGCGATCTTGGTATTGTCTATGCTGATCGCCACATGAGCAATATCTTCCTTGCTATCAAAGATTTGCATGATTTGCGCTATATGCTTATCTTCTAGTACATTGTTATTAGTTACTTTTTTGAAGAAGTCTTCGCCACTAGCATCTATAAACTGTACTTTGTTTTCGGTTTTGCTTTTGGAAAGCACCAGTAAAGTCACCGCTATAGATGTGCCGTAAAACAGATTAGGTGCCACGGATATAATCGTTTCTACAAAATTATTATCCACCAGATATCTTCTGATCTTTTGCTCTGCACCACCACGATAAAAAATACCAGGAAAACAAACTATCGCAGCTCTTCCCTTACTAGAGAGATAGCTCAAAGCATGCAATACAAAAGCAAAATCTGCTTTGGATTTTGGCGCCAATACACCTGCAGGGGCAAAACGATCGTCGTTAATCAACGTAGGGTCAGCATCACCTATCCAATTGACCGAGTAAGGCGGATTAGACACGATAGCATCAAAAGGTTTTTCATCACCAAAGTGGGGATTCCGCAGTGTGTCACCAAGGGCAATATTGAATTTGTCGTAATTGACATTATGCAAAAACATATTCATTCGAGCGAGATTATACGTCGTATGGTTTACTTCTTGGCCATAGAAACCTTCTTCTATGATGTGATTGTCAAAATGTTTTTTGGCTTGTAACAATAAGGAACCAGAACCTGCAGCAGGGTCATATATCTTGTTTACCTTTTCTTGCTTGTGCATAGCCAATTGGGCAATGAGTTTAGATACGTGTTGAGGAGTAAAAAACTCTCCACCTGATTTACCTGCATTGGCTGCATAATTGGAAATCAAAAACTCATAAGCATCACCAAAAAGGTCAATTTGATTGTCTTCAAAATTGCCAAAATTAAGCTCTTCCACACCTTTCAGGACAGCAGCCAAACGCATATTTTTCCCTTCTACGGTGTTACCAAGTCTGGTACTGGTCGTATCAAAATCGGCAAACAATCCTTTGATATCCGGCTCGGAAGGATATCCATTGGCAGAACCTTCGATGGCGTCAAAAATAGATTTTAAGTCAGTGTTCAGATTGGGATTGGTATTGGCTGTTTTGGCCACATTGACAAAAAGTTGACTTGGGAGAATGAAATAACCTTTGGTTTTTATGGCGTCGTCTTTTATTTCAGCAGTGATCACATCATCCGATAATTTTGCGTAGTTTACACTTTCATCACCACCTTCAATGTAAATGGTAAAATTTTCACTGATGAAACGATAGAAAAGCGTTCCCAATACAAACTGCTTAAAGTCCCATCCATCTACCGAGCCACGTACATCGTTGGCTATCTTCCAAATTTTAGCTTGCAATTCTGCTCTTTGTGCTGCGCTTGTCATTTCTTATTTTTCGCTAAATCTAATTATCCAATATCCTGAGATAAATTTCACTTAATCTTATACTCAACCACAAACATACAAAACTAATGCAAATCCCAATATATATAATTTAACAAATCCAGTTATTTCGTTTCTAATTATCTCCCAAATAGTGTTGCTTTGCAACGCTTAGGTGTTTCTTCAAAACGTCTAAGTCCATACAACGAACTAAGAAGCCTTAATAACACGACGATATCTTTTAATGAACAGTCACGAAGCCTTAATGACACGTCGTTATCTCTTAATGAGTAGTCACGAAGCCTTATTGACATGTCGTTATCTCTTCATGAGTAGTCTCGAACCCTTAATGACACGTCGTTATCTCTTCATGAGTAGTCACGAAGCCTTTATGACACGACGTTATCTCTTAATGAGTAGTCACGAAGCCTTAACGACACTCCGTTATCTCTTAATGAGTAGTCGCGAAGCCTTAATGACACGTCGTTATCTCTTAATGAGTAGTCGCGATGCCTTAATGACACGACGTTATCTCTTAATGAGTAGTCACGAAGCCTTAATGACATGTCGTTATCTCTTAACGAGTAGTCGTGAAGCCTTAATGACACGTCGTTATCTCTTAATGAGTAGTCGTGAAGCCTTAATGAAACGTCGTTATCTCTTAATGAATGTTCGCGAAGCCTTAATGACAGGTCGTTATCTCTTAAAGCCCACAAATCGTGGCATTTTTGACAATTAGATAAAGCTACCTCTCAATTTTTTTCAAAGGTGACGACTACATTTCCGTTTCCCAATGCCTCAGCGAGTGCTTCAGGATTATCAACGTAGCCGAGTTTTGTATAACTGTAGGAAGTATGAAAACTTTTATAGAATAGAACCAACACCTTATTTCCATAAAGCGATAAATCACCGACTTTGATATTATTGCTCGTTACAGCATTGGTAGGTAGGGAGCTTGGTAAGTCAAAATACTTTTCGTTTCCATTCAGCTCAATCATGTTTATAGTCATTGGCAACATTTCCCTAAAAGCTTTCGCTGATTCATTGTCCAAAAGAGTTGCCGTGAAATATTGGGAGTTGACAGTAATTTTGATTTTTTGATTTACCATTGGATGATTATTTGTTTCATTTAGAATATCATTTCCCTTACCACAAGATGAGGCACTTATGAATGAGTATAAAAAAGTAAAAATCAATAAAAATGGATGTTTCATAATGTTGATACTTTTCATGCTTCTTTAAAAAAGGTTTCTAATTGATTTGTCGGGCCTTATATTTACTTAATCTCTTTAATAATTTTTGCAGGAGTTCCACCTACCACAACATTGTCTGGTACATCTTTCGAAACCACCGAACCTGCTGCTACCACAGCGTTTTCACCAATAGTAACACCTTGCAATATGGTTGCATTGGCACCAATCCATGCATTTTTTTTAATGTGAATAGGTTTCGGGATTAAGGAGTGTCTTTCATCAGGATGTATTGGATGACTTTCAGTGAGTAAACTTACCTTGGGAGCAATCAAAACATTATCTTCGATGGTGATACCACCTAAATCGAGAAAAACACAGTCAAAATTGATGAAGACATTTTTACCAATTTTCGTATGCTTGCCATAATTTATGTATAGCGGTGTAAAAATTGTAACGCTTTCGTCAATATCTCCATCTATAATTTGGCTTAATAAACTTCTGATATCTTCAGACTCTGTGGCATTATTCATTTGTATCAAAAGTTTTTTTGTGGCAAAAGATGCTTCACGCATTCTATATGCTTCTGGATCACCCGTCAAAATGGTTTCTCCCTTTTTTAATCGTTCAAAAATATCTATTGACTTCATGGATATCAAATTTATAGTACAAAGGTAAGGGCAAATCAAAAGTGTTATGTTACATTTATGTCGCAATAAATGTCAAATATTACCTATTTTTGTTGGAATTTCGTTATCTTTAAACAAATATGTCAGAAAAACAAAACGTGATCCTATACAAAATGGCATCTTTCGCTCAGTTTCCTGAAGATTTTCAAATTCGGTATCATACCCATATTTATTGTCAAAGTGGAAGCGTAACATTTACATTTAATGGTCAGCATCATCAATGTGTAAAAGGGGAATTTATCTTTTGGTTGGCAGGTCTTCATGTTGCGGACTTGATTTTTTCTAAGCATTTTAAGGCAACGCTTTTGTTTGTGGATAGTGATTTATTGACATCAAATGTACCAAGTCCAAATTTGAGTATCGATAGCTACATACATTCCAAAGAGCATCCGATTTTGCACCCTGAAGAAAAGGATAAGGAGAAAATTTTAAAAAACTTTCAATTGTTATACGATAAATCACAAGAAACAAATCATAGATTTTATGATGAAACATTGAAGCTACAGGTGCAACTCTTTATTTTAGAGATGTGGCATGTGTTTGAAGATGAACTAGACAGACGAAAGCGTAGTTTACAAAGCGGCACATTGTACGAACGGTTTACACATTTGGTTCAGCAACATTGTTTAATAGAACGAGAAGTTCGTTTTTATAGTGATAAGCTAAACATTACACCCAAATATCTCAATTATATTTGCAAATCCAATACCGGAATTACCGCTTCTGAATGGATACAGCGATATGTCAAAGAAAAGATAATCCAACTTTTGGAAAATAAAAAACTGAATATTTCTGAAATTGCCGATGAAATGGAATTTTCAAGCCGCTCCTTCTTCACCCGCTATGTAAAAAAAATACTTGGTGTCACCCCGAAAGAATATCGGGAAAGAATATAAATCCAAAACTCTAATGTTCCATACTATTTTCCCAAGCTATAAAGACATCTGCCATGAGCATTCTCCCTGCTAAAAATCGTTTTTTGTTGTTTATAATAATCGGGAATCCAGCCATTTCATGCTGATTTCTAAGGCGTTTACTTATTTTTCGATCTCCAAAAACATAAAATGTACGTTGTGAGGCAATAGTGGCAGATGCTCCCAAACCAAATATAACAGGTCCAGAATCAAGGTCACCTTCCATATGGGCTCCATCAGGAAATTCATAAATACCACAAACACCATAATTTTGGAATAGAAATCTGGACTTATAAATTTTGTAGTGCGCCTTTGCCAACGTAGTATCTAATTCAAACAAAAATGGCAACATAAGTGATTGAGAACTTCCTCTCGCTCCTTGAAGTATTTTCCCATTGTTTCCGTCAAATAAATGAGGGATCAATTTAGTATCAGGATCTAAATGACATTGCATATCAAGCAACCACTTTTTTATTATTACATCATATTCACTAACATATAGTTTATCTTGTAGTTTTAATGATGCCATAGCTACCACATCATCGGCTGGCCAAGACGATCCTGAATATGTTTCTAAAAACGGATGGTCATTCTTTTCTAGGGCACAAGCAATATCAAAACAGTTTTGTTTGAATGTAAGAACATCTTTATTTTTTCTCATTTCTTGTGGTATTAATGCTAAATATTTGCCTAATAAATAATTCGTCCAACCACGATAAAAAGCGCCGTATTCTAAAGGTAGATAGGATTGAAAACGGGACATAGCAATTGAATCTTTCACAGCAGATAACGATTTCTCTATTTCTGTAATTCCTTCTTTATACAACACATTCTCGGGTTTCATATCATCTATAAAAGATGCCCAAGTCAATCCGTAAATAGCATAAAATAAGACATAACCTTCAGGATAGTCGTTTTGCAGCCTTTCAGCAGCACCATGATTACTTTCACTTTTTAAAAACTGCAACTGAGCATAAACATCGGCATTGTAGGTGCATTGGTCATTGTTTACCATCATCGGTTCGTAATTCCACTTCCATATGATGTACAGTAAAATCAGCCCAACGGTTATCAAAAATGTTTTGAATAATATTTTTAAAATCCTGACCATACCCATAAACGTTTTGTGTATGGTGTTTTATTATATATAAACATAACTATTCCAGAGCTACGTCCCCATAACGTAAGTTTCTGAATGAAGATGCGTTATCAAATAATTCGATCATTGATAAAATACAAGGAGCGTAGCTCTGACATCTCTGTAGAAAACGAACATGGACGATTTCCAAGGGGCGTAGCCCTGACATCTTAGATAACTTCTGACAAAGCGTTTTCCATTTACAGCTTTCCTGTTTGAAAAAAAATATAACAGAAATATACCAAAGATTCTTACTTTTGCGACTAGACATAGACAGCAATAAATAAAACAATCCCATGACATACAGAACCTTAGGTAAAACCAATTTTAATATTTCGGAGATCAGTCTTGGTACTTGGCAAGTAGGTGGGAAATGGGGTAGTGCGTTTGATCCAAATAATGCTGAATCCATCTTAAAAACGGCTATCGATAGTGGTATAAATTTTATAGACACTGCTGATGTGTATAGCGATGGACTCAGCGAAAAAACGGTTGGCAAAGCCGTCAAATCTTACCAACAGAAAATATATATCGCTACTAAATGCGGTAGAAAATTCCACCCACATATAGATGCATCCTATACACTTGCTGCGCTTCGAAAAAGTGTAGAAGACAGTTTGCAAAATATTGGTGTGGATCATATCGATTTGATTCAGTTGCACTGTCCACCTTGGGAGACGTATTATCGACCAGAAATTTTTGATCTTTTTGATAAACTGAAAGCGGAAGGAAAAATCGGTGCACTTGGCGTGAGTGTAGAAAAAGTGGAACAAGCCATCAAAGCGATGGAATACGAAAATGTCACCACTATTCAGATAATATTCAACATGTTCAGACAGCGACCGTCAGAATTATTTTTTGACCTTGCAAAAGATAAAAATGTAGGTATTATCGTTAGAGTTCCACTAGCAAGTGGGCTTTTGACAGGGACTTTCAGCGCCAATACTACGTTCGGTGCAGACGATCATCGCACGTTCAATCGCAATGGTGATGCATTTGACAAAGGAGAAACATTTTAGGGTATTGACTACCAAAAAGGATTAGAAGCTGTCCGTATTTTAAAAGACCATTTCGGAGATACGAATCTGGCACTATTGGCGATCAAATGGGTTTTGATGTATGATGCGGTAAGTTGTGTTATACCAGGTTCATCAAGTCCTGCCCAAGCAGAAAACAATCTTTTGGCAGCTGATCTTCCGCAAATTAGTGCAGATGATATGTTGTTTATCAAGTCTGTTTATGATCAGTATATTAAGGAAGACGTGCATCAGGTATGGTGATGCACTTTTTGTCTCTACTCCCTTAACACCTTAACCACTTCATTCCCAACTTTCAATAAGTACAATCCACTAGCGTAATCCGTAACATCCAAAGAGTTACCATATCCATTCACCAATTGTACACCGCGTATATCACTTAGGATGTAATGATCTTCTCTATTCCACGAGATTGTTTTTGATGTAGGATTTGGGAAGATGTTCAGTTTTTTAGGCGAACCATTATCCTGAATGCTTGATGTCTCATCCTTGATGGTTACATGAAAGGTCAAGGTCAGTCTAGCAGTATCTGTTTCACTTCGTTTGTAAACGAGTGCTTGACGGATGGTAAATTCATCACCGTTTTGGCACAAATCAGGAAATTGTCCAATTCTGACGCGTAAATCACTGATATTTAGTTCTGAATATAAAAAAGAATTATTGCCCCAATTGGTGACTTTACCATCATCGTCAAACCAATGTCCTGGATAAAATGCCGTTGAATTACCATCAAAAGTACCGTCAGGATTGATCGCGTAATACTTTATTTCATTGCCTAGATATTGACCAATTTCTGAAGCAGGTAAAGCAAATGCTTGTTCGATCAAAGTAGTGTTTAAGGAAATGGTTTCTGGATCATAACTCGATCTTGGTTCCATGATGATGTCATGTGTTAGTTCCATATCTTTTAGTGGGCCAAATGACTTGCCAAATAAATTGGTATTTTCAAATTTGACTTGATAAGGCCATTGCTCATCATTGGAATTGTTATCGTCCCATTCATGTCTCCAATATTGCTGTGGCGATCCTGACACGACCAACCATAAATTGGTACAGTTTTCAGGACAAACAAAACTTAACTCGGTTTGTGGATTAGTGTCGTTAGCATATTTGGCATCACCGATATCGCTATATACACGAGTGCCATCATCTAATAGGGCAACAAACCCAAACTTCCATCCTGCTTGGTCTATATTGATGGCTCTAAAACCATTTTCACCTGCTAGTCCTTTGAAAGTCACTTTGACTTCCGTTTCTGTAGTCGGAGCTATTAGTTTTATACTATTGTAACCATAATTTTCGATACATACACTCGGATCTATTTGCCAGTAATCATCCGCCACAAGATTCATTTTGACTTGCGCTCTTTTATTTATGTGATATTGTCCATAAGGTAGCAATGCAGGCAAATCCCAAGTCGTCAATCTAGCAGCATGATCGTACATCTCATCATTAAAAGTTTCTTGATCTATATCGTTAAGTCTTTGGTATGCTTCTACAGGATCTTCAGGATATCGAGCATCACGCCAAAGCTTTCCCATAAAGTCAATGCCACGTTTGTATGTCCAATAATCAGGTAGAAAATAATTGGCATATCGTGGGTTTTCATGGATAACATGTAGGTGATTGTTTTTTATATACTCATTAAAATCTCCATCTGTAAATTGTAATTCGGGATAAACTTTATAAGCTTTCCATTGGGCACACTGTTCCCAAAATCCATTACCACCTGCACCGTTTTCACCAAACCCATATCTGAAACCGCCATCAGTATCGCAACCAGTGATGTATTGGAAACAGTGTCCGATCTCATGCGCGACCACATGTTTGATATTTGCAGCAGCAGGACTCACAAAAAGAGAACCAACCAAATCATCTTGCCCTGATCCAAATGCTGCCCAATCAGTGGTGTACAGCAAAAAGACCATTAGTTTGTATTGATCTGTCACAGAAGAACCTTTGATGGCAAATTTTAAAGAATCGGTAAACATGTTAAAGGATTTTTCTGATACTTCGATCAAAGCATGCATGTCAATATTGTATGGACTCGGAGCAATAGATGGATCGGCGCCAAAACCAGGCTCCCAAAAGATGACAATATCGTCTGTTTCTAGACTTCGAGCATAACTCCATTGACTATTATTGTCATTAAGATCCATACCCGTGCTAGTTATAAACGACGGAATATAGACTGTTTTTTGGGAATTAATGGTAAAACTTGCAAAAAGAAAGCTTACTAGAACAACTAATTTGGAGAAATGAGAAGGCATAAAATTTATTTGACTATGAAGTGAAATTACAAAGTGACAAATGTAATGATTTCATAGAAAACCATAGGATTGAAATAGAATTTTGCATAAAAAATAATAGATTATTTGAATTACATCCAAAAAGTCATTAGTTTGAAAAACAGAAAATCTTTAATCACTACTACATTGATAATCAAACGTTTCCCATTAGGGCGCAGGGTGAAAAACGTTTGATTATTCTAGTGAAAATCTACATTAAAACTTATACCCAACGCCAGCCATTAATCTTAGTTCAGCATTGGTTTTGTCTTCATAATTGGATTCTATTTCTTTATCAAACACCACTCCTGTACCTAAATCTATGATGAAATGATCGTTCACCCCAAACTGATATCCAATCCTTACAATCCCACCAACACTAGAGATGCCATATTTGATTATATTTCCCACTTCATCTAGTTTTACATCATCGTAATCATAATTATATGCAATACCTGGAGAAAAATAGAAGCCCGTTAAGTTGGTTTTTCTAGAAAAATACTTTTTGTAGTCGATAGATGCATTGATCCAGTTGTTTTCATTAAAAAATACTAAACGACCTCGATGAAAATTCAATACAACCGAAGATTTATCTGCAATCCGGAATTCGAGATGCACAGAAGGTATAATGATTAAATTAAGCACATTGGTTTTGAGAATAAAATTTTGTAGTTTTTCTTGGGCAGTCAAAAATATTGATGAAAGTAGGAATATTGTTAAAATAAGGTGCTTTAGCATAAATTGATTTTACATTGTGACTTATCAAAATTAGTATGAATAATATCTAACTAATTCATTTATAACAAAATAAGTTTGATTAGAGTTTCAATGATGCTTTTCAGCTCCATTTATTAAACATTCAAATAATCCTTGTAAACAAACTATCATTTCATTTCTAATCCCGATAACATTCATTTCCATAAATATCAAGCCAGCCTTTTTTGACATGAGGTAGTTCGAATTCAGCATAAAAGAAATTGAACTTCTCTAATTTGACATATTTTGCCTTTTACTATATCTTATAACCTATGCCTAACATTAATCTTGGTTGTATATTGATGACATCTGAATAATTAGGTTCTATCTCCTTTGCGACAACAATTCCTGCCCCTAAATCGATTATCCAATTTTTACCATCTTGAACTTGGTAGCCAATTCTAACTATTCCACCAATACTAGTAACATCATGTTTTGACACGTAATTCTGGGCATCCACTTTTACCACATCGTATTCGTGGCTGTAATGTAATCCAGGTGCTAAGTAAAAACCAGTAAGGTCTATTTTTTTTGAAAAGTATTTTCTGTAGTCTAATGAAATGTTTGTAAAGTTATTACCACCAAAAAGAGCTAAAGTTCCACGATGAAAATTAAGTACTAACGAAGATTTTTCAGCCACTCGACATTCTAAATGGATAGATGGTATTAAAAAGTAGTTGAGCATGTTATTTTTGATAATAAAATTGTGGTTCTTTTCCTGTGCATTTAAAACATGTGTTAATAGTAGTAGTGTGATGAGTATGAGTTTCTTTTGCATATGAGATTTAATTAGTGACTAAGCCATTTTTAATATTAATAAAGTCAAAAAGGGAGTTTGGTTAATCTTTTTCCAATTTGACAACAACAATGAACAAAATTAACCTTAATTTTCACTTCTTCTCAGTAATTAACATTTATTCTATATTAATTTTTTATGACTTTGGTTTTTATCAACCTTTAAAGTGATGAATAGGCAGAAGAAGCAATATTATTTAATGAAGATTGTTACGAATGTTCCCTTTTCAAAAATAAACTCCTACACCAAACCAATAGATTTTGGGCTAATTAGTTCTATTCTTGCTATGTTTTGAACTAAAGCCTAATAATTTATTGTACTTTTGTCCTTACATATTTATTATAAACCATGTAAGACTTATACTTTCAAGTTAACGTTTCTTAGACATTATGCATTTTTATGATCAAATCCATAACAAGTCCTACCAATCCACTCATTAAAAACATTGTTTTATTGACGGATAAGTCTAGATTGAGAAAGGAGTCTTCTTCTTTTGTCGTAGAAGGCCAAAGAGAAATATTATTAGCGCTCAAAGGTGGTTATCTTCCGAAAACGATATTATTTAACCCGACAATCGTAGGTTACAATCAGTTATTTGATCTTTATGGTAAAGTACTTTTTGATACCGAAATGATCGAAGTGACCAATCTAGTGTACAATAAGATAGCATATAGAGAAGGGACAGAAGGTGTGATTGCCATTTTCAAAAGCGAACCATCAGAACTAGGGAATATAGTTTTTGATCAACCATCTCCTTTACTTCTTGTAGCGGAAGCACCCGAAAAGCCGGGGAATATAGGAGCGCTTTTGCGTACTGCCGATGCTGCAGGTGTGGACGCTTTTGTCATCGCAAATCCCAATACAGACGTATTTAATCCAAATATCATTAGATCAAGTGTTGGCGCAGTATTTACCAATAAAGTGGTTTCGGGTACGACATCAGATATCATTGCTTTTTTGAAAAAAAATAAGATACGCATTGTTTGTGCTACATTGTCTGAGACTTCTGTTTCTTGTTATACACAGGATTTTACAGTGCCCACAGCCATTGTCGTAGGTACAGAATCCACAGGTCTTAGTGAAGAATGGATCAATGCGGCCGATGTCAATGTTCTCATACCAATGAAAGGTAAAATAGACTCTATGAATGTGTCGGTGAGTGCATCTGTTCTGCTTTTTGAAGCTGTACGGCAACGATTGTAACTTAGAAAAGATTGAGATTATAGAATGAATACTTTATTCCATGGATGGTTTCTTCCCGCCTTTTTGTCTTTAGCTTAAAAGTCACTGGAGACGGTACAAACAAAAAACTGCTTGAGCCAAAACAATTTAAAATCAAGGAACAAATCTTAAATAATTGAATAAGTAAATCAAAGTAAGAATCTCAAAGGCGAGTTTTTTTTGTTTCCGTCGGGAAGATGACTTTTACGCGTTAAGAAGACAAAACAGCGGCGGCATTTTTTGTTTACTTTTTTTTGCTGAAGAAAAAAAGTAAAAGCCTTGCCGGCTCGAGGCAATTATGCAATCTAAGTGACATTTCTAATAACACAGTGGTATTTGTATTCAGCAATATGTTAGATAACGTTTACTTCTCACTCACATTGTTTTTTTGAATGAACTTCAGTTATATCATTACCCTACTAGCCACTTTTTAAACTGTGGAGACCGCTCAGTACTGACAATCACTTCTTCATTCGTAGGTAATAAATTGATTCTGACTCTCGATTTTGTATGGGTATTCATTTTACCAATCGACTTTTGATGTATAATGTATTGTCTATTGATTCTGAAGTAATTGCGATCAGTGATTTTGCTTTCGATGTATTCTAATGTTTGATCTACAGGATATTTTTTACCTTCAAAGTTGACAAGATAAGTGATTTTTTCTATTGTAAAATAATAGGCTACATCTTCATAATTAACCGTTCTGATATTTTGACCAAGTTTGATAAGCCATTTTTTTTCTGCTTTGTCTTCATTGATAAGTTTGGTGTAGTCAGGTACGGGGTTTTTATAGAATCGAGTGTATTTATTAAAAGCATCTTCTAGATGTTCCTTCCTAACAGGTTTAAGGAGATAATCAACTGCATATTGTTTGAAGGCATCAATGGCATATTCGTCGTAAGCAGTGATAAATAACACAGGTTTGGTGATGGTGACGTACTTAAAAATATCAAAACTATTACCATCAGAAAGGTGTATGTCCATCAAGATTAAGTCATAACTCGGGTCATTAGAGAAATACGCAATACTGTCCGAAATACTATCTAAAGTTCGGACTATTTTGATGTCATTGGAGATACTTGTTAGCATTTCAGAAAGTCGGATGACAGCCATCTCTTCGTCTTCAATAATTACTACTCTTGTCATATTGTTTTTTTAAGGGGTATGGTAATGCAGAAATTTTCTGCTGTTTTGTTTATGATAATGTCCTTGCCTAATAAATATAAATATCTTTTTGACAATGACTGTAAGCCGAAGTGTGTAGAAACTTCCACACTTAGTTTTGGTTGTAGATTATTGCAAATTTTTAAGTTTTCGTCTGTTTGTGTGATGTGAATGATCAGTGGTTTGTTTTTGGATACTACATTATGTTTTACAGCATTTTCAATCAATAACTGAAGTGTGAGTGGCAAGATCATCCATGCCTTTGGATTCGAGATGTTGACAGAAATTTCTATACTTTTGCCAAATCGTTGTTCGAGCAAAAAACGATAATTTTCCATAATGGTAACTTCTTCTTCTAGGCTGATGAACTCTGTCTCGCGATATTGAAGGATGCTGCGATAGAAGTCAGATAGCTTTTCTACAAAGGTGACCGCTTGTTCAGGTTTGTATTCTATAACGGATATCAAGGTATTAAAACTATTAAAAAGAAAATGTGGATTTATTTGACTTTTGAGCGTTTCTAGTTGGTTTTTAACTTGCTCTGTTTTGATGGCTTCCAAAGTTTTTTTCCTTTCTGAGACAATGTCAAATATTTTGAAGATAACCCAACCTAGCAATCCTAATACACAAAGTATAAACCACCAAGTCCGCCAAAAAGCTTCTTTGATCGTGAAGTTTATTTCGAATTTATCCGCAAAAGCAAAGTTCTCGTTAATGGCACATTCGATGATGAATTTGTACTTTCCTGGCTTGAGATTGCTGT
>Ga0209812_10000861_pt1 | contig 24268 bp, 20 predicted proteins | sample JI71714BDNA_FD_187502 | JGI IMG/M metagenome (GOLD analysis project Ga0209812, IMG submission 187502) | Wastewater effluent complex algal communities from Wisconsin, to seasonally profile nutrient transformation and Carbon sequestration -... | ecosystem: Engineered > WWTP > Effluent > Algae...
CAAGGGCGCGATCCGCACCGATTTCATCCTGTCCGCCGAAATCATCGTGATCGCGCTCGGCACCGCAGCGGCCGCCAGCTTCGGCATGAAGGCGGCGGTGCTGGTCAGCATTGCCGCGATCATGACGGTCGGTGTGTACGGACTGGTCGCCGGCATCGTCAAGCTGGACGATTTCGGCCTGTATCTGCACAAGAAAGGCGGTGCGGTCGGCTCGGTCGGCGGACTGATCGTCCGCGCGGCGCCCTGGCTGATGAAGGCGCTCGCCTTCTTCGGCACCGCCGCGATGTTTCTGGTCGGCGGCAGCATCCTGACCCATGGCGTGAAAGAGTTGGCCGACGCGATCAAGGAAGCCAGCATCGCGGCGACCTCGCTGCCGGGTGTCGGCGAGGTTCTCGGTCCGCTGACCCCGATGCTGCTGGACGGCTTGGTCGGCGTGATCGCCGGGGGCGTCACCGTCGCGCTGGTGGCACTGGGGCAGCGGCTGATGCGGCGGGGCTGACGGTCTCGGTCGGCTCACTGCTCCGGTTCGCTGGCCGCTTGTCGCGTGACGCAGGCTCTGCCATGGTGAGCCCATCGCCGGACCGAGGGTTTCCCGAAAGCCCCGGCCCCAGCATCGAGGAGCCATCGTAACTGGCTGATTCCTTTACATCCGATCCGGAGTCAGCCGGCGTGTTCGAGGTTCCCCGGAGTCATTCGCGATGAGGCTGGGCCTGCGCAGCAAGATCGTTCTGGCACTGGTGCTGGTCAGTGTGTCGGTGCTGGGTCTGGCGACGCTGTTTGCGATCCGCGCGGTGGACCAGCTGCGTGCAGATCTGGGCATGGCTTATGTCCGCGACGTCACGCTGCTCAAGCAGGCGCGAATCACCGCACCGTTGATGCGCGATCTGGCCCTGTCACTGCGGATGGGGGATTCCGCCCCCATTCGCGAATGGTTGCAGGATGAAGCGGATCCGGACAAGCGGGCCCGCGCCTTCCTCGAAATCGAGGGCTACCGGGCGCAATTCGCCAGCCGCAGCGTCTTCGTGATTTCGGCGCTCTCGCGCAACTACTATTTCAACAGTCCGCGCGAGGCCACGACCGATCAGCCCCGATATACGCTGGATCCGGATCGCAAGCCCGGTGATCGCTGGTTTCCCAGCGTGATCAACATGCCGGGTGCGTATGACACCAATGTCAGTTATGACATCGAGCTGCAGGTCGCCAGCGTCTGGATGAACGTGTTGCTGCGTGACGGTGACCAGCGGCTGGGGCTGGTCGGCACCGGGCTGGAATTGAATCAGTTCCTGCGGGACTTCACCGAGGATTCTCAGGCCGGCGTCACGCCGATCATTGTCAACGATGACGCGACCATCCTCGCGCACCCGGACCGGAGCCGGGTCGCCAATCAATCGGCCACGCAGGAAGCACCGCCGGAACACCGGTTGTGGGCGTTGATCGATGCCGGACCGAACCAGGACCTGGCGCGCCAGGCCCTGGCACAAGCGCGGCAAACCCCTGGCGATGCCCGGCCGGTCCGGTTGTCTGCGGAAGGCCGCGAAGTGCTGTTCGCGGCCAGTTACATTCCGGATCTGCAGTGGTACGTGTTGAGCATGGTCGATCTGGGGACCGCTCGTTTGCTGGATGCGCGGCAGTTGTGGATGTTCGGCATCGGTGCCGCCGGCCTGTTTCTGATTGCGGCGCTGTTGATGGCCTATCTGGTCAATCACCTGGTGGTGATGCCGCTGTTTGCGCTGAAACACTCTGCACAGGCGATTGCGTCGGGCAATTATGAGGTCGCATTGCCGGCGGGTAGCCGCGATGAAATCGGCGAACTCAGCCAGGCCTTTGCCTCGATGGCCGAGCAGATCCGCGCGAATACCGAGCAACTGGAGTCGACCGTGCGGGCGCGCACTGCCGAATTGGTGGACGCCAATGCCGTGATGGCTGCGGCCAATACCCGCATCGCCGATTCGATCAGTTATGCCAGTCGGATCCAGCAGGCGATGTTGCCGCAGCAGGCGCTGCTGCAGACGCTGACGACCGAGCACGCGCTGTACTGGCGGCCCCGCGATGTGGTGGGCGGCGATTTCTACCTGGTTCGGGCGTGTGAAAACGGGTTTCTGCTGGGCGTGGCGGATTGCGCCGGGCATGGCGTTCCCGGTGCGATGATGACCATGGTGGCGCATGCGGCGCTGGATCGGGCGATTGCCGAGCTGGGGCCGACCGATCCGGCCGCGATTCTCGCCGCCACGGACCGCTCCCTGCGCCACATGCTGCAGGTCGATCAACGCTCGCGCGGCACCGCCACCTCGATGGACATCGGGTTGGTGCACGTCGATTGCACGAAACAGCTGCTGTGCTACGCCGGCGCGCGGATCGACTTGTTGATTGCCCACCCGGACGGTCCGCAACGACTGCCGGGTGGCCGGCGAGCGCTGGCGGATCGCTCGGTCGGCGAGTACCAGAACCAGACGCTTGCGCTCGACCCGCGCGCGACCTACGCGATGAGCACGGACGGATTGCTGGACCAGAACGCCGCCGAGGGTGGGCTGAGTTTCGGACGCGGGCGTCTGCAGGCGCTGCTGCAGGCCCAATGCCTCACCGAGTTGGCCGGTTTCGAGGCGACGCTGGACCATGAATTGACCGGATTCCGCGGTACGGCCGAACTTCGCGATGATGTCTGCGTACTGGCCTTCAGAATCCATGATTGACGCCGCGCCCGTCGATCGCGCTTTGCACGCGGCCCCAGCCGACTGGACGCATCCCTCACGCCCGACCACCCGAGTTCCCATGCAGCCACTGGATCTGTTCGCCCTGCAGCAGCGCTATACCCAGCAGGGTATTCTGTTGTGTTTCAACGGCCCGCTGTCGTCGAGTCTGATCGAGGAGATCGGCAAGGCCCTGCGCAATCACATGGAGACGCAGGCCATTGCGCCCTCGTCGGCCATGGATGTGTTTGGCGCCTATATCGAGCTGACGCAGAACATCCGCCATTATTTCGCCAGTCAGGGCTGGGCCGATGGCATTGCCACCGTGGTGATCGCCCGGGACGCGGCGGGGCGTTATCTGGTTTCCGCCGGAAACCGGATCGTGGTCGCCGATGGTCATTTGCTGCTGCAACGGATTGCGGGGCTGGCCGGGATGGATCGCGCCGCGCTGCGCGCCGCCTACAAGGAGCAACTGCGCGCACCGCGCGGGGCTCAGGGGGCCGGTCTGGGCCTGATCGACATGGCGCGCAAGGCCAGTGCACCGCTGCACGCGGACCTGCAGAAAGTGCCCGATGGGTCGGCGTTCTTCAGTCTCACCGTGATCATCTGAGGCTCGACCATGAATGAGCTCAGGATTGCCGGCACCACCTCCACCCCGACCATTCACTGCACCAGTGTCCCGCCTTGCGTCCGTTTGCAGGGCGATTCCTACCCCGAGAATGCGTTCGAGCTCTACCAGCCGCTGATGCATTGGCTGCAGGCGCATCTGGACGCCGCCGATGCGACCTTGCGCATGGAACTGGAGCTGGTGTATCTGAATACCAGCAGCGTGCGGGTAATGATGGATGTCTTCGATCTGCTCGAGGAGGCGCACCGAAGTGGCAAATCCGTCTCGGTCCGCTGGTATTACGACCCGCGCAATGAGCGCGTGGCCGAGCTGGCGGAAGAGTTCAAGGAGGATCTCAGTCTGCCGTTCGAGATCCTGCCGCATCCATGAAGCGCTCGGCCAGCCAGGATGCAGAGATCGAGGCGTTGCTGGCCAACGCTGATTATGTCGGGCACCCCTTGCATGACGCGCTGACCAGCCTGTATCGGCAATTGCAGGATCAGGTTCGGCAGCTGGACCGTGTTACCCGCATTTCGGATGGTTTCCAGAGCGCAGCCCGCCGTGAAGCCGGTAGCCTGACCGAGCGACTCAACAAGCAGGTCCGCCAGCTCGAGAAAATTGCGCGGATCTCGGATGGTTATCAGACCATGCTGCAGGATTTGAACAAGCGTCTGGAGCACGAGTCCACCCATGACCCGCTGACCGGCCTCGCCAATCGCCGATTGGCGCTGTCCCGGTTGCTCCAGTGGACGGCCGGGTCCGGGGCCTTGCTGTGCGTGGCACTGGTGGATGTCGATCATTTCAAGCAGATCAACGATCTGCAGGGGCATGAGGCCGGCGATCGGGCGCTGGTGACCATTGCCGAGCGCCTGCTGGATCCCGCGGGTGGTGCCCATCTAGTGGCGCGCTGGGGTGGTGAGGAATTTCTGCTGATCTGGACGGGCATCGACCTCGCGCAGGCCGAGCAGCAGGCGCAGTGCTTGCGCGAGAAGGTCCAGGCGGAACTCCCCGGCGGGAATGGCGAATCGTTCCATTGCACGGCCAGTTTCGGGCTCGCGCGCTGGCAGCCGGGCGAGGCCATCGACGCCCTGCTGCGCCGGGCCGATGCCGCCGTATATGCAGCCAAGCACGCCGGGCGCAATCAGGTCCGGGTCGCGCCGTGAGCTGGCGGTCGGCTCAGTCCGACAGCGTTTCCCGCTCGACCAACCGCCACAGCACCTGGGCCTGCGCCCGCAGCGCGGGGGATCGCTGGAGAGCGGCGTCCATGACCGGCGAGGTCTCGCCCGCCTGCGTCAAGGTCTCGCCGTCCACGTCCAGGACCAGCGTGGCACTGCCGCGCATGGCCAGTTTCTGGTTGCCCTCGTAGCCGATCAGCTTCAGCGCGGAAGGACTGACGTCGCCGCGGCACGACAGGTAGTAGCTCACCCAGATTTCCAGCGTCCCGTCCTGATCGGCGTCGCTGAGGTGATAGGCCGGGCGGGTGTAGCGCAGGGTCAGGTCCAGCGGGCAATCGAGGACGTGATCGGCGATGCGCCAGCGTTCCTGCAGCCCGTCACCGTCCGGCGTGCCCTCCAGCAGCGTGGCGTACAGCCGGGCCTGCTGTTGCTCCGGGCGCTCCGTGTAGCGGCCGGTTTCCGACAGCACCAGCGTCAGGGTCGTATCGCCCTCCCGGAAGCGCACGGCCTCGCGCACGACGCCGTGCACGAAAGACTGGACCTCGGCGGCCGGCACCGGCGAGGTCGGCGGGGTGGCGCCGGCGAGCGGACTGACGACGCAGGTCAGGGCCAACAGTCCTCGGCGAGCGGTCGGCGGCAATCGAAGGCGCATGGGGGCTCCGGAATGGACGGCAGTGGCGCGCACCGGCTCAGCTCGCCGGATTCTGTGATCGGACCCGCACGCCTTCTTCCTCGGCCAGCCAGTCGGTCAGCTGATACACCGCATCGAGGAAGCGCGGATCGCGCTGCGCGACGCGGGCGGGCAGGTCGAAGCGTTCGATGGCGCGCTCGTGGACGATCGTGCCGGGCGCCTTGCTCATCACCAGCACGCGGTCGGACAGATAGACCGCCTCCTCGATCGAGTGGGTGATGAAGAAGATCGAGGCGTGCTGCTCGCGCCACAGGCCGAGCAGCAGTTCCTGCATCGAAATGCGGGTGCCCGGGTCGAGCGCGCCGAAGGGTTCGTCCATCAGGATGATCCTGGGCTTCAGGATCAGCGTGCGGGCGATGGCAACCCGCTGGCGCATGCCGCCGGAGAGCTGGTGCGGGTATTTGTCGGCGTCATGGTCTTTCGACAAGCCCACCTTGCCGACCCATTCCATCGCCAGCTCGCGGCGCTCGGCCGCCGGCATGCCGCGACACTCCAGACCGAAGGCGATGTTGTCCAGCACCGTCAGGTGGTCGAAGCTGGTGTAGTCCTGGAACACCATCCCGCGGTCGGCGCCGTGGCCGGTGACCGGTTCGCCGAACACGCGGACGCTGCCGGTGCTGGGCGGATGCTGCGGCGACAGGCCGGCGATCAGCTTGAGCACCGTGCTCTTGCCGCAGCCGGAGGGCCCGAGGATGCTGATGAATTCGCCGCCGTCCGGATGGTCGGTGATGGCGAAGTTGACGTCGCGGATCGCGGTGAAGGCCTTCGGGCCGTGCCCGAAGGTCTTGCTGACGCCGGTGAAGCGGACGACTTCGGGCAGTGCGGCCGGCGGGCGGGCAGGGCCTGCGGCGGATTCCACGCGACTGGCTGGCGTCGTGCTGGCCGCTGCCAGATCGGCGACGGCGCGGTCCGGCGCTTGCGCAGTCGCGGGCGAGCCGACGTCGGTCACGGGCGGGTCACCGGGACGCGGATCGTTGGTGCTCATGCGCGCCCCCGATGCGGAAACAGTTTCGCCTCGAACCAGCCCAGGCCCGCGTCGATCATCCAGGCCAACAGGCCGATCACGAACAGCACCAGATACACCTGCTCGATCAGGCTGCGGCGCTGGCTGATCTGCAGCAGATAGCCGAGTCCGTAGCGGGCGTTGATCAGCTCGGCCAGCATGATGTACCCGAAGGCCATGCCGATCAGCACGCGCACCGCACGGTAGATGTCCGGCAGCGCCAGAGGCAGCAGCACCCGGGTAACGATCTGCCACTGATTGGCGCCGAGCGTCTTGGCGGTGTCGACGTAGCGCTCCGGCACCGCCAGCACGGCTTGCGCACTGGCGCCGAACACGTAGGCGACGCAGGCGATCACCAGGAACATCACCTTCTGCGTCTCGTCAATGCCGAACCAGAGCAGCGTCAGCGGGATCAGCGTGGCCACCGGCAGGTTGGCGAGCCCCAGCACCACGGGTTTGAGGAAGCTCTCCAGCGGCCGCCACGCCGCCGCGGCGATGCCGAGCGGAATGCCGATCAGCGCGGCTAGCCCGGCGCCCAGCATCACCCGGTACAGGCTGGCAGCGATCGCCTTGTAGAAATCGGGGTTCGAGAACAGCGGCCCGGTGGCGGCCAGCACCTCCAGCGGCGCCGGCAGGATGCTGGGCGACATCCAGCGCTGCTCGGCCTCGCCCAGCGTCATCAGCGTCCAGAGCAACAGCAGCAGCGCCACGCAGCTGGCAGCGGCCGCGATCCCGAAGGACTGCGGCAGCGGAATCCGCAGTCCGGGGTTCAACCAATCGGGGATACGCACGCCAGTTCTCCACGGTCGGGCCGTGAAGGGTGTGTCGCGGGCGCGTCCGGCGCAAGCGCCGAAATCGACCCTCAGCGGCCGCGCACCACCGGCAAGCCGGCCGACTGCCAGGCCAGGATGCCGCCGGTCACGTTGCGCAGTCGCTCCCCGTAAGTCCCGGCAAGGATCGAGCCGGCGCTCCGGCTGCGCATGCCGGAGCGGCAGAGCAGCAGGATGGGGCCTTCGGCGGGCAGCTTGACGCCGGCCAGCGCCGACGGGCCGCGGGCGTTGAGCTGGCTCAGCGGCACGTTGACGGCGCCGGACACGCTGCCGCCGGCGTACTCGCCGGGTTCGCGGACATCGATCACGACGGCGCCGGCATCGAGCAGGGCGCGGGCCTCGGCGGGGGCGCATTCGGCGGTGCCGGCGCCGAACAGGGATTTGAGCAGACTGATCATGCAAGGGGCTCCGAGTCCGTGCGACACAAGGGCGCGAGTGCCGATGGCGCGCAGTAGTGGGCGTGCAGCGTGGCGATGATCGCTTCGACCGGACCGGCGCTCAGCGCGTAGTAGATGGTCTGGCCGCTGCGACGCGTGGTGACCAGCCCGTGTTCGCGCAGCACCGCCAGGTGCTGCGACAGCGCGGACTGCGACAGGTCGATATCGCGATTGAGGTCACCGACGCTCTTCTCGCCACCGAGCAGCAGGCACAGCACTTTCAGCCGCTGCGGGTTGGCCATCGCCTTCAGCAGTGCCGCGGCCTCCTCGGCCTGCGCCTGCATGGCCTCGGGCGAAATGACGGGCGGATCGGCGGTCGCGGTAGAAGTCATGGCGGTCGACGCAGGAGGGCAAGGGGCGCGAGTCTGCCGCAGCAGGCTTCAGGACTCGACGGGGTGGCCGGCGGCCGTCCAGCCAACGTATCCGCCGGCCAGCGATACCGGCATCGCGAAGCCCAGACGTTTCAGCGCCTCGGCCGCCAGCGCGGCGCGCCCGCCGCTGCGGCAATACAGCACCACTGGGGCTTCGCGATGGCCGAGGGCGGGATCCCGGGTGCAGTTGACCGCCGGGTGGCCATCGACCTCGAACTCCAGCACGCCGCGCGGGATGTTGACGGCACCCGGCAGGTGGCCGGCGGCGTATTCGGCGGGCTCGCGGACGTCGATCAGCGGTGCACCGGACTGAAGGAGGGCGCCGAGGCCGGCAGCATCGACTTCGGTGATGGCGGCGCGGGCCTGGGCGACAAGGTCGGACGCGGTCAGGGGCATGGCGGGGTTTCCTTGCACGGGGTGGTTGACACTTGAGTGAGTTCTAAATAATCTGCAGCTAATGTAGTTGAAGCTGATTGATGGCGCAAGCTCGGGGAGGAGCGATGGCGAAGATCGTGGTGTTGGGTGCGGGCATCGGCGGCATGAGTGCGGCTTACGAGCTGCGCGCGGGGCTGCCGAAGGGCACGGAGATCATCGTGGTCGGCGAAGGGGAGAAGTTTTCCTTCACGCCATCGAATCCGTGGGTGGCGGTGGGCTGGCGCACGGCGAGTGACGTGCAGATCGAGGTGCGCCCGTACCTCGCGAAGAAGCAGATCGGCTTTCTGGCGACTGGCTGTGCCCGGGTCGAACCCGCCGAGAACCGGCTGCTGATGAAGGACGGCACGACGCTGACGTATGACTATCTGGTCATCGCCACCGGGCCGCGGCTGGCTTTCGACGAGGTGCCCGGACTCGGGCCCGCTGCGCACACGCAGTCGGTCTGCACCACCGGCCATGCGCTGGAGGCCTGGGCGGCCTATCAGCGCTTCGTCAAGGATCCCGGCCCGATCGTGGTCGGTGCCGCCGGCAGCGCCAGCTGCTTCGGGCCGGCTTACGAGTTCGCGATGATCCTCGACGCCGATCTGCGCAAGCGGAAGATCCGCGACCGCGTGCCGATCACCTATGTCAGCTCCGAGCCCTACGTCGGCCACATGGGTCTGGGCGGGGTCGGTGATTCCAAGGGCTTGCTGGAGAGCGAGTTCCGCCAGCGCCACATCAAGTGGATCGTCAACGCGAAGATCACCCAGGCCACCGCCGAGGCGATCCACGTCACCGAGCACGACGACCAGGGCCTGCCGAAGAAGGAGCACATCGTTCCCTCGAAGTTCTCGATGGTGCTGCCGGCCTTCACCGGCGTCGACGCGGTCCGCGGCGTCGAGGGACTGTGCAACCCGCGCGGCTTCGTGCTGATCGACCCGCACCAGCGCAATCCGACCTGGAAGAACATCTACTCGGCCGGCGTCTGCGTGGCGATTCCGCCGGTGGAGGTGACGCCGGTGCCGACCGGCGCACCGAAGACCGGCTTCATGATCGAGTCGATGGTGACCGCCATCGTCCACAACATCGCCGCCGAACTGGCCGGCAAGCCGCCGCACGAAGTGCCGACCTGGAACGCGATCTGCCTCGCCGACATGGGCGACACCGGCGCCGCCTTCGTCGCACTGCCGCAGATCCCGCCGCGCAACGTCACCTGGGCGAAGGTCGGCAAGTGGGTCCACCTCGCCAAGATCGCGTTTGAAAAGTACTTCCTCGCCAAGATGCGCTCCGGCAACACCGAGCCGATCTACGAGAAGTACGTGCTGAAGGCGCTGGGCATCGACCGCCTGAAGTAAGTCCCGCCCGTCCCCTCACTGATCGGAGCCACTGCCATGAACATCGACCGCGCGGTTTTCGCCTTCGCTGGCGTCATGATCCTGCTCAGCGTCCTGCTGACGCACTTCGTGTCGCCCTGGTTTTTCCTGTTCACCGTCTTCATCGGGGTCAATCTGCTGCAGTCGGCCTTCACCGGCTTCTGTCCGGCGGCGATGATCTTCAGCAAGCTCGGCTTCAAGTCGGGCTGCGCCTTCAAGTAAGCAAGGAGTTGCCGATGCCGTCCCTGAGTTTGTCCCTCCGCCTCGCCGTGGCCGGCGCCCTGTTGCTGCTGGTCGGCTGCGGTGGCGCCTCGCCGCCGGCCGCTGGAACCGCCGCGAAACCGGACTTCGCCACGCTGACGGTGGCCGCGGAAGCCGCGCCGCGCGAGCGCAGCTGGGACGGCACGGTGGAGGCGGTCAACCGCGCGACGCTGGCGGCACAGACCGCCGGTCGCGTGCTGGAGCTGCCGTTTGATGTCAATGACTACGTCGAGGCCGGTTCGGTTGTGGTGCGCTTCACCAACGTCGAGCAGAAGAGCGGTCGCCAGCAAGCCGAAGCCATGCTGCGCGCCGCCGAGGCCACCGCCGCCGAAGCCGAGGCCGAGTTCAAGCGCATCAGCGAGCTGGTCGAGCGGCAGCTCGTGTCGCGCGCGCAGCTGGATCAGGTGACCGCCCGGCGCAACGGCGCCCGCGCCCAGCTGTCCGCCGCGCAGGCGATGCTGCAGGAGGCCGGCACGCAGGTCGATTACACGGTGGTCCGCGCGCCATACAGCGGCATCCTGACCGAGCGACACGTCGAGATCGGTGAGACGGTCACTCCGGGTCAGCCGCTGATTTCCGGCCTGTCGCTGGATCAGCTGCGCGTCACCGTGCAGATCCCGCAGAGCGACGTCGCCCAGATCCGGCAGCGTCAGCAGGCGAGGGTGCTGCTGGCCGACGGCAACAGCGTCACCGCAGACAAGGTGATCGTCTTCCCCTACGCCGACCCGGCCAGCCACAGCTACACGGTGCGCCTCGAACTGCCGCAGGGCGAGACGGGGCTGACGCCCGGCGCCATCGTCAAGGTGCGCTTCGCCCTGGGCGAGACCGAGCGCGTCACCGTGCCAGTGTCGGCGCTGGTGCAGCGCAGCGAGATCCGCGGCGTCTACGTGGTCGACGCCGGCGGCCGCGTCAGCCTGCGGCAGCTGCGGCTCGGCCATCGCCACGGCGAACGCATCGAGGTGCTCGCCGGTCTCTCGGCCGGCGAGACCATCGCCGCCGACCCGATGGCCGCATTGACCTGGTTGTCCGCGCAGACGGAGGCCGGCCGTGGCTGACGGTTCCGGCATCTCCGGGCGGCTGACCCGCGCCTTCCAGAACAATCCGCTGACGCCGGTGCTGGCCCTGATGGGCCTGTTGCTCGGCGTGCTGGCGGTGCTGATCACCCCGCGCGAGGAAGAACCGCAGATCGACGTGACGATGGCCAACGTCATCGTCCCGTTCCCCGGCAGTCCGGCCGAGGACGTCGAAAATCTGGTCGCCGTGCCCTTCCAGCAATTCCTCGGCGAGGCCGAGGGCGTCAAGCACGTCTATGCGGTCAGTCGCAGCGGCGTGGCCGTGCTGACCGTGGAATTCGAGGTCGGCATCAAGCGCCAGGAGGCGCTGGTCCGGCTGTACAACCAGGTCTATTCCAATCAGGACTGGGCGCCGCCTGGATTCCCGGTCGGTCAGCCGCTGGTGCGGCCGATGGGCATCGACGATGTGCCGGTGATGAGCGTGACGCTCTCCACCCGCGATCCGGCTCGCGGTGCTGCAGAGCTGGCCGCGGTCGCGCACACGCTGGAGACCGAGCTGAAGCGGATTCCGGGCACCCGCGACATCTACACCATCGGTGCGCCGCGGCGGACCGTGCGGGTGGACCTCGACACGGTCAAGCTCGCCGGCTATGGCCTGACCGTGCACGAACTGTCGCAGGCGCTGGGCGCCGCCAATGCCGTGACCGCGCCGGGCGAGCGCATCAGCGGCGATACCGCCGTGCCCTTCACCGCCGGCGAATTCCTGATGGACGCGCAGACCGTGTCCGAACTGGTGATCGGCGTGGCCGGCGGCCGGCCCTTGCTGATCGGCGACGTCGCCGAGGTGCAGGACGGCCCGGACGTGCCGCAGAACTACGTCTGGACCCGCACCGGCGCCGGCGACATCGCCCCGGCGGTGACCATCGCCATCGCCAAGAAGCCGGGCATGAATGCCTCGGACATCACCACCGCGGTCCGCGAGCGCCTCGCCAGGCTGGAAGGCACGCTGATCCCGGACGGTGTGGACGTCGCCATCACCCGCGACTACGGCCAGACTGCCACCGAGAAGGCGATGCAGCTGATCCAGAAGCTGATGTTCGCCACCGGCGCCGTGGTGCTGCTGGTGTTCTTCGCGCTCGGTCGCCGCGAGGCGATCGTGGTCGGCGTCGCGGTGATCCTGACCCTGGCGGTGACGCTGTTCGCCAGCTGGGGCATGGGCTTCACCATCAACCGCGTCTCGCTGTTCGCGCTGATCTTCGCGATCGGCATTCTGGTCGACGACGCGATCGTGGTGGTCGAGAACATCCACCGCCACTTCCATCTACCAGAGAACCGCGGCGTCCCGGCGCTGACCCTGATCCCGAAGGCGGTCGACGAAATCGGCGGGCCGACCATCCTCGCCACCTTCACGGTGATCGCGGCGCTGCTGCCGATGGCCTTCGTCAGCGGCCTGATGGGTCCGTACATGCGGCCGATCCCGATCAACGCCTCGGTGGGCATGCTGCTGTCGCTGCTGATCGCGCTGACCGTCACGCCGTGGCTGGCCTATCAGCTGCTGGCCCGCCACTACCAGCGGCAGGCTGCGGCAGCGGGCGAGGGCCACGGCCACGCCGGCGGGCTGTCGAGAGCGCTGCATGCGATCTTCGAGCGGGTACTGCGGCCTTTTCTGGATCCGAAGGCCGGCGGTCGTCGGCGCCTCGCCCTGTACGGCGGCATCCTCGCGCTGGTCGGCGCCTCGGCCGGACTCGCCGTCGTGCAGTGGGTGGTGCTGAAGATGCTGCCCTTCGACAACAAGTCCGAGTTCCAGCTGGTGGTCGATCTGCCGGAGGGCAGCACGCTGGAGCGCACCAACGCGCTGCTGCTGGAGCTGTCCGGCGCGCTGGCCGACGTGCCGGAGGTGCTGGACGTGCAGGGCTACGCCGGCACCTCGGCGCCGGTCAACTTCAACGGTCTGGTCCGCCAGTACTACCTGCGGCAGGGCCCGATCGTCGGCGACCTGCAGGTCAACTTGAAGCACAAGTCCCAGCGTCATCGGAAGAGCCACGACATCGCCCGCGACGTGCGGCCGCGGCTGGCCGCCATCGCCGCGCGCTACAACGCCGCGCTGAAGGTGGTGGAAGTGCCGCCCGGCCCGCCGGTGCTGGCGCCGCTGGTCGCCGAGATCTACGGCCCCGACCCGACCCGCGCCCGCGCCATCGCCCGCGAGATCGAGGCGCTGGCCCGCGACACCGCCGGGCTGGTCGACATCGACAGCACCGTGGAGGCCGAGGGCGCCGAGCGCGAGATCGCCGTGGTCGACCGCCAGCGCGCCGCGCGGCTGGGCGTCAGCCAGCAGGCGATCGTCGAGACGCTGCAACTCGCCGTCGGCGGCTTCGATGTCAGCTTCATCCGCGACGGTGCCGCCAAGCTGCCGGTGCCGATCCGGCTGCGGCTGCCGCCCGGCGATCAGGCCGGTCTCGACGAGCTGCTGGCGCTGAAGGTGCGCGCCGCCGACGGCACGCTGGTGCCGCTGGTCGAGCTGGTGCAGGTCCAGCGCCGGCCGGTCGAGCGCACGCTGTTGATGAAGGACCTGCTGCCGGTGGTCTACGTCACCGCCGACGAAGCCGGCAGCCTGGATTCGCCGCTGTACGGGATGTTCGAACTGGTCGGGAAGGTCAGCGCCACCGACTTCGGCGTGCCGCTGAGCCAGTACTTCTTCACGACCCCGGCCTCCGGCATGGGCTTCGCGCTGAAGTGGGACGGCGAGTGGCAGATCACCTACGAGACCTTCCGCGACATGGGATTGGCCTACGCGGCGGGGCTGGTACTGATCTACTTCCTGATCGTCGCCCAGTTCCGCAGTTACATCGTGCCGCTGATCATCATGGCGCCGATCCCGCTGACCGTGATCGGTGTGATGCCCGGCCACGCGCTGTTCGGCGCGCAATTCACCGCCACCTCGATGATCGGGATGATCGCGCTGGCCGGGATCATCGTCAGGAACTCGATCCTGCTGGTCGACTTCATCAACCACGCCCGCGACGCCGGCCGCAAGCTCGAAGACGCGGTCGTCGAAGCCTGCGCGGTCCGCGCCCAGCCGATCGGGCTCACCGCCCTGGCGGCATTGGCCGGCGCGCTGTTCATCCTGGACGACCCGATCTTCAATGGCCTCGCCATCGCCCTGATCTTCGGGATCCTGGTGTCGACGCTGCTGACGCTGATCGTGATTCCGGTGCTGTATTACGTCTGGCTGCGGCGGCTGTCGGTGAGGGTGACCGAGTAAGGAAAGCCTGATCGCGCTGCGGCGTCCTGCAGGTGATGCGCGAGCAGTGCCATGCCGAGCGGCGGGTGGCGTTCTCCCGCAAGCAGCGCAGCCTCCGTCCGAGTGGCGCGGTGCGACGCATGGCCGAGTCCGCGGCATTGGCGAACATCGCGGACAGTACTACCTGATGCCCATCAGCGGCCTGCCGGAAATCATGGTCGACGATGCTCGTGATACGGCCAAAACGATCCTTGACGCACCGTTGACGGCTGGTCAGACTGCGCCAGCCCGAGCGCGGCAGAGCCAGTCGCCGGCCTATCAAAGCTCACTGATCAGGAGCGCGTCATGTCCCAGCGCACTACGTACGGATCGGAACGATTTGCAGAATCCAGCACGTTCACCGTCCAGGCCAACCTCGCCTGGCAAGACACTGGGATCACGATTCCGGCGGATGCCGGGATGACCGTGAGCTTCCAGAGCGGTGCCTGGACCGCGGATCCGCAGACCAATGGCGGACAGGACTACGGTGCGGCCGGCTGCCCGGGCTTGCCGGTGCCGGGCTGGCAGACCGCATATCCGATCCCGGGCGCCTTGATGGGCGCGCTGCTCGGACGGCTCGGTGACAGTGGTCTGCCCTTCCTGATCGGCAACGGTCCGTTGACGATTCCCGCGGGTTCGCCCGGCACCCTGCAGCTGTGCATCAATGACGATCTGACCGGGGAATATGGCGCGGGGCTCTCGGACAACAGCGGCAGCGTCACCGTCGGGGTAACGCGCAACGTCCTGCCGGTGCTGCCGCTGACGGAGGCCGAGCAGACGCTGGTGGCACAGATCAACGCCACCTGGACCCGCCCGCAGGCGCTGAGCACGCTGAAGTCGAGCCTGCAGACGGCCGTCGAGATCGAGCTGGCGACGATCCCCATCTATCTCTACACCTACTACTCGATCGACCGGACGCTGCCGTCCACGTCGACGCAGCCGGCATTTCCGGATACCGAGGTCACGCGTTTCGCCGACCGTGCCGGCGCGCTCATCATGAGCGTGGCGGTCGAGGAAATGCTGCACATGTCACTGGCGTCCAACGTGCTCTATTCGCTGGGTCAGATGCCGCAGCTGTACCTGAATTCGCCGGCCGCGTATCCCACCAACTTGCCGGGCCACGCCACGCAGGCGCCGGACGGCAAGCCGATGTCACTGCCGCTGGCCGGGTTCTCGCTGGCGCAACTGGGCAACTTCCTGGAGATCGAATATCCCTCGGCCTCCGACGCACCGCCGGAAAGCGGCTCCTGGATGACGATCGGCCAGATCTACTCCTATGTGCGCTGCATCATCAGTTCGAACCTGATCGAGGACCACGATTTCGCGACCAATACGACGCCGAACCAGATCCAGCCGACCAACTATTCCCCCAGCAGCATCGACACGGTTTATCCGGACGCGGCTTTCCATTTCAATGCGGCGGTGCCCCCGCCGTGTCCCGGCTCCGCCGCGGGCGTGGCCAGATTCACCAGCAGCGACGACAGCCACGCAGGCCGGTCGGCCCTGCTGTTGATCGATTCGAAGCTGAAGGCACTGCAGGCCATCCAGACCATCGATGCGCAGGGCGAGGGTTTCGGCCCCACGCGGTACGACGACCCGAGCCAGCAGGAGCTCTCGCACTACTACAAGTTTCTGACCTTGCAGTCGCAGTTGCAGGGCTACGATCCCGCCGGCGAGGATCTGCCGCCGGAGCCCGTGCCACCGCCCGCCGCGGCCACGCCGTTCACGCCCGCGGATCTGGCCGCCGTGATCTATCCGGTACCGGAAAATCCGACCGCGGCCGACTATCCAGCCGGCTACCGCGATGTCGCCAATCTGGTCAGCGGCTTGTACCAGTACATGCTGATCATGACCGAGAGCATTTTCCTGCAGCAGCCGGCGCAGCAGAAGCGCTATTTCAATCAGGCGCTGCACAATTCGATGATCTGGATTCTGGACAAGATCATTCAGGCCATGCGCGAGCAGACGGTTCCCGGCTCGGATGGCCATTCCTTTGCTCCCACCTTCGAGAACTTCAATCTCGGTAACCGCGACCAGGCCTACGGCACGCTGGTGGCGATGGCCAATGCGCTCAACCAGAACTACCGGACCGAGCCCTGGTACACCCAGGGGATCCAGTATTACGTGAACCAGATTCCGGGTCTGCCCGATGTCAGCGCGCTCTGGTCCACGAGCACTGCCACTGCGACTGCCGCGCCGGCGCGCCTGACCGAGGCCGCACCGATTCCCGCCGCCAGCGCGAATCAGCCGCCCAGGCGCCCGCAAGTCGCCGCCAGCCCCGCGCTATCCAGGTATCAGGGCTTGCCCAAGTTCCCGGCAACGCCGCCGGCCACGGTGGCCGAAGGCGAAGTCCGCCATGCCTGCATGGGGCTCAACAGCTGCGCGAATCAGGGCCGTACCCAGTCCAATGCCTGCGCCGGCCAAGGCTATTGCTCGACCGCATTGGCCTACAACTACGCCGCGCCGGACACGCCCACCGTCAGTGACCACACCTGTCACGTCCTGAACAACTGCGCCGGGCAGGGCGGCTGTGGGCTGTATGGCACGGCCGACGAGCAAGCCAATCCTGGCGCCAACGATTGCGCGACCCTGGGCTCCTGCGCCACGCCGATCAATGCCGAGCGCTTCGCGACCGAAGGCCACGCCGCGGGCCAAAGCGTCTGGCTGCGGGCGCGGGCGGTGTTCGCGGCCAAGGTCTGGCCGAGTCTGGTCGCGAGCAATCCGCAGCTGCCGGCACGTCCGCCGCAGGTTCCAGGCTCCGCCGACGATCCGAACGTGTTCCAGTACGGTCCCACGATCGAATGGATCCAGTCCTACAGCGGCCAGGGCATGACCGCCTGCGGCTCCAGCGGCATGAGCGGGGCGGGCAGCTGTTCGTGACGGCATTGCCTGGCGGGGCCGGCCTGGGTCTGGGGGTCGGCCTGCGCAGTTGCCATTTCGACCACATCCTCGCGACCGCGCCGCGCGTCGACTGGTTCGAGGCCATCTCGGAGAACTTCATGGACTCCGGGGGCCGGCCGCGTGCGGTGCTTCGACAGATTGCAGCGCGCTACCCCATGGTGCTGCACGGCGTGTCCCTGTCGATCGGCAGTACCGACCCCCTCGATCTGGATTACGTCGTCCGCCTGCGCCGGCTGGCCGATGAAGTCGAGGCGCGCTGGGTCAGCGACCATCTGTGCTGGACCGGCGTGCTGGGTATCAACAGCCACGACCTGTTGCCGCTGCCGCTCAATCAGGAGACGCTGGCGCACGTGAGCGAACGCGTGCAGCGCGTGCAGGACCTGCTGCGACGCCCGCTGATCCTGGAAAACCCCAGCACCTATGTGCGCTTCCGCGCCTCGAACATCGACGAGCCGGCCTTTCTGCGCGCCCTGTGCGAGACCACCGGCTGCGGCCTGCTGCTGGATGTGAACAACGTCTACGTCAGCTGCTTCAATGCCGGCACCGATCCGCTCGCGTACCTTGCCGCCTTTCCGTTCGAGCGGGTGGTGCAGTTGCATCTGGCCGGGCATCAGCATTGCGCCACCCACATCGTCGATACCCACGATGGCCCGGTCGCCGACGCGGTGTGGGCGCTGTTCCGACTCGCCTGGGAGCGCAGCGGGGGCGCGTCGACGCTGCTGGAATGGGATGGCAAGGTACCGGACTTTCCGACGGTCCACGCCGAAGTCCTGCGCGCCCGCGCGGTGCTGGATGGCCGTCTGCCCGGCTCTGGTGCGACGGCAGCTGCCGCGGGTCCGGCGCTCTCGACCCCGGTCGACCATCTGGTGCCGGCGGTGATGCGCGGCAACGCGCTGACCCTGACATGAGCGAGCCCAGCAGCGCACTCGCGGCCACGCAGCGCTGGATGCTCGGCGCGCTGCTGCAGCCTCGACAGACCGAGCGCGCGGCGATCGAAGCCCAGCTCTTGCCCGGCCCCTTCCTCGACGCCGGCGCTGCGCTGGCGATCTACCAGCGCAGCTACCTCCTGCGCCTGCGCAAATGCCTGGCTGCGCAGTTCCCGGCGACCCGCCATGCGCTGGGCGAGGCGCTGTTCGACGCCTTCGCCGATGCCTATCTGGCGGCGTGCCCCTCCGAGAGCTACACCCTCGATGCGCTGGGTCGGCGTTTCGGCGACTGGCTGGAGCAGACCCGGATCGATCGCGACCAACCGCCGGAGAGGCGCGAAGATTGGATCGACTTCATGGTCGACCTCGCGAATTACGATCACACGCTGTTTGCGCTGTATGACGCGCCCGGAACCGAAGCCGGCCTGCCGCCGCCATGGCGCTGGCCCGATCGCGACACCGACGACGCGAGCCTGCGCCTGTCGCCGGGGCTCACGCTCGTGCGCTACCGCCACGCCGTTGCCTGGTACTACCACGAAGTCCGCGCCGGCCGCGCCCCGCAATTCCCGCCCGCTGCGCCGATGCAGGCGGCCATCCTGCGACTGGACTACAAAACCGTCACCTATCCGCTCAGCCCCGTGCATTTTCGCTTTCTCGAAGCGGTAAGCCGGAGCAACGTCGCCGCCGCGCTGGCAGACGTCGCCACTTGGTCGGGGCTGCCGCTGCAGGCGGTGACACGGTCGTGGGAAAGCGAAGTGCGGGAGCGCTGGATGGCGGCGGGGTTTTTCGTGGTGGGTGACGCAGGGCAGCGTCTGGAAGGAGAGAGGTGAGCGGGCGCGGACGGCTTCGATCCGTAGACCTCGCGGCCTGAGATCCGACGGACTCGATAAGGCCACGCCGGGGATCGCAGCACACCCGATCCTTGACGCGCCGCGGGCGGCGGGCCAGACTGCGGTGCGGGCGGGTTTGAATGTCTTTTATTCGCAAAGGATTCGGCACGATGCGGCATTGGAGCAAGCTCGGCTGGGTCAGTGAATGTGGACTCCACGTTGCAAGGGTCAGAGCCAATGCATTATGCCGTAATGATTTCCAGTACATTCAAAGATCTGGTAGATCTACGCCTCATCTTGAAGAATGAAGCGTTGGCAGCAGATCTCTTTCCAAAAGTCATGGAGCATAACGACGGCGATATCAACGCAACCGTGCTGGAAAATTCCCTGGCCATGGTGCGGGACTCGCATGCCTACGTCTTGCTGATCGGGCGGCGCTATGGCCAACGGCCTAATTCCCCGAGGAACCTGAAAAATTTGTCGATTACGGAGCTGGAATTTGAAGAGGCGGTTCGCTTGAATAGGCCGATCAAGCTGATTATCCAAAGCGAGCATTATCCGGCTGGACCGGGTGATGACGATCAGCGCGACATTGATAGCCTGAAAGCATTTCGAAATCGCGCCAAGAAAGTCGATGGCAACACTGGAGAACATCGAATCTATTATGAGGTTTCAAGCAAGCAAAAGTTCGCAGCTGCTGCTGCAAAGTTAATGCAGTCACTGGCTGCATATTTGAGGAAAGATCCTCCGGCTCAGACATCGATCCTGCCGCATCCAGATGCTGCGGCCATTCCCACCGATTGCGCCGGTGCCACTCGACTGCAAGCAGCATTGTTCAAGTCCATTGACGAGATCCGGCAAAGTGGCTCAGAAAATAATGGCTTACTGCAGCTCTGGCCTGAATGCATCAACGTCGAGAGCTTGAACAGAGTTCTGGACGGACCGAACGGTGGTTTGGACTTTATCGAGACAGTCCGACAACGCGCTGCAAAGACAATACACTTGCCGCGCAATGTAGAGAGAAGTACCTTTTTTCCTTGCTATTTTTGGTGGGCGTTGAACGCTGGATTGGACAGCACGTCAAAACGCCATCGTCGCGAGAATTAAGACTAGCCATCAATAGCGAAAGCTTTGGATGCATCATTGGGGCATGCGTTCTGAATTGCGGCGTGCGATTCAGATTGGATGAAGAAAAGGGCGAGATCTACGCTGAAAATGTAGTCACTGATTGGCCGGTCGCCGAGGTTGTTCAGGCACCTGCACAAAATCTGATTGAAGAAGTGTCCCGCAGAGAGCGCTACTTGACTGGCTTTCCCCTGGATGAGCGCTCCCCGACAGCCGACACCTTGGCGTCAAGGCTGCGAGTATACGCAAAAGAAGCGAATACCAGAATTGCGATTGGTGCTTCTCGAGAACAGTTGAGCAAGTGGCGAGGCGATCCTGCCGCCGATGAGGTTCTTAATAAGCTCGGGATTGACTTGATTCTATTCGGTAACGATGGCGTCGATTTGCGTTGGCTTGAACAAGACCTGATTGTAACTGCTCGCGAGATAGTGAAAATCACATCCACCATCAAAACCCGCTAAAGCACCGCCGAATCGGAACCCCGCCATGACCACCCTTCGTCAGCTTCGTGTAAACCACATCACCGAGCTGCCTGCAGAGCCACCAGCCTTCGAGGAAAGTGTCCATCAATGGTCGCAGGCTGAAATCGATGCGCTGATCTTTGCCGAGGCCAGCAAGCGGCCGCTGCTGGTGCGTGGGGAGCCGGGGGTGGGCAAGACCCAGATCGCGCGTGCCGTGGCTGTGCATTGCGGCTGGTGCTTGCACGCGGTGACGATTCATCCGCGTTTTGATCCGCAGCACCTGATCGCGCGCTTCGACGCGGTTCTGCGGTTGGCCGATGCCCAAGCCCAATGCCTCGACCCGACTGAAAAAAGCTACTGGACGCCCGGGCCGATCTGGCAAGCCTACGATTGGCGGGGCGCGCAAGCCTATTCGAAGGATCCGGAGCAAACGCAACCCCGGGGTCACGTGATTCTGATCGATGAGATCGACAAGGCCGATAGCGATCTGCCCAATAGCTTGCTCGAACTTCTGGGGCAACGATCCTTCGCATTTGCGCCGCTGGGGTTGCGGCTCGGAGGGCCGAATGTCCCGCAGCCCTTGGTGGTGATCACGACCAATGAAGAGCGCGAAGTGCCGGCAGCGTTTTTGCGCCGCTGCATCGTGTTGAATCTGGCGGCGGGCGATGACTATCAGGCCTGGCTGATGGCCCGCGGTCGCGCGCATTTTGCCGCGAGCCGACAGTTGGCGGACGTGGTGTTGGCTCACGCAGCGCGTCAGCTGGTCGATGATCGCAGCGCCATGCAGCAGGCCGGGCTGCCGCCGCCGGGCGCTTCGGAGTATCTGGATCTGATGTTGGCGGTGCATGAGCTGGCGCCGGGCGATACCGCGGCGCAGCTGGCGTGGCTGGATCGGCTTTCGGCATACAGCTTCGTCAAGCACAGCGAAGGCGCGCCGCTGACGCAGAATCGCAATCCAGTGGTCAGTGCGGAATCCGGCAGCAGCTCGGCCGAAGCCTGATGGCGAAGCCCGCTCTGTCGCGAGCCGATTTGCTGCGCGTTCTGGCATCGAACGATGCTGCGACGAATGATCGGATGGCCTTGTTCTGCGGTTTGCAGCGACCGGAGCCAAGGACGGTGGTGGAATTGGTCGTGGACGCCATCGTTGCTACGGATGGGTGGGTTGAAAGCACGCTTTCGACCGAACCCGCACCCCAAGCCGCGAAAATCCGCGCTCCAGCCCTGCGCGCGCGCCACTTTCAGATTTGGACCACGCCGCTGGCACCGCGCGAGGCGCCCGCAGCGAATGAGTCGCCGATGACGCTGGCGGAGTTGCAGGCGCCAGCCGATACACCGGAACCGCGCAAAACCCCGCTATTGCGTCGCTCGCAATACTGGCCGGCGCTGCGCTGTTCACTGCAAAGCGCACGTGCGCTGGGCATCGACTGGCCAGTATTGGTCCAGCAGTTGGCCACGGACTTGAAGTTGGAGCCACTGCCACAGCAGAAACAGGCGCTGTGGGCGGCGCCCTTGTGGCTGATCTGGGACGCCAGCGAGCGGCTGATGCCCTATGAAAGCGACTTCGAAGCGCTGTTTCGCACTCTGAAGCGCCTGCGCGGCACCGCGGAGCTGCGCCTGTACACGCTGCGGGGCGATTGCCGCTGGATCGCTTGGCGCGGTCAGCACAGCGAGCAGGGCGAGTCCTTGAGCGGTCTGCCCCGGCCGACGCCGGGAACGCGTATCTGCGTGCTGTCCGATCTGGGTGCGCTGGCGGCCACGCCGGTGCTGGAGCAGCGTTGGCTGGGCTGGATTCGGCAGTGGCGCAGCCTTGGGGCGAGTGTGGTGGCGTGGTGCCCCAGCGCCACCGGCCAGGTGCTGGCCGAGTTGGCGCGGCACGCCGAGGTGCGACATCTGTGCAGCCGCTCGCTGGGGCGGCCGCATCCGACGTCGCTCGGCTGGCGCACGCCGGAGCAACGCGCGGACCAGCATGCTCGGCTGCGCGCGCAAGCCGAGCGCCTGTTGATGCTGGCCAGCTGTGCGCTGCATGTCGCGCCAGCCTTGCTGCGCGAGCTGCGGTTGCTGGATGCGGAGCTGCGGCACGCCCCGGGCGCCGAAGCGCTGGCGTGGTGCGCCCCCGAAGTCGGGTGTTCGCTGCTGTCGCGCCCGCTGCAGGCGGAATCCGCGCCGCAGTGGCGTGCGCGCTTCGCGCAGCTGCCGCCTGCGCTGCAGCAGGCGGTGGCCGCCTGCGTCCAGCGCATGCACGCCCAGCGTGGGCGCAGCACCGCCTGGCTGGAGTGGCTGCTGTGGGAATGCCACAGTGCCGCAGCAGCGCACCGCGGCTTCGAAGCGCAGATTGCGGCGGCGCGTCAGGCGCTGCGGCGGCTGTTTCACGCGGGCGCGGGCGCCGCGCTGCAGCACACGCTGGTCGCCGTTGCCTTCGATGTGCAGCGCATGCAGCACTTTGACGCGAAATGGTGGACCGCCGAAGGCGATTGGGCCGGAAAACTGCTCGCGCTGGCGGACGTGGCCAGCATGCCGGCGGGTTTATCCGCCGCGCAAATCCTCAGCGCGCAGCCCCTCGCGCCAGCGCGCAGCTGCTTTCTGGGCCAGGTGGGCAATGCGCTGTGGCTGATGCCGACGCAGGGCCCACCCGCATGCCAGCGCTTGACCGCCGACTTTGTCAGCGATTTGCTGCTGCTGAAAGCCTCCGTGACCAGCCCCGAGCCGCTGACAAAAATCGCGACGCAGCATGCGCCCTGCAGGCTGGCGCCGCTTGCGGCGCTGTCGGTTTACACCCGCGAGCAGCAATTCGATCTGGTCGAAATCCCGCGACCCACTGTGGCCTTGGAATTCGGCCACGACCGCCACGGCGTCTACGCCCTGACCCCCGCCTTCGACGGCATGCAAGCCAGATTCGACGTGCTGCCGCCCAGACTAGCCGCTGCCGTCAGTCCGTTTCTGGCCAAGGATCAGCGCGAGCGCGGCATCGAATTCAGTGCGGGCAAGCTGCGGTGTCGATTGGGCTTCGATCTGGACTACGGGGCCTTTGCCGAAATCCGGATCGGCACCGCCGCGCAGCGCATGCGCTGGATCGAGCCGGGCGAGTTCTGGATGGGCTCGCCGGATCACGAACCCGAGCGCCGCAGCAACGAAGGCCCGCGCCACCGCGTGCGCATCAGTCAGGGATTCTGGCTGGCCGATACGGCATGCACGCAGGCGCTTTGGCAGGCGGTGATGGGCAAAAATCCCAGCCATTTCAAGGGCGATCCTCAACTGCCGGTAGAGCAGGTAAGCTGGTTAGACGCACAGAAGTTTTTCCAGCGGCTTACAGAGTTGGGTCTATCGGGCGCGGATTTGCCCACGGAGGCGCAATGGGAATATGCCTGCCGGGCTGGCACTCAAACGCCGTTTCATTTTGGCGCGCAGATCAATCCCGGTCTGGTGAACTACGATGGCAACCATCCGTATGCAGATGGATCAAAAGGGGAGTATCGCCAGCGCACGGTGCCGGTGAAGGCCCTGCCGGCGAACGACTGGGGTCTGTATCAGATGCACGGCAATGTGTGGGAGTGGTGCAAGGACAGCCGGCGCGACTACGAGAAAGCTGACGAAGCGATCATGGACCCGGGGTTTGGCGTCGCGCGGAGCGCGTCAGACCCAGTCGGTATGCAGGGCGAAAGCTCGCTGCGTGCGTTGCGCGGCGGCTCTTGGGGCTACTTCGCCAGGGGCGCGCGTGCCGCTTTCCGCTACGCGAACCCGCCCGAGGACCGGGACCGCTACTTGGGCTTGCGTTTTGTCCTGTCCATGAGCCCGGTCACGTTCATAGTGGCGGCGGAGCCGCCTAGAGGGGCGACTGCGGAGCGCTCCTCGTGAGTACCCGAACGCCCTCCGGCGCGCCGACTCG
>Ga0209812_10000863_pt1 | contig 24234 bp, 23 predicted proteins | sample JI71714BDNA_FD_187502 | JGI IMG/M metagenome (GOLD analysis project Ga0209812, IMG submission 187502) | Wastewater effluent complex algal communities from Wisconsin, to seasonally profile nutrient transformation and Carbon sequestration -... | ecosystem: Engineered > WWTP > Effluent > Algae...
CCGGACATTGGTGCCAAGCTCCAGCTCGACATAGGTTTCGTCCACCTTGATCACCTTGCCCACAAGCCCGCCTGCGGTGACAACGGAATCGCCTTTCTGGACGCCCGCGATCTTGGTTTGATGTTCCTTCTGCCGGTTCATCTGGGGACGGATGATCAGGAACCAGAAGATCGCGATCATGCCGACGATGGGCAGGAAGCTGATCCAGGCCGGCGGCGCGCCTGCGGCACCTGCGCCGGCAGCGGCAAGAAGGTCGAATGTCATGCGATAAAACCCGTCGGTAATGCGAAATTGCGTTGCAGGGCTGAGGCCCCTTGCGTTCAAGTGGGCGCGCCTAGCAGCAATGCAAGCGCGCGGCAATCATGGCGGGACGAAGGCAGAGCGAAGCAAGCGACAAGTCGGCGCGCGGCAACAACACACATCCCTTGCCCAAAGCCGCTTGCAACGCTTCGCCCTCGCCCCTATAGGCCCCGCTCCACTGGTGACGGGACGTAGCGCAGCCTGGTAGCGCATCACACTGGGGGTGTGGGGGTCGGAGGTTCGAATCCTCTCGTCCCGACCAGTGGACAAGGACTTAGCTCACACAGCAGACCGCCCGGAAGGCCCTGCTTATGGTCGATGAGCAATGGCAAGCCCGGCGGCGCATCGACCCGTAACAGGGATCGCGCAAATCCCCCATCCCGCAAACCCGCTTCAATGATCAGGCGTTGGCGGCCCGCCTTACAGGCGTTTGCGGGCGAGACATATCGACATTTGCGCTCTGCACAAAACCCGTTGCCACCTGCCCACCCTGTAGCTAAAGCGCCCCCCTGCCCACAAGGCACGCCGCTTTAGCTCAGTCGGTAGAGCACATCATTCGTAATGATGGGGTCACGTGTTCGAGTCACGTAAGCGGCACCACCTTTTTTCGGCACTTTCCCTAGGAAAATCATGTGCTCCTTGCGGAAGGCCTTCGGGCTTGGTGGGGAGGGTTTTGCCTGCTGGAAGGGCGAAACCCACGGTGGACCCACAGAAAAGCCTAAAAGCCCTTCGCTTTGTCATTGCGATTCATGCGGTTGAAGGCGCTTTCAGGTCATTGCGGCTGGTGGCTAACGCCTATGCAGCTTTCCTTGCGAACCAGCCGTCCAAGTGGGTCGTGACTGGGTCAGGCTTGGGGCAAGTCTGGGCTTTGAGGAAAGGCAATGGGGCCACTTTCCGCCTGACACTAAAGGCTACAGCTTTCCTCCAACTCCTTTGAATTTGGCCACGAAATCCGAAATCCTCTGAAAGACCGAGCTTTTCTTCGTGAGGTACTCGGGATTCAACGGGCTCATCTTCGGCAGTATCTCCCTCAAATCATTACCATTCTCACTAGCGAATTCGCGCTTGATGGAGGTTGTGACGTATCGCTTGGCTGCCTCCAGATTCAGATTTTCAGCCGCGACCAGTTCCTCAAATTCGCGGCGCTGCTCGTCCTGAGCGAAGGCGAAGAAGGCTGCGATCACGCCATCCTTGCCTTCGATCTCGTCAAGGTTGGTGCGATTGATGAAATCGACAATCAAATCTTCTTTCGCCCGATTGCCCAAGCTCGCTCTGATCAGGCGTCGGGCTTCCTCGATCAGATCACCCTTGTCCTTAGAGTGGCGATTCTTTTCGAAGATAAGCTCAAGAATGTAGTCGAGATTGATCTCCTGAGATTTCAGAAGGTCGACTTCAAAAACCACGTCATCCCAATCGAGAGTGGTTTCCTCGCGCTCTGTCGCTGCCCTCTCCCGGCGCAACCAATCACGAATGTCGTTGTAGGTCGATTTGTAGTCCTGGATTTGCCGTTCGGCTGGTAACTTGACAGCTGCAAGGCTTGCGATGTCATCATCCGCAAGGTGATGCAGTTCCTTGAAAGCCTCCACGGCATCTGCATCATTTCGATCTAGGTCTTGGAATGCCTTCAGTGCAACGAACTCGTCGAAGTTCCGTAGGACGTTTTCAACCTTCAGAAATTCGCCGAAGAGTTTGGCGAAGTCCTTTTTGTCAGCCTCTTTGAAGATGGCGCTCGGATCGGGAAAGCGCTCCTCCAACTCATCTAGGATGGTCACAAAGCCCCGGCAGGCAGCGCCCGTGGCACTATCTGCAAAGCCTTCCATGTACTCCCTGTAGCTCTTCTCCAGGACCACATTCTTGGTGTTGCTGTCGCCGAACAAGGTGATCGCATCGATCGTCGCCTGTTCGAGATCACGGAACGCGACGATATTCCCGAAAGTCTTGGTCGCATCGAGAATTCGATTGGTCCGAGAGTATGCTTGAATCAGACCGTGGAACCGGAGGTTCTTGTCCACAAACAACGTGTTCAGTGCAGGCGCATCGAAGCCGGTTAGGAACATCCCCACCACAACCAGCAGGTCCACTTCCTTTGATTTAACTCGGTTGGCGAGGTCGCGGTAGTAGTTCTGGAAGCCGTTAGCATACGTGCTGAAACTCGTGCTGAAGAGCGCATTGTAGTCGCGGATGGCAGCGTTCAGGAACTCCTTGCCGCTGCTCTCCAAAGCTGAAACATCTAAGCTTTCATCCTGAATTTCACCGATCGCACTCTGCTCTTCGTTTGCGGCAAATGAGAAAATTGTGGCTATCTTGAGGGGCTTCTCGCTCTCGTGCTGAAGCTCGTTCAGGGTTTCATAATAGAGCTTTGCGGCGTCCACGCTGCTCACCGCGAACATTGCATTAAAGCCACTGCCGCCCAGACTGGTGCGGTGCGTCTTCTGTCGGAAATTGTTCAGGATGTACTGGGAAACCTCGCGGATACGCTGAGGGTGCAAAAGAGCTTTCCGGTTCTCAGCCGCATTGAGCTTGGCCTCATCCTGCTCGGTTTCAATGTCTCGAAACTTCGGGCGAACGTCGTTGTAGTCAACCTTGAACTTTAGAACCTTCTCGTCACGGATCGCATCGGTGATGACGTATGAATGCAGTTCCTGGCCGAACACGCTACCGGTGGTTTCCGCGCCCGACGCATTCTCGGGGAAGATCGGCGTTCCGGTGAAGCCGAACTGGTAGAACCGCTTGAACTTCCGCTTAAGGTTCCGCTGGGCCTCGCCAAACTGGCTACGGTGGCATTCGTCGAAGATGAAAACCACTTCCTTGCCGTAGATGGGCAAGTCGCTTTCGCTCTTCATCAAGTTGTTCAGCTTCTGGATCGTGGTGACGACGATCTTGTTGTCATCCTTTGCCAGATTGCGCTTGAGTGCAGCCGTATTCTCCGAGCCGTTCACGCTGTCAGGCGAGAACCGCTGATATTCCTTCATCGTCTGGTAATCGAGGTCCTTGCGATCGACCACGAAGAAGACCTTGTCGATGAAATCCAGCTCGGTCGCCAGCCGTGCAGCTTTGAAGCTGGTCAGCGTCTTGCCCGAACCGGTCGTGTGCCAGATGTAGCCGCCGCCCTCCGGCTTGCTCCAGGTCTTCGCATGGTGCGAGCTTTTGATCTTCCAGAGGATACGCTCGGTTGCGGCGATCTGGTAGGGCCGCATGATCAACAGCGTCTCGCTCACGTCGAAGACGGAGTAGTGCAGCAGGACATTCAAAAGCGTCTGCTTCTGCAAGAACGTCGCCGTGAAGTCCTTCAAGTCCCGGATCAGGCTGTTATCCGCCTTTGCCCAGTGCATCGTGAAGTCGAAGCTGTGCTTGTTGCGCTTCGTGGTGTTGGCGAAATAGCGGGTGTCCGTACCGTTCGAGATCACGAACATCTGCAGGAACTTGTAGAGTGAATTTTCGCTGTTGAAGCTTTCCTTGCTGTAGCGATGAATCTGGTTGAACGCCTCGCGAATGGCGACCCCTCGCCGCTTGATCTCGATCTGCACCAGAGGCAGGCCGTTAACGAGGATTGTCACGTCGTAGCGGTTGGCGTGCAGGCCTGTCTGCTCGAACTGCTTGATGACCTGCAGCTTGTTGCGCGCCACGTTGTCTTTTCGGAACAGGTAGATGTTCTGGATGCGGCCATCATCGAAGACGAAGTCGTGGATGTAGTCCTCATGGACCTTGCGGGTCTTGTCGATGATCCCATCGCTGGGGCTGTCCAGGTAGTTTAGCACGAAGCGCTGCCACTCAGGGTGGGTGAAGCTGACGTTGTTCAGCTCCTCCAGCCGCACACGGACATTGGCCAGCATCGCCTCTTGCGAGGTCAGGTCGGGCAGGAACTCGTAGCCCTGATTACGCAGGTCCTTGATCAGCTCGCGCTCAAGCTCGGCTTCGCTTTGGTAGTGATCAGCAGAGGGCCAATCGCTGGCGTATTTGTCTAAAACGATGAAGTTCTTCGACTCAGCAATGGGTTTAGTCTGCTCAACCATTTTCCGCTTCCTGCTGCACGAAGCCGTAGTTGTTGATCAGGTTGTCAAACAGCAGTTTGACCGTCTGCTTCTCCGGCCCGGTTGGCTCGCGAACCTGCTCTCCGGAAAGCGTCGAGTGGCTGGAGAACTGCATAACCCTGTTCAGATAGCCCTTCTTGGCACCCGGCGCATCCACATCGGGCACGGTATTCAGCAAATCGCCCCAGTTCTGGTAGCCCAAGAAAGCTGCTGTCTTCTCATAGAGGTTGCGCAGCATCATAAAGTGAATGCGTTCAATCTTCTCCTCGGCGATAGCCGTTTCTAGAACCTCTCTGAGGTATAGATGGTAGGAGAAGCTCCGATTGGAATCACCGTGCTTGCCATTGATCCTGAACGTACCGTCCTCCAGCCGCTCAAGCATGTAACAGGCCTTGTTATTCAGCTCGTTGTACAGGACATTATAGAACAGTGGGCTGTGCGTGGTAATGATGAACTTCAGGCCATTGCCGCTTTCGCTCTTCTTGATCAGAGCAGCCACGTCCACTGCAAGTTCGATCAAATGATTCTCATCTAGGGAAGTGACCGGATCATCGATGAAGATGTATTCGAGATCATTGAATTGCTGGGCCTCGCGGTCTTCGACCTCAAGAACATTGCGGGCGCTGATGACCTGATCCAGCAAGCAGTAAAAGATGCTCCAGATGAAACAGCTTTCTTCACCTTTGGAAATCTTGAGGATTTCGGGTTCCTGGTCATCTCCACGTTCGAAGGAGAATGTGACCTCAGAAAAGTCGGCGCTGAACCGGGGCGTCAGGCTCCGCTGGGTGTAACGCTGAAACGTCGTTATTACTCGGACATCAAGGCCTAAATCCTCAAAAGCCGATTTCGTAAAGGCGTTCCGATGGATCTTCAGTTTGCGTTCTAGGTCGGCATCAAGATCGTTGTCCCAATAAAAGAGGTCTTCAGTAAAGGCGTTGTAGTAGAGAATTTTTGGTCGATGATCTTCAGCACGCTCTTCTGTCTTTGGGTCGATCAACTCCTTAAAGGCACTAGACAGGCGGGTCTTGCCGTTCGCATTGAAGGCATAGATCAGTTGAACCTTCGGAACCGGTTTCGTTTCTTCAACCTCTTTGGGCGGGATTTGCCTCGTCTCTTTTGTAACGGTTTTCCGGGTGACCTGAGGCGAGCTCAGGAGACTGGCGATCTGCTCAAGGGTTTGGCTCATGCTTCAACCGCCTCGGCTGGTTGGGGGAAGCTCAAGAGCAGGTCGCGGTAAAACTCATATTGCTGCTGCCGCAGCGCGATTTCGCGGGGCAGGCCTTCGCTGAGCGAGGTGGTGAGCGTGTCGAACTTGTCGAGGATGGCGACGATGCGCTCTTGTTCGTCTTCGTTCCTAGGCACCGGAATGATTATCTTTGCTAGGCTATCAGCGTTGACGCGCCTCACCTTCGTGCCGGTGATAAAGGCTCGCTTTTGCTTCTGAAACTGCTCAGTCTGAAAGAAATATGCGACGTATTTCGGGTTGAGATTGTGGGAGTAAAAACAGGCATCGCTGCTCACTGCAATATCTTCATCGCCTAACCAAGCAACAGCCTTGCAGACATCATCATCGTTTTCGCTAGTCGTCGCGATCACCAAATCGCCCTTTTTGGCTTTTCGCGACTTCTTCGCAAATTCTTGCGAGACAAAGCTCTTTGTGGAGTGAGCGTAGGTTCCGTAATGAGTATAAATTTGCCCGTAGTGAATGCAGCCCACCCCATGGCCGGTGAAGTCCTTTTTCTGCAATCCTCCACCGCGAATGAACTCCCCCAGCCGCTCATCACCCAGTGCGAAGAAATTTGCCTCATCGGGGGTGAAGGTGAAGAGGCTTTCGCGGTAGTAGTTGTATTGCCTCTTGCGCGCTGCAAGCTCGGCGGTCAGCTCGGCGGTCAGCTCGGCGGTCAGCTCGGTGAAGCTGTCCAAAATCCGCACAATCTCTCCCTGTATCGCCAGCGACTTCTCCGGTTCCTCCGGGCAGGGAATTGGGATTGAATATTCTTTCCGGATAACTGAAGGATGGGCCTTCTTGGTATAATCAAAAACCTTGGTCGCCCAAGCCGCTGACAGATAATGATACAGATAGCGAGTGCTCAACTTTTCGGGCTGAAGTACGCGCATCCATCCACATACGTTCGTCACCGAGTATCTGTGAGGCTTTCGGTAAAAGAACCGCCCGCCGCCATCAATTGACCAAGTAAGGCGCTCATCGTCGAACATGAATTTGCCGTATCGTCCGAACTCGCCTTGGCTGCTTGCAGATGAAGAATAGACCGGGAAATCCCCCGGAACGTTGGCTAAATCGTTCTTTGAAATTACGTTGCCTCTACCTAGCTTCACAAGGCCTGAGTCTTCTAAGTCACCAAGCGGCAGCCATTCAACTTCAGCGCCATCCAGCAGCTTATCAAGGAATCCCAATTCGCTCACGTTCCGATCTCCGCGACAATCGCATCAATCTCGCTGCGCAACCGGTCAATCTTGGCGACGGTGGTTTTCAGCTCGGCATTTAGCCGGGTGATGTCCACCACCTCGCGGTTGTCCTTCGGCTCGACAAAGGCGCTCACCGAGAGGTTGTAGTCGGCATCGATGATCCGCTGCTGATCCACCGTTTCCGCGATGTGCGGCACGTTCTCTTTGCTGGCGAAGATCTCGATGATCCGTTTAGTGTGCCGGTCCTCCATAACATTGTTGTTGGTGCCTTTACGGAAGAACTCATCCTCTGCCGTTGCATCAATGAACTGCACCCGAGTGTCGGTCTTGTTCTTCGCCAGCACCAGAATGTTGACGGCGATAGTGGTGCCGAAAAACAGATTGGGCGCTAGCGCGATCACGGCCTCAACCACGTTGCTGTCGACAAGGTACTTGCGGATTTTCTGCTCGGCCCCGCCGCGATAAAAGATGCCGGGGAAGCACACGATCGCCGCACGACCCTTGGCCGAAAGGTAGTGCAGCGCGTGCAGGACAAAGGCGAAATCCGCCTTGGACTTTGGGGCCAGCACGCCAGCCGGTGCGAACCGATCATCATTGATCAGCGTGGGATCCTCATCCCCTTTCCAGCGCACGGAATAGGGCGGGTTCGAAACGATGGCGTCGAAGGGGCGCTCATCCAGAAAGTGCGGATTTTCGAGCGTGTTGCCGTTCTGGATGTTGAACTTGTCGTAGTTGATGTTGTGCAAGAACATGTTCATGCGGGCGAGGTTGTAGGTGGTGTAGTTGATCTCCTGCCCGAAGAAGCCGTCTTCGATGATGTGATCGTCGAAGTGCTTCTTGGCCTGCAGCAGCAACGAGCCTGACCCGGCGGCAGGGTCATAGATCTTGTTCACGCTGGTTTGCCCGTGCATCGCGAGCTGGGCGATCAGCTTGGAGACATGCTGCGGGGTGAAGAACTCCCCGCCAGACTTGCCCGCGTTGGCCGCATAGTTCGAGATCAGGAACTCGTAGGCATCGCCAAACAGGTCGCCCTGATTGTCTTCGAACTTCAGCTGAAGGCTTTCCACCCCCTTGAGGACCTTCGCCAGCCGGGCGTTCTTTTCCTTGACCGTGTTGCCCAGCCGGTTGCTGGTGGTGTCGAAGTCGGAAAACAGCCCCCGGATGTCCTCCTCTGACGGGTAGCCATTTGCCGAGCTTTCGATCGCTTTGAAGATGGCTGCAAGATCGGTGTTCAGGCTTTCGTTCGTGTTGGCGGCTGCGGCAACGTTGGCGAAGAGCTGGCTGGGGTAGATGAAGTAGCCCTTGGTCTTGATCGCATCGACCTTGACCTCGTCGGGAATGGCACTGTCGGCCATGCGGGCATACTTGATGCTGTCGTCACCGGCCTCGATGTAGGTTGTGAAGTTCTCGCTGATGAAGCGGTAGAAGAGCGCGCCCAAGACGAATTGCTTGAAGTCCCAACCGTCGACCGCGCCCCGGACCTCGTTAGCGATAGCCCAAATCTGACGGTGCAATGCGTCGCGCTGCTGCTGGCTGGTCATCTCTCACATTCCTAAATTCAATTTCCGGTAGGGCGCGTTTGCCGATCCGGCTCTACGCCTCACGTTTCGTCTGCAAAAAAATCCTCGTCGAGCCTTTTGACCTCAATCGTTCGGGCCGTCCGTACGCCCACCCCGAACTCTGTCATGAGATCGGTGAGGCGCAGTCCATCGATCAGGATCACCCTTTGTTGGAGGCCACGGGCATAGTCCAGCGCCTGCTTGCTGAATGTTGAGGTCGTGACGAATACGCCCTTGGCAGCGCCCAAGCCAACTAGGCTGCCCACAAACCCTTGTACCTCGGGACGGCCTACCGAGGAACCAGCCGCATAGCGCTTTGCTTGAACGTAGATCCGATCAAGCCCGAGCCGGTCTTCATCAATAATCCCGTCGATGCCGCCATCTCCCGATTTGCCAAGCTGCCGGGCGGCGTCTTCATGGGATCCCCCATATCCCATCGACACAAGCAATTCGACGATCAGACGCTCGAAGAAGGAGGGGGATTGCTCCAGGACGCGTTGGAGAAGCTCCGCTTGCAGCGCGGCCGTCAGAACGGCGTGGGCAGCGTCGATTTGCTCTTCCGGCGTTGCGTCGGAAGTGGTGGCTGCCACGGCAGCGGGCAATTCATCAGCTGCTGCACCTGAGCCCGCCACCCCATAAAACTCGGCAAAAGCGGGGAAGGTCTTCAACGTTTCGACGTCGATACGCTCGGGTTTGGTAGAGAGCAGCGCCAAACCAGCGGGCGAAGCCACGAATGCCCCTCTCCTCGGGCTATCGATCAGGCCCGCCTTGCTCATGTAAAACTTGGCCCAGTGGACACGATTGTGCAGGAGGCGCTGCTTCCCGCTCGGAAGCAGCTCTTCGCGTTCAGCTTCGCTCAGACCCAGCCGGTCGGCAATGATCTGAGCCGCGAAGGGCACTCGCGTTTCGCCTTCAGCTGCAACTGACAGCACGGGCAGCATCAGGTTCTGGTAGTTAGGGATTGGCATGAGGTTGAACTACCAAACGTTTCAGCAACGGCAACGCGCAAATCGGTTTGCGCCTGTGACATAAGCGATATTGCGCCATTAACAGTGAAATGCCTGCCTAGGACGTCGAACGTCACCAGCCGAACCGCCCAAGGCTTGGCAGCGTTCACAATCGCCGCACGCTCTTCACCAGCTGCGAGATTGTGTATTGATGTTGGCCTATCGTAATCAGCCTTAGGCTTTGCCTTTTTCGACAAGAAGGCGGGTGCGTTGCATTGGAGCAAATTTTGAAGATCGCAGACCTCAAACAGCCTGTCTTGGCAGCTAAAGCAGATTGGATTGCGGCCTCCACTTGGCTCGGCTTCACACCTACAGGGGGCGACGGGCCATCTCGTGCGAAGTGCCAAGCTACCATTCAGCGCCAGATGAACGGCGGGTACGTCCTAGAGTACATCACCGAAACAGCAGAAAAGCCAAACTCCGGCTTCGAAAAAGATACCCGGTATCTTGAGGAGAAAGCGCAGCACCAAATTAACAAGGGTCGTCTGCTGGCGGTGCACAAGCTCCGCCATACCTCTCGCTCTCTCGACCAAATTCTTGGGCCAGAGGAGTTTGCTCGTCTGCAAGATATGTGGGCTCAGGGAGCTAAGCGCTGGCGGTGGTCAGTTGCCTTTCCGATCGTCGACACCTTCGAAATCGTAAATCGGCCAAAAGCCGTCGAGGTGTTTGGCGAAACCTCATACAGAAGGCTATTTGCACACTCCTCGGCTACTTTGCGTCCGCTGACTGACGAAGAAATGCACAGCCTTGCTATGCTAGAGATTGTGAGGATCCCGGCGGAGAACGCTTGGATTGCGGTCGAAGACGATATGCTTGCGGTTGAGGCTAGTTCCATCTCACCAAAGTCTATGGCGCTAATCGAAGCCGACCTAAAGCTAGGAGCACTTGAAGGTGAAAGCGACGAGCGAAAGGCCAAATTACGAAGGCGTGCAGCGTGGCTAGCAGATATTTTTATCAGAAGGCGGAAGAAGTCCGCGCAACTATACTGCGATGTGTGTAAGTTCGATCCATCGACCATCATCAATAGCGATCAGATAAGTTTACGATCAGCGCTTGATGTGCACCACAAATTCCCTCTTGAGGAAGGGCGACGATATACCACAATTGACGATTTCTCGCTTCTTTGCCCCACATGTCACCGGCTTGAGCACCAACTAATGAAAAGCGGTGGCTCCTTCTTTGATCGAGACAAAGCACCACACCTTTTTGCGGCAACCTCCCAAACTTCGTCCTGAATAGCGGTAGCCCTTAGTCCAGCAGAGCGCCCAGCGAACAGTCCAAGGCCTCTGCGATGCGCTCCACAACAGTAACGGTTGGGTTCTTAACCTTGCGCTCGATGCCGCTGATGTAGGTCCGATCAAGCCCGGACTCTTCTGCAAGCGCCTCTTGGGACCAGCCGCGCGCCTTCCTAAGCGACTTCATGTTGGCGGCAAGGCGGCTGCGGACATCCATCCGACAGACTCAACCGAAATGTTGACCATAGAACCACGGACTATGAATCTCATTTTTGCTTGCGTTGTCTGACAGGTGGAGGAAATCTGCCTGCCGAAGGGAACGCGAATGACAGACACACAACAAGGCAAAACATCGATCCTGCGACGCGGCTGGGGCTTGCTGCAGTGGGTAATCTCAATCTTTGCCCTGCTGCTTGCCGCGCTGATTGTGGCGGCGAACCAAGGGCTAGACGTTCCGGGCGCACCGATCACCGGCCTAGTCGTCAGCCTTGGGGTATTCGCCCTGTTTGCGATCAGCTTGAGCCCGCCTCTGTTTTTCCGCCTGCCCAAGCTGGCGAAGATTGGTAGCTTCGCCGGGTTCCTCATCGCGTTCATCGCATTCGCCAACTTCAACGGGATGGTGTTGGACGCCTACAAGCAGACGCCGGAAGGTGCGAGAGAGGCAGCAGAGAGCGCTGCACGGGAGAAGATTGAGCGAACCGAACAAGCCTTGGCAGCTCGTCAGGCGGCACGGGACCAAGCGGCCCTAGAAGACACAAGACAAGCGTTGGCAGAACTAAAGGACCTCACCGAAAGGCTCGAAGCCTGCAAGAGCTGGGGCGAAGTTCCGGCGCTTTCCAAGCTGGTGCAGGAAGGCATGAACAACCCGGACTCGTTCGAACACGTCTCCACCGAGTTCATCGTGCCGGCCGATCAGGGACAGAACGTGGTGATGAAGTTCCGGGGCACCAACAAGTACGGCGGCGTCGTCACCAATGAGGTTTTGGCAAAGGTCGAAGCGGACACTTGCGAAGTGTCCGGCGTGACCCAGCCGGAATAACCGCGCAAATCCGGATATCTTATATGAGGTGCAGCAAGCTGCCGCCCCTCCCCACCCTGAACCAAGCCCTCGGACGACCTCCGGGGGCTTTTTTGTTGGAGAAATCCCGATGCTTGTTCTGACCTCGGCGCGGGCGGTGCGCCATGCCGCCGCCTTCCCCCAGAGTGCCCCAGAGAGTCGCCTCCTGCACTACGCGGCGCTGCTGGAGGCCGACCCCATTGCCTGCCTGTTTGTGGTGCAGGTGGGGGACTCTCTGGCCGACCTCGCGGCACTGCGGGGCCGCCCCTTCGCCGACCCGGAGTTCGTCACCCTGCAGGGCGGCTTTTTCGAGGCGGCATTCATCCTTTCTGACGACGGATTCGGCCATGTCGTGCTCGTGCCGGACCAGCCGGACATTGACCCTGAGATTCTGAAACTCTGCCGCGCCGAACTCTAACCCTTCCCCAAACCCCGAACCATGACGCGTCCAGGCCTTCCGCCTCGGGCGCATTTTTTATGCCTGAAAGGAACCCAAAATGATCAATCTTCCCGACATGGAAGCCGTGCGCGCTGTCCTAGATCAGCCGCTCAAGCCTGCCCTCAAGACCCTGCTGGCTGATCGCTTGGCAGACACAGAAAGCTGCGGCCTTGCCATCCTGACACACATTCTGGTGATCGAGGCTGAGGATACCGAAGCCGCCGTGATCGATGCAGTGGGGTTCTCCCCGCTGGCCTCTCGAATTGACGGCAACCGGAACCAGCCGGACTGGGATTGGATAGAGCGCCATGAAGGTTGGCATGAGACGTTATATTGTATTGGAAATAACGGTTTCGCCTTCATTCTGCTGATCGAAGATGCGGACTGCTCACCCTTCGCTCAGCTCTGCCGCAAGGGGCGGGTAGAGTGAGGGCTCTGCTCTATGTCATGGGGGCGCTGCTCGCCTTGGCGGTGCTCACGGCTGCCTTACGGGTAGCCCTCGTGGTTCTGGCGATCTTGGCCTTGGCTACCCTGATCGTTGACCCCTTGGGCACCCTCTGGCGGCTGGGGGCGCTTACGATCATGCTGCTGTTCTGGGCAAACCCTTTGGCAGCGTTGCTGATGCTGATCGCTGTACTGCTGTCGGCGCTGGTGACGCATTTGGCGCGCCAGAAAAAATAATCTGGCCCCCGGAAAATTTGCCTGCGCGGCTACTTGAAATCCAAGGCCACGATCCAAAATGGTGTCAGTCCGGCAATTTGGCAACGGTCTAGCCGTCGCCGGGAAGTCTCGCACCAAGTGGGGGAGGCGCATGTTCATCCGAACGCGCCACCCTTGTATCGAGAATCCATAAAGTCTCAGCGTCAGGTGGTTCGTTCCGGCCCTTGGTCGGTTCGCAAGGGCTTGTCATGCCTTCGGTCGCTTGAGCCAGCGGCGTTGAGAAACAAAATGGATAAGACCCAAAAAACAGGGCAGGAATCCCTGCCTCCAAGTAAAGACAGACTGCCGCCTGAAACTTCGGTTAAGGAGGTTGGAAGTCAGTTGCCGGACGACAGTGTCGCCAGCCCCTCCCCTGTCGATGCAAAGTTAGTCCGCATCGACAGGGAGACTTTCCCGGATCGGCCTCGTACTAGCAACTCACCGGTCCCATCGACCTTCGAAAACTTCGTACACCTGATCAACTCGTACGGCATCAGGACTCGCTTTAACCAAGCGAAAAAGCGTGTCGATGTCGAGATTCCGGACGTCGTGCCCAGCCACCAAAACCGGGATGAGGCGGTTTTGGCACACTTGGAAAGCCTTGCCGCGCGCAACGACATGTCGCCCGGCAACATCCGGCGCTATCTTCTCGCGCTGGCTGACCGCAACCCGTTCGACCCGTTCGCGGACTGGGTCAAAAGCGCTCCGTGGGATCGGGTGCAACGCGTGCCAAGCCTCTTGGCCACGATATCGCCTGTCGATGATTACCCTCTGGCCTTCGCGGCCCTGCTTATCCGAAAATGGTTACTCAGCATCTTGGCGGCCACCTTTTGGCGTAAGGGGTTCCGGGCGCGGGGAGTGCTGACCTTCCAAGGCGGGCAGGGCATCGGCAAGACCTCTTGGTTCGCAAGGCTCGTCTCTGACTTGGCGTTGCGCGACGACGTGGTAAAGCTCGGCTACAGCTGGGATGGTGGGACCAAGGATGCGCGAATTAGTGCCGTAAGGCATCGCATCGTGGAACTGGGAGAATTGGAAGGATCCTTTCGCAAGGATATCGCCAGCCTCAAGTCCTTCATCACGGAAACGGTCGACAAAATCCGCCCCCCTTATGCGCGGGTTGAAGCTGAATACCCGAGTTCGACTATCTTCGCGGCGTCAGTCAACGACCCGCAATTCCTGATCGATTCGACCGGGAATTCGCGGTTCTGGACCATCCCCGTGAAGGCGATCGACTACCAGCATGACATCGATATGCAGCAGCTCTTCGCGGAGCTGAAGGTCGACCTGGATGCTGGTGAGCAGTGGTGGCTTACGGCTGAAGAAGAAGCACAGCTAGCCGAGATCAACAACCGGCACCTCGTCCTCACCGCAATTGAGGAACGGCTGGCTGAGGAGCTCGACCTAGACCGGGTCGGTCAGGAGAAGTTGCCGTGGCTCAGCGCGCGGCAGGTCCTCGCAGCCATCGGTTTCGAGAAGCCCAGCAACGCGCAGTTCAAGGAGGCGAACACCGCCCTCCGCAAGCTGCTCGGTCCATCGCGGCGCAGTCAGGGCGTCAACCGCTGGCCAATTCCATGGGCGTCTGACGACCGCATGACATTGCGCGCGTCACGCGACCCCGAGGCCGAAATCTACTGACCAAAACCGCCTCCCCTCCCTCCCCCTTGTCCGAACCGCCGGGGTGGGGAGAGGGGGCACTTTCGGGGGCTCGGAGCACGCATCCCGACCCGCGCTTACCCAAAATCCGAAGAGGAATTACTAATGCGAGTCAAACTCGATTCAACAACATGCCTAACCGCCCGCTGCAAAAAGGGCAAAAAGCGCACCGACTACTGGGACACCTCCATCCCCGGTTTTGTCCTCGAATGCCGCTCCAGCGGCACTGCTACCTTCACCTTGCGCTACTTCGACGAGTACGGTCGCCAGAGGCAGCGCAAGATTGGAAATCTCGGGGACATCACCTTTGCGCAGGCTAGGGCCATCGCCAAACGGTGGCGCGCCGAGGTGACCATGGGGGGCGATCCTGCCACCCGCAAGGCCGACAAGAAGCTGGTTCCAACCTACAAGGAATTGGCCGACCAGCACCTCGCTTTCGCCAAGTCCTACCAGAAGCGCCCCGGCAACCTTGATGCGGTCCTGCGGGTCCACATCACACCGAAGTGGGGGACTAAGCGGCTCGACGAGATCACCACCCCGGCGATCGCAGTCTGGCTTGGCGAGCTTCGCGCTTCAGGGCTTGCCCCGTCCACGGTCGAGAAAATCCGGGTGACCTTCAATCGGTCCTTCGAGCTGGCGCTGAAGTGGGGAACCAAGGGCGTCACGCACAACCCCGTGCGCGGCATCCCTCGGCCAAAGTTCAGCAACGCCCGCGATCGCTTCCTGACCTCGGAACAGGCGGCACGGCTGCTTGAGGCCTGCTCGGCTTCGATCAACCCGCAGCTGCGCAACATCGTCGGCCTGCTGTTGCTCACCGGGGCGCGCAAGCGTGAGCTGCTCGACGCGAAGTGGGAAAATGTCGATCTTGATCGCAGGGTGTGGTTCATCCCCACCAGCAAGACCGGCAAGAGTCGGCATGTTCCCCTGTCGCAACCGGCGCTGGACCTGATCCGGCAACTCCCCCGGTTCGACAAGTGCGCCTACCTTCTGCCCAACCCCCGCACGCGCAAGCCTTTCACGGACATCAAGCACCCGTGGGAAACCGCACGCGAGGCGGCTGGGCTCGACGGGCTCCGCATTCATGACCTTCGCCACTCAGCGGCGAGCTTCATGATCAACGCGGGGATCGACCTGTTCGCCGTGGGCCGCATCCTGGGCCATGCCGACCATCAGAGCACCATGCGCTACTCCCACCTCGCCAACGAAACCCTGATGCGGGCGGTCGAGGCGGGTGCAGCCAAAATGAACGTCAGCTGGGCCACTCCGGCTGGTGCCGAAACCAACCCCGCATAATCCACCCCACCGGGCCGTGCGTCACGCGCGTGCGGCCCCTTTTTCTTGGAATTGAGCATGAATCCAACAAAACTGTACCCCGACTACCCTGAAGGGCCTGAAGCTAGCCTGGACGCCCTGCTGGCGGCCCTGGAGGGCAACAAGTACGACCGGGCAGTCCTCGGGATCAGCCTTTGCATCGAACACGGCATCGACACCGGACCGGGCATTATCGCCGCCCTGAAAAGCCGGGGCTTCAACTCGAAGTATATCGGGTTGCTTCTGCACGAGCTCAGCGGGACAGACCCCGCACAGCACTTCTGGCTTCGCCACGAAAGCGGCGCTTACAGCTGCCACCCCGACAGCGCCTGACCAAACTTCCCGCCCCGATGCGATCGCCTTGCTGGCCGTCGTGTCCGGGGTGGGAACGCCTTTAATGTTTTGCGGCCATGTCGATCGAACCGCGCTCGACAAGTGCAGCGATAGCTTCCCGCCTAACCAGCCGCCTGCGCCCGATCTTGACAGTTTCCAAGTGCCCGCAATCCATCAGGCGGTAGATTGTTGACCGGCTGACGCCGAGTGCGCCGCCTGCTTCCCTGATCGAAATGTAAATCCGCTCCATCGCCGTTGCTCCTCCTTGCTGTGGACGCAGTCAGGGTGCGCGGCGTCGTCCCTTACGGCGAGGCAACTTCCCTGTGGCTCGGTAAGGGATTTCTCATTCGACGGCGGCTGGTGCCCGGCCTATTGTTCATGCCATCGCTGGTGTGGGTCACGAATGGGACTCCGGCGGCGTGACTCGAACACTAAGTGACGGCATCGCGCCCACCGCTGAAAGGTGCCGCGCTGATCTCGTAACAGATGACAGCGGCGCGATTAAAGGGGCTTAGGGCGCTGGCTTTTGCGCGGAGAGACGGTCCAGCGCCGCCGGGGTGTAGTCTGTGCTCACCATCCCCGCCAACATCGCAGGCTCCTTGCTCGCCGTGTAGGTCAGGAGTGAGGCTACGCCCTTCAGGTTTGAAAAATACCACGATGGGGCGCCCCAATGACTTGCCGGCCTTGCCATCCGTAAACACGGTATCGGCGATCAGCTTCGGGCGGCTGCCCCGTGCAGCGTTGTCGTTTACCAGCGTGTCGCACGATCCTTCGAGATAGAGGACCCTCACATGAGCTTCGTTACATGAGCTTCGTTATTGGTGCAGCGAAGACAGCCTTCAGTCGCGAGATGCTCTGCGGCTATGTGATCTGCGATGAGGCGGGTGTCACATCGCAAATTTGGGTTAGTTCCCACGCTGCAGCAGGCAATCTATCGCACAAAACGTCACTACGACGAGCAGAAAACTCATGGCTTGATCGGTGATTACCTCGGCATCTTGCCAACGTAGCGTAGGCGCCAATCCCGTTGATCAGTGTGCCGAGGTCGAGCTTTGAGCCTCAAGGGAACAACGAACGCGTACCGCTGAAGGGTTTGCTCTTTGGCAATTAGCCCGCGGCCGGTTGGGGGTGAACTTGCGCGCTCTTTGCCTTCGTGGAAGGTTTCAGCCAGCTTTCTATCCAGGAAAGAATCAAATTGATCAGATAGCCGATCAACCCGATCAGCAGCACCGCCGAAAAGAACAACGGCGTGTCGAACGCTATCTCGGCATCCTTTGCGACGCTGCCGATTCCGAGCCCGGATCGTGGAGCGAATACCATCTCGGTCACCACCGCGATGATGAGCGCGAACGAGAAGGTGATCCTCGCTGCGAGCAGAATGACAGGCAAAATCTCCATGAAGCCGATCAGTGCTCGCACGGTCTCACTGGATCGATGGATACGGAAAATCTCGATTCGCTCCCGGTCGATCGCGCGGATACCCTGAGCCACGGCGATCACGGCGATCGGAAAGCATCCAAATACGATGGTTCCAACATATGCGCTTCTGCCGAAATCAAACGCAACGAGAAAGAGCGGAAACGCGAGCACAGGGGGGATCGCCCGCACAAATTCCAGGGTTGAATCTGACAGCTTGAACGTCACCCAGCTTCGGCCGACCAGATAGCCGGCGAGGACGCCCGCCACCCCTGCGAGGGTCCAACCGAGCAGGGCATTTTCCAACGTTTCCGACAGATGCTCCTTAAGCCCGTGAGAGTCGGGTGAGGGTGCCGACCAGGTGCGTAGGGTGACCTCGAGGACTTCACTAGGGGTCGCGATGAGCGTCTTACCGACAAGACCGCTCTCGGAGAGGAGCCACCACGCTGCGAACAGCAGTAGCAAGCCTGCCGGCCGCAAGAGCCGGTCCAGAGCTTTTGCGGACGAACTATGCATCAATCGCTCGCTTCATGGCCGCGACAAAGGACCCGTCGGCGGATCCAGACAGGTGCCCGGCGCCGTCCACGTTTCGCTCGATTATTTCCGCCAAGTGACAATTGGACGGAGCGTTGCTCGTCGCGAAAGGCTTATCCGGGATTAGGAGTACTCTGTCGCACAACTCCAAAATCTCGACCGGGTCGTGAAGCACCACAACCCCTATGCGTTCCCCGTCAATGATCCACTTTCGGAAGTTCCTCCGGAGGCGGCTGGCGACTGTGATGTCGAGCGCCGAGAAGGGCTCGTCGGCGAATATCACAGGAGACTTGCGCGCCGCAGCGAGCACAAGATTCACCTGCTGGAGCATCCCTCCGCTCGCTCGATCTGGCCGCAAACTCAGATCTACTTCTACTTCCATCGTGGCGACCGCTGCGTCGATCTGGCTGCCGCGCGACCAAAGACCTAGCCCACGGCCCTCAATGTTCAACGCTAAATGCTTACGCAACGAGGCCCATGGTAGGAAGGTGGACCGATAATTCTGAGAGAGGAAGGTGATGTCCTTTCCTCTCAGCGGATGCTCCGCCAACCTCACAGATCCTGAAGCACCTTTATGCAGGCCAGCCAACGCGCGCAGCAGCGTGGTCTTGCCGCTCCCATTCGGTCCTACCAGCCCTAAGATCGAGCCCTTGCTGGCGGTGAAATCCACGCCGTCAGCGATCGGCAGGCCGCCGGACTCGTGCCAGACTCGGTAGTCTGAGACCCGCAAGTCATTCACTGTATCGGCACTTTCCCACCGGACGTTATCAGCCCGGAAAGATCGATGGCTTGGGGAATTGTCCCGTTCTGCCGATACAATTCCATGTTCTTTTGGAACAGCTCCGGTTGGGCTTCAACGCTCGTTAGGTAGGACGCATTCGGATATGCCGCGACATGTGGTCGAAAGTTGGGTGGAAGATACCCACGCAGGATATCCTTCGCCGCAGCTTGGTTCGATACCGTGAACGTCACCGCTCGATCAAGCGCTGCCACGATCGCCGCATAGCGCTCCGGATTCTGGCGCGCCCACTCATCTGAGACATTGAAGCTGCCAAAGATGATCGGCCCACCCATGACCGCGGGCACCTCAACCTCGTTGGTCAGAAGGCGCGCAGCGCCTCCCTGAAGCGCGGCAGTCGCGACCGGATCGCCCGTAAACAGGGCGTCGATCCCTCCGTTCTTCAGGGCCTGCACTTGAAGGCCAGGCTCAATCTGTTGAATTACGACGTCGGTGGGCCTTATGCCTGAGCGCTTCAGGATTGCCTCGATCCACTTTTGATACGCGATTGTCGGCAGGATCCCGATCCGCTTTCCCTTCAAGCTGGCGACGGCATTGAGGCTCGATTTCTCTGGCACCAGGAGATAACTGATACGATGATCTTGGTCCTCCATCATAGCCGTAACAAACCGCAATTTCTTTTGGCTGCGGAGCATGCCGTTGAACGTGATCGGAAGCGCCGTGTACCCTGCCACGTCGATCTTGCCCTCGACGAGGGCCTGCATCATCGGCTGCGCCGTCTCGTAGGCCTGCAAGCAGACATTGATGCCCGCGTCCTTGAAATAGCCCTTGTCCTGAGCGACAAAGATCGGGGTGCTGATCCTCAGGCGACTGTACCCCACCGTGACGTCACATTTGGCTTGGGCGGTCTTCTCCGGCTCGGCGACCTCTGCTGGCTTCAGCAGAAGGAACGCGCCGACTGCGAGAACCGCGACCGCGATCGCAGTAATAATCCATTTCCTCATGGCGTTCGCCTTCTACAGTCATTGATGTCAGTCGGTCGGAATAAACAGCTCCAAGAAACCTCTGTCGAACCTAAGAGATAGATCCAGCTGCGAAAGCGCGCGCATCACCCTCCACCTTGGCATGCGAAGGGCCTGTGACAGATTCCTGACGTGGGGATCGTTCGCGCCCGCAAGTCCTCGAAAATTCGCGCTCGTCGACGCGTCGGTCGCTTCCGCCGCTACGTTCTGCGTATCGAACTCGCGGGCAAACGCAAGTCCCCTGTCCCGTAACTCATGCGATGACAACGACAACGCTCGAAGGAACTCAATCACGGAGGCCAATTTCGGATTTCGCTTGAGATTGCGTTCGCTGGTTAAGCTCCTGCGGACGAGAACATCCATGCTTGCTGTGGGCAACTCATGCACGCCGATCGAGCCAAGGAATCGCCCGAGGGAGAGCTCAGTTGAACACCAATAGTCGGGAGATTGCGCATTCGAAACGGAGCACATCTCGGCATAGAAAGCCGCTTCCTCCTTCTCAACCAACCGATCCCAAGCGTACCGAATATAGGAGGTGAACGGCTCCCATACAGCGAGCGTGATCAACCCGCTCCTACCGCGCAGATTTTTCTCAAGATAATCCTTCAACAGGCGACAGGTCTCGATCGGATTCGCGCTGAGCGTCATCTCGCGCGGCACTGGAGCACCCCATGGATGCAAGCGAGAGACGGATTCGCAGAATTTCTGAGCATGCTGCTCGCCAAAAGTCTTTGCTGGATAAAATATCTCGATTTGCCGCTGGGGGTCTATGCAATATTCCACCCGATCTTCAGGAGTTCCGGAAGAATTGTATGTTCTAGCTTCGTATCTTAGATCACATATATCTGCCATTGATCGAGAAAATGCAGCCATAGCATGCGGATTTTGCTTCCATATCTTCATCTGATGTTCAAGTGACGACGACACGTCCTCGGCATGCTTCATTGCCAATCGAGGGTGGATCAACGTCAGAAGCGTGACTCCCCGGACGCTCCGCGTGAGGTTGGCGCAGGCCAACGCGGCCATTGGGCCAGTAAAGGATGAGCGGAGTTCCGACTCAAAGATGTCGCGCGACGCGATCACGACGTCAATTTGACGAGATGCCCAAAGTTCTTTCAGGTCACGACCTAAGCAAAACTGGCTCCATCCCATGCCAAGCGTATTGGTTGACAGGGCCCTATTCGGGCCGCCTAGCGGAAACGCGTCATGAAAACTCTCCTCGTTGACCTCTTCATCCGGCAGGGAGGGAAATATGATCTTTCGCTTGCCGTTCGGCGCCAGCGAGTTGAACAATGGAAAGTGCCCCGCGTCGGTCGTTTCCAGCAGGTGCGCCATTGTGACATTATCGAGCACCATTTCGGGTAGCGCCCCGAACACGGCCGCGCCCAGTATCGTGTGAGCGCAGGCGACTCGAAGCGTTTCCGGCGACTGCTCCTGAAACAGTCGCACCAGCAACTCGGAGTCCCTGTCGAGCGCCACGGCCAATGCGCGCAAGGCCACTGGCGATGGATTCGCGATGTCGCCATTCTCGATTCGCCCAATCGTCGTCGAGCTCGGCGGATCATCATACCCGGCGCTCTCAAATCGGCTCCGAAGCTCCTCTGCTCGGTCTCGCATCCGACCGACCAGGCCTGCCAAGCTGAGGCCCTGCTCCACCCGGAGCTGCTTGAGGTAAGTGCCAGCGATACTCATCGTGTCGAAAAATCTCCCGCGTTCGCACCCCGCATACCGCGTGATACGCGCGAGACAAGCGCTACAGCGCAAACATCGGTCGATGCTTAGCTTGGCGCGTGATGCACGCGATAAGCAGTGATGCATGCATTATGCGCATCGCGTGCGTGCCCACATTGATGCGTCAGCCAAACCAGGTTAACGGAAAGTTGCACGCGCGACACGTGACGCGTGGGCAAAAAAACACCCCCCCGGGCGGTAACCCGAGGGGGCATCGATGAACTGGAAGCCGATTGGTTGGATGGCCGGCCGACTTCCTACACGAAGGGTATACTAATCATGCTTATCGAACGTGTCACGCCCTTTTTGCTGGTCTGGGTCCTGCGCGGCACCGTGCTGCTCAAGGAGTGGGCGCACCTCATCAGCGAAATGCTCAGCGCGGAGCCCTGGTGGTTCCACGCGAACCTCTTCCTCCTGATCTTCGTCCTGTACACGCTTGTTGCGTGCAAGGAGACCGTGGAGGAATTCAACCATATGGTGGCGACTCTGCTTCGCGACCGGCTTTACCTGATGCGCGACGTGCCGCCGCCGTGCGATACGAACCATTCAGACGAAAACTCGAATTAGGTAGCGCGTCCCAAGCGCGGTCGTCCTCAGGCGGTGCTGGATATCCGGCACCGCCATTTTTTTGCCTCACGTCCGCATATCACCCACGTCTAGATGCGCATCTCCCGCGCCTTGTCGTCGGAACCTTGGCAGAAAAGCCGGTAGCCCTGTAGGCCGATCAGCTCAGACGCAGCACTCTCAGCCGAGACACTTTGTGCGGTTATGTCGGTTGCGATGAAACGGCAGTTTCCGAGAGCCTTTATTGAGGCCGCTCGCTTCTGCATCAGCGAAGCCCCATCCAAAGGCGAAACGTTTGAACGCGCCGAACGCTTGCCGATCATCAAGGCGGGGAGAGAGTGGTCCGCTTGGGCGGTTCGTCCACCTTTAGAGTTCGTCGGCCGGATTGTCGAAGGCTGGATTCTGGCACAGCACACCTACCGGAGCGTGGGGCGCGGCCTTCAAGATGCGCGTGCCAACGGCAAGACGATTCTGCGGATGCGGGTGTTCGTCGATGAGGGCGGCTGGCGTTTAGCTGACGGTTTCTCTCCAGGCTCAGCGCCGAACCCGACGCCTGATCGCGTCGGCACAGCTCTAATCTTGATGCGCGAGTGCGGCGAGTTGCCAAGCGGTCTTTGAGGGCCTCAAGGGGTCGCTTCGCGGAGTGAGCGGTTTGGGTTTCCCGTGGGTCGCTCCATCAAACCTTTGCCTACTGAACGAACGTAACCCTTGATCTCGCGGCGAACGGCGCTAAGCAAATTTGGGCAGAAATTGGGTAGCGCGGCCTTTGCTGGAAATCGGGTTCTACAAGGCCTAGAAATCAATCTAAATTACGGAAAATAAGAGTGTTTTTCGTAATGATGGGGTCACGTGTTCGAGTCACGTAAGCGGCACCATTTCCCGAACAATCTCGCATCGTCCGACCTTTGCCCCCGATGGGGGCGGGGGATGTCTGCCAACACGGTGCGCCGTTTGCCGCGCGGGCTTATCCCTCTTCCTTGGTGAGCAATTGCTCCGGTAGGTCGATGAGCTCCTCCAGAAACAGCGCGATCAGGGCCGAGTGCGAATCCACCCCTGCCTTGGAATAGACCCGCGCAAGCTGGGCGCGCACTGTGCCTGCTGCCGAGCCGCGCAGGCGGGCGATTTCGCCCACGTCGCAGCCCTTCAGGGCGAACAAGGCAACATCCGACTCTGCCGGAGTCAGCAGCCATGCGCCGAACCGCATCCGGATCAGCTCGGACAAGGCGCCCTGCGCTGCGGCGACCGCGGCTTCATCGCGGCGGGCAGCGGCGATATACTCGCGCGCCTGAAACGCTCCCAGAACCACGGCAACCAGCAGGCCAAAGACAGCGAAAGCCTCGGTCGCGAGATGCAGACCGAGGCCCTCGGCAGCGAGGTCTCCCACCACATCCACCAGAAAGAATGTGCAGGCCAATGCCTGAAGCACCACGAGGACACTCATCCCCGCGGCTTTGCGTTCCAGCCTGCGCGCGCGTGTCTCCATCGTTGCAACCTATCCCTACAAGGGCGACATCGCCACAAGAACCTGCCTGCCGCTGCGGCGCGTTTCGAAAATGACGCCCGCGATATGCAGAAGAATGAGGATATAGAGCAGGTTGGCGGCAGTCTCGTGGATTTCGGCGAGAACGCCTTCCTCCTCTTCGCCGCCCTTGTCCTCATCGTCTTCCTCGCTGCCGGATGCGGCATAGGCGGCGCTGTGCTCGCTCTCGCCTTCGGCTGCGTCCCACGGCGGCGGGCCGGCCATGACCATGCCGGTGCCGATGATTGTCAGCAGGCACGTCCAGATCGCAAAGACCATGAACGCGCCGAGCGGATTGTGCGACTGATGGCGGACGACGGTTTTGCTGCGGATGTCGCGCAGATGCGCCAGCGCCTTGCGCGGGCTCGGCCAGAATGCGGTGAACCTCGCCTCGGCAGGTCCGACGACGCCCCAGAACAGGCGCAGGCCAAGGAGTCCGGCCAGAGCATAGCCCACCCAGATATGCGGGCCGGAGCCTTCTTCGGTCAGCAGCGCATTGGCCAGCACCGCGATGGCGATCGACCAGTGGGTAAGCTTGACGACAGGATCCCAGCGACGGGCGGGGGCAGGTTGAGACGCCATGGCGATTCCCCTTTTATAAAGGTGCCAGCGGCCCTTTACCGGGGGTGGCTAAGGCCGCTGACAAGGAAGGAAGTGG
>Ga0209812_10000864_pt1 | contig 24226 bp, 22 predicted proteins | sample JI71714BDNA_FD_187502 | JGI IMG/M metagenome (GOLD analysis project Ga0209812, IMG submission 187502) | Wastewater effluent complex algal communities from Wisconsin, to seasonally profile nutrient transformation and Carbon sequestration -... | ecosystem: Engineered > WWTP > Effluent > Algae...
GTCATGCGCGTGCCATCGGCTGCGATCACGCGCTCGACCCGGCCATCGGAATAGACGAAGGCATCGCCCGGCTCATAGTCGGGCAAGGAAACGGGCGCGGCGAAGGCCGCCGCGGCGAGCAGTGCCAGCATCAGTTGATCCCTCCGACCAGCCCTGCACCATAGACCGGATCGCGCCCCGGCGGCCCAAGGTCGCGGGCTTCCTTCTCCAGCGCCTTGACGGCCCTTTGCGCGGCCGCAGCGTCAGGCGTGCGCAGTTGTGCTGCAAGACGGGCGGCGATGACCGGCGCGGCAAAGGAGGTGCCGGTGGCATCGCGCACGTCGCCCTTGGTGTCGATCGCTGCGACCCCGACACCGCGCGCGGAGAAATCGACATAGGCTCCGCGGTTGGCGTAGCGATAGACCCGGTCAGACCCGTCCACCGCCGTCACTCCAACCACGTCGTCATAGGCGCCGGGGAACACCGGCGGCGCGGCCGGGCCATCATTGCCGGCAGCCGCCACAATGGTATGGCCCTTGCCGGTGATGCGCTGGATCGCCTTGGCGACGGCGGGATTGCGCGGGCCGGACAGGCTGACATTGATGACCGGCACACCTTGCGCCGCCATCCAGTCGAGCGCCTTGACCAGCGCGAAGCTTGATCCGGCAGTCTCGCGCGGGCCGCCGAAGATGTCTGCGACATAGATCTTGGTCGCGCGCGACGCGCTCTTCCTGGTGCCCGCCATCAGGTGCGCCACCGCCGTGCCGTGCAGGGCCGGCTGCACCGCCTTGCCATTGAAGGCACGCTGAACCAGCGTCACGTGCTTGAAATAGCTGAGGTTGGTCGCGACCCCGGTGTCGATCAGCCCGATATCGCAACCACAGGCCTGTCGCTCCGGCACTGCGCCTGCGCGTTTGCGCTTGGTCTGGACGGAGGAACTGTCGAACAGGTGATTATAGCCGATGCTGTCGGGATCGGCGAGTTCCTCTAGCTTGTCGAGAGCGGCCTCGTCGGTCGCCTGGGCCGGGCCGCGCAACAGCAGTGCTCTGCCACCTGGCGCCTTGAGCGGTTCGCGCGCGAGCACCTGAAAGCCGCTGGCCTGCAATTCGGCCAGGTCCTTGTCGGTCAGATCGAGCGCCACGAATTCGCCGCGGCGATAGCGGAAACCGTCGCCATCAGTATCGATCCGGTCGCGTTCATCGCGCTCGGCCCGCTCGGCTTCGGTCTCACCGCCGAGATTTTCCCACTGGCCCGGCTCCTGATCGACATCGTCGCCAGCATCGTCGAGGTCGCCGCGATCATCGGTGATGTCGTCATTGTCGTCGTCATTGCCGCCACCGCCGGGCGCGCGGTCATCGTCATCATCGCCGCCACCGCCTGCGCCGTCATCATCGTCGCCGCCGCCCCCACCAGCGCCGTCATCGTCATCGCCGCCGCCACCAGCGCCGTCATCGTCATCGCCGCCGCCGCCAGCGCCGTCATCATCGTCGCCGCCGCCACCAGCGCCGTCATCGTCGTCACCGCCGCCCGCCGCGTCATCATCCCCGCCGGGATCATCGCCGCCAATGTCGTCATCACCGCCGGCGTCATCTCCGCCTGCATCATCACCGCCCGCGCCGTCGTCTCCGGGGTCGACCTCGTCTGGATCTTCGACGTCGTTATCGTCGTCGCCATCATCATCGTCGTCATCATCGTCATCATCATCACCGCCCGCGTCCTGCGCAGCGAGCGGCGGGGCCACGACGTAGGCCACCGGGCCGAACACCAGCCCGGCAATCAGTAGTCCGGCAAGCACAGTCCTGATGATCATTGATAGCCCCCTATCGCTTCCGCAAATCCGGCGGCAGGCGATTTGTTCCTTCTAACTGCATAGATACGAAACTGACTGTTCTTTTATTCCATCGTCCTGTCTATGGACGGAATATTTCCATTGGCTGAACCGTTGGCACCATGAACCGCCCGATGAACCCGGACGAAACGACAAGGCAGGCGCTGATCGCTCTGATCCCGCGTCTGCGTCGCTTTGCGAGGGTGCTGACGGCAGGTTCGATCGCCGATGCCGACGATGTCGTGCAGGCGAGCCTGGAGAAAGCGATGGTAAATCTCGATCAATGGCAGCCCGGCACTAGGCTTGACGCCTGGGTCTTCCGGATTGCGCGCAACCACTGGGTCGATGACCGCAGGCGGGCGCACAATGCCAAGGGGCATGATGATATCGGCGAAATGCTCGATCTGGCAGGGGATGATGGCGTGGCTGTCACCGAAGCCAGCGCAGATGCGCGGATGGTGCGCGCGGCGGTGGACAGTCTGCCGCCTGAACAGCGCGATGTGGTGGCACTGGTGATGCTGGAGGAGCTGAGTTACCGCGAGGCTGCGGATATGCTCGGCCTGCCGATCGGTACGGTGATGAGCCGCCTCTCGCGCGCGAAGGCGGCCCTTGCCAAGCGGCTGACGGCGGAAGGAACCCTGCAATGAGCGCGACCTTCACCGATGCCCAGCTGGCCGCCTTTCTTGACGGCAGCCTTGAGGATGAGGGGCTGATCGACGCGATCGAGGCGGCGATCAACGCCGATCCGGCTCTGGCCGAGCGGGCCGAGGCGCTGGCCGCTGGCGATGACCTGGCGCCGCTGGTGCGCGATGCCTTTGCCCCGCTGCTGGACGCTCCGGTGCCCGAGCGTCTGACTGCCGCGCTTGCGCCGCAGCCGGCCGAAGTGATCGATCTCGCCGCCGTGCGCGCGGCACAGCCCAGTGCGCTGCCGACACCCGCCAATGATACCGGCCGCAGCGCATGGCGCTGGCCGCAGTTCGGCGCGATGGCGGCGAGCCTGGTGCTCGGGCTCATGATCGGCGGCCCGCTGCTCAAGGGCGGCGGCTCTGCGGATGCACCGCAGGGCGGGGAGCTGGTGCTCGCCAGCGCCGATCTCGACGCGATGCTGAACGCCGCCCCCAGCGGCCAGCGGACGGATCTTGCCGCGTTGGGCGAGGGCGAAGTGGTGCTGACTTTCCGCAACGCCGATGGCCAGCTGTGCCGCCAGTTCCTGCTCGAAAAGAGCGGCGCGACCAGTGATGCGCTCGCCTGTGCGACGGGCGGTGGCAGTTGGCAGGTCGAAGCCTTCGGTCGCCGGCCTGCCCCAGCGGGCGAGATGAAGCTTGCAGGCGGCGATGCGGCTCCGGCAGTGGTCGCGGCGGTCGATGCCATGATCGACAGTGATCCGCTGGTGGGCACAGACGAAATGGCCGAGCTCGGCAAGAAGTAACCGGGGGGTTTCCCCCCACACGGAAAAGCCCGGGCCGGTCAAGCGACCGCCCGGGCTTTTCCTTTGGCGCTGTAAGCGCGCTCAAATGGTGAACTGGATTTCCACCACGCTCGCAATCCCGCTGTCGGTCGCGATCAGGAAGCGTTCTTCACGGAACGAGACGACATCGGCGCGGATCTGGATATTGGGGTGCAGCTGATAATAGCCGCCGACCCCGATCAGCCGGTTCTCGCGGTCCGAGGCACGGGTCAGCGCGACGCTGCCGGCCACGCCCCAGCCCTGGGTCACCCAGCCGACGCCGCCGTTCACCTCCCACTGATCGAAGCCGCGGTCGAGCCGGTTGGAATCGCCGCGATCGACGTATGCCGCTCCGATCCGCAAGGGGCCGCGGCGCGCTTCGGCGCCCACGCTCCAGCTGTTGAGATCGGCGCGGGTGGTGAGCGGTTCGGCCTCACCCGTGGCATAGCCGCCGCTCGCGCCGAGGATCCAGTCACCCACCGGCTGCTGGTATTGCACCCCGAATTCGAAGGCATCGTTGACCTCGATCCGCTCGCGCAAGTCCACCGCAGCCGCGTTGCGACGCACCTTGGGCGAATAGGACACCCCGCCGCGAAAGCCTGCCACCGGGGGCGAGAGGTAGATCACCTTGAAGGCATCCTGCGTATCAAGCGCCCGCAGCAACGCCTGGCTGCCGGCATAGCGTGAAAATTCGCCGCGGACTTGGCCCAGCGCCACCAGCGGCGCGGCAAAGGCCAGGGTATCGGCCGGGCCGTCCTGAAGCCCGATTTCGACGCGGCCATAGTCGCTGGCGACAAAGCCGTAGATTTCGCCCGCTTCCAGAACTTCCGACGCGCGGCGGCGGCTGTTCTGTTCGACATTCGCGCCGATGATAATCCCGCCGGGCGATGTCCACTGCGCGTTGATGCGGGCGAACAGATCGACCTTGGCATCGGGGCTGTCGGTCAGCGGATCGTCATCGTTGAACACCGCGCCTTGCGAAGCGGCACCGGCTGTAAGCCGAAGATCGAAGCCGCCCGACTGCACTTCGAGGCGCGGAAGGGCCTTGTCCTTTTGCTCTTCCAGATCCTGCGCTTGCGCCGCTGAGGATACTGCAGCGATCATGGCACCGCCTGCCATGGCGCGGGTGAGCGCCGAGCCCATTCTTGTTCTGCTCTTCATATTCAAACCTTCATGAAGTGGCCGGTCAGCCGAGTTGGATATACAATCACCTAGTTTAGAATTTGTGCCCGCCCTCAGGAAGATTGGTGCGATGGCTTTCGGTCAGGTCTTCGAACAGCAGCCAGGTCAGCAGCAGCGCAGCGCCGGTCATCACGCCGCAGCCGCAGGCCGCCAGCAGGGGAATGATCTGCGCCTGATGGTGCGCCAGCGCCGCTTCCACCAACTGCACAAGGTGCACTGCCAGCCCGATATCGGCCGCCGCGAGCAGGCCGATCACCGGCACCGGAACCACCGCGCGTAGAGTTGCAGGCGACGGACGATCAGCCGCAAGCCGGTCATCACAATCGCGGGACGGATCGGGCAGGAAAGGTTGCATCATGCGCTGGCTCCTATTGCAGGGTTGACCACAAGGAACGGGTCAGCGCGCCCGCCTATTCCCCGCACGGCGGCGAAAAAAATCTTCGTGGGGCGCCGGGAATAAGCGCGGCGACAGCCCCGTTTGCTCCCTGAACCGGCCACGCTGCCGGACCCGCAACAGGAGCTTTTCGTGAACCTTTCCCCACCCGTCGCAAGCCGGATCGCGCAAGCGCTGGCGCTGGCCATCCCCGCGCTGTGCTTTGCCACCGCCGCCTTCGCCGAAACTGCCGAGCAGGAACCTTCCGAACAGGGTAGCGGCATCGATGACGAGGCCGATGAAGCCGCAGCCAAGTCCGGCTCCGGCTGGCAGCTCGATCCCGGCCTCCGGCTCACCGCGCGCGGCATCACCGCCCGCACCACCGCGCCCGGCGAGGACGAGGTCATTGACGGCAATGCCGTTGCGTTGATTGCCACGCCTTCGCTCGTGCTGACCAAGGATGATGTCACCGTCACCTTGCGGACTGCCGCCACCCGGCTCGAATTCGAGGACCCTGCGCGGACCGACCGCTGGCAGAACGCCGCGCGGCTGAGCATCAGCTACGACCTGTCGGACGCCACCCGCGTAACCGCCTTTGGCGAGCGCAGTGACAACATCCTTGCCGCCGAATTCACCTCTACCGACGAATGGGAGTTCGGCGGCGAGGTGCAGCAAAGCCTGGACGATGCCAACCGCCTGACACTGGGCGCAAGCTGGCGTGAACGCGGCTATGACGACACCACCGGATCGCGCGGCGATGGCGTGCGGTTCGACGGCGAATACCGTTACCGCTTCGGTGCCAACCACTATGCCTTCCTTCGCGGCCGCTATGATGAGATCAACTCTGCCGAAGCCCGCCGCAACCTCAGCCGCTGGCTGGCCGAAGCGAGCTATCAGCGTCCCATCGCCGCTGACCTGCGGCTGCGCGGCGAGCTTAGCTATCAGAGGCTCGACTTCGGCGGGCGTCCGGTCGTGGGCGGCGGCGTGCGCGAGGATGATCTGTTCTGGCCCGAACTCACGCTGATCTGGAGCCCCGGCCCCTGGCGCATCGCGGGCGAGGCGCGCTACATTGTCCGCAATTCCACCGACCCGGCCTTTGACCGTTCCGGCTACCGCTTCGAAGTGGAGGTCAGCCATGCGTTCTGACAACCTCCATCTGCCCGGTGATATCGCGCTGCTGCGCACCTTCTATGCCCTGGTGACGGCAGCCGCCGCGACCTTCGGGGCGATTGTCTGGACGCTGTTCGACCGGTCCGACAACATCGTCACCAGTGCTGTGATCGCGGTCTTCGGCGATCCTTCGCGTCCTTGGGATGTGCCGGACATGCACCTGCTGCTGGTGATGCCGATGGGCGCCTGCGTGGTGGTGTTCGTGCGTTCTGTGCTGGGGTGGAAGACCTTCGGCCTTTTCACCCCGATGCTGCTGGCACTTGCCTATCTGCAATCCGGACCGATTGCAGGGCCGGTCATTTCGACCACTGCGATCCTGATCGGGATGCTGGCGGTGCCGTTGCTCAAGGCTCTGAGCCTCTCGCGCGTCGGCTTTCTCGGCACGCTGATCGCAATCGTCGTCTCGGCGCTGGGCGCAATGGCGCTGGAGTTCCAGCAGCCAGCGCTCGTAAGCGCCTTCCCGGTGGTGGTGACCGCTCTGATCGTCGAGCGCTGGTGGAACGCTTTCGAGGCCGACGGCCCCAAGAAAGCGATGCGCATGACCACGACCACGCTTGCTGTCGCGCTGATGATCCAGTGCCTTGTCGCTGCCCCGCCGGTGCTGCTGCTGGCCGCCGAACACCCGCTGGCGCTGCCGCTGTCGAGCATCGTGCTCATGATTGTGCTCGGCCGCTACCAGGGCCTGCGCCTGTCCGAACTGACCCGCTTCCGCGCTGCTGCGCAAGAAGGAGCCTGAACCCATGACCATTCTCGGAATGAACCGCCGCAACGCTCTCATCGCCCGTCTCAACCCGCGCGAGGCGATCAAAGGGGTGAACCAAAAGTTCGAAACCAAGGAGCGTCTTGCCGCCGCCGGGGTTCCTGTGCCCCGGACTCTTGCACTGATCGCAGACGAGGGCGAGGCGGCGGAATTCGACTTTGCCAGCCTGCCGGATGCCTTTGCGATCAAACCCAATCGGGGGCGGCGCGGGGAGGGTGTGATCCTCGTCAATGGCCGGTGTGAGGGCGGTTGGCGCAAGCTCAGCGGCGAAGTGCTGACCATTGCCATGTTGCGCGCACACATCACCCGCATCCTCGCGGGCGAGCTTTCGCTCGAAGGTGGAAACTGCGACGCCGCGTTGATCGAGCCGCTGATCCGCACCCACCCGGATTTCGCACGGCTGGTGCCTTTCGGCCTGCCCGATATCCGCATCATCTGCCTTGGCGATGTGCCGCTGATGGCGATGACCCGCCTTCCGACGGTGGAGTCCGGCGGCCGCGCCAACCTCCATCAGGGCGCTGTGGGTGCGGCGATCGATTTCCGCGACGGAACGATCTTCCGCAGCGTGTTGGGGCAGGATGAGGTGTGGGATCACCCCTCGACCGGCGCGCCGTTGATCGGGGCCGCCTTGCCCTTCTGGCGCGAGACAGTGGAGGCGGCGCGGCGCTGCTCGGGCGCGTTGGGGCTCGGCTATGTCGGGGTCGATCTGGTGATCGATGCGCAAGCCGGCGTGCAGGTGCTAGAATGCAACGCCTATCCCGGGCTCGAAATCCAGAACGTCAATGCGGCCGGGCTGGCGGGGCGGATCGAACGGGTGCAGCGCCAGCAGCGTGAAGCGGCGCGCGCGGCGCGCTGGGCCGGGCATCGCCATCGCTATGCGGGGGTGCGCCCGATGCGCGATATTGGTGTGGGGCTGCAAACCGGCCTGCGCGAGGCGGCCGCTCGGGTGGCCGGGGCCTGGGCCGGGCCGGCGCAGTTCGCGGCCTGAGCGTACATCGCATTGGATCCTCGGTTGAGGTGACCCCATGGCGGGGTCTGGCACCTGTCCAGACCCCGCCATAAGCCGCGCCTGTCAGTCACGCGGACAGTGTTTCACGCGCAGCGATTTTTCGCAGCCGGGCGGGAATAGCCGCCTCCCCTGAACCGTTAACCCAATGCCAGCCGGAACGACCCGTCCGGCTGGCACCAGTCCCCCGTCGCGGGTCGGCGACGGGCCATCCCTCACGTCCAGGAGATGCCCGTGCATGACACGCCGATCCCCCATGCCCTCCGCCTTGCCGCCATGGAGCCGTCTCGCTGGTGGCCAGCCATGAAGCGCGCCGATGTCGCCATCGTCGCCGCCATGGCGCTTTGGTCGGTGATGTTCGCGCTGGCGATCCTCCATCAAGAGCCGGGCGCGCGCCCTTCGGATTGGCGTGACTGGTTGCTGGCAGCGGTGCTGCACGCGCCGTTCCTCGCGATTTTGTCGTTCCTCTGCTTTGGCCTGATCGAGCGGTTCGACTATTTCCGCGTCGCCCAGCGCCCCCCGCTGCCTGGTAAGCTGCCCGCACTCACGCCCAAGGTCTGCGTGCAACTGCCGATGTTCAACGAGGACGCCGTGGCCGAGCGCGTGATCGCCGCCGCCTGCGCGCTCCAATGGCCGCGCCATGCGCTGGAAGTGCAGGTGCTCGACGATTCCACCGATCCCGACACCAAACGCCGGGTGCGCGCCTTCTGCGAACAGATCGCTGCCGAAACCGGCGTGGACTGCCGCTGGATCCACCGCATCGATCGTCAGGGCTACAAGGCGGGCGCGCTGGAGGCGGGGCGGCACCAGACCGATGCCGAATTCTTCGCGATCTTCGATGCTGATTTCGTACCGCCGGCCGATTTCCTGATCCGCGCGATGCCGCATTTCTACGACACATCCGGGCAGGCCGTCACAGACCTTGCCGTGGTGCAGGCGCAGTGGGGGCATCTCAATGATCGCGACAGCTTCCTGACCTGCGCGCAGGCCCTGTGGGTGGACGATCACCACACCCTGCAAAAGACCTGGCGCAGCAGTGTGATCGGCTTCGTCAATTTCACCGGTACCGCCGGGGTCTGGCGCGGCCGCGCAATCGAGGCAGCGGGCGGCTGGCGCGCGGCAAGCCTGGTGGAAGATTGCGAGCTTTCCATCCGCGCCCTGTTCGCGGGATACCGCACCCGGTTTGTTGGCACCATTGTGGCGCCTGCCGAACTGCCGACCAGCATAGCGGCCTATCGGTCGCAGCAGAAGCGCTGGACGCAAGGTTGGGCGCAGCTCCAGCGGCTGCACATGCCCACCTTGCTGACGCGCTATCCCACCTCCTTCGCGCGGCGGCTCTATCTGCTCTATTTCGCCGGGATTTCCTGGCAGTGGTTCCTGTGGACCATCTGGATCATGGTGCTGCCCTTCCTGATCGCGAGCGGAATGTGGCTGGGCGCGCTGGGGATCGAGTTCGCGCTGGCCGCCTATGTCTTCCCGCCGCTGTTCTTCGCGGTGCTGGCAGGTACCATCGCCGCCAACGAAGCCCGACCGACCTATGCGATGCAAGGGCGCAACGGGTGGCCTGCAAGGCTGGCGCGGGTGGGCCGGGTGGTGCCCTACATGATCCTCAACACGGCCATGATGCCGCACCACTTCTGCGCCTTTTTGGAAGGTATGCTCGGCCCGCTCCATGCCGAGTTCGTTCGCACGCCCAAGACCGCTTCGACCGGCGCAGGATGGGCCCTGAAGCCGCGTGCCAAGGCGAAGATCAAGGACGCGAGCTACCTCAAGTTCGAACTGTTCTTCGCTCTGACTCTGATCGCCTGGGCGGGATTCTTCATCCATTCCGAACAGGTCTTCGCGGCCTTCTGGTCGCTGTGGATCCTGGCCTGTGTGATCGGCCTGCGTGCCGCGCCTGCTCTTGCTCCGATTTTTGCCAAGGATGCTGCTCATGCCCGCTAAGTCCCTCACATGCCTGTTGCTGGGCACTGCCCTTGTCGCTTCCGTTTCCACTGCACCCGCGCAGGCACAGGAGGCTGCCGAGGCCGCTCTGGCCGAGGCCCGCCGCGCCGCCGACAGCGGGCAATCCGCCGAAGCCATCGCGCCCTATCGCGATGCGCTGCGCCAGGCAGGCGAGGAGCGGCCTGACTGGCGGCTCGAACTTGCCGATCAGCTCACATGGGCAGGCGAGCTGAATGCTGCGGTGGATGAGTATCGCCGGGTGATCGCCAGCGGACGGGACGATCTGATGACAAAGGCGCAGACCGGCCTCGGGCGTGCGCTCGCGCGGGGCGGCGACTATGCCCCGGCGGTGGCCGCTTTCGATGCCGCGCTGGCGCTCGACCCTTCCGACCGTGAGACAGCATTGCTGCGTGCGCAGGCGCTGTCGTGGGACAACCGTCAGGCCGAGGCCGAGGCGGGCTATCTCGCCCTGCTGGCCCGCGATCCGGCAGACGAGCGCGCGCTGCTCGGCCTTGCCCGTGTGCAGACATGGCGCGGACGGCAACGCGCCGCGCTGGCGACGCTGGCGCGGCTCCCCGATGCGCCCGCCGACCCGGTCGAGGCGACGACCATCACTGCCGAGGCGCAGCAATGGATGGGCCGCCCTGACCGCGCGGCGGCGACCCTGCGCCAGCGGCTCGCCTCCGCGCCGGACGATGCCCGCGCCCAATGGCTGTTCGGCCGGCTGGCGCGCGACAACCGGCATGAGGTGCGTCTCGACGCCCGCCGCTTCGACCAGTCAGACGGACTCGATGTCGAGCAATATAATATCAGCGCCGATTATCGCCTTGCGGGCGGGCGCGGACGGATCGGGCCGCGGCTGCAATATGCCGCCTTCAACCCCTTCGCCGGGCCGGGCGATACCATCACCGTCACCCGCATCGGCGCCAGCGGCGGCTGGCGTGCGTCTGACGCGGTCGATCTCAATGCCACCATCGGTGTCGACAGCATCGATAATCCGGGGCCGGGCGGCACGCAGGACTTTCTCACCTATGATGCATACGTCACCCTGTTCCCCGAAGACCGCGTGCGGATCGATCTCGGCGCGCAGCGCTTCACCCTCGACAGCGAGCCGACGCTTCGCAATCGTGTGGTGGTGGACCAGTTCAAGGCCTCGGCCGATCTCCAGCCGACAGAGCGCAGCCGTCTCACCGCCCGCACAGCCTATGCCGATTACAGCGACGGCAACAGCCAGTGGTGGTGGCAGGCCGAATTTGAACAACGCCTCGCGCTTGCCCCGCGCATCTTTGTCGGCGCGCGTTACACGGGCACCCGTTTCCGCCTCGTCAATCAGCCGGGATACTTCAGCCCGGAAGACTATCACGCGCTGGAAGCGACGCTGCGGCTTGACGGGCAACTCGCCCGGCGCACCTGGTATGGCCTGCGTGCCACGCTCGGCGCCGAACGTGACGTGGGTGCGGGCGACCGCTTCATTATCAGCGGCGCGGCCTATCTGCGGCAAAGCCTGTCGGACCGGATCGATCTGGAGGCGGCCTATGACTACAGCTCCTCCAGTGCGGCCTCATCAACAGGCTTCACCCGCGGCATCGCCCGTGTCAGCCTTATCGCCCGTTTCTGAAGCTTGCGATCGGAGCGTATCAATGGTGCCGCGGATGGCGTTCGTCCCGCCGGTTGGTCCTGAAAAAAATGCTTGGAGCAACGGTTTTGCGCAGACTGTGGATCGAAGGCCGCGTCAGTAAATTCCGATGCTTTCCATGGCTGCAGCATGGTTCGATTATCGCACGCGGGCGGCACGGAATTTTCTGACGTCTACGGCAAAGCGCGCGCCTTGGGCCGCCGCAGGAGACGAGCTATGGGCCATGATGCATCGCGGGTCGAAGACACGGGACCGGAGCCGCAATCCTTCGACATGGAACGCGCGACAAAGGCGAACCAAGATTACCGAACCGTGGCGTGGAGCGGGCGGTATCTTCAGGTTACCCTGATGTCGATTCCGGTCGGCGGCGACATTGGTCTTGAGGCTCATCCCGAGACGGATCAGTTCATCAGGCTTGATGCGGGGACGGGAAGGGTGCGGATGGGACCATCGGCGGATCACCTGACCTTTGAGGGCGATGTATCCGATGGCTGGTGCGTCCTCGTGCCAGCGGGCACGTGGCACAATATCGCCAATACCGGCAGCAGCCCCATGCAGCTCTACACGATCTACGCTCCCGCCCATCACAAGCCCGGCAAGGTGCAGGGGACCCAGACGGCCGCCGCAGCCGATGATGACGATGCGCCGGCAAATTGGTCAGTCCAGCCCCATCAGGTCACCGACCGCCACGGCTGAACGCCTGGGAGCGCGTGCGTCAGGCAGGCACCAGCGCCCCGTCGGCCATGGTGATGATGCGGTCGCATTTCTGGGCCAGCTCGAGATTGTGGGTGACGATCAGGAAGCAGGTGCCTTCGTCGCGGTTCAGCTGCCGCATGAAATCGAACACATTGTCAGCCGACTGGCTGTCGAGGTTGCCGGTCGGCTCGTCCGCAAGGATGAGGCTGGCCTGCATCGCCAGTGCACGCGCAATAGCGACACGTTGCTGCTCGCCGCCGGACATGTTGGAGGACATGTTTTCGCCCACGTGAGCGAGCCCCAGTTTCTCCAGCAGGCCCAGCGCGCGCTCTCTGATCGCATCACTGCCGCCGTTGCGATCAACGATCATCGGCATCATCACATTCTCCAGCGCCGTGAAGGCCGAGATCAGGTGGTGTTCCTGAAACACAAAGCCGATGGCATGACCGCGCAGGCGGGTGATCGCGGCGTCATCAAGGCTGGCGGTGTCGATCCCGTTGATGACAACATGGCCTGCCGTCGGCCGGTCGAGCAGACCGATGATATTGAGCAAGGTGCTCTTGCCCGATCCCGACGCCCCCATCAGCGCGAGGAATTCGCCGCGATGCAGATCGAGGTCGATGCCGTGGAGGATCTCGATCTCGGACGGCAACCCGATGTTGTAGGACCGGCGGATCCCTTCAAGATGCACAATCGGAGTTGGCTCGGCAGGCCTATCCACGGATGGCATCGACCGGATCAAGCTTGGTGGCCCGCAGAGCAGGCGCGGTGGCTGACAGCAGCCCGGTGAGCGTTGCAAGGCCAAGCGTCACGATGAACATCTGGCGCTCCAGCAGCAGCGGAAACAGCTCGCTGCCGTCGGCCTGGCGGATCAGGCTGTGATACCAGACGAGGCCGCCCGCCCCGACAAGGCAGCCGATAATCGCGCCGGCCAATCCCAGCAGGCCGCCCTGGATCAGGAAAATCCGCAAGATCTGCCCGCGCGTTGTCCCCATGGCGCGCAGGATGCCGATGTCCTTCGATCGCTGGATGACCGAGACAACCAGCACTGCCGCTATACCAAATGCCACCGACAGGCCGACAAACGCCCGGATCAGGGTGTTGGAGGATTGCTGCGCCCGGATCGCGGTGAAGAACTGCGCATTAGTCGCGATCCAGCTTTCCGCTTTGACCGGATTGGCAGCGGCGATCTGCTGGGCAAGCCGTTCGGCGGCGTAAACATCGGCGATCTTGACCTCGATCGTGGTGACCGCGCCTGCCTGTCCCAGCAGCGATTGCGCGGTGCGCAGCGCGACATAGCTGACGCTTTCGTTCGCGGCCTTGTTGCCCAGATCGAACAATCCGGTGATGCGCAAGATAACCGCATTGCCCGAAGCCGCCCGGACATTGACCGTGTCGCCCAGACTGGCGCCGAGATTGGTGGCAAGATCGGTGCCGAGAATGATCTCGTCATTGGCGAGCGTGGCTTTGCCTTCGGTCAGAAAATCAGGGATGCGGATGATTGGGAAATAGCTGTCCGGCTCAACGCCTGACACTCTGACCGCACGGCTGGCATCGCCGCGCGTGATCAGCGCGGAACCCAGCATCGTCGGAGCGGCGTTCAGCACGCCGGGCATCTGCGCGACCCGGTCGCGCACCTTCTGCCATTGGTTGATCGAGACGATCCTTTGCGTGGGGCGCTGCACGGTCGCGTCCTCGATTGCGGCATCTGAGGCAAACAGCGGCCGCGCGACCTGGTCGAGGGGGAGCAGCTGGATCTGGGCCGATGATGTCAGCACCCGGTCAAGAAAGTTGACCTGCAAGCCCGAAAGCAGCGCCGACATGAACACGATCACCGCAACGCCAATGGTGATGCCCAGAATGATGAACGCTGTCTGCAAGCGCCCTTCGCGCAGGAAGCGGACCGCCGCGATCCATTCGAACGGGACGGCATTGTTCATGGCGCGGCGGCCTTCACCCGGTCCCCGGCAACGACCTCCGATGTCGCCGGAATGACTTGCGCGCCTTCAGCCACGCCGCCCAGAATGACGATGCGCTGGTCGCCCTGCAATCCGAGCCGCACCGGACGGCGCACCGCGCGCCCGTTTTCGATGACGATCACCCAAGGCGAAGGCGTCAAGGCATCGCGGACCGCGTTGCCCGGCAGCGAGAGTACATCGGTCCGGCGCGCCGTAGTGATATCGACCGACACCGTCATGTTCTGCCGCAGATAGGCTGGCGGATCGCTCACCGTCAGCTTCACTGTCGCCGATGCGCGGGCTATGTCGATCCCTGGATTGATATAGGCGACCGTGGCCGCGAAGTGCGACTGCGGATAGGCATCGGCCGAAACGCGCGCCGTTTGCCCGATGGCGATGCGGCTGAGGTTGCGTTCATCGATTTGCAGTACGATCTGCATCTCTCCGCCCGGTGACAGCAGCATCAAGGTCGCGCCGGGTATCACCACCGCCCCGCGCTCGACCGAGCGGCTGATGAGCGTGCCGTCGCGGGGGGCAGCGATGGTCGCATAGCCGAGCCTTGATTGCGCTGCGGCGGAATTTGCTCTGGCTTGCTGGAGATCTGCGGTGGCTGCGGCCAATCCGCTGCCGCCTGCACGGATGCTGCGGATCTGCGTCTGCGCGGCGGCGACCTCGGTGCGGGCGACATCGCGGTTGCGGGTGACCTCATCGAAATAGGCGCGGGTGACAAACCCCTTCGCCAACAGCGCATTGGTGCGATCGTAGATCTGCTGCGTGCCAAGCAGGCTGGCCTGCGCGGAACGCTCCGCCTCAAGCGCTTGCGGCAAGGACAATTCGTTGACCTGCCGGACCCGTGCCTTGGCCTGTGCTTCGGCTGCCTGCGCCTGGGCGGCGGCGTTCTGCAATTCGTCGGCGCGCAGCAGGATCAGCGGCTGACCCTGCCGCACGACGTCGCCCTCGCGCACCGGGACCGAGATGACGGTGCCGGTGATCTGGCTGGCGATTTCGACGCGGTAGGGGGATTCGATGTGTCCGCTGGCCACCACAGTCTCCAGCAGGTCGGCGCGCTGTACGATTTCGACTGGCACCGCGGTGCCGTTGAAATACCGGAATGCGGCATAGGCCGCCAGCAGCAGGGCCAGCACAGCCAGCAGGGCCAGCCACTTGTGTGCCAGCAAGGCCTTGAGGAGCGGGCTGGCTTTGGCGGGAGGTATCGCAGGCGCGGGCAACAGCGCCGCCACGCTCACCTTCGCTTGCGGCTCGCCTGATGCGGCCGGAAGGGCCGTCATGCCTCCGCCGCTGGACATGCAAAATTCAACGTCTGGCGCAAGACAGCCTCCATCAGAGCATTGACGGGTGTGGGCCGACAAGGGGCAGCACAACAGGCTCGGAAACTACCCATTGGCGCAGGGCAGGGCGATCGCAGGATCCGGGCCTTCATCGCATTTCGAACAGCTCGCGGTGGAACCGGCGTGCTGGCAGGCCGCCCTTTCGCATGGCCTGAAGCAAAGCATCACCAAACCCCGCCGGGCCGCAGAACCACACATCGGCCTTGCTCCAGCCCGGAACCCATCCGGCGATCTTTTCCAGATCGACGAAGCCGTCGCGGCCGGTTTCGACAAGATGCAGGCGCACACCCGAAGCAGCGGCAGCGCTGCGAACCTCGGCGATGAAGCCGCCATCAGGCGCGGCGGTCGAATAGATCAGGTCAACATCCCCGTGGTCGCCGGACATGGCAAGCGCCTCCATGCGGGCAATGAAGGGGGTGATGCCAACCCCGCCTGCGATCCACAGTTGCGGGCCATCGGCAGGCTCGAAATCAAACCGGCCATAGGGGCCTTCAACCGTGATTGCCTGGCCGGTTGTGATCGTGGTTGGCAGCCTCCGGGTGTAATCACCCAGTCCCTTGATGCTGAAGGCAAGGCGGCCGGTGTTGGCCCAGCCTGACGAGATGGTGAAAGGGTGAGCTTGCCCGTCGCTTGCGAAGGTCAGGAAAGCGAATTGGCCAGCGGCGTGACCGGGCCAGGCCGTGGTCAGCTTCACGCCGACATCAAGAACGCTGTTGCCCGCGTGGATATGGAAATCGGTGACTTCGCCTGCAAAGCGGTTCGCTTTGCCGATCCGTCCGAAGATGGACAGGCCTGCCGCAATCGCCGCGCCAGCCAGCAGCGCGATCATCAGCCACCCGATCGGCGCGTTCCAGTAACTGGCCGGGGTCAGGACAATGGCGTGGAACGTCAGGACTAGAAACAGCGGCGCCATCAGGCGGTGGGTCTTGAAGAACAGGTGATAAGGAAACCGCCGCCACAGGGCGAGCGCCGCCAGCGCCAGCAGCAGGTAGAACGCCCACTCACCAAGATCAGCGGCGACATCCTTGTATTCGGCGAAAGGGCGCTGTTCGATCACCGCGCCGGACGCGCGTGGGCGCGGCGCGAGCCAGCCCAGTTCGACGAGCCATTTCGGGCCCTTTTCCACCAGCCAGTGCAGCACCGCCATGGAGACAGCCGCGATGCCCAGCCATTTGTGGAGGCGGTAGAACTTGTCGAGCCCGCCCAGCGCCGCTTCCACCTGCACCGGCCTTGCCGCCAGCAGAATGGCCACCGCCATGAAGGTGATGGCCAGAATGCCGGTCAAAGGCACAAGAAGGCTGCGGACCGGCCAGAAACCGCCCGGGAAAACAGTCCAGTCGATGCTGGCGAACCAAAGCGCGATCACCAGTGCGGCAATCGCGACAAAGACCAGTTTCAGGCGTGTCATGGGGTTTGCCCTCCGGCGTCAGCGTCAAGGGCGGCGTAAACCTATCGCTGCGCCCGCTAGTGCCAGTTTCACGAGCGCAGCGATAAGCCATCTGTGCCACGCGCCGGGTGTCGGAAAAGCCGTCGCCCGCGCGCATGGCAAAAACGTCACGTCATCGAATGCTTCAGGTCGCGCATTTCGTCATGGCCCTGCTTGACCGAAACATAGCATTCGCGGATCGTATGCATGACCTGGGGCGAGAGTTCGGTGTCGGCGATCGCATCTTCGAACTTGGCCTTGATGTGGTCTTCGCCCTGTTCGACCTCGGCAATGATCGCGGTTTCATCCCGTCCGGTCACGACTGACTTGAGGTTCATGAACATTCTGTGCGCGCCGCCCAGCACAGTGCCATTGTCATCAGGCTTGCCGCCCAGCCGCGTCACTTCGCTCCGCAGCGTCCTGATCGCGGCCTCGCGCTCAACCGAGCGAGCGGTGAACAGGGCAGCAAAGCGCTGGTTGTCCGAGTTCTTTGCGGCTTCGGTGTAGCCGTTGATGCTGTCGTATGTCGTCGCGATCAGATCGTTCAGCGTTGATATGTCGTGCGATGTTTCGGACATGAAAGTCTCCTGTCCCGAAAGGGTGGGTGAAGCACGCAGCCGGTGCCGCGCGCCTTATTCTGCGGCGTGCTTGCTTCGGCGACTGACCACCATCATGCCCATCACCGCAACCACTGCCGTCAGCGCCGCTGCCAGCGATGCCAGCGGATGGGCTTCGACCTCATGCTTGGCATATTGCACAGCATCCTTGGCCCCGCTGACCGCATGAGCGCGCAGGCTTTCGGCCAGCTTGGTGAGTTCGGTGCTCGCCGTCGCAAGCACTGCGCTGGCTTCCTCGGTGAATTCATGGGTGCCGGATGCGGCGGCCTTCAAGGCAGTGGCAGCCGTATCGACGCTATCCTGGAAGTGGCCGGTCATGGTGTCGGCGGGGGAGTTGGACATCAGGGTGTTCCTTGGTTTTGCCGCCTATATGTTGGCGGGGTAGGGCAGGCGGATCAGATCTTGTCGCCAAGCGCGCCCTTGACCGAACCAGCGACGTTCTGGGCCTTGCCCTTGGCTTCCTGCGCCATGCCCTTGGCGATCAGTTCGGGGTTGTCGGTTGCACGGCCAGCTGCGGCCTTGGTCTTGCCGATGGCTGCGTTGGCGGCGCCCTTGGCCTTGTCCTTGAATTCACCCATGTCACATCTCCTTGATTGGTCGCAGAACAGTTCTGCAGCAGTATTGATTGGTTAGCCCAGCATGCCGAAGGAACGCAGCAGCCAGAGGATGACTGCAATCACGACGACGATGTTGAGGATGCTCTTGATCTTGCCGTCCATCGGCAAATAGTTGTTGATGAGGTAAAGAATGACCCCGACAACGACGAGAGTGATGATCAGACTAACTAGCGGTGTCATGATGAATTCCTTGTTTCAAGATTGAGCCGGAATTCTGGTGAGAGCCGCGTCACGCAGTCTCCTCAGTCATGAATTCGACGGCAAACACGTACAGCGCGACGACCAGCAGCAGGTGGATCAACCCGCCCAGCATGACAAAGGTGGCAATCCCGGCCAGCCAGAGCAGCACCAGGATCGCGATGACTTTGTAGAGCATGGCCCGCCTCCTTTATCCTGCTGCTGCTGGCACGGTTCAGCCTATCGGCACCGGATGTCGCGGCTGCGGTCGATCGCCCGGCCAGCCACACCGCCGCCAATCGCGCCGATGATTGTGCCGACCAGTTCCGAACCGCCCGGTGCAATGACATTGCCGAGCGCGCCGCCCGCCACTGCGCCGACGATCAGTCCGGTCGTCCCGTCAGACCGGCGGCAGTAATAGCGTCCGTCCTGACCACGATAGATCCTCTCGTCACGCTTGAGCTGGCGTTCGCGATAGCGGCGGTTGTCGTCGCGGTGATAGCGGTCGGCGTAGTAGTTGCCGTAAGCGGGGTCGGGCCGGTCGTAATCGTAACGTGACCAGTCGGAGCGGTAATCGCGGTCCTGAGCCTCTGTGACGCAACCTGACAGCAATCCTGCCGCGACAATTCCAAGTGCCAGTTTGAACATGACTTCCCTTTCAAAAAAGAGCGGGCATCCGGATGGTGATCAGGGGCTGACGTTCCATCCGGACGCCCCAGTTCGGGTCGCCATGAAGGGGTGGGCGCTTTTCGGCATCGTGCGCAGCCTCGGAATCTACGCAGGCGGCGCGCGGTGACGATCAATTCCTGCGCCTCAGTTCATTGCAGCGTGAAGCGCGGCTGCCGGTGCATGGTCGAGATAGGCAGGATCGAACGAGGCGCTGGCTTTCAGGAACGGCAGGTCGAGGATTTCGATGTTTTTCGACTTCAGCTTGATCAGGCGATCCTGCCTCAACGTCTGAAGTTTCCGGTTCACATGCACAGGCGTAAGGCCAAGCGCGTCGGCCAGATCGCTCTGGGTGAGTGGCAGCGAGAAGGCATTGGGCGTTCCGGTTTCGACCTGCCGCATCCTATGTTGCAGTTCGCATAACAGGTGCGCGATCCGTGCAAGGGCTTTGCGCCTTCCAAGGCTCACCAGCCATGCACTCGAAATGGCATATTCGGCCGCCGCATAGACCTGCATCGCATCAGCGATACCCGGTCGTTCGATCATCAGCTCGTGCAAGGCGCGGCGGGAAATGAAGGCAACCCGGCAAAGGGAAAGGGCAATGATCTCTTCATTGGCGAAGGGCATGGCGTGGCGGCTTGAGTAGGCAAGGTCGCCCGGGAGCAGCAGTCCCGTAATCTGGCGTTCTCCGTTCGAAAGCAGTTGGCACCGCGCCGCCCATCCCGACAATACGGCCGGATAGAATTCCACCTGTTCGCCAGCGCGGCACACGATGCCCCTGGGCTGGATATTGACGGTATCGCGCATGAGGCATTTGAGTGCGGCGAGATCGGCTGCCTCTAGGGTAACCAAGCTGCATAGTCGCATCACGAATTGGTTTTCCATGGCTTGAGCCCCTGTCATCGCCCCGCATGGCCAGCTTCAGCCATCGGAAGATGCCGGAATGGACCCATTCCTAACAAATGATGAGACTCGGAATCTACGCAGACAGGGTCACGCTGCCCCTCCTGCTGCGGTCCGGGATGTCAGGCAGGGGTGACCAGCAGCACAGCACGGACAAGATCGGGGATCGTGCGCACGCCCAGTTTCTGCATGATCTGCGCGCGGTGACTTTCAACGGTCCGCTGCGCAATCCCGAGATCGGAGGCAATGTTCTTGCTCGGCGCGCCTGCCATCACCATGTCGAGAACGTCCTTCTGGCGCGCCGTAAGGGTGGTCAATTTCTGCATGATCGCATCCCCGGCAGCATCCCGCCCGCGTCCCGCCGTGGCCCCCGAGACAGCCCGTTCGATACTGTCGACCAAGTCCCTGCGGCTCACGGGCCGCTCGATGAAATCGCTCGCGCCCGAACGCATCGCCTGCACCGCCATGGCAATGTCGCCAGTTCCGGTGATCAGGACAGCGGGCAGGTTATCGCCCTTAGCACGCAGCATTTCGATCAGGGCGATGCCGCTCATGCCGGGCAAGTTGGTGTCAATAATCAGGCACTCGTCAGCGCCGCCCGTTTCGGTGGCCAGAAACGCCTCGGCGCTGGGGTAGGTGGTGACCTGCCAGTTTTCATGTCCCAGCACGCTCAGCATCGCTTTGCGCATATCCGGGTTGTCTTCGAGGATGCAGATCAGCCTCGTCGGGTGGAGTGTGCCGGGGCCATGATCGGCAGAGCCATCGGGCGTTACCTTGCGGATCGCCGCGTGCAGTTTGGCGGCGGTCACCGGCTTGCTCAGGAGCAGGCAATCAGCGAGCTCGATCTCAGCCAATGCGTCCTTTGAAATGTCGCCGGTCAGCACAATTCCGGGAATATGCTGCTTCAGCACCTCGCGCAGGTTGGCCAGCACGACGACACCGTTCATGCCGCCGGGCAGGTTGTAGTCGGTCAGCACCAGATCGGGCAGGATTGCGCCTTCGTTTGCCAGCGCCAGTGCGGCAGGGCCGTCTGCTGCACAGATCACGGTATGTCCGGCATCGGTCAGTAGTGCTTCCAGCGCCTCACGCACGCTCGGATCGTCCTCCACCAGCGCGATGGTGCATCCGGTTGTCGGGCCGGACTGTGCACTCGTTATTGCGGGCAGCGCCCCGTGCACGCCAGACGGCGCCTGCGGAACCGTCACGGCAAACACCGAGCCCTTTTTCGGGCGCGATTCCACCGTGACAGGATGGCCCAGCAGCAGACCCAGTTCGCGCACGATCGTCAGCCCCAGCCCGAACCCGCGTCCGCGCGATGATGCGGGGTTATCGATCTGATAGAACTCGTCGAAGATGGGGCCGAGCTGGTCGGGCGTGATCCCGATCCCGCTATCCCAGACCTCGATCCGCAGTTTCGCGCCCGGGTGACGGCATCCCAGCAGAATGCGCCCGCCGGGCGGCGTGTATTTGATGGCATTGGCGAGCAGATTGCGCAGCATCGCTTCGAGCAGGCGCGCATCGCTCAACACGGTGCCTGTGCTGGGTAGCACCCGCAGTTCAAGCCCCTGTGCCTGGGCCAAAGGCGCAAACTCCTCGCGCAGTCGCTTGAACAAGCTCGCGAGGGAGAAGGGCGCGATGCTGACTTCGAGCACGCCGGATTCGATCTGGTTGATATCCAGCAGCGAATTCAGCATCCCGGTCATCGCATCGAGCAGCAGTCCGAACCGCCCGATCTGTTCCTGCGCCTTGGAACCATCGACGCTTTGCCGCAGCATTTCCTGGATCAGCGACAGCGATTGCAGCGGTTGGCGCAGGTCGTGGCTCGCCACCGCCAGAAACCGCGATTTGCCGCGGTTGGACTGCTCCGCCGCGCGCCGCGCTTCATCCAGCGCGGCTGCCGTCCGGCGACGTTCTGTGATGTCGATAAAGGTGATGACCACGCCTTCGACCCGGTCATCATGGGTGCGATAGGGGAAGATGCGCCGCACGAACCATGTGCTGTCCGGCCCGCTGATCTCCCGCTCAATGGTTGTGCTCTGCAGCAGCACGATCCGGGCATCGACCAGCAGATCATCGTCATCGGCCAGCGATTGCAGGTCTGCCAATGGTCGGCCGATGTCGCCGGGAATGACGCTGAAAAAGGTCTTGGTTGCCGGCGTGAAGAACCGAATGCGCAGCTTCTGGTCAAGAAACAGCGTGGCAACATTGGTGCTGTAGAGGATGTTCTGCAAATCGTCCGAGGCGATCCGCTGCCGGTCCAGCGTTTCCTGTAGCTGGCTGTTGAGCGCGATCAGTTCCTCGTTGAGCGATTGCAGCTCCTCCTTGGAGGTCAGCAGCTCTTCATTGGTGGACTGGAACTCCTCGTTGACCGACAGGGCTTCGTCATTGATCGCCTTCTGTTCGAGCACCAGCGCATCGCGGCTCTGTATCGCGGAAAGCAGGTCGGCGTGGGCGGCTTCGAGCTGCCGTTCGATCTCGCGCAGCGGCGCTTGGCTGTCATGCTGGGGAGCAACGGCGGCACCGCCGGTTTGCGGCGTCTGCTCGATAAAGCTGACCAGATGCAACGGCTCGCCATCGCTTTCGAGGAAGCGGACGGTGATGGTGAAGAACACCGCCGCGTCGCCCGTGCCTGCTTCGCATAGGCCGGTGGTGACCACCGGACGTTCCCGATCCGCGCGCGAAATCGCAAATCGCAAGGTGCCGCGCAGATCATCCGGCGCCAGCGCCAGCAGATCGAGCGTCGGCGGGCCGGACGCGAGCCGCAGATAACGGCTGACGGCACCAACCGAGTAAATACACTGGCGCTGGGCATTGATCAGCAGGCTGGCCGGTGCGAAATTCTCCAGCACAGTATCGCGGCACAGATTGGCAAGTGCCGTTTGCCGGTTCATCAGCGCCTTGCTTTCATGCGCGGTCAGCCGGGGGATGGTTTGCGCAAAGCTGAGCGGAAAGCCCGGCTCGCCCGGCTTGCTGCGTGCGATGTGGCGATAGATCCGCTCGGCCTTGTGCAGCACCGCGAACCGTTCGGAAACATTGCCCGGTGTCTCGGCCATGCCCAGCATCAGCACACCGTTTTCGCGCAAGGCAAAATGGAACAGGCCGATGACCTTGGCCTGCGCTTCGGGCTTCAGGTAGATCAGCAGGTTGCGGCAGGAGACCATGTCCATCCGCGAAAACGGCGGGTCGGTCAGCACGTCCTGCACGGTGAAGACCACCGATCCGCGCAAGGCCGGAGTAACGCGGTAGCCGCCTTCCTCCTCGACGAAGTACCGCGCCAGTCGTTCCGCCGGAACCTCATCCTTGATCGACAGCGAATAGAGCCCCTCGCGCGCGACCGCGATGGCCTGGGCATCAATGTCGGACGCGAACACCTGCAGCTTGATATCGCGCTGCGCCGCAAGGATGGCATCGCGCATGATGATCGCCAGCGAGTAGGCTTCCTCGCCCGTGCTGCAGCCCGCCACCCAGATGCGCAGCGCCTGATTGGGCGCAAGATTGGCGAGCAGATCGGGCAGCACCTCGCTTTCCAGCAGTTCGAACACCGTAGGGTCGCGAAAGAAGCTGGTGACATTGATCAGCAGATCTTCGGCCAGCGCGAGGCATTCGGCCCGATTGCGGCCCAGCTCTTCATGATACCGCGCTAATGCACCGGCTGGCAGTCCGCGCAGCCCCATCCGGCGATGGATGCGCCGTTCCAGCGTGCCGCGCTTGTAAGCGCTGAAATCCTGCCCGACCTGCTGTTGGAGCAGGGCGATGATCGACTGGATATCCGCGGTCCCGTATCCCTCGGGCGCTGCCGCAAGGTTCGAGGCGGCCCCGGCCATCGGCAGCAAGATCTTCGCCAGCTCGTCCGGCATCCCGGCAATCGGCACCACGGCATCGGCAAGGCCGGTCAGCACCGCAGCGCGCGGCATCCCGTCATATTCCGCCTCATCCGGGTCTTGCACAAGGATGCGTCCGCCACTTGCATGCAGCGCTGGCAGCGCGCCGCTGCCGTCATTTCCTGTGCCGGTCAGAATGATGCAGACCGAACGCGGCCCACATTCCTCGGCCAGAGAATTGAGCAGAAAATCGATCGGCAGGCGGGTGTGGTCGCCCGATACCGGCCGCGAAAGGTGCAGCACGCCAAATCGGATCGCCATGAACTGGCCGGGAGGGCAGACGTAAACGGCGTTGGTGTCGATCGCCATCCCCTCAACCGCCTCGCACACGCGCATGGACGTATGGGTGGCGAGAAGCTCGGCCAGCTGGCTGGTGTGGTGAGGATCAAGATGCTGGATCAGCAGGAAAGCAGCGCCGGTATTGGCAGGCAGCACATCAAGCAGCCGCGCCATCGCTTCAAGTCCGCCAGCCGAAGCCCCGATCGCCACCACAGGCACCAGCGATGCAGCGGTGCCACCCGGCTTGGTCGCCGCCGAAGCGGGACGTTGTTCCGCCTTCCCGGCGTGCAAGACCTTCCCGACGAGCCTGTCGCCACCTGCTTGAGGAGGAC
>Ga0209812_10000867_pt1 | contig 24049 bp, 18 predicted proteins | sample JI71714BDNA_FD_187502 | JGI IMG/M metagenome (GOLD analysis project Ga0209812, IMG submission 187502) | Wastewater effluent complex algal communities from Wisconsin, to seasonally profile nutrient transformation and Carbon sequestration -... | ecosystem: Engineered > WWTP > Effluent > Algae...
CCCTGAGATCGGGGGTACCCCCGATCTCAGGGAATCAACTTAACAAATGAAATGAGAATAGAAAAGTGAGTTGTAAGTAATAGAAAACGGTCAGTACTTTTTAGGCATTGTCATGGACCCACTCATCTCTCATCTCTCATCTCTAAAATAATTCATCATGATCTTCAACTCATCACCAAAACTCATCCTGCGGAGATCCAAACGACGGGTAAACCATTATTTCTTCTGATAGGTAGTCGTATTTTTATTCCCTTTTTTCCATAAGATGCCTAAATCGACAGCCTTTTTTTAGATCCCGGCTGGCGGTAGCAGACGAGATTTCTTTGAAGTACATCGTGTAATCTTTGCGACTAAATTCTTTTGGGTGATGCTCAAGGAATAACTGAATTCTGTCTTCATCTGTCAGTTTTTTACTAGAATTTTCAAGAAGTTCGGATAGGGAGAGATCCATTATTTTCAACATGTATTCAATGAATCGGGTTGGCTTTGATCAGATATAATGCATTAGCCTCGCCAATTTTCTCTGAAATCGACGAGATAATTGGAGCATTTCACGCGTGATGTCGTACGACGGCTTCATTTTATGATACTATCACCTGATACTATCCTAAAGATAGCATTCTCTTGTCAATTGGAATGAAATTTTGTGCGAATGATGGGGATGGGGACATTCCCTCAAATGGTTATACTTAACTTCACGTGTTTTTCAATGCCTCAAAAACTCTTAAAGCGCTCAAAACAAGCCTTTTCGAGCATTTCGCGGTCTTCTGGATGAGCTATTTCGATGAGTGCTTTGGCGCGTTGGCGGAGATTTTTGCCAAACAGATAGGCTATGCCATACTCGGTAATGACATAGTGAACGTGTGCTCGAGTGGTCACTACGCCCGCGCCTTGTTTGAGAAAGGGCACAATACGCGACACCCCTTTTTGGGTACGCGAAGGCAACGCAATGATGGGTTTACCTCCCGGACTTAACGCAGCCCCTCGCATAAAATCCATTTGTCCCCCCACCCCCGAATATTGTAAAGTACCAATCGAATCCGAACATACCTGCCCCGTCAAATCGACCTCTACTGCACTGTTGATGGCCACTACTTTCGGGTTTTGTTTGATGATGTGGGGGTCATTGACAAAATCGATGTCCAAAAACGCAAAACCGGGGTTATCATGGACATACGTGTAAAGGCGCTTGCTTCCCAATGCGAAACCTGTTACGGTTTTGTTGGGGAAAATAGTCTTTAACTTGTTGTTAATAACATCTTTATCATACAGTTCAATCAGCCCATCACTGAACATCTCCGTATGGACGCCCAAGTTTTTGTGATGATGGAGACATTTCAATACCGCATTGGGTATCGTGCCAATCCCCATCTGGAGTGTGCTGCCATCGTCGATGAGTTCGGCTACAAATTGACCGATCTTGCCATCCACCTCGGATACTTCACCTCCAAATTGGGCTGTATGGAGATCGTCTTCGCAGTAGGTCATGGCATGAAAACGGCTGGCGTGTATCATACCGTCCCCATGCGTGCGTGGGACATTCGGATTGACCTGCGCTACCACATAGCGGGCATTATTGACTGCCGAGCGGGCTATATCGACTGATACCCCCAAGGAACAGTAACCATGTTCGTCAGGGATCGAAACATGGACGAGTGCAACATCGATGGGTAAGATACCACGTCCAAAGAGTTCCGGAATTTCACTCAAAAATACAGGCACATAGTCTGCTCGACCTTCATTGACCGCTTGGCGGATGCTTTCGGATACAAATAACGAGTTGATATGAAAATGCCCCTCAAACATTGGTTTATCAATAAATACATCGCCATAAACAGTAATCGAAACGACCTCAACATCTTGTAAACGAGGAGCTTGTTGGGCCAGATGACGCAAGAGATACGTGGGCGTTTGGGCACTGCCTTGTACAAAAACGCGGTGGCCTGATTGAATACAGGCAAGAGCTTCTTCTGGAGAAACGTAGTTTATTTTTGGACGCATGTGTACGTGATTCTTTATCTTTTTGTGATGCAAACATAGTAAACTAGTAGTCGTTTTTGAAAAAAATTAGACGAATGACGGATGTTCATCCAGAGTCGTGGTATCTCGGGGGTAGTATCAACAGGTCGCACCTACGGAGCTTGTATTGAATTATGAATTATGAATGAGAAATTATAAATTGATTAGACTAAAATTTATTTTCAATAATCACTATTTAAATATAATTATTAATTAAAATAATTCATAACTCATAATTCATAATTCATAATTCATAATTCATAATCAGGATCTTCATCTCATCACCAAAACCCAGGCTGAGGAGATCCAAACGACAGGTAAACCATTATTTCTTCTGATAGGTAGTCGTATTTTTATCCCCTTTTTTCCATAAGATGCCTAAATCGACAGCCTTTTTTAGATCCCGGCTGGCGGTAGCAGACGAGATTTCTTTGAAGTACATCGTGTAATTTTTGCGACTAAATTCTTTTGGGTGATGCTCAAGGAATAACTGAATTCTGTCTTCATCTGTCAGTTTTTTACTAGAATTTTCAAGAAGTTCGGATAGGGCGAGATCCATTATTTTCAACATGTATTCAATGAATCGGGTTGGCTTTGATCAGATATAATGCATTAGCCTCGCCAATTTTCTCTGAAATCGACGAGATTAATTGGAGTATTTCAGGCGTGATGTCGTACGGTGGCTTCATTTTATGATACTATCACATGATACTATCATAAAGATAGCATTCCTTTGTCAATTTAACTGAAATTTTGGGAGAAAGAAGGGGGTTGTCTCCTTAGGCTTGTCCTTTGGTCTCTACTGGGCGGAAATAGCTAACGAGCGTGGTTTGAACAGGTCGCACCTACGGAGCTTGTATTGAATTATGAATTATGAATGAGAAATTATAAATTGATCAGACTAAAATTTATTTCCCATAACCACTATTTAAATATAATTATTAATTAAAATAATTCATAATTCATAATTCATAATTCATAATTCATAATTCATAATTCATAATTCATCCAAAAGCATATTGGTTAGGACTCGTGTTATTCGTCCATTCCCAGTAATTTCCGCAAAAGAGGCCTGAATCATCGTCGCTATTCTTTACGCTCAAACGACCGCAACAATTCCGCCCGAAACGGAAAGTCGTGGGTGGTTTTGAATACCAGTCCTTGGTGAATTTCCAAGGGGGTTTCGGGGTATTGCAGTGGCCGCCGGATGATATTCGGAAGGCGGGAGGTGTCATAAAAAGTTGGAATAAAGGCAATCCCCATCGACAACGAAACCAAGTTGCAGAGTAAATCCAACGAGGAAACCTCTTGCACAATATGTGGGGCGCGGTCATAGCCTTGGGAAATGCAAAAATCTGCAATTTCTTGATAAACAGGATGCGCATCTCGCTCAATTTCAATCCAGCTTTCTTCTAGGAGATCTTGAAGGGTTAGCTGAGGGTGGTGGGCAAGTGGGTGATGGGCGGGTAGGGCAATATCCAATTTCCCTTGCGCCAACGAAATACCCGTGAGGTCAGGCAAACGCAAAGGAAAGAGTGAGATCCCCAGGTCGATTTGCTCTGAGGAAAGGGCTTGTTGCACTTGCCCGAACGTAGGAAACTCCACAAGCCGGATGTCGATATCACTCAAAAAGGGCGATATGTGTTGAAGCACCTCGGCAATACGCTCTTTGACGAGCATTTTGTATATCCCCAAGCGGAGTACTTTTTTCTGCCGATTTAACCCTTGTATTTGTTCCGAAACATCCACTAAGGATTGAAGAATTTGTTTGGCCACTGGGTAGAGCAATGCCCCGGCTTCGGTGAGTTCCACCCGGCGATTTTGGGTTCGCTTTTGTCGGGAGAATAACTCAGTATGTAGGCTATCTTCCAGTAATTTAATTTGTTGACTCAAGGCGGGTTGAGAAACAAACAGACGCTCGGCTGCTCGACTGAAATGCCGCTCGTCGGCTATCATCACAAAATACCGCAGTTGTCTTATTTCCATATTAGTTAATCTTATTAATTTGGGCTATATCTTGGCAGTATTGTCGATAATTTAACGTAAAGTTAGCTAAATGAATGAATTTATCATAAGATATTCTTATATAATCATTCAAATAAACGATTGGATTTACATGAGAAAATAGAGGAAATTTGTGGTATCAAACAGTAGAAAACCCTATGGAGTTAGTATCAACACACGCTCAGGCCACAACGGCGGAAGATATTCTGCCCTTACTTGGGACAGATCATGTCGAGTTTTATGTGGGGAATGCCAAGCAATCGGCATTTTTTTACCAGCATACCTTCGGTTTTAAGGTAGTTGCCTATGCCGGGCCAGAAACGGGCGTTCGGGATCGGGCATCGTATGTGTTGGAGCAAGGAAAGATTCGGTTGGTTTTGACGACTTCGCTGTATGCGGATTCGGATATTTCTCGCCATGTCCAGCAACACGGAGATGGCGTAAAAGTATTGGCGTTGTGGGTGGATGATGCCACCGAGGCCTTTGATGGAACTGTTGCCCGGGGAGCGGAGCCTGTCTCGGCACCTCAGCGTTTGCAGGATGCTTTTGGTGAGGTCGTTGTGGCGAGTATCAAGACCTACGGGGATACCATTCATACGTTTGTGGAGCGGAAAAATTACACGGGTATTTTTATGCCCGGGTACCAACCTCGGACGTTGGGAAATTTTGAATCCTCTGTGGGGTTGAAATACATAGATCATTGTGTGGGCAATGTGGCCTTGGGGGAAATGAACCGTTGGGTTGATTTTTATTCGGAGGTGATGGGCTTTAAGTTGTTGATGACCTTTGATGATGAAGACATTTCCACAGAATATTCTGCTTTGATGTCTAAAGTCGTGTCCAACGGCAACGGATACGTGAAGTTTCCAATCAATGAGCCGGCAGATGGATTGAAAAAGTCGCAGGTAGAAGAATATTTAGAGTTTTATAACGGTCCGGGTGTACAGCACTTGGCGGTCGCTACGGATGATATTGTGCATACTGTCCGGGAATTGCGGCGACGCGGGATTGAGTTTTTGGAAGTTCCAGGAACCTATTATGATGATCTGCTGGATCGTGTAGGTGAGATTGACGAAGATATAGCGCCTTTGCGGGAAATGAATATCTTGGTTGATCGAGATGAAGAAGGGTATTTGTTGCAAATTTTCACCAAGCCGGTGGAGGATCGTCCGACATTATTCTTTGAAATCATCCAACGAAAAGGGGCAACATCTTTTGGGAAAGGAAATTTCAAAGCGTTGTTCGAAGCGATTGAGCGCGAGCAAGAGCGCCGCGGAAATTTATAATGCGCATTTACACTTCATTGGCATTACAACTAACTTGTTTGAAGCGATACAGGTAGGGCGCCCGATGTGCCCCTCCTGTATATTTTTTTTCTATTCGCTCCAATACGCCACTAGCCAACATTTTTCGCTGAAAATTGGCGCGGAGCATGGGTTGTCCTAAAATCGTTTCATACAAGACTTGCAGTTCCGGCATCGTAAATTGGGGAGGCAGTAAGTTAGAGCTAATGGCCTGCTGATGCAAATCTCGCCGGAGCGTGGCCAAGGCTTTTTCCATGATCAAACGGTGGTCGATGAATAACGAGGGGACCTGCGTAATATCATACCAGGTACAAGAATCCGAGATTTCATCGACCTGAGGGCAAACTTGGGTAAAATCCACTAGGGCATAATAGCCAATGGAGATTGTCCGCTGAAAAAGCCAATGGTCCTCACGAAGGGGTTTCCCAGCTTTGATGAGAAGCTCGCGGTTGAGTTCTGGATTATTCCGTCCTACGTTTCCAAACGTAGCAAACTGTTCCAAGTAAATATTTTTCACCCCAGTCCGTTCGGCAAGAATCCGGCGAGCAGCCTCATCAATATTTTCTTCTTGCCGGATGAATCCACCCGGAAGAGCGTACACATCGGCATTCTTAAACTTAACTATCAAAACTTTCAATTGCTGGTGATGAAAACCGAAAATCACGCAATCAATGGATACTTGCGCGATATGGCGGGACTTCCGTGTAGGGCTATACGGATCAATTCTAGACTGCATAGGTTGAATGAAGTAGGTCGGTTGGATAAAAGTAAGGAAAAATTTTCTTTTTTCAGGTAAACTTAGTAACATTGTATCAAAATGATACAATAGCTGTCATTTGTTCAACCTACTTTTTTACACACATGCAGCGATTCATTCGCCAAACCTACTTTATTACCCTATGTTGGATATTTTTGGGGGGAAGTGTAGCGTTGTCGCAAGTTCAAATTGCGACGTTTCATTCCGATGTGGATGATACCGATCAACCCTATGGGTTATACCTTCCCCCTAAATACACCCCTAAAAAGAAATACCCATTGGTTGTGATGCTTCATGGCGCGGGATCGAATCATCGGTTAGCGATGCGTCGTGTATTTGGAAAGAGCAATTTTCCGGGGGAGAGCGACATTGAGGCCAGTTTGTATTTTCCGGAATGGGCGCCCGTGGATATGATTGTTGTCACGCCATTAGCTCGGGGCACGATGGGGTATCAAGGCATTGCCGAGAAAGATGTGTGGGATATGTTGGCGGATGTGGAACGTAAATTTTCCGTGGATGCGGATCGACGATATTTGACGGGCTTGTCTATGGGTGGCGGGGGAACGTTGTGGATTGGATTGACACGTCCGGATTATTGGGCGGCCATCGCTCCGGTTTGTCCTGCTATTCCGGCGATGACGGATGTATATTATCCGAATGCGAAGAATTTGCCAGTAAAAATTTTTCATGGCGATGCCGACCCGGTGGTGAAAGTCGAAAGTTCGAGGGATTTGGTTAAAGCGTTGGAAAAGGCAGGCGCGAAGGTGACGTATGTAGAATACCCGGGTGTTCAACATGACAGTTGGGTGAATGCCTATGCAAACGGGGATATTTTTCAATGGTTTCGGCAACATAGCCGATTTCCTTATCCACCAGCAATCGAATTGGCTACTTTACGGCATCGGTATGGACGAAATCATTGGGTCGAGATCAGCTCCATCCCAGCGGGTGATACGGCACGGGTATCCGCGGCTTGGGAAAAGGATCATTTTGCTGTTGAGACGCAAAATCTAGAAGGTGTAGTTTTTCATTTGGAAAAATTTCCTTTTTTAGGAAACAGCCCAACAATTGACTTTAAAATGGATGGTCAAGATATTCAAGTGCAGAATCCTCGTCGGCGTGTGAGTTTCCTGAAAATAAGAAATCGTTGGCAAGAGGGCGAGTCTACATCAGATAGAAATGCCCGTGTAGAAGGCCCCTTGATCGAGGCGTTTGGTGATCGACATATCTATGTGTTTGGTACAAAGGATCGTCCGGATGCTGCCACGTCAGAAAAGCGATACCAAGAAGCCTTGAAGGCGGCAGAATGGTCGTTTCATCGAGGCGATTTTTTGAGCCGGGTGATGGTTTTCCCCCGGGTTGTGGCAGACCGTGATTTACGCGTAAGTGATTGGAAACGATCGAATCTTATTGCTTTCGGGACACAACAAACCAACCAGGTCATTGATTCGGTTGCGGCTCGCTTACCCCTAGTACTCAAAGAAAATCAAGTGCAAAATTATGGCCTGACAGCGTGGGTACCTTCTTCCTACGGGCGGTATGTGGTGGTGCAGTCAGGATTGCCTTGGTGGGATGCCCCCGTCACAACGGCGCCAGGATTGTTGGCTCGACTGACCATTCCGGGCCCCGTAGGCTTACTACGGAATAAAGCCGATTATTTTTTATTCGAACGGAATTCTAGGATTAAACAGTATTCTGGATATTATTCCAAAAATTGGAAAATTTCCGAAATTGACCAAGAGGTTTTGGAAAATACAGGTGCGGTTGAAATTAAGTAATTGGCATTAAAATAGAACTATTCCAAGAATCCATCAAATAAAAGATGGATTCTTTTTTTTTGCAAAAAGGTGCTATGTCGATTATTGGTAAAACAGTGTCGGTCATTTTGGGTGGTATAAGGATTGAATAGTATATCGACAACGAAGCAATTCGAAAATCAGAATAAAATTTTTCAATCATAATTCAAATTAAATCATGTCACCTCGTTCATTCATTCAAACCCTCGCTTTTTCATCAGTTATCGCATTAGGATCTACTTTTGTTGCTACGGCACAAGATACACAAACCGACAATCACCAAATTACGGTGAGCATTCCCAACGTAGCTTTATTGGATTTAGAGAGTAGTGTAGCCAAAAACTTTACCGCTTCATTCGTACAACCTACGCCACTGGAGGCTGGACAGAAAATCAGTTCACCCAGTGACAATGCAGATTTGTGGTTGAATTATTCTTCTATTTTGCCAGCAACAGGTGTTGTCTCTCGGACGGTCAATGTTAAGGTTTCTGAGTTAATTCCTGGTGTTGATGTAAAAGTTTTGGCTCGGGCATCCTCTACTGGATTTGGTACCTTAGGACAACCAACAGCTACAGTTACCTTGTCAACCCAAGATCAACCGATCATTACCGGAATCGGAAGTGCCTATACGGTTTCTGGTCCAAACAACGGACATAATTTAGTTTACTCTTTTGTTGCAGAAGATGCAAATTATTCAAATCTTCGTGCTAGAAATTCAACTGTAACAGTTACCTACACGTTGACTGATAACTAAGATACACGTGGGTGGCGTGATTACACGTCACCCTCAACTCCTTATAACCTCCATGAATTTACTTTTTCGTTTTGGACTACTTCTATTATTCCCATCCCTTGTCTTTGGCCGGGTATCCATTTTAAATGGACTAACCCAAGTGCATAAGTTACAAATTGGGCGGCAAATTTCAGGGAAGTTGGTGCTGAAAAACGAATCAAGTAAGGAAGCCCGGGTCGTCGTGTACAAACAAGATTTGATGGCCCAATGTGGAGAACAAGTCGGGTATTTTCCGGTAAACTCGCATAAAAAAAGCATGGCTGCCTGGGTGAAGTCAGCAGTCGATGAGCGAATCCTTGGTCCGAACGAAGAATATACTCTCTTTTACACGATTGACGTACCGAACCAGACCATTGAAAATGGATCTTACTGGTCAATCCTCATGCTGGAGGCCGCCGATCCTTTACAAGAAAACCAAACACAAGGCGTACAGGTCAATTCTGTGATTCGCTATGCGGTCCAGCTGATTGGCGAAATGGGCACGATGGAATACCCGCCCCTGGGCATTGAAAAGGTAGATGTGGATCGTCAACAAAATGCCAAAACGTTGGTTGTTTCTGTCCGAAATAATGGAATTTTCTCTACATTAGGAAAAATCCAACTTGAAGTTTATAACGAAAAGCAAGAGAAAGTTCGGCTTTTGCAAGGGGTAACCAAACGAATTTATCCCTCCTTTTGCAATCAATTCGAAGTAGATCTCACTGAATTGAAAAAAGGAAAATACGAGTGTATTTTGATCATTGACAATGGACGCGATCTTTTTGGGTCCACGGTTAATTTAGAATTGTAGATCCTCCTTTACCTTATAATCTCGGATGTCCTGTGAAAAAGTTATTCATCTTCCTCATCTTGATGGTGGGGTGCGCTTGGTCTGCGTGGGCGGAGGAGGCACCTAAAATTACGGTTAGGGGCTACAATAAACAGTTTACACCGGGTTCGTTCATGACCCTGTTCTTCGATGTCGAAAAATCAATTGATCAATCGTACATTGCAGAGCTGAAACTTCCCAAAGGTTGGTATGTCATCACGTCCAAAACGACGGAGAAGGCCGCTCGGCAGTCCTACATGTACACGATTTCCATCGACCTGAATACCCCAGCCAAACCCCATCCCATTACATTTTATCTTTTAGGAGCCTCTGAAGCTGTAGCCGAATTGACCGTGCCCATCGGTGTGGAGGAAATTCGGCAAGTTGATATAGTCCCCGTGGAGGTGGCCGATTATTTTCGAGAAGGTTCAACTGTCAAAACTACCTTTTTGGTTCAAAATCAAGGCAATGTCCCAGAACGTTTCCGAGTAGCCACAACCCATGGTATGGTAGAATCAGGTGATACCTTGAGTATTCCAGCGTATGGCACTGGAACCGTGGTGGTCAAGCAAACAATTCCCATTACCGAAACACCTACCTGGTCGCAAAGTGTTGATGTGAAGCTTGAGCCCGCCGGTCGCGGAGGAAATCCTGTGTATCGGGTAGTGTCGGTTCCCGTGTACAGTACCAAAACAAAAAAAACAGATCCTTACTTGCGTTTTCCGGTCGAGGCGGGGATGACCTATCTATTCTTTGACATTCAAGGTAAACCATTTCACGCCTACCAGTATGTAGCTTCCGGGGAAGGAAGTGTCGATCATGCCGGTCATCATGTGGTAGGATTTCAAGTCCGAGGGCCTAATAACATCAATTTCCCAGCTCTGGGGAGTTATGATGAGTATAGTTTTACGTACCGAAACAAAGAAAAAACTAAAGTTTGGGTAGGTGATTATGTTAATCGGGTAAATAACCTCATGGAATTTAGTCGGTTCGGTCGAGGCGTTCGGTGGGAACAATCATTTCAAAAAGGAGATCTATCGTTATTTTACCAAGAAGCTCGATTTTTTCCGGGACAGCGTGGTAGTTTTGGGGCTTCGATGCACGTCAAAACATCAGAGCGTTTGCGTGTTGGGGTGGATCTGGTGACTAAGGAATTGGTTCAGCCTTCTGGAAAACTTTGGACAACCCTGTTGGGTGTTTCTGGGCAATATGTAGGAAAAAATGCCCAGATCGACACCGAGGTGTCTTTCAGTCAGGCAGGGAGTACGCTAGACTTAGGCGGATACAATCGCTTTGTGGCCCAGTGGGGACGTTGGAGCTTATCCTCCGAGGCTATTTTTGCAGGAAAAAATTATTTTGGTTTCTATACCAACAGCCGGTATTTGGTCAACTCAGCATCCTATCAGTTTTCACCCAAATTTTCTATTGGGGCATCCACCAACTTTACCCGGCTAAATCCCAGTTTAGATTTATCGGTGTTTAATACAGCACCGTTCAATACGACATATACCGCCTTTCTAAGCTGGCAGCCTTCTCCTAAACAAATCATTTTCCTGAACTATACCCTACTCGAACGAGAAGATCGGCTTGAGCCTTCTTCTTTTCACTTTAGAGAAAATTTTGCGAATTTAAACTATTCGCTGCAAACGACAGGCTGGCAAATCACCGGGCAATTGCGGGCTGGAAAAGCCGTTAATCTTTTATCAGGTGATGATCAGTTGCCCAAAGACTCCTATGCTGTTTTAGTACAACCCGCACGACGAATTTTCAAATGGATGTGGTTGGGCGCCTATGCGGAGTACCAATATACCAGCAAGTTTTCCGCCCAAAATGATCAAGAGAGTTTATTTTTTTATGGAGGCTCTTTGAAAGGTGAGTTGGATAAACGATTGAGCTACCAGTTGATGTACCGAAATAATTACACGCCCGATGCTTTTTTTGAGCGCCGGAGTTTTTCGGATGCGAGTATTCATTACCAAGCGGGTATGCACCGTTTCACACTCAGTGCAGGCCGAGCCTTTATCGGAAATGGGGTTGATTCGCCGCAGGGGACGCGGTATTTTTCCTTACGGTATACGTTGTCGTTGAATGCTCCGATTCGCCGAAATAGAAATGTTGGCCATGTGACAGGCAAACTAAGTACGCCAAATCAACAAGTTCGGAAAGACGGGGTCATGGTGAAGATGGGTCCATACCAAACGGTAACCGATGTGTACGGGAATTTTTATTTTTCTAATCTTCCACCCGACCAATATGCCTTGACTTTTGATCGATCGAGTGCCTTGGCCGGTTTTAAAGCAGATCGTAAAGGCCCGATAGCTGTCCAAGTACAACCTCAACAAACCCAAGAAGTGGAGGTGAAGTTGATCCGTACGGGGGGCGTTACTGGAAAACTGACCTTGGAAATTGATCCTTCGCAGCCGTTGCAAACGCCACCTCCTTTTTTGATCAAGATTTTCAACGAGGAGGAGTCATTTTTGACCCGGGTTGAGCCCAACAGTGCGTTTTCGTTTAAAGAGTTAAAGCCGGGTAGCTGGACGATCCGGTTGTTATTACCCGAGTATGGTGAACGTTTTGATATTGACGAAACCGAACGAATTTTAGATGTGGTAGCGGGTCAAAATGTTGAGTATAACTTTGTCTTGAGTCGTTCAGCACGACGTATTTTTTTCAATGGGAAAGATTTTAAAATAACCGCACGACCGTGATGATCAAGTGGCTTGTAGGCTGTTTCGGATTGCTATTCAGTGTATCGGTGGGTGCTCAAACTTCCTTGAGTATTCCGGTGACGCTTACCTTGCCGACCATCAGTATGGTCGATGTTGAGCCTGCTGGCACGCCCATTACCTTTACGTTTCAAACCCCCACGGAGGCCGGTTCAGCCTTAGCCACCATTCCGGCCAATACGACAAAATGGCTGAATTTTACTTCAGCTGTAGCACCCAATCGAAATCGACGGTTGATGATCCAGTTATCCAATTCATTACCACTTGGCTTATCATTGCAAGTGACAACCGCCGCGTATCGAGGGAATGGTGCGGGGGCTTTGGGTACCGCGGTGAGTCCAATTTCCCTGACAACCACCGCACAAACCCTCATTCAAAATATTGGTGGGGCATTTACGAGGAATGGGATAAACAATGGGTATAATTTATCCTTTGCCCTGCAAGTTCAAAACTTTGCTCAACTTCGCGCCCAAACCACCACCATTACCGTCATCTACACTTTAATGGATAATTAAGTATGAAAAATTGGCTGTGGATTTTCTTTCTTTTACCGATCGACTTGGTTGCGCAAGCCAATTGGACCGTAACAGCACCTTCCAGCTCGATAACAGATGCCGGGAATAATTACAGTTCTTCTATTCTGGAAAGTGCATCTAATCAAGTTGTTTTTTCCATTACCGGAGGCCCACTGTCCAATTATAACATTCAAGTTAGCCGAATTGACTCGGATTGGTCAAATCAACTCTCGATATTTGTCCGACGAACCGGATCAGGCACAAGTGGTGCTTTGGGGAGTATTAACGGCGGGACAAATTACCAGCAAGTGAATACGTTTCCACAGAATTTTATCAATGGTTCGTTGGGGTTGACGGGGAGCCGCGCGAATGTACCTGTACAATTCCGGATTGATGGAATCTCGGTTTTACTCCCTGCTAAGACCTACGCCACAACTATTGTCTTTACATTAAGCAATTGAGCGGGTTTTTCGATTTGATTTCCCCTCATTTTCCCCTAAATTTGCCCCGGTCCAAATCACATTATCTTTCCCCATTATGTCAGTAGTTACGGCCCAATACCGAGACACCGAAGTATTTTCCCTCATTGAACAGGAACATCAACGCCAATTGCATGGCATTGAGTTAATTGCCTCCGAAAACTTTACCTCTCCGCAGGTGATGGAGGCAGCAGGCAGTGTGTTAACCAATAAGTACGCCGAGGGCTTGCCCGGAAAACGCTACTATGGCGGTTGTGAAGTTGTGGATGTGGTAGAGCAAGTGGCGATTGATCGCTTGAAAGCGCTCTTTAACTTAACGTGGGCTAATGTGCAACCTCATTCCGGTGCGCAGGCCAATATGGCGGTATTTCTCGCGTGTTTGCAGCCGGGTGACAAAATCTTAGGATTCAATTTGGCGCACGGGGGACATTTATCCCACGGGTCACCTGTGAACATTTCAGGCAAATATTTTCAACCCTTCTTTTACGGGGTGGAAAAAGAAACGGGTTTAATTAACTGGGACTCCGTCGAGGAAATTGCCCGGCGTGAAAAACCAAAATTAATAATTTGCGGGGCTTCAGCTTACTCCCGGGATTGGGATTATGCCCGCTTGCGGCACATCGCGGATGCCGTTGGCGCTATTTTGTTGGCCGACATCTCGCATCCAGCGGGTTTAATTGCCAAAGGGTTGTTGAACGATCCGTTTGATCATTGCCATATCGTGACCACCACTACCCATAAAACCCTTCGCGGAACTCGTGGTGGGGTGATTATGATGCGGAATGATTTCGAAAATCCATTTGGTATCACCACACCCAAAGGAAAAGTCAGAACGATGTCTTCGTTGTTGGATTCGGGTGTTTTCCCCGGAACGCAAGGGGGGCCACTAGAACATATCATCGCCGCCAAAGCGATTGCCTTTGGCGAAGCTTTGACCGATTCGTTCCAAACCTACGCTGAGCAAGTACAGAAAAATGCCAAGGTGATGGCTGATGCCTTCTTGGCGAAAGGCTACCAAGTCATTTCGGGCGGAACAGACAATCACCTCATGCTCATCGACCTTTCCTCAAAAGGATGGACAGGAAGAATGGCGGAGAACACATTAATCAAAGCCGATATCACGGTCAATAAAAACATGGTACCGTTCGATGAACAACCTGCCATGACGACCTCGGGCATGCGGGTCGGAACTGCGGCCATGACAACCCGCGGTCTCGTTGAATCGGATATGTCTCGGATTGTGGATATGATTGATCGCGTGCTTACGCATCAAAATGATGATGCGGTGATCGCGGCCGTCCGCTCTGAAGTCAATGAGTGGATGCAAGCGTATCCCTTGTTTCAATATTGATCTAGTAGATAGTTCTACGGAAATTGCCCAGATAGATCGCTATCTGGGCAGTTTTTATTTTAGGGAATTATGAATTATGAATTATGAATTATGAATTATGAATTATGAATTATGAATTATGAATTATGAATTATGAATTATTTTAATTATAATATGTAATAATAAATTAATTCATCTTGGCCCACTCATCTCTCCTCTCTCATAATTCAATATCGATTAGTTAAGCCCATTCCCACGGTGCATATATCAACAAGGGTTTGGGTGATCGAATGGTGGGGACTTTCGATACAAATTAGGTAGTATTATACCACGATGAAAATTACTATTTTGGTAGGTAATACTTACCTCAAACGTACTTTTTGTTATGCGCTTGGCTTTACTTTGATCAAGTAATTTATTAAGGTATATTTAAACAAAATTCGGGTTATCTATACAAAATAGATAACCCGAATTTTGGTATTCATCGTTGATTTATTTGATATCAAAACGGTCTAAGTTCATTACTTTTGTCCAAGCAGTAGCGAAATCTTTTACAAATTTCTCTTTTGCATCTTCTGCCGCATAGACTTCTGCCAGGGCTCTAAGTTCAGAGTTTGAACCAAAAATTAAGTCTGCGCGAGTAGCTGTCCACTTCTCCGTTTGTGTTTTTCTATCAAACCCAACAAAGACTTCTTTGTCTTCGTCCTTGGCTTTCCACTCTGTATCCATTTCAAGAAGTTTCACAAAAAAGTCATTGGATAACGTCTCTTTTTTATCGCTAAAAATCCCGTTCTTGGATTGGTCATAGTTTGCCTGCAATGCGCGCATTCCACCTACTAAAACGGTCATTTCAGGTGCTGTTAATGTCAACAACTGAGCCTTATCAACCAAAAGTTGTTCAGTTGCCAGTGTATATTTTGTTTTCAGGTAATTTCTAAAACCATCTGCCATTGGTTCCAACAAGTTGAACGACTCGGTGTCCGTTTGTTCTTGTGTTGCGTCCATTCTACCCGGTATAAAGGGTAATTGTATGGCGTAACCTGCGTTTTTCGCTGCTTTTTCAACGGCTACATTCCCTGCAAGCACGATGATGTCCGCAAGAGAGACTTTCTTATCCTTACTTCTTGCATTAAAATCTGCTTTGATTTTCTCAAGCTTTGGAAGAACCTTTGCCAATGTCTCTGGATTATTTACTTCCCAATTTCTTTGTGGTACTAGCGCAATTCTTGCACCATTCGCCCCACCTCTTCTGTCTGAATGACGATACGTAGAGGCAGATGCCCAAGCAGTTGTTGCCATTTCTCTTATCGTCAAACCCGAGGTCAAAAGTTGATTTTTCAATGCTTTAATATCGTTCGCATCAACTACTTTGTGATTTAAAGCAGGAATTGGATCTTGCCAGATTAAGTCTTCTTTCGGTGCTTCTGGACCAACATAGGTAGATTTTGGGCCCATGTCGCGGTGCGTTAATTTAAACCAAGCCTTCGCGAATGCTTCTTCAAATGCCTTTGGATCATTATAGAATTTCCGTGCGATTTTTTCGTACTCAGGGTCAAAACGAAACGCCAAGTCAGTAGTCAACATGGTTGGTTTATGTTTTACATTGGAGTCAAAAGCATCAGGAATAAATGCACTTGCATTAGACGCTATCCATTGATGCGCACCTGCTGGACTTTTGGTTAACTCCCATTCGTTATCAAAGAGAATTTTAAAGAAACCGTGGTTCCATTGTGTCGGCTTCCCCGTCCAAGTTACTTCTAAACCCGATGTGATGGCATCTTTTCCTTTTCCTGTGCCATACGTACTTTTCCAACCTAATCCTTGTTCTTCGATACCAGCAGCCTCAGGGTCAGCTGCTACATGGTGAGCGGGCCCTTTTCCGTGTGTTTTTCCGAATGTGTGTCCACCTGCGTTTAAAGCAGTTGTCTCTTCGTCATTCATACCCATTCGTTTGAACGTCTGTCTGATATCCATTGCGGCAGCAACTGGATCGGGGTTTCCGTTGGGTCCTTCAGGATTTACATAAATCAAGCCCATTTGAGTCGCTGCTAGCGGATTTTCCAAAGCCCTTCCTTCGGCGTGCCTTACGTCGTCCAACCATTTTGTTTCTGAACCCCAGTATACATCGCTTTCTGGCTCCCACACGTCTGTTCTTCCACCAGAGAACCCGAATGTTTTGAAGCCCATTGTTTCCAAAGAAACATTCCCGGCCAAGACCATCAAGTCAGCCCACGAAATTTTACTGCCATATTTTTGTTTGACTGGCCATAAAAGTCTTCTTGCTTTATCAAGGTTTGCATTATCGGGCCAGCTGTTCAAGGGAGCAAAACGTTGCTGACCTGCTCTTGAACCTCCGCGACCATCTCCTGAACGGTATGTTCCTGCACTATGCCAAGCCATCCGAATGAACAAAGGGCCGTAGTTGCCGAAATCCGCTGGCCACCAATCTTGTGAGGTCGTCAACACTTCCGCGATATCTTTCTTCAAAGCAAAATAATCCAATGAATTGAACGCCTTGATATAATCAAAGTTAGCACCCATTGGATTTGTTTTTTCAGAGTTTTGTCTCAATACTTCCAAATTAAGGCGGTTGGGCCACCAATAATCAGGGCTTTGCTGTTTCATCGCAGCCTCACGGTTCTTGGTTATTTCCGTTTTTGTCGTTGAGCCATGCCCCAGTGGACACTCCCCTTGGCTTTCTTGTGCTGTTGCTACTACCCTAGAGGCAAGGAATAGTAGAATAATCATCCCTTTTTTCATTTTGTCTGTTGGTTAATATGATATAAGTAGCTTTTGGAGGTAGATGTACCCAAATTTAACTTATAGTTATTTGATATAATATACAAATGTATTATAGAAAACATCTATATTATGTGACTATTGTCACGTATGAGGATGACGAACAGCAAGGTCTATTGTGGGAAATGACAAGGACTTCTTTTCATGGATATAGTCGTCTGAATCTAATCGAGAGCTAAAAATATTTCTACAGCAGTGAGTTACCAGTGTATGTGGAGGTATCAACAAGGGTTTGGGTGAGCGAATGGAGGAGTCTGGAGCTACTAATTAAACGGTACTACTATACCATGATGAAAATTGCTACGTTAGTAGGTAATACTTACCTCAAACATACTTTTTCCATGCGCTTTGCTTTACTTTGGTCTCTATTTCTAGGCTTTTTTATTCCTTCTTTTGCTCAATCCGTTGAGGGTTCTGTTTCATCTTCCGATGGCGATCTGTTGCCGTTTGCGACCTTGCGGGTGGAGCCGGTAGGTTTAACCACCATGACCAATGAGGAGGGTAAGTTTGCCTTATCTCTTACCCCCGGAACCTACACCTTGGTTGTGCAGTACATAGGTTACCAAACGCACCGCCAAAACGTGCAAATTCCTCAGGAAAAAGCAGGGTTGTTGGCTATTGTGCTGACGAAGTCGGTCATTCAACTCGGGGAAGTAAAAGTCAATAAATCCAAAGAGGATCCCGCATTGACCATCATCCGGAAAACCATTGCGATGTCCCCGATTCATTTTAGGGAAGTCAAATCGTATGAAGTAAAAAATTATGTTCGCGTGGCCGTTAAAGTGGATAAGGTGCCATTTTTGGTGAAAAAGCAGTTGAAAGAAAACTTTGTTACCTTGGGCCAAACCTATATTTTGGAAAGTGTGAAGCAACTGGGATTTAGCCAACCCAGCAAGTACACCGAAAAGGTGCTCTCTGTCCGGTCGAATATCCCTCCGCATTTGCGTGGTACTGAAGGGGTTTCGGTGGAATTGAGGAGTTTGTATGATCCAGAAAACAAGCAATCACCCGTTACAGTAAAGGGGGCCCAAAATTACCGGTATGAATATGTCGGGTACTTTGAAGATCAAGGTCAGGTCATCAATAAAATTAAAATCATTCCACGTGTGCAGGGGCAGGGTTTATGGGAGGGCACGATTCATATTATTGATGAATCGTGGTATGTGCATGGTATGGAGGTGGCCATTCCTAATACAGCAGGTACGACACATTTGAAAGCGTTGTATCAACCTCTCCAAGGGGTTTGGATGCCCGCCCAGACGGATGTGAAGTCGGAGGTGGATTATTTGGGCTTTGGTTTGTTCACCCAAGCTGTGACGTCCTACCGAGATTATCGATTGACTTTGGATCCGAGCTACGCCAGACAAAAACCCAAGTTAATCGATGCGAAGGTACAACCGGTTGAAAAAGGAGAAATTTCCTTGCAAACTTTCCAAAAAGATATTCGAAAAAAAGTCAAAAAGGAAAAGAAATCAGAAATTCCGGTGATCGAAAATTGGTCTTCGGAGGATAGCTTGGCGCGTAAACGTGATATTACGTTTTGGGAGGCTGAGCGCATGGTTCCGCTAACGGCTTTGGAAGTTCGAGGGTATCGGGAGGCGGATAGCTTATACGTGCTTCAAGAAGAGAAAATTCAGAAAAAAATAAAGGAGGATTCGCTTATTCGGCAGGGTAAGGCTCCGTTCGAGTGGTCTCAAATCATGACAGGGTACACGTTTAAACGAGGGAAAGTCATTCCCGGCCCAAAGTCATCTCCGTTTCGGCATACATTTACCATAGGGAGCTTGATTTCGGATGCACGCTACACGGCGGTGGAAGGGCTGAATTGGGGATTACCTTCCTTAACCTATCGGCGGTATTTTGATTCTACTCATTCTTGGACAACGACTGCGCAAGCTTTTTATGCGTTCGGTCGCAAGCAGTGGAACGGATTTTTGAGTACCCGGGTAGCTTGGGACGATTGGCAGGTATCTTGGAAAGTAGGCCGGCAAATGAATCAAATCAATCCGGTCGTTCCGGATGGGTTGGCGAGTTTTTATCTGTTTGCGTTGAATCGGTTGGAAAGTCATTTCTTCCAAGAAACGTTTCAAGACATTGGAGTTTCTTACAAAGTATCTCCTCGCCTTTCGACGCAGATGAATGTGTATGTGGGACAACGAAATTCCCTCGAAAATGTCATTGAACGAAGTAGTGCGTACCGAAATGAAGGCTCTATTTTGCCTTCAAATAATCCCAATAATGTTGTTTTTGGTTTGGATGGAACCTCATTCTCCCAGCATATAATGACTCGGTTGACTGGTGGTGTTACTTACCGTCCGGGGGTTGTCCTGTACCGTGAAAATGGAAGAACCATGACGCAAAATCGGGGACCTGTGTATCGGTTGGTGTACCAAGCGGGGTTGGGGCCGGCTGGTTTTCAGCGGGTGGAGGTCCAAACCGAGCAGCAAGTCCAATGGGCTGGAAATCAGATTAAAGCATCTGGAACATTGGGTACATTTTTAGGTAAACAGCCTACCTACTTTTTGGATTACCGTCATTTTAGGGGAAATGAATTGTTATTTCAGACACATTCTGGTTTTCGGGCGTTGCCAGTTTATTTGTATAGTACCGCGGGTGGCTATGCGGAGGGGCATGTCGAGGGCCAATTCGCCAAGTTTTTGGTCACACAATGGTCTTTTTTACAAAAGCGTGGTGTAGAGGAGACATTATTTCTGAATGCGCTTCGTACCAAAGAATTGCCTTACTATCTGGAAGCAGGGTATGGCTGGCAGTTATCCATGTCCCGTATCCGGGTCGAAGGGTACCGAAGTTGGATGGCGCGTATGCCGGGAAGCTGGGGCGTTCGGGTGCATTTGCCGATGTTTTAAGTGAAAAGAGGAAATGGGGTTGCTTTGAGGGGGATATAGAATAACGCTCCAAATGCCGACTATTTGAATGGAAAACCCATAGCCCTAAGCTTTTTGTTCAACACAAGAATAGATCGCTGTTCCGTTCAGCTATATGCGTTTAAGCTTTGTATGTTTGTGGGTCGTTGTTTATTTGTTTTGTTCTCCAAGTTTTTCTATTCTATTAATTCAATTCTTTCTGTACGTATCTTTTGAAAGTCGAATAGGTCCAATTGTTGTAACCCTGACGGGGTTTATGCCACAGAATTGTAAAGTTAATTTTTTCACTGCATTGTAACTTGGTTGCCGATAAACAAGCCAATAATACCAAGCTGGCTGGTCAAGTGTTGAAATTATTCTTGCGGATTTATTTTTAAGTAACTTGTCCCACCAAACAGAATTTTCTCGTTTCTGAAATGCAAATCCTGGTAAAAATACTCTGTCAAAAAAGCCCTTCATAATTGCTGGGATTGAACCCCACCAAACAGGGTATACAAGAACTAAATGGTCTGCCCATTTTATTTTTTCTTGAGCGTCTAACAAGTCAGGTTCAAGTTCGGTACGTTTTCTATACCCATATTGTAAATTAGGGTTAAAATCTAATTCCCTAATGGTAATTTCTTTAACTTCGGCACCTGATTTCAATGCTCCTTTTTTGTACGCATCAGATAATCCAAAGTTGAAACTTTCTCTGTCGGGATGTCCGTTGATGATTAGGATTTTCTTCATTATCTTGTGATTATCTATAAATCTGGTTTTGGTTACAATGCCCGCTAACGGTTCTCAGCTATACGCAGGCAGGGATTTTAACCACTGAACTTCCTACGAAGAACTAAACTTTAAATTTACCACTTTCCTGTCCTACGAAGCACGAAACCCCTGCTTGCGTATAGGTGATGTTATGGGCTGCCGTATTCTCTCCTCGAAGTTCTGTCGTCATATTTTCACCAAAACAGTTGCTGAAAAAGTCCGTCCGTCTGATGGCCATATACCAGGACCTGGATAAAATTGGGGTCGCTTTGTGAAATAGGACTCGTTCAATACATTATTTAAATTGAATTGTAAATTTACTTCATTAGTAATTTTGAAAGTTACGTTTAGGTCAAGTAATTGATATGATGGAACTATACCAGTTGCACCACTTGCAGGAGGAATGGTAGTGTTGAATGCATCTGCAAAACTTTCTGTCGTATAACTATACAATATAGAAATGCGGATTTTCTTGTAATTTAAATTTGCACCATTTCGTGTGATGAGTGTAGGCACGCTTTCCACCTTATTGCCACTCACATTTACATTTTCATTACCGCTTCTTATGCTTGCATCTTGATAACGTGCATCCATCAATGAAGTTGATGTAAAAAAGGATAATAAAACTTTATTTCCAAAGGTAAAGTCGGACTGCAAAAATAGCTCAAGTCCTTTGGTGTTTGAATTTCCTATATTGGTTCTGAAAATAGCAAGATTCCCTGCTGTATCCGTTTGTGCAACAGTTCCTAAACGATTATTATACTGCACATAAAAAGCTGTTGCATCCCATTTTAAGAATTTCCAACTACCTCTAAAGCCCAATTCGGCATTGTAGCCAAATGCATCTTTTAAATTATTATCGGTTATTTCAAATGTGGATTGAGGAACAATGTCTTTTAAAATTACAGGGCGGTAAGCTTGTGACCAACCCGCATATAGATTTATTCTTTGGTTAATATCGTATTGAGCATTTACGCCAAAAAGCGGGAAATTATGATTTATTTGATTGGGGAGGTCACTATCAGGATAGTAAGCAGTAGTTCCTGTCAAATCGCTTTTGCCCGTTTCCATTCTCGCTCCTGTGTTTATGGAAAACTTATCCGAAAGTATCCAAAGGTTTTCAGCAAAAATGGCTACATTTTTAGTTCTAAAATTAAGATCTCTTCCCCAGCCAGGAGTTACTAATGTCAAATCAAAATCATTTCCTGTTGTACCCACACCTTGCTGTCTTCTACGCATATCATTATTCATATATTGTATTCCTGCGGAAATCGAACTTTTCCTTTTTAAAAATTTATAGGAATGAAGCACACGTAACTCAGTTGTATAACTATTGAAATTATCTATATCTACTTGCCTATTGTTGTACTGAAGTGTTGCAGGATTGATAGTGTCCTTTACCGTAGCTGGTTTATCAAACATTACACTATTCCTTGTCCCAAGAACAGCAGAGGTGGTAAGGCTTAATTGTGTGGAAGCAGAAATTTTCCAATCCATTTTTATAGATGGCACGTGAATGTTTGGATTATAATAATTACGTGAACGTGTAGCCATTCTTGGGTTTAATCGAAATAAACTATCATTCAATGCACCAGCAAGAGAAGTCAAATAATTGGAATGTGTCCAATCAAATTTAAATTGAAGATTTTTGGTGGCATCATAATAAATAGAAATACCCTCTGCGTTAAACTGTGATTCACTATTTTCCCTATAACCAGTTAAAGTCTTTTTATTCATCCAAGCGGAATATCGTATTTTACCTACTTTACCAGAAAGGCTATTGTATGTACTCAGCAAACCATAGGAGCCAACTGTATTGATGCTTTCAAATGAAATTTTCTTAGTGCTATCTGGTTGTTTGCTTATATAATTTAGCATACCACCAAATTGCCCGCCATATTGCAAAGAGCCAGTACCTCTAACTAATTCAATACGTTCAACGGCTTCCATTGGAATATTATAGTGGCTTGCAGGATAACCGTACATATCAGAGTTGGTAATGATGCCGTCCTTTCTTATATTAAATTCCCAACCTCTATGTGGGTCAAGTCCTCTTGTAGAAATATTCATCTGATTTCCTGTACCGTCCATATCATAAACAAATACACCCGGTATTTTAGAGAAAATTTGCCTGCCATATTTTTCTGTTATAGCAATATTCTTTTGAGTGAGGTCTATTACTTCACTTTTCTTTCCTGAAAAAATGTAAGTGCCTTGTATAGGTTCGAGTCGCTGAATATCTTGAGGTGTGCGAATGCCTTCTACGGTGACTTCTGAAAGTTTGTGAACCTTCAACGAGTCAGGTATTGTCTGTCCAAAGACAGTCCCAACAAAAAGTAATAATATGATTATAAATAAAAGTCTTTTCATTTGTCAATGTGATGTTGATTTGGGTGTCTCACGGTTGCCCATAACGAGCGTGCATACGCCATAAAGCCTCCCTATGGCGTCTATATCTTATTTAGGCGAAGAACCTTCCGCTGATAAGCCGCCTGTGTGCCTCATTCAAAAATAAACAAATTAGTCAAATGTCCAATTTATCCAACGGACTTTTTAATTGCTCAAACCCTTCGTTGGTGATGTAGTCGATGATGCCAAAAGGTGCCCCAAAGCCTAGCCCGAAAAAAAAAAGGAGCCACCTACTCAGCAGCTCCTTTTTTAATTCCGGACGATCTATCTTACTTTCCCGGATTTACCCGCACGACCATGCCGGGCTCTTCCAAGCCTAAGTAGATGTAACCGTCGCGGCCTTGGAATACTTCGCGCATCCGGCCTACGTTGGGGAGTTCTTTGATTTCTTCCTTTACTTTTTGTCCAGACATGACACTGCGATTCAGGTATTTGAATCGCAACGAACCTGAGAATAAATCCCCTTTCCAAGTGGGGTATCGGTCGGATGTCACGAAGGTCATGCCACTTGGGGCGATGGATGGAATCCAATAAATCACGGGTTGATCCATACCTTCTTTCGCTGTGAGGTTGGTGAAGGCTTTTCCATCGTAATTGATCCCGTAGGAAATAACCGGCCAGCCGTAGTTGTGGCCTTTTTTGACGATATTGATTTCATCTCCACCGCGGGGGCCG
>Ga0209812_10000869_pt1 | contig 24012 bp, 17 predicted proteins | sample JI71714BDNA_FD_187502 | JGI IMG/M metagenome (GOLD analysis project Ga0209812, IMG submission 187502) | Wastewater effluent complex algal communities from Wisconsin, to seasonally profile nutrient transformation and Carbon sequestration -... | ecosystem: Engineered > WWTP > Effluent > Algae...
TGGGGAAACGCGCGTCTTCGTAGTGATACACGCGCGAACGCGTGTCGGGGTATTGCACCGATGTCAGCGCGCCACTCGGGGAATACGCAAACGACGCCAACGTCACGCCACCCGACGCGATGGCGGTAACGTTCGCGCGATTACGCGGCTCGGCGGCGCCATACACGAAATCCAGGCTGCGCCCGGTGTGGTGGACGATCCGCGCCAAACGCCCCAATCCGTCGTATTGGTAGGCCAACGTCGTGCCGTCGTCGTCGCGCACCGACACGACACGGCCGTTGGCGTCGAACTCGAGCGTGCGACTGGCCTGTTCCATAGTCCAACCGCTGCCGTTCGCGACGATGCGATCGCCGCTGCCGAGCGTGGATTCGTAAACGCCGAGGCTCAAGCGGCGATAGGGCTGTTGCGCCCCGTTCGCCGCGATCAGCGCAATGGGAATTCCCGACCCGGTGTCCTCACCGATCGCCAATTGCAGGTTGTGCGAATGCGTCCAGCCATGCCCGAACGCGCCCCGCGGCGGCGTTATCCCGGAATGATACGTGCGCGAAAATCCGATCCAACCCAGCGCGACATCCGGCTCGGGTTCGAGCTTGTTGCCCGTGACCACATCCATCGGATTACCGACCAAACCGCAACTGTCGCAGACCAACGGCGTGGAGGTCAGCCGTATCCTCTCGTTGCTGCTGCACCACTGCTTTTGGCTATCCCAAGAGAATTTCGGATTCGCGCAGCGCGTACGTTCGCGCACGCCGAACGCGTAGTCGCTGAATTGAGAGCAGGCGGAGGATGGGCTCGCCTTTTTCTGGTACGTGGCGTTGAATTCCGCCATTTCCCTCGACACGACCCCATCGGGCCATTGCCCGATCGTCCCCCAATTCGTCTTACGCCACACGGTGGTGTCGGGGGTGCAGCCTGCGGCCAAACTTCTCTGGTCGTAATCGAGTTTCGCTCGGGCGATCAGGTCCTCTTCGCTGGTCACGCCGCCGCCCGCGAGCCCTCCATACGACCACGGCTGCAGTTCGGAGGGCTCGACACCCGGCCCATACCGAACATCCACCTCGTTCTCGGTGATGATGACGCGCTCGACCTGGTTGACGAACTCGTATGCCGGATACTGCTGATGATAGGCGCGTAAAGCGGCGTCCTGGGTCGGGTGCTGCGTGCCGTCGCCCTTGTTCCAACGGTGGCCGCTCTCTTGGGCGAGGGCAGACGCGGCGAACAACCCACCGAACGCCGTCACGATCGCCATGAGCGCTGTGACCCGACGCGCCCGCCCCTGCGTACCGCCCCCCTGCCGCTTCCTCAGCATTCCTGTTCCTCTCGGCCTCAGCCGTCGAAATTCCCATCGTGCGTACCGACGGTCTCGCTCTGAGCGACCGCACGGCACGCATCCTCTTGCGGCGCAAATTAGCCCCGCGCGGACGGCAAGGCAAGCGGCGATGCGCTTCGCTCGAATCGCGTCTTCGCGTAGCAACCACCTCACCCCACCGGGTTCAAATACCGATCCTTCAACTTCACATAATGCTGCGCGGAGTAGTACAGCGCTTCGATTTCGGCGTCGCTGAGTTTGCGCGCGAATTTCGCCGGGCCGCCGAGCCACATTTCGCCTTCGCCGACGACTTTGCCCGGCGGCACGAGAGCGCCTGCGCCGACCAGCGCGTGTTTCTTGATCACCGCGCCGTCGAGGACGATCGCGCCCATGCCGATCAACGCCGCGTCTTCGATGGTGCAGGCGTGGATGATGGCTTTGTGGCCGATGGTCACGTCGCTGCCGATGCGGGTGGCGAAGCCGCCGAGTTTGGCGTGCGGGCCGTCGTGGCTGACGTGAACGACGGTGCCGTCCTGGATGTTGGTGCGCGCGCCGATGCGAATGAAATTGACGTCGCCGCGCACGACGGTGGTCGGCCAGATGGAGACATCGTCGCCGAGTTCCACATCGCCGATGACGACGGCGGCGGGGTCGATGTAGACCCGTTCGCCCAGTTTGGGCAGGTGTTCGAGATACGGACGGATGCGGGAGCGGGCGTCGGTCATGGGTGCGGCAGCGGCGTGGGTTCGCGGCATTTAAGCACGGCCGGCCGGGTCGTTCTAAACTGCGGGCATGAACACATCCTCGACCGCCGCGATCATCGCCGCCACCACCGCCACGACCACGGCCACGACCACGGCCGCGAATGCGGCGATCGCAGCCGCGAACAGCCTCGGTCGCGATCCGAACGCGCCGACGCCCGAGGGCGAACGCGCGCCGCCGGCCGACGAGATCGCAGAACTGGCGCCGACGCTCGAACGCTTGCGCGCGGCCTGGCGCGCCAAGAAACCCGACTACGCGCAGCGGATGGACGATTTGGCGCGCCTGAAAGCGGCGTTCAAAGCACGGATGGGCGAAATGGAAGCGGCGGTCCGCGCCGATTTCGGTCATCGCTCCGAACACGAAACATTGATCGCCGACGGCATGACCGTGGTGGCCGAGATCGATCATCTGCGCAAGCATTTACGCGGCTGGATGCGACCCAAGCGCGCGGCGGTCGGTTGGCGCTTGTGGCCGGCGCGCGCGCACATTCGGCGCGAAGCGGTGGGCGTGGTCGGCGTGATGTCGCCGTGGAATTACCCCGTGAATCTCGCATTGGTCCCGCTGGCGACCGCGATCGCAGCGGGCAATCACGTCTTCGTCAAACCCTCCGAACACACGCCGCGCACCAGCGCGTGGTTGCAAGCGTTGCTCGCGGATGTGTTTCCGGCGGACCGCGTCGCGGTGGCGCTCGGCGGCCCGGCGCTCGCGTCGGCGTTCGCGGCATTGCCGCTGGATCATTTGGTGTTCACCGGCTCCACCGCCGTCGGCCGCAAAGTGATGGCGGCGGCGGCGCCGAGCCTCACGCCGCTCACGCTGGAATTAGGCGGCAAATCGCCTGCGATCGTGGCGCAGGATTTTCCGATCGAACAAGCGGCCGCGCGCCTCGCCAGCGGCAAGTGGTTCAACGGCGGGCAAACCTGCATCGCGCCCGACTACATTTTGATCGACGCCGCACGTCGCGACGCTTTCGTCGAGGCGCTGCGCGCGCAAGTGCATGCGCGCTACGGCGCGGACATGCGCGGCGCGAGCGATTACACGCGTGTGGTGAACGAAGGACAGTATCGTCGCTTGCGCGGTTATCTCGACGATGCGCGCGAACGCGGCCTGCAGGTGATCGCCTTAGCCGACGTGGACGACGCGCGCGCCGACACCGAACGCTTACTGCCGCCGACGTTGATTTTGGACCCGAGCGACGACGCGAAGGCGATGCAAGACGAGATTTTCGGGCCGATTCTGCCGATTCTCGGCTATTCGTCGCTCGACGAGGCCATCGCATACGTCGAGACCCACGAACGTCCGCTGGCGCTCTATCCGTTCAGCCGCGATCGCGCGACGGTGGAACGCATCCTGTCGCGTTTGATCGCCGGCGGCGTCACCGTCAACGACACCTTGCTGCATTTCGCCGCGACTGAGCTGCCGTTCGGCGGCATCGGTCCCAGCGGCATGGGTCAGTATCACGGTCGTGCGGGCTTCGATGCATTCACCAAAGCCATGCCGGTGTTGTGGCAGGCGCGCATGAACGCCACCGACCTGATCAAGCCGCCGTATCGCGGCAAGATCGATCGCTTGGTGCGTTGGCTCGCGGGTTGAACCCTCGGCGCGTTCTTCGACGCCAAAGAATCCTCGCGCTGCGCGTCAACCCGCCAACAGTCGATTCATCCGCGCCACGAACGCCGCCGGGTCGTCCAAGCTGCCGCATTCGGCCAGCATCGCTTGCTCGAACAACAACGTCGCCCAATCGACGACGCTCGCATCGTCGGCGTCCTGCAGACGCTTCACCAGGGCGTGTTCGGCGTTGATTTCCAGGATCGGCACGCTCTCCGGCGCGGCTTGGCCGGCCGCTTTGAACAGCCGCTGCATGTGCAGCGACATGTCGTACTCGTCCACCACCACGCACGCGGCCGAATCGACGAGGCGATTGGAGACGCGCACGTCCTTCACCTTCGCGCCCAACGCGGTTTTGATTTTCTCCACTACCGGCGCTGCGGTTTTCGCGGCTTCCTCGTGCGCGGCTTTGTCCTGCGCATCGCCGAGCGTATCGAGATCCAATTCGCCCTTGGCGACGTTGCGGAACGCTTTGCCGGCGTATTCGTGCAAATAACCCGACATCCAATCGTCGATGCGCTCGTGCATCAGCAGCACTTCGACGCCGCGCGCTTTCAGCGCTTCGAGTTTGGGATGACTGCGCGCGGCGTTCCAACTGTCGGCGGTGAGATAGAAAATCTCCTCCTGCGTGCCGGTCATGCGCTGCAGATAATCGTCCAGACCGATGCGTTGTTCGGCGTTCTCGCTGCGCGTGGTGGCGAAACGCAGCAGTTTCAGCACGCGTTCGCGATTCGCGGCGTCTTCCACCACGCCTTCCTTCAGCGTGGCGCCGAATGCGGCCCAGAATTTGGCGTAGTTCTCAGGCTCGTCGCGCGCGATCTTCTCCAGCGCATCCAGCACGCGTTTGGTCAACGCGCCCTTGATGCGCTCGACCTGGCGGCTTTCCTGCAGCAATTCGCGACTGACGTTCAACGGCAAATCGTCCGAATCCACCACGCCGCGCACGAAGCGCAAATACGCCGGTAGCATTTGCTCGGCGGCGTCCATGATGAAAATGCGCTTGATGTAAAGCTTCAGACCCGTGCGCTCGTCGCGGCTCTGCTGGAAATCGAACGGCGCCTGGGTCGGCAGATACAGCAGCGAGGTGAAATTCTGATTGCCTTCGACGCGATTGTGGCTCCACGCCAGCGGGTCGAGGAAATCGTGGCTGATGTGCTTGTAGAACGCCTTGTAATCGTCGTCGCTCAACTCTGTCTTCGGCCGCGTCCACAGCGCCGACGCCTGATTCACGGTTTCCAGCGCGGGCGCTTCGGATGCGGCATCGGACTCGGTATCGTCTTCGCCGTCGCGCTTCGGCGGCGCCGCCATGCGGATCGGAAACCCGACGTGATCGGAATACGTGCGGATCAACGAGCGCAGTTTCCAATCCTGCAGATAATCGCTCGCGTCATCGCGCAGCCGCAGACGCAATTCGGTACCGCGACCGAACTCGGCGGGCGCCGGTTCCAACGTGAAGGCGCCGTCGCCGTTCGAGCGCCAGGTCCAGGCTTCGTCCAATCCGGCACGACGACTGGTCACGGCGATTTCGTCGGCCACGATGAACGCCGAATAGAAACCCACCCCGAATTGGCCGATCAACTGCGCATCGGGCTTTTGTCCGGCGGCGAGACTGTCGAGAAACCGACGCGTGCCCGAATGCGCCACCGTGCCGAGATTGCGCATCAACTCGTCGTGGCTCATGCCGATGCCGTTGTCGCGCAAGATCAACACTCGCGCGTCGCGGTCGATCGCAAGATCGATGCTCAGCGCGGTCTCCTCGCCCATCAACGCCGGATCGGCGATCGCCTCAAACCGCAGCTTCTCGCAAGCGTCGGAGGCGTTCGACACCAACTCGCGCAGGAAGATGTCCTTGTTGGAATACAGCGAATGGATGACCAACTGCAGCACTTGCTGCACATCGGCCTGGAAGGCATGGGTTTCGACCGGGCGGGTCGTGGTATCGGTGTCGGTGCTCATCCGGGAGGCTCCATGGCAATGCGTCGAGAAAGGGGGCGTGCGCGGGCCGAACCGACCGACAGGAGCCGATGCGTTCGCGACGAGTGCCGGAGACGTGGGCACTGAGGCGGAGGTTTCAAGGGGGGCGGACTTACGCGGCATGCCGCGTGCGAACCCGAACGCCATCCGGCGACTGGATGGCCGGGAATCTGCCCGGGAATCTCCCGGCGGAGCTCCCTGCGATACCGAGACGTAGCGCGGGTAGGCCCTAGGGCCTGTCATCCATTGAGCCAAACGACAGAAGCCGCCAGGTAGATTGCACCGAGGAAATTGCTACCGGTCTTGCCATTGCGGGTGCCCATCGGTGGGTACTTCTTCAGACGAGCGATGACGTGTTCGATCGGATGCCGGCCGATCACGCCGAGGAATGCCGGCACGATAGCGATACCCCACCCGACCGCTTCGAACAACAGCCGATGATCGCGCGCAGTCACGCCGAGATAGCCTTCACGGCCAGGCAACGGGGGGTTCGATCCGTTTCCATGGATCGCCCCGAAAGGCCTAACGGCGGGTCGTCCAGACGGCTGGATACGCAAAGACCAAAAGCATCGCCCATTCCTTTAATCGATCACAGGCACTAAACGATTTCGTAGTGCCTCAGCGCCGCGAAGAACGCGTCGAAATCGCGCCAACGCACGCAATGCGTCTGCCAATCGACATGATCGAAATCGACGAAACCGACGCTCGGCGTATCGCTTGCGCTGTAGTCCAGAAACAGCGTGTGCCGATACCACTGCGCGAGAACGACGAATCTCTTGCAGCCAGCGGGGAACATCGCGGCTTGTTCGGCGTCGTCGGGGTCCGCAAAGTCCGTGGTGGATTCGAACAACGTCCGCAAGCGTTCACAGGGCAATAAGTCGTCATAGCCGCTGAATGGCGTGACGATATCCTCGAACATTCGATACGTTTCGATACCGGGCTTCGGCACGCAGAGATGATTGATCGAGCCGCCATTCTGCGTGCGATAAACGGCGCGCAAGCCATCGGGCATCATGATACCGAGCCGCGCTTCGGCGGCAGCGATTTTTTCATCGGACCCGGCAGAGTCGGCGTTAGGCGTGCCGTTGTACGAATTTTCCGGCCCATCGTAACGCGCGTGGCTGTAATGAATGCCGGAAAAAAAACTTTGCAGCGTGACCGGCTCTGCTAGCAACCTGATCTCATCGGCTGGCGACCACGCCGGCGTCTTCGCATCGTCTCCCGTGATGTCGGCGAGCACCGAAAGCGCTGAGAAAGGCTTGCTGCGCTCGCGCCACGCCACGATGCCGCCTAGGCTTAAGCCCACGACTGCGACGACGACGCAATACCCGACATCCCAGCTCGAGAACGCACTGGTGCCGGTCTTCCCGAAGACCGCAGCACCCCCGCGGCCGATCAAATACAGCACCGAAACCATCACCGCTTGCACCGCGAAGGTGATCGAAAGCTGACCCGCGAGCCGCATCGGTCTTTGCGCGCTGACCGCCGCTGACCATGCCGGCCAGCGACCCAACACATAAGCGACGGTGAACGTCAGCGTCAAAGGCAAGACGATCCAAGGCGAACGCGCGAGCGCCCCGGCGGAAACCACACTCGCGAGCAAGGAAAAACCGGTCAAGAGGCGCAAAAAGGGTAAATTTTTCATATCCCGGGCATGAAGAAACGTGAGGCGAATATCGACGGGTTTTGCCATCTAGCGCATCGACCTCGCACATCGACCTCGTGCATCGACCTCGTGCATCGACAATCGGAGCGCGGTACATCGCGGCCACGCGAGCTATGCGGCGAACACCATATCAAATGGCGCCCGCGATTGCTTCTACGCTTTCTTGGATATGCCTGTCTTCACGTTTGCAGTCGTCGAATGCGCATAGACGGCATAGCTTCGGAGCGGCTTCGACGGTTGCCGGCCAGATCGGCGAAGGAGGCTGCACATGCAGGGTGAAGCCGTGCATTGGACGCGCTGCCGGGCGCCCAGCCGTCTTCTTCATTCGGGCGCATGGATGTCGCTGGGAATCGAGATGTCGCCATCCGCCATCGGCATCTCTTCGCGCTTGCGTAGATAGCGATGAAAAAATGGCTGATGCGCAAAGCGAATCGACAGCCGATGCGCATGACGGTCTGCATCGTTCTCTCTATCGCTGGCGGAGCGGCACCGCCATCCAGAAGGGATCGATAGAGAAATGCTTCACGGATCAGACGGAACTGAGTTTCTTCGGTCGAGCTCATGTCGATCAAGCACACGCACCCCCATGCCCGCGCAATCTGGCTCGTACGCCGGACAATTGCCCTCCACGGGGCCTCGATACATCATTTATTTCTCACTTAACCTCATTTTTTCTCACTTCCGGCCAAGGTCGGGTTGATGGGTGTGTCGCCAATGTTACAAATGGATGGCGGCACAGATCACGAGCCACCCGCCAACCGTTTCATTCACCTCGAAACCAAAGGTCGAACAGGACGAGCGTGACTTGAGGCTTTACGGATAGCGGCTGCAGGGGCCGGCGATCAATCCGACTGGCCGCTTTCCGATGAAGGCCGCGCTGCCCTCCGCTTTCACAGTGATGCTGCCCGCAGGGTCTAAGGGAGTGGAGAAATGATCCTGACGGTGATTTTTCAACAGGGGCGACTCTGACCGCAGTTTCCCATTTGATATTGGAGTTTCAAAAAAGGAGAGTTGATGATGAAGCACTCTACGATCGCAGCCCTGGCGACAGGCTTGGTTTTGATGACGGGCGGTACGCTCGCCAACGCTAATATTTTCTGCAAGCCTGGGTACGTTCCGCCCCACTGCCAAGCGAAGTACAGGCAATGCATCGCTAGCGGGGGGAGTCGCGCCAAGTGCAGTGAAGTGCAGCGAAGATGTGTTGAGCAAGCGGGTACCTGCAACACATAAAGAGGCAATCGGGATAAAGGGCGCTTCGGCGCCCTTTATTTCGAAACCGGGGCCTGGAAACCGGGATCGGTGTGGGCTTTGTCGGCGCCCAGGACAGTTGGATGCGCGGATAGTTTTCGCTCCAGCCTCAAGGTATCATCGCCGGAACAATCCAAACCGCAAGGAGCACTGCATCATGGAGCAGATCGCCGCCGATCATGCCTCGGATGAACATCGCACTGTCTTGGTCACCGGCGCCGCCGGCTTCTTCGGTTCGCATATCGCCGCAAGATTCCTGCGTGAAGGCAAGCATGTCGTGGCGTTCGACAAGCTCAATGCCGAGACCACGTCTGCCGGCGAAAAAACGGACAATATACGCAGGCTCGAGTTGCTTGCGGCGAGCGTTCCGGGCGCTGTGCTCAGCGTTTACCGAGGCGATGTCCTCGATGCGGAAAGCATTCTGGTCGCGTTGCGCGCAACCAACCCGACTGCGTGCGTGCATGCAGCGTCGATGGTCGATGACCGTCGCAGCGTGAGTCATCCGCAGGAATATCTGATCACCAACATCATCGGTACCCAGACGCTGCTCCACACCATTGCGGAGCATGGTTCTGTGCGTCAGTTCGTCTACATTTCAACCCGCTCCACCTTCGGGCAGGTCGACAGCCCGGGCCAGCTGATGTCGGAAGAATCGCCGAAAAGACCGATCAATCCTTATGGGGCGTCCAAAGTCGGCGCGGAAGCCATTTGCCATGTCTACCATCATCTGCATGGTATCGACGTGAATATCATCCGCATTTTCGCGCTGTACGGTCCTCATGGGCGGCCCGATATGATTCCGCGCCAACTCATGGAGAAAATAGGCTCCGGCGCGGAAATACCGAAGTACGGTACGGGCCTGGCCAATCGCGATTGGATGTTCGTTGGGGATGCCGCAGAAGCGGTATACCTTGCAGCGCACAGGCCGCTGGGCTACCAGATTTTCAATGTCGGCACTGGCTGCGGCACGACGCTGAACGACATGATCGCCGCTGCGGAAGAGGTCATCGGCAAGCAGGCCAACATTCTCCAACTGCCGGTACCGCCGGGCGACGCGCACTTCGTCGGTGTTGCGGACAATACCAAGGCGCGATCAGTGCTCGGCTGGGAGCCGAAAACTTCTCTGAAGGAAGGACTGAAGAAGATTTTGGAGCAGATGATCGTCGACGGCGCTGCATAGAGTTTCGCTGTCCGATCATCTTTTCAGTTCCCTGAGGTTGCTGCATGCCCCAAGCGCGCCTCAGTCGACGACAGCTTGATTTAACGTGTAAACCGAATTGAAATCTCTCGTAGGGCGGGTCTTGATCCGCCTATCGAAATGACTCGGCCGCCTCTTACCAGCAACGCGGACGAACTTCGCGATGTTGCGGCATGCGAAGCGATGGTTAGCCCATGGGCGGGCCAAGGCCCGCCCTAGGATCTACTCGGCAGCTTGATTGTGTTTCGCGGCGATCTCGGTCACGCATGGGGTCATGATTTCCCATTCGGTCAACGCACGCCGGCGTGGTCGAGATAGGCATCGAGTCGATCCAGATCGTCGCGCTTTTGCGCCGCGCTGGCAAAACTTGCGATGAAACTGTTGCGCGCCAACATCGCCGCGTGACCGGCATCGAGCCCCAACGCGTCGAACGTGTCGACGAAGTTCTGGTTCAAATAGCCCCCGAAATAGGCCGGATCGTCCGAATTCACCGTTGCCATCAGCCCTGCATCGAGCAACTGCCGCAGATTATGCTCGGCCAGCGTCTTGAACACGCACAGCTTGATGTTGGAGAACGGACAGACCGTCAGCGGCACGCGCTGTTCGGCCAGCCGCTTGACCAACGCGGGATCCTTCAAGGCCTGCACCCCGTGATCGATGCGCTCGGCCTTCAACACGTCCAGCGCACTCCAGATGTAGGCCGGCGGACCTTCCTCGCCGGCATGCGCGACCGCCCGCAGGCCATCCTGACGCGCCTGCGCGAATACCCGCGCGAACTTCTCCGGCGGATGACCCAGCTCGCTGGAATCCAGACCCACGCCGATGAACTTGCCCCGGTATGGGCGCGCCTCCTCGAAAGTCGCGAGTGCTTCGTCTTCGGACAAATGACGCAGGAAGCACAGGATCAATTCCGCACGCACGCCCAATTCCGACTGCGCCCGATCGCAGGCCCGGCGCAGCCCGTTGATCACCGTGCCCATCGACACGCCGCGCGCAGTGTGGGTCTGCGGGTCGAAGAACAGCTCGGCATGCACGATGTTGTCGGCCTTGGCGCGCAGGAAATAAGCCCAAGCCATATCGAAGAAATCCGCCTCGGTCAGCAGCACGCTGGCGCCTGCGTAATAGATATCGAGAAAACTCTGTAGATCGCTGAACGCATACGCCGCACGCAGCGACTCGACATCCGGATAGGCCAGGGCGACGTTGTTGCGTTTGGCCATCGCGAAGATCAACTCCGGCTCCAGCGAACCCTCGATGTGGATATGCAGCTCCGCCTTCGGCAGACCACGCAGAAAATCGGCAAGTTGTTCGGCAGACACAGCCATACGAGGTTCCTTTTCTTGGTATCGGGAGTCTGCCCGAATTCTGACCTAAAAAGCGGGCCGGTCCCAAGCGCTAAGGCGATGTTGCGCAACATGATCCACAACAGAAACCCCGGGAGTGTTGTGGACTTTCCCCACAGCGCACTGCGGCCCAGCCCGACCGACCGCCACCCCGCGCAGCGTCAGCATGACAGGCGACGCCTCCATGCGAACCACGGATGTACGGTAGACCCGGACGGACGGGACGCCATTCGCCGGCATGTGCAGCGCCAGCATGCTGACGGCGCGAACCGATTTCGTGTCGCGACGATGTCCATGGTCTGCGGGTCCTCGCAAGGTGCGGCGCACAAGGAAATCTGAGCCGCCTCCGCAGCGCTCTGAAACACGACGATGACCCTGAGGTACTGGGGCATCGAGAGCGTCGGCGATTAACGAGATGCCGATCAACAGCACGCTGATCAACAGCACGCTGATCAACAGCACGCTGATCAACAGCACGCTGATCAACAGCACGCTGATCAACAGCACGCTGATCAACAGCACGCTGATCGACAACACGCCGATCAACTGCATGCCACTCATGCTTACGCGATTTGTCCCAGAAGCTGCGCAGCCGCCTTGCTTGAGGGCGTCGAAATATCAATTTTTCTCATTTTTTCGTTTTTTTTCGTTAACAAATTAAGCGCTTGCGCCCTCTGCGTATCTCTTCTTTCTTTCATATCGTCAATTAATCTCCATTCCGCCCGCTGCCGGGTTGATCGATACGTGGCGAGTGCTAGAACGGAACTGCGGACGCAATCCGCCGGACACCACCCAACGGTTTCAATCACGTCCAGATGCAAAGGTCGAAACAGGGCGAAGCCGATTCGGAATTCAGAGGTGGCGACCGGAAGGGGCGGGGCAGTCGCAATGGAATATCCACACCACTATCGAAGGAGAATTGTCATGAACAAGCATCAGGGTTCGATCAAGCCCGCCCTTCTGGCGGCAACCATCGCGGCAACCGTTCTGGCGTCGGTAGCCAATGGCCAGGCGGCGCCAAGTGCGGGCGGTTCCGGCACGGTCAAAGCCGCGCCCGTTGCCCAGGATCAGCGCACCCCCGTCGTATCGTTGACCGGGACGGTCGGCGATCTCGGCATGGAGATTTTCGACGGCAAGACACCGCGTTACAGCTTCGCCACGCTGCCGAAGAATGTCGATCACGCGATCGTCTACATCGATGTCGACAACCCCAACTGGAACACGAAGGAGACGCATGCCGCCCTCAAGCTCGCCAAGGACCTGAACTGGCCGGTGATGGCGGAAAGCAGCTCATGGGACGTGCAGCGCTTGCACGCCTTTCTCACGGGGCACTTTCCGAGCATCAACACCGCTGGATTGCAGAATGTGGCGGTTCGCGTCGGTTGGAACAAAGGCCGTGCCGTTGCAACCGACCTCACGCAGTCACAGGCTGCGGTCGAAGTAGGCAAAGACTATCTGGACACATCGGAGGGAAAAGCTCTGGCCGAAAATCTGTGGCGAAGTAAAAGCGCCAGTGTGTCGGCCGCAGCAACGAGCGCTCCGGCGAACTACGCGTCGTTCGCCTGGGATGCCTATATGGCCCGCCCACTCGATAGAACCGCCCCTGACGGCCGTTACTACCACGTGCAGGTGAATCTGGATGTCGTGAAAGTCTGGGCCAACAGCACCGGCGGTGTCGTCCGCTGCATTATCGCCTGGAAAGGCAGCACTCTTACGGGCTGGGGCGGTGACTGGCTCCGAAACCTTGAGAGCCAGATCGGAGCCCCTGCGGCTGTGGCCGCTGGCTCGACAATGATGATCGGGCTAGGCTATTTGCAGAGATACGGCAATTATTCTGCTCGTGTCAACCGTGTGAATTGCACCCAACGAGTCATCACGGGCCACAGCCTGGGGGGCGGCATGGCTCAGACACACGCATTCTTCATCCGCGGCAAAAAACCGACGCTGGAAACCTTCAACTCAGCGCGTGTCGGCAATGCGGCCTACGTCAGTGAGATGAGGCGAGCTCTCGGCCTTGATCGAAGGACAACGAGGCTCTACTGCAGGTTCGGAGACGTTGTGGCGGGAGTGCCGGTTTTGCTGCAAAGCATGGGGAACGATAGGGGTTGCACCATCTGGGCTCAAAGAGCTTCGCTAATCAAACCATGGGCAAATCACGACTTGAAACTTTGGATTCATCCCTCCGAGCCCTTGGCTACATCGTAAGCAATTGACGATCAACGATCGTCCAACCGACGAGGCGGATCCCGGTCCGCCTCGTCTTCCGACTTGAAGCGCAGATGCTTCGAGTCGTCGGGTATCCGACGTTTCTGCGGTGATACGTAACACCGCTACGCCCACCGTTCTATTTGAATTGCGGGCGTGCCGATTCAAACGGAAGCCGAGCAAAGGGAGCGGGTTCTCCGTGACCAAACGCCATCGATCAGTCGTCGCGGCGAGTCCCGCGCCATCAGCAACGCTTCCTCTCTCGCACTATCCACAATCAATGAAGGAGTATTGAATATGAACGCAACAATCCGTTTGGGCCTGTCCTCCGTTCTGCTGATGGTTGCCGGTGCGCTCTCTGCCTATGCGCCGGCTGCCTCCGCGCAGACGTCACAGATCAGGAGCGTAGGTGTCCCCGGTCGCTGCCTGACGTACGTCGACTACGGCGATACGCGTCACTATGCCTTCACCCAGACTTGCAACGCTGGCGACGCTAAGCAGATATGGACTCAGGTACCGCTCGCTGGTGGCTATATTTTGATTAAGAATGTCGCTACGGGCCGATGCTTGGCCAGCGCGTCGAGCCCGCAGGGGTTGAACATCAGGTTTTGCGATCCCACGCTCTGGACCCATCAGTGGCAGAGGACCGCCACCGGGACGACGTTTTTCAGATCCCGCGCCAGCGGGCGTTTTCTCTTCGCTTCTGCTGGTGGACATGTCGGCATCGCCACTTCAACTGGCGCGGTTTCGACCTGGCAGTACTGAACGCGCAATACGGGGCGGATACGTCCGCCCCGTACCGCTGATCGCATCAACCGGGGGCAGGTTCATTTCGAGAGAGGTGAACCTGACCCTGATCGCAGGGCGTATCGATTCAATCGTTAACCGAGCGAAGAGATCGGGGTCTACGTGGTCAAGCGCTACTGCGAGCCTCGTCTTGCAAATCTCGTTTCCGCTTTCGTCATATCCACAATCAACAAGGAGTATTGAGATATGAACGCAACAATCAAACTTGGCCTGTCGTCCGTTGTGCTGATGCTTGCCGGCGGGCTTGCCGCCTATGCGCCGGTGGCTTCGGCGCAGAGTTCACCGATCAAGAACCTATCCATCGACGCGCGCGGCAACTGGATGCGCGAATACGTCCAATTGCGCGTCGCCGAGCGCAACCTGCAGGCCGGCATCGACACGCTGGCCGAAGCCGAGCAGAAGCCGCCGTTCCAGACCAGGATCGTCGGTGGCACCGTCGCCGGTTCGGCCGACAACCCGTTCCAGGTTGCATTGCTCAACCGCAGCATCGCCAACAACTTCGACGCCTTCATCTGCGGCGGCACCCTGGTCAAGGCCAACATGATCGTCACCGCCGCGCATTGCAGTGACTTCGTCACCGCCGGTCAGGTCCAGGTGCTGACCGGCACCCGCAATCTCGATGGCACCGGCGTGCGCCGCAACGTCACCCGGATCGCGATCCACCCGAACTGGAACCGCAACACCTACGACTACGACGTCGCAGTGTGGACGCTGTCCTCCTCGACCAGCGGCATTCCCTTCGCTTCGCTGGCAAACGCCCATCCGGCGGACGGCACCAACCTGCTCGTCACCGGTTGGGGTGCGCTGAGCCAAGGCGGCAGCTTCCCGATCAACCTGCGCAAGGCGACGGTGCCGCTGGTCAACCGCGTCAATTGCAACGACGCCAACTCCTACAATGGCCTGATCACCCTGCGCATGATGTGCGCCGGTTTCGACGCTGGCGGCCGCGACGCCTGCCAGGACGACTCCGGTGGCCCGCTGGCCCAGGGCAGCGTGCTGACCGGCATCGTCAGCTGGGGCAGCGGCTGCGCGCTTCCGAACAAGTACGGCGTCTACACCCGCGTGTCCAACTTGTTGGTGCGCAACTTTCTCAGGGCCCAGACTGGTCTGTAATCTTCAACCGAATGCGCCGTGCGGGGCGGATGAGTCGCCCCGCACTGGCGATCGCATCGAACGGGGTCATCAAACAGGGTCGGGTTCGCTTCGAGAGACGCGAGCCTGACCCCTGCGTGCGATGCGGACACAACCGCTGCTGATCCGACCAAAGCCTGCGAACGGTTCAACCGCCACTTTCGATTGCGCAAGACGGTGCCGGGATTTCATGCGCGACAAGACTCCGCATACGATCGCCGGTCATGGATTGCGCGAATCGCCTGCGATATCGGTCGCTGCAGATCGATGCCAATCCGCTCACGTTTTAACCATGGCTGCGCGCTGCCTGGATTTTTTCAACTCCAACGCCAATGCTGCAGCTTCGTCCAGCGCACCGCGTTCGCGTAAGACATCGATCAGTGCTTCGATGGTGTCCAACGTATCGGCATGTTTGTCGCCGCGCACTTGGCGATAACCGGCAAGGGCCTCGCGCAACAAGGTTTCGGCCTGCTCGAGATTGCCTTCCGCACGCGCTACTGCGGCCAGCTCACCGATGGACCACAAGGTGTCGATATTCTGGTCGCCCAATGTCCGGCGCTGCATTGTCCGTGCATCCTGGAGCAATGCTTTGGCGCCGCTGATATCGCCCTTTCTCCTCATTGCACTGGCCAAGCGACTCATCGCCTGCAGGGTATGGGGGTCTTCTTTTCCGAAAGTACGGCGCCATACTGCCAGCACCGGAACGATCAATGCTTCGGCCTCGTTAAACTTATCTTGATCGAGTAATAAGAGCGCCAGGTCGTAGGCTAAATTTTTCGTTTTGATATCGTCTTTACCAAACAGCCGCTGATGGTCGGCGACGACCTTGCGCAACATCAGTTCAGCTTCGTCTCGTTTTCCCTGCTTCGCCAATGTATTTGCAAGATCGGCCTGGATGTAGAGGACATCCTGATGCGCATCGCCGACAGCTGCGCGTCGGCCTTCCAGCGCCTGCCGCAAGTAAACTTCAGCTTCTGCAAACCGCCCCTGATTCTCGAGCGCAGTTGCCAAATTGTGGGTCAGTACCACGCTGTGCGGATGGTTGTCGCCCAACAACTGACGGCCTGCTTCGGCCGCCTCACGCGAGAGCGCTTCGGACTCGGCGTACCGACCCAGTTCAAGATACACCGCAGACAGCGTATCTTTTGCGTTGAGTGCATTGCCGTCGCGATTTGCCGGCGCACTGCCCTGAAGTCGCCGAAACCCCTCCACGGATGCCTCTGCATACGGCAATGCTTCCTTGAATTTTCCTAAATTCACCAATACAAGCGCCAAATCGCGCAGCGATGCCAGCGTATCCGGATGATCGTCGCCTTGCGTTCGGCGACGACGCCCATACACTTCCCGAAACAGCGGTTGTGCCAAGTCATGTTTGCCTTGGTACATCAGGCAAAAGCCGGTCATCATCATCGATCGCAATGTGTCCGGATGGTCGCTGCCCAACACGCGCCGCAACCCTGTCGTCGCCGCGCGCAGATCGGCTTCGCCCTCTTTGTACTGTCCCATCGACGAACGCAGGTCCCCATAATCACGCAACGAAATAAGCGTCAATGGGTGGTCCGCACCCAGCAACTGGCGACGTTGTTCCAGCGCCAACTGTTGCGGCTCGACTGCCGCCTTGATGTCGCCGAGCTTCTCCAGAGTGTCGGCCATGGTTTGCCACAGCCGCGCCTGCAGCAACGGAGAATCGCCGAAGTCGTTCTTGATCGCGGCCAATGCCGGTTGGAATGAATGGGTATCCAACTGGCTCAGCGCCAGATCGGTCATGTTCACGTCTTTGAGCAGGGTCTCCTGTTGCTGCTTGCGCTGCGCAGCAGTCGCCGGATCGCTTCCGCGCCCGGGACCTTGTTTCTGCACCGCCTCGATCAATGCGCTGCGCAAGCTGAGCCCCATCGCGGCCGGGTCGATGGACCGCATCTGTTTGACCTGAAAATCGGCGGCCATCTCCGCTTCCGCACGTGCATCTTCGGCGCGCACAAAACCAATGACGGCGGCGGTGGTCGTCGCCAGCAACGCCAACGTCATCACGCTGGCCAGCGCGACTCCAACCCGATGCCGGCGCACGAACTTACGCATCCGGTACATCCGCGACGTGGGACGCGCTTCGACTGGTTGGTCGTTGAGCCAACGGCGCAGGTCCTTCTCCAGTTCCAGCACCGACGGGTAGCGGTCGTCCGGGTCGCTCTGCAGACACTTGCCGACGATCCACGACAGATCGCTGCCCAACAGCGCTTTCATCTGTTCGATCGACAGCGATCGGTGCTTGGCGATCTCGCCTTCGTCTTCGACGCGCAAGCTGGAGAAGCGCGTCAGCAGGCTCGGCGCTTGCTCCGCGCTCAGCAGTCGCGCCAGTTCGATCGGCGTCTTGCGGTTGAGTTCTTCTTCGCTGTACGGCGTCACGCCCGCCAGCAGTTGATACAGCACCACGCCCAGGGAATAGATGTCCGCACGCGTATCCACATTCACCAGCGGCCCAGAGACTTGTTCCGGGCTGCTGTAGGCGGGCGTGCCGACGAAGCTGCCCAGTCGCGTGTGCGCCGCATGGCCCGTCAGCACGCCCGAGAGCGATTTGGCCACGCCGAAGTCGATGATCTTGACGGTGGCCGGCTGGTCATGTGCGCGGCTGACCAGAATGTTGGCGGGCTTGAGATCGCGGTGGATCAAGCCTTTCTGATGCGCGTGCAGCACGCCTTCGCAGGCTTGAAGAAACAGCGTGATGCGTTCGCGGAAGTCCAAATCCAACTGATCGCAATGGGCGGCGATGTCCACACCGCGCACATACTCCATCGCAAAATACGGCTGCTGCAACGCCGTGCTGCCGGCATCGTAGACCGTGGCCACGTTGGCGTGATTCATCAGCGCCAGCGCCTGCCGCTCGGCCTCGAAGCGAGCCAGGACCTGCTTGCTGTCCATGCCGGTCTTGATCAGCTTCAGCGCGACCTTGCGCTGCACCGGTTCGGTTTGCTCGGCCAGATACACCAAGCCCATGCCGCCTTCGCCGAGCTGGTCGAGCACCTGATACGGGCCGATCGTTTGGCCGATGATCGATGCGGGTGGATTGATTACGGCCGCAGGCGACGAATCTTCGGTTGATTCATCATCCGGTGTCTTCTGATCGGCGTTCGCATGGATGGCGCGCAGTCGCTCGGACACGGTCGCAGAAGACGGGCGGCGTTCGGTCTGCGCATCGGTGCAGGCGGCGATCAGGTCGCGCAACGGCTCGGATCCGACATCGTGCTGCCAACCCGCATCGATGTTGCGCTGCAGGTCGCCGACGACCATCTGCAACAGCAGAATGCCCAGCGCATACACATCGCTGGCGATGGTCGCGGCCTGCCCTGCTACGCATTCGGGCGCCAAATACAACTGCTCGCCAACGCCTTCATCGCCGATCAGCGTCAGCCCCGCACTGGTGATCTTCAGCGCATCGAGGCGGGTCCGGTCGCTCAGGTCGCTCCATCCGAATTCACCCAGCTTGGCGTGTACCCGATCATGGCCTTGGCCGTCGTCGTAATCGGTGTCGATGAAGATGCTCGCGGCGCTCACATTGCGATGCACGACATCCGCCGCATGCACCGCCGAAAGCGCACCCGCAATTTCGCCGATCAAACGCATGCGCTCCGCCAACGCGATGCGACGCAGCCCACCTTGCGATGCCGCCCACTGCGGCAGGCTGCCATGACGCGCATAGTCCATTTCAAGAAAATACGGCGGCTCGTCCAACTGCCAATCGAGGATGGTCGCGATGTCCTTGCGGCCCGCCAGCGCTTCGCGCAGATACCGCATGACCGTGGTCTCGCGCTGCAGCAATCGCAGATGCTGCTCGCTGCGGCAAAAACGAAACACGCGCTGCGCGTGACCGTCCTTCGCCTGCGCAAGCCAAGTCTCGCTGACCGGACTGCTGCCCAACGGGCGCGATAGATGCCACTCCGGTTTGCCGACAACCGGCGAGCCTGCAGAAAACGCCGCAGTCGCTTTGCGGTCGGTCAAGCGCGCTTCGACCGTGAGCTGGTAGCCGCGGCGCGGGATAGTGCGGATCAGCGGTTTGGCCGGATCGGTATCCTGCAGCGCCCGCCGCAATGCGTGGACGGCTTCGGTCAGTCCGGTGTCGCCGATCAGCGCATTGCCGTTCCAGACCCGATCGATCACCGCTTTGCGACTGACCATCGCACCTTTGGCGCTAACCATCTGGGCCAATACTTCCAAGTGTTTGCGCCTGAGCGGGTTGCGCTGACCGGCGTAGGTCACTGACCCGAGAATCGGATCGATCAGTCGACCCGCAAGTTCATAGGGCTGATCCATGTAGCGATCTTCGATGCTGGCGGTTTCATTCATGGCGACATCGCTCCTTGGCTTGCCCGGCCTTGCTTGCACTGATGCACTTTACCGATGTCGTTGCACGCTTTCCAACGCATGGACCCTACTGCCAACGCCAGCACTTGGGATGTCGCAGGTTGTCCCGGATGCCGTCGTGCATGCGTCGTGATCCAACACGCGATGGCGCTGCTCGATCGGATCTGTCGCGCGATCCATCACCCTGCACGCGGTATCGATCGATTGCCCTTGCCGCGTGAGCCGCGTCCCTTGGCGATCGATGCGGTCGTTTTTCCAACGGCGCTGCATGCGTCCTAGTCCGATGCATGAAGGTTGAAGCGACTCGGTGAACAGACAGGTCGTACCCCGTACCGCCCTCTACACGAACCGGCTTGGACAGTCTGGAGTGCGGAGCCAAGACGCATGGGAACCGACGTGATTGTCATCACAAACCGCAATGAATCGCCGAATGCCGCCGGTGAGATCAAACAGGTTGTGGCTCGGCCGAGCCAAGCGCCGGCACCGATGCAAACGAAGCCATCAATCGTGTCGGATCACAGTGATGGCACACCCGAACAGGGCCAGCTTCACTTTGTCGGACGTGAAGCTGGCCCGTGGGCGGTGATGCCTATGCAACGTGGCCCAAAAGCCGCGCACAAGCCCTGCACAGGGTCAACGGAATATTGTTTTTTTCTCTTTTTTGGGCACCTGCTTTCATGAAAAACAAGCGGTTATGTTGTGTATCGATCGATTCGTTCTCATCTTCTCTTGGTTTCTCTTGGTTCCGCCCACGACAGGGTTGACCGATGCCTCGCCGGTGCTAGAACGGCACTGCGGACGCAATCCGCCGGACACCACCAACGGCTTCAAGCGGTTTCAACCACGTCGAGATGCAAAGGTCGAAACAGGGCGAAGCCGATTCGGAATTCAGAGGTGGCGACCGGAAGGGGCGGGGCTGTCGCAATGGAACATCCACATCACTATCGAAGGAGAATTGTCATGAACAAGCATCAGTGTTCGATCAAGCCCGCCCTTCTGGCGGCAACCATCGCGGCAACCGTTCTGGCGTCGGCGGCCAATGGCCAGACGGCGCCAAGTGCGGGCGCTTCCGGCACGGTCAAAGCCGCGCCCGTCGCCCAGGATCAGCGTACCCCCGTCGTGACGCTGAGCGAGACGGTCGGCGATCTCGGTATGGAGATTTTCGACGGCAAGACACCGCGTTACAGCATTGCCACACTGCCGAAGAATGTCGATCACGCGATCGTCTACATCGATGTCGACAGCCCCAACTGGAACACGAAGGAGACGCATGCCGCACTCAAGCTCGCCAAGGACCTGAACTGGCCGGTGATGGCGGAAAGCAGCTCATGGGACGTGCCGCGCTTGCACGCTTTCCTCAAAGGGCACTTTCCGAGCATCAACACCGCTGGATTGCAGAATGTGGCGGTTCGAGTCGGTTGGAACAAAGGCCGTGCCGTTGCAACCGACACCACGCAGTCAGACGCTGCGGTCGAAGTGGGCAAAGATTATCTGGACACATCGGAGGGGATCGCTCTAGCCGAAAGCCTGTGGCGAAACGGAAGCCCCGGTATCTCAAGCCGAGCGGGGCCGCAGTTTCCGACAGGTGTGACTCCGACAAACTACGCGATATTCGCCTGGGATGCCTATTTGAAAGACCCATACGACAGACGTGGTCCTGACAACCTACGCTACTTCTTGCAGGTGAATCTAGATGTCCTGAAAGTCTGGGCCACGTTTGCCCCAGTGGGACAACGCCCCAAATGCATTGTTGCCTGGAAAGGCAGCACTCTTTCGGGCTGGGGCGGTGACTGGCTGCGAAACCTCGAGAGCCAGATCGGAAAGGCGGAACCTGTGGCGACAGGATCGCCGTTAAAGATCGGAAAAGGCTACATGGCGAGATACAACAAGTACAAAGATCGTGCTAACCAATTTAACTGCCAGCAAATCCTCATCACGGGCCACAGCCTGGGAGGCGGTATGGCCCAGACACACGCATACTTCATCCGCCTCAAACGCCCGAACGTGGAAACCTACAACTCCGCGCGTGTCGGCAACTCCCTCTGGGCCAAACAGATGAGGGTCACTCTCGAGACTGACAGAAGGACCGTGAGGCTCAACTGCAGGTGGGGAGACCCGGTGGCGAAAGTGCCGTTTGGACTGGAGAGCTTTGGGACAGATAGAGGCTGCAACCACTGGAGTCATAGGCTTTCGACTCTTTTCCCCTGGAGAAATCACGATTTGAAGATTTGGATTAAGTAGTTCGGCCCAGTCGCTGATTCTGCGATTGACGATCAACGATCGTCCAACCGACGAGGCGGGCCCCGGTCCGCCTCGTCTCCCGACTTCATACGCACTTCTGTTTGACGTCGAGGATTGAACGACCAGCGCCCACGTGCATCTTCCGTCGCAGGCCATGGCACTTCTAACGATCAAGCATCAGACGTTTCTGCGGTAAGACGCAATATCGGCGCGCCCACAATTCTCTTTGAATAGCAGGGCGTACCGATTCAATCGGAAACCGAACAAAGGGATTGGTCCTCCGCGATCAAGCGCTATCGATCGATCGTCGCGGCGAGTACCGCTCCATAAGCAACGCTTTCTCTCTCGCACTATCCACAATCAATCAAGGAGTATTGAATATGAACGCAACAATCCGTTTGGGCCTGTCCTCCGTTCTGCTGATGGTTGCCGGCGGGCTCTCGGCCTATGCGCCGGCGGCCTTCGCGCAGACTTCACAGATCAGAAACGTAGGGATCACCGGTCGCTGTCTGACGTACGTCGACTTAGGCGGTACATCTCACTATGCCCGCAACGCGACTTGCAACGCTGGCGACGCTAAGCAGATATGGACTCAGGTACCGGTCGGTGGTGGCTATTTCTTGCTTAAGAATGTCGCTACGGGCCGATGCTTGGCCAGCGCCCAAACTGCGCAGGGGTTGAACATCAGGTCTTGCGATCCCGCTCTCTGGACCCATCAGTGGCAGAGGACCGCCACCGGAACGACGTTTTTCAAATCCCGCGCCAGCGGCCGTTATCTGTTCGCTTTAGCCGGTGGCGGGGTCGGCATCAGTGTTTCAACTGGCTCGGTTCAGACCTGGCAGTACTGAATGCGCCGTGCGGGGCGGATACGTCCGCCCCGTACCGCCGATCGCATCAACCGGGGGCAAGTTCATTTCGTGAGAGGTGAACCTGAGCTACCCCCGGCTTCTCGGACAGGTTAATTAAGCACTCGCCAGTCGATCCTATTCAACTGGCGTCCGATAGCCGAGGCTGCTGTGCAGCCTTTGGCGGTTGTAGAAGACCTCGACATAGTCGAAGAGCTTGTATCGAGCTTCATCGAGGTCCGCAAAACATTCGTGGTGCGTGAGTTCCCGCTTGAGTGAGCTGAAGACGCTTTCCTTCACCGCATTGTCGTACGGCATTCCCTTGCGGCTCATGCTCGGCTGCAGACCGGCGGCCTTGAGCTCGGCCTGATAAGCGCCGCTGGTGTACTGGCTTCCCTGGTCGCTGTGGTGGATCGCGACAGACGCTGGTCTGCGACATTCGACTGCCATTCGCAGCGCGGCTCTGGCCAACCTCTGATCCGCGCGCTCGCCCATCGCCCAACCCACGATCTGTCGCGTGTGCAGGTCGAGTACGGCCGCCAGATGCAACCAACCCGTGCGGGTCGGCACGAAGGTGATGTCCGCAACCCACACCGTGTCGGGCGCCGGGCTGGAAACTTGCCGCGTGAGCCGCGTCCCTTGGCGATCGATGCGGTCGTCTTTGCGACGGCGCTGCATGCGTCCGAGTCCGATGCATGAAGGTTGAAGCGACTCGGGAAACAGACAGGTCGTACCCCGTACCGCCTTCTACACGAACCGGCTTGGACAGTCTGGCATGCGGAGCCAAGACGCATGCGAACCGACGTCATTGTCATCACAAATCACCCTGAGTCGCCCGACGCCGCCGGTGAGATCAAACAGGTTGTGGCTCGGCCGAGCCAAGCGCCGGCACCGATGCAGACGAAGCCGCACATTGGGGCAGATCACAGTGATGGCGCACCCGAACAGGGCCAGCTTCACTTTGTCGGACGTGAAGCTGGCCCGTGGGCGGTGATGCCTATGCAACGTGGCCCAGAAACTGCGCAGTCGTCTTAATTGAGTGCGTCGAAATATCAATTTTTCTCAATTTTTCGTTTTTTTTCGCTAACAAACTAAGCGCTTGCGCCATCTGCATATCTCTTCTTTCTTTCATATCGTCAATTAATCTCCATTCCGCCCGCTGCCGGGTTGATCGATACGTGGCGAGTGCTAGAACGGCACTGCGGACGCAATCCGCCGGACACCACCCAACGGTTTCAATCACGTCCAGATGCAAAGGTCGAAACAGGGCGAAGCCGATTCGGAATTCAGAGGTGGCGACCGGAAGGGGCGGGGCAGTCGCAATG
>Ga0209812_10000873_pt1 | contig 23887 bp, 24 predicted proteins | sample JI71714BDNA_FD_187502 | JGI IMG/M metagenome (GOLD analysis project Ga0209812, IMG submission 187502) | Wastewater effluent complex algal communities from Wisconsin, to seasonally profile nutrient transformation and Carbon sequestration -... | ecosystem: Engineered > WWTP > Effluent > Algae...
GGGTAGGGCTTTACCGTACTGAATTCCCTTTTATTATTCGTAGCCAGTTTCCAACTGAGCAAGAACAAATTGAGCTTTATGAAAAAGTATTAGCCAGTTATCCCGCCAAGACGGTCGTGATGCGAACTCTGGACGTGGGCGGTGATAAAGCCTTACCTTATTTTAGCATTATTGAAGAAAATCCATTTCTTGGCTGGCGTGGTATCCGTTTAACATTGGATCATCCAGAGATATTTTTAGTACAAATTCGCGCGATGGTAAAAGCGAATATTGAGCATCAAAATTTGCACATTTTGCTCCCCATGGTGTCTGATTTAGCGGAAGTGGATGAAGCCATTCGCCTAATTAGACAAGCTTGTTTTGAAGTCAGCGATGAATTGGGTGTAAGTTTACCTAAGCCAAAAATTGGCGTGATGATTGAAGTTCCTTCCGTGTTATACCTATTGCCAGAACTCGCCGCAAAAGTAGATTTTTGTTCGGTAGGCACCAACGATTTAACGCAATATATGTTGGCAGTCGATCGTAACAATGCGCGGGTAGCTAACTTATATGATGCCCTGCACCCGGCGGTATTGCGTGCGCTGTTCCAACTTGGGCAACAAGCGCAGGCACTTAAATTTCCCATCAGTATTTGTGGTGAGCTAGGCGGTGAGCCCGCGGGTGTATTACTGCTTGCCGCGATGGGATTTCGCCGTTTTAGTATGAATAGCAGCAATTTAGCGCGAATCAAATGGTTATTGCGTCGGGTTGAACTGGCCGATTTAGCCTTATTGTTGCCTGAAGTCCTCTGTTGTCACTCGCCCAAGCAAGTTCGATTGCAAGTGCAACGTTTTTTAGAGCAAAAGCAATTATTAACCCAATTACGAGCCTAAGTGTAGTGCCAAACTAGGATAGATAACGCTGATTTCTGCTTTTTCTTATGGTTTTTTCTCTCTTAGGCTACTGCTAAAAGCAGAGCGCCTCGCCTGTTATTAACGTAAAATAGTATGGATAATAACGATAACGCTATAACGACATTGATGAAAAAAGGATGTATATGATGAGTTCCCCCATACCTTTTCCCAACATCGATCCTGTGATGTTAGATTTAGGGCTGGTTAAAATTCACTGGTACGGCATGATGTATCTTGTGGCTTTTGGTTTAGCGTATTGGCTGGCTAATCGCGCGGCTGCAAAGCCCGGTTCCGGCTGGACCGCCGAGCAAGTCAGTGATTTACTTTTTTATGGGTTTTTAGGTGTCATCTTAGGTGGCCGTATCGGTTATATTTTGTTTTACAATTTTTCGCAGGTGTTACAGGAACCCAGTTATCTTTTTCGGGTATGGGAAGGCGGCATGTCGTTCCACGGCGGATTAATTGGCGTGTTATTGGCCTTGGCGTTTTTTGCAAAAAAATACCAAAAAGCTTACCTCGTTATAGGTGATTTTGTGGCGCCGTTAGTGCCACTTGGCTTAGCCGCCGGACGTATCGGTAATTTCATTAACGGTGAGTTATGGGGGCGTCCTACAGATGTACCTTGGGCAATGGTCTTCCCTTCTGGGGGGGCTATTGGCCGTCATCCTTCTCAGTTGTATCACGTTGCCCTAGAAGGCATTTTGTTATTTGTGGTGATTATGCTGGTGCGCCGGTTACGCCCAGTAACGGGTGTCATTAGCGGTGTCTTTTTAATGGGATACGGTATTGCACGCTTTACGGTAGAGTTTTTCCGTGAACCTGATGCTCATCTTGGTGTGTTATCTATGGGCATGACCATGGGGCAATGGTTGTGCATGCCGATGATTTTAGCCGGGATCGCCTTAATTGTCTTCGCCATCTCGCACACGGCTAAACATGGGGTAAAAGCATGAAGCAGTATATAAACCTTTGCCAGCGTATTATTGATGAAGGGGTATGGGTAAACAATGCTCGAACCGGAACGCGGTGTTTAACCGTCATTAATGCCGATCTTGAGTACGATGTGGCAGGCAATCAGTTTCCTTTACTGACGACGCGCAAAAGTTATTTCAAACCTGCCATTGCTGAACTGTTGGGCTATTTACGTGGTTATGATAATGCAGCACAATTTCGTGCCATAGGCTGCAATACATGGAATGCCAATGCTAATGATAATCTCGCGTGGCTGAATAATCCTCATCGCAAAGGCGAGGATGATCTTGGTCGCGTATACGGTGTACAAGGTCGTGCTTGGCAAAAGCCCGATGGCAGTAAATTGGATCAACTCCAGAAGCTGGTGACTAACCTGAGCAAAGGGATTGATGATCGTGGCGAAATTTTGACGTTTTATAATCCCGGTGAATTTGAGCTGGGCTGTTTACGTCCATGTATGCACACGCACACGTTCAGTTTACTGGGCGATACCTTGCATTTGACGTCTTATCAGCGTAGTTGCGATGTGCCGCTAGGCCTTAATTTTAATCAGGTGCAATGCTTTGTGTTATTAGCGCTGATCGCACAAATTACGGGGCACAAGGCCGGTAAGGTGTATCACAAGATTGCTAATGCCCATATTTACGAAAATCAATTAGCCCTGATGAAAGAACAGCTAACACGTACGCCATTTTCTTCACCTAAGTTGCATATCAATCCACGCATTACGTCGTTGGCGGATGTAGAGACTTGGGTTACTGTAGACGATTTCTCGGTAGAAGGGTACCAGCACCATCCGGCGATTAATTACCCCTTTAGTGTTTAGTATTCAGTTCGATACGATGAGTACTTTGTGTTAAGTGTTAAGTGTTAAGTGTTAAGTGTTAAGTGCTCAGCGCTCTAAGTTCAGTGCTTTGAGTTTTGTGCTTCGGGTTGAGTAATTTGACTTTAGTGCTTTGTGCTAAGGACTTCGTTCCTAGTACTGAACCCTTAGCGCCTTGTGCTAAAACGAAGCGGGTTTGTAAAACACGTCGAGTTCTTCTAAACCGCAGCTTACCTCTCCCTTTTATCTATAAGATACACGCCAAATTGTAGTTTTGGCGTGCTTTTTGCTTTGTGCATAGATAGCCCCGGTATTCGCCAAAAATATGTGCTGGTTTCACGGCATAGTTACACTCAAGGGGGCGCTAACAACCAAAATGAGGTGGTTATGAAAGAGGTAATGCCGTTTGGGGTAGCGGCGCTGATGATCACATTGCTTGGCAGTTGTGCTCAAAAAAACTCACCCGAGCCAACGGTACGGTTACCCGTTCGGCAAGTTTATGCCGTAGGGTTAAGCCCGCAGCCTTTGGGCTTTTATACTCAGCGCTTAGCACAGCAGCTTTTTATTGACGCCGTGAAAGATCAGCAGTTACAACAACGTCAGCTTGCCGTCAGCAGTTTTCTGCCAATTGGCGCCTTAACACTGCAGCAGCGTAGTGAACAAGAAGTTGAACTAGCTAACCAATTAGCCGACAGTATGTTGACTGAAGCCGTGCAGCGTGGTTTTTCTGCGGTTGACATTCGGTTACGGCAAGAAGTTGTGCTATATGCTGATCACGAGCAAGGATTTAGCCGGCAGCTTGCAGATATAAGGCAAAACCATCGAGCAAGTGCTTTGTTAAGTGGTACTTACAGCGTGCAAGAAGACGGCTACGTTGTGAATGTGCGGCTAATTGATATTGAAAGCCAACAAGTTCTTGCCGCGGCAACGGATTATATCCCTGATAATGTGATGTGGGGGGCTGAAAAAATGCGCAAACGCGGAAAGTATTTATATCGCAGCGATCGAATTGGAGAGCGGCCATGAAAGTAGTGTTATTTAGTTCAGTCATGTTATTGGGATTAACCGCTTGTGTGCAACCGATTGCACAGGCGCCTAAAGTGGTGCCAGAAAATACGGTGACCATGCGCGGTGAATTAGCTCGCGAGCAGCGTATTAACGAGCAACAGGCGTTTTTACCCGCTTCTCTTCCGCAGCAGTATCGACAAACTCCGCTGGTGACTTTAGATCATTACGCACGTAACCTTGTGCATGAGTTAATGGTTAACCATCATCGTGTTGAAGAACAAGCCATGGTCGCTGTAACAGATATCGCCTTTATTGATACCGATTTACAACAAGGTACGGTATTTAGTAACCACTTAAGTGAAGCCATTATTTATGATTTACACTTATTTGGTGTACCCGTACTTGATTATAAAGTGACTGATTATATTCGAGTCACCGAGAAAGGCGATTTCGTATTAAGCCGTGATTTTAGTGAGCTTTCGGCAGAATTACCGATAAAGTATGTTGTTACGGGCACGGCCACAGCGCATCAATCAGGGGTGATGGTTAATGCCCGCTTGATTCAAATTGATACTAAGCGGGTGATATCAGCGGCCAGAACGTTTGTCCCAACTGCAGTGTACAAGGCCATTTTACAACAACATAGTGATGCAAGCCTGAAATTAAAACAGGGCTAAGGCAAAAACAGATCTGAGATAAAAGCAGAGCTAAAATAAAAGAATATTAAAGAAAATCACCTTGCGGTCGAAATAGAGCTAACATAACTAGGGTATGCCCTAAGTCTATAGTCGTTTTAAGGAGACCGCCATGATAAGAAAACAGGTAGTGCTGCTGGGGTTAGCAGGGCTGTTGGCTGGATGTTATAGCTATCACAGGGTAGAAGAGGGCGTAAGTCGTTGTGATAGCCAAGGGCGCTGTAGCAGTGAAGTGCGCCGTCATACTCAGGACATTGTTCGTCAGGATACCGTGACTCCCCTGCCGACACAACAGACTATGCCTGCCGGCAGAATGACTGGCTGGGAAGTGCCTCATCAGTACGTTACGAGCTTACAATCGAATAAACAACTAAACGATTACGTGGCGCAAATGGCCATGCAATTGGTAGAAACCTTTCATTATTTTCCATCAAGCTCACGTGTTGCAGTAGCCTCATTTGTCAATTTAGACAGCGAGCTTAATACCACAAATATTATTGGTAATCAGTTAGCAGAAGCCTTTATTCATCAGTTCCAGCAATTTGGGATCAATGTTGTTGATTTTAAAACAACCCGCGATATTCAGGTGACTGCCAATGGTGATTTTGTGTTCACCCGAAATCATATGCAATTAGATGCGATGCAACAAATAGATTATGTGTTGTCGGGTACGATGGTATTTGTACCAAGAGGTATTATGATTAACGCACGAGTGATTAACTTCCATACCAAAGTGGTTGCTGCCAGCTCACAGCAGCTTATTCCTCACTTTGTAATAAGTTCTATCTACCCTGGGATCGTTCGTTAAGGTTTATGATTTACGGTCATTGTCGAACTAACAGAAACCGTAGTAATAACAGAAACAAAATTGCTAAGAAACATCTTAGTGCGAGCGAACACAATAGGAGTTATAACGATCATATTTCTTAAAAGGCCACAGTAGTTCTCACCGACTTTTTCCATTGGCTAACTCGGTGAGAACTGTTCAAGCGTGTGGTTAATCCTGCGGTTTGTGTAAGCTTAAACTCGCATCTGCATCCTGCTGTGGACTGGCTAATATGTTCTGCTCTGCCGTTACGGGCATGGCTCGTGATTGCTGGTTTATCTGAAACAATTGTTCAGTATTGGATAAGTCTTGGTTGTTTTTAATACTGGCAATGGTTTCACGTTCAGATAAGAAGCGTTGAATGTCATCTAATATGGCCTGCATTTCTGCGGGATTATCTTCCATTTCCAATATATGTCGGGGATGTTCAACATTCTTACTGCCACTGTCGGCAAAAGTGCTGGTCATAATACGTGAGCTAATGATCCAAGGCGTTAATGAAGAACGCATCACGTAGTTTTCTGATGAGGTTGAATCGTAAATACCTTTGCCTGTTGTCAATTTGCTTTCGGTATAGGTGCCTTCGCACTTTAAATACACTAATAATGAGTTAAAATTTAACTCTGCCCAAAAGGTATGGCTAAAGTTTTCGAGTAAACGGCCAAAGCTTGCACAAATTAATCCGCTAAAAACTAACGCGATAATAAATTGTCCTTCGTTAAATAGGGTCACTGTGAATTGCTGCACAGCCGCATGGCTGGGACGTTGTATTGCTAAAAATTCACGTATCAGTTGTAGCACCAGTTCCGATTCACTGAGCATGTAAAACAAGATTAACGGGCCTACAAGTAGCAAAAGCTGCCCGCAAACTGTAGCGCTTAATCGTAATTGTTTAAAAAGAGGGCTTTGTGTGAGCGGTGCATAAGCCGGTTGCGTTTCAATCATCACCTCGCCGTGAAAATCACCTTTACTTGCCGATTGCTCATTGAGTTTTGGAGCAAGTTCACGGTAAACCCGATTGGGAATGTCCTTGTAGCGGCGATTTGCCATAACAATATTATCAATGTTAACAAAGAGCTCTCGTGGATGAATGTTTTCTTGCCAGTTTGCCCGATATTCCGATACTTTCGTGTGCGCTTTTACTAAGACAGTACGTTCTTTTAACAGGAAAAACGTGAACGTGCCACTGAGTGCTGCAAACAGCAGCACTAAGAGGAGGTGCGGCATGATGGCAAAGTTAGCCAGTTCAGTCCCTTGCATATCTGTGATAAATGTAGCAACGTCTTGGTGTTGCATCATTTGATTGATTGCCAGCCCAAGCAGTACGGGTGCCAAAATAGCAAAACCGATAATTTTTACCAATGTAAGATTTCCTTGGCTTTCCATTTCCCGTTCAGCTTGGCGATACACTTTACTGGCATCCCGCCAAGTTAACACCAGATATACCATAAGAATAAACGAGAAAAACGGCAGCAGAATAGCGCCAGTATTGCCAGCAAGACCTGTTTTACAGACAAACGCGGTTAACGCAAAGGCGACGAGGGCGACAACGGTGGCGATAAGCGCACCCGCGAAGCGTTGGGCAAGATTTCGTAAAGGATAAGGTAAAAAAATTAATTTAGGGACCAAGGTATGAACCAAGCGTGAGATAAAGCCTTCGGGTTCTACAAACGTTTTGTTTTTACGCCCAATCAACATTTCTTCTAAATCAATACTTTGGTAATGCGGGCGTTCAAGTTTTGCGGTTTCACGTTCTGATTTACTGTAGTTCATGGCCAACGAGGTAGGGACGCTGCGGCCAACAAAAAAGCGTAGCATTTGAAATATACCGCCACCTAGCGCCCTTAAGCCGCCTGCAAGCAGCACAAAACCAACTAAGGCGTAGATCCAGGCCAGAATATGATCTTCCTTGATGACTGAGGCTACCTGTAACAACGGGTAAATGCCCAGCAGGCTAACCAGGGCGCCGCGTACAGCACGAAGTAAGCCTTCGGTTTTAAAAGGGTTACGGATCCCTAGGGACTCACTGCCATAATCGTAAGCCATTGTATTTCCTTATCGTAACTGTTGAGTTCGGTTGGCAAGATAAGCGCAGTGATTGCGCTCATTAACGTTAGCCTATACTAGAGTCTGTGGTGGTGAGTTTGCAAATGCTAATTGTTGTCTAATTAGGGAATTCTCATCTATATTTTTATTTGCCCGCGTAATTAGCCTGTTAGCCGCGAGGGAATCGATATCACGCGCCCACATGTTTTTATCATCAGAGGTGAACCAACAAGGTGAGAGCGGGTTATAAAAATACAAATACGGTTAATAACGCCACTATGCAAGCCTTATCTCGCTGAGTAAATCTATGCCGTGCTTAGGTAGAAAAGCGAGAGAGTAATAAAACAGCGTTGTTAGGAAATAAGTTAATCACATTTAGGGACGAACAATGTTCTTTACAAACAAAACACAACGCAATGAAGAAGTTAAACCAAACTTTACACCTGACCTCGATCTCCTAAATGCGATTAAAGCAGGCGCAGCCGTGATCACGTTTTCCCCTGATGGCGTTATTCAAGAAGCCAGTGAGCGTTTTTTACAGTTTATGGGCTATACCCTGACAGAATTACAGGGACAGCATCATCGAATATTTTGTGACGCCAACTATGCAAAATCTGAGAGTTATCAGCAATTTTGGCGTAAATTGGCAAATGGCGAAATGCAACGTGATACCTTTAAACGATTCAAGAAAAACAAAGAGGCAGTATTTTTGGAAGCGCGGTATTTTCCGGTTAAGAATGTTGCAGGTGAGATTTATAAAATTATTAAGATTGCTTTTGATGTTACAGAGCAAAATGTTGAATTGATAAACAAAAACGCTGTTTTAACCGCGCTTGATCTGTCCCAAGCTGTCATTGAATTTACGCCAGAGGGGAATATCGTCAGCGCAAACAAAAATTTTTTGAGTACCATGGGATGTCAATTGGCTGACATCGTTGGTAAGCATCATAAGATTTTTTGTAAAGACGATTTTTATCAGAAAAACCCGCATTTTTGGTCACAGCTTGCAAAGGGGCAGCACGCCAGTGGTCGTTTTCAGCGTAAGAGTTTCCTTGGCAAAGATATCTGGTTAGAAGCCACCTATAACCCCATTATTGATGAAAATGGTAAGGTTTTTAAAGTGATCAAGTTTGCCAGTGATATTTCAGATCGCGTCAACAAAGCGATCGAAACCGTTAATATAACAACACACACCTCTGAAAATACTTCCAAACTAACAGCGAAAGCACTATCAGAGCTTGAACGCAGTGTGTCGACCAGTGATGCGATTGCCCATGAAGTGGCGAAAACGGCTAAAGCGGGTGACGAATTAAATGTGAAGTCCAAGAGTATTCAAGAGATTGTTACTATTATTAAAACCATTGCTGATCAAACCAATTTATTGGCGTTAAATGCCGCAATTGAGGCCGCAAGAGCAGGAGACTCTGGCCGAGGCTTTGCCGTTGTTGCTGATGAAGTACGTAAATTAGCGGCACATACGGCATCAGCGACAGCCGATATCGCGAATGTGGTTAAAGATAATGCCGGTTTGATCACACGTATAGATAAAAGCTTAAAGGATATTGAAGTTATTGCAGGCCAAGGTCAGCAATCTATTGGTTATGTTGTGGAAGCGATAAATCAGGTCAATCATGGTATGAGCGACTTGGTTGTGATGGTAGAACGTTTAAAACCTTGATTAAGCGAAATCGCGTATCTCTTAGAACGAACCAGTGGCTGCCCCAACAGGAATCGAACCTGTAATTGCCCCTTAGGAGGGGGCCGTTATATCCATTTAACTATAGGGCAATGGTTTACACCGACAACCATCAACATGTTATTGAATTGATAGCTTACTTGGCAAAGTCTATCAGAGTCAGTGAGCTATGTGAACTCTGTGCCGTCGTTATCGTCGGCTTGGAGTCTCGCTCGTGGGGAACGCGATTATGTATTTTGTTATCGGCTTTGTAAGGTGACGATGTCTCCAGGTTGAATATGATTTAACAGTTGCAATGAGGGTGACGCTGCCCAAGCCCCCTCTGGCGTGAGATCAGTAATGGTAAGTTGTAGCGGACTATCAAGTAAGCGACGGATCTCAGGATGCTGCGGATCGCGTTGTATTTGAATAAGCCGGATTTGGTCGCCTACTTTTAATCCATGCACCGCGCCAAGGTTAAATTGAATTTGTTGCTGTTTAACTTGGCGGATCTGACCCATTAAAGGCTGACACGCCGTTTGTTGTTCTATATCTAGAGCAACAGTACGAAGCAGTTGATCAATTTTTTGTCCATAAGGCATGCGCCAAAATCCCATACTATGGCTTGACGGTGTGGTTTGTTCATCGGGCCATTGGCTACTGGTGCGATATTCTTGCTGAAAACGTACGCGTCTTTCATAGGTATCATACAATTGCACATCTAAACTGAAAAAACGCTCTCTAACACGACGTTGCCAAAATTTACTGGTTTTTTCACCTAACGATAAATCGTTAATGGTGGCGAGCAAAATAAACTGCTGGCCCTGACCAAAAAACTGTTCCGCTGCCGCTGCCGTTAAGTGTTCAGGATGCAGGGTTTCGGGCAGATTTTGTATTAAGAGGCTTGGGCTGAAATCTTTTAAATGGCTCAATAATTGTCGGCTACTGTGTTCACCTAACTGAAAAAGTTGTCCATAAATAGCGTCTTGCCTCGCGTGCAGATAGATTGGGCTTACCAGCAGTGAATTACGAACGTGTTGTTGGCAGCTACTGGCGGTAGGCAAAATATGGGCTTTTAGGGTAATAAAGACTTGTTGATTACTGTGCGTCTCAGATAATAGTTGTACTTGCTTTAATTCTCCTGAGCTACTTAATGTAACTTGATGATGTTGCAAGATACCTTGGATCACTTGCTGTTGGCTTTCTAATCTGGCACCCGCGAATAATGTCGCGCGTTGTAACGCATCTTCAATAGCGGCTTGGCGTGCGCTATTAATATCGCCTCGCTCAATAGTCGCTTGACCGGTCGCTTCATACCAGTTCGCAATTGCCACATCAGAATGCAGCACACTACCAATGCTAATCAATAACCACGCGCACACAATTTTTTTCATACTATGCCAATTAATTAAGTTAATGATCCAACCCAGGGTTACGGTTTTTCGTTACCGCCTTGCGCTATGGTACTCAACGTGTCTACGTTAGTACGCAAAACAATCGGAGAACGTTAAGGCGACTAAGCGCTATAAACGCTGTACATACAGGTGCTGTCGAATCTGTTGTAGCGTAATCATGGCTGAGTGAAGCAAGTAGTGTGCCGAAAAATAATGTGTGTGCTATTTTACTGCTGGCCATCATGGACGCATGTTAAGCAAGGCGTGTTTTGTTATTGATTGCTGGCGTGGTTTTTGCTTGTACTTGGTTGTCATTGACAAAGCGTCTTCACTCAGATGAAAACATGTTATTTATAGTGCGTAATCTTCAGCTGAGAATGTTACGCGAAGAGATCGGTTTATTCTGTTATTTCACGCTAGGCTAGGAATGTAGGTAATGTTTATGAAAAATCTCGGTATTGCCATATTGCTCAGTGGTTTTTTAGCCAGTTGTAGCCAATTTACAGATCGGCATATTGAATATCAGCAAGAAACGCCCGTTAGTTTTCCAGTCATTACGGCACTAGGGGTTGCGCCTATCTCTGCGCAGCAAGGCAGTAATGATACCCAGCGCATGCTATTAGCGATGCGTGCTTCAAAGCTTGAGGCTTATCGTGAATTGGCGGAACGCGTTTATGGTCAAAGAATTGACAGCCAGAACACTCTACATGCGATGGTGGCACAAAATGATGTGCTTGAAGCGTCGGTACAAGGCGTAATTCGTGGTGCAAGAGTGGTAAAGAGTTACGCGGTGGAAGATACTTATGTTACTGAGTTAGAGCTGGATTTTGCTGAAGTGTATGCCACTTTACAGAACATCCAACCCAAACAAAGTATTCGCAGCGTACGTTATCTCTTATAAACCACAAGTTTGTTCACGCTCTAGATTTAGGCTTTTATACCACTGCCTTTATTCTCAACAGCAGGCTTACCCTTATTGGTATAGGTAAGCCCTGACTTCCCTTTAGATGCCAACAATTCATTTTTTAAACGATCGAGCGTGAGTTGGCTGTGTTCCAAAACATGTTGATTGACGTGAGTTTGTGATTTGCAGGCTTCTAATAACGCGTTTAAGCCGATAACCTGCGTAGAAAACCACTCTGTTTCCACTAGGCTTTCAAGTTCAGGTTGCTGGCTAATCGCAGCATCAATATCGGTGATTTGATTGAGTAACTGTGCTTTTTGTTGAGTGAGTTCATCTAATTCATCGATATCACGGCTTGAAAGCACATCAAGTTCTTGTTGTAGTAACAACAAAAGCGCATTGAGCTGCGCTTGTTGTTGGTTGAGCAAGGTGAGGAGAGAGTGTTCAGCGGTTGTCATTTACGCTCGAATAAATCGCCTTCAAATTGCATAATACGTTTAGCTAACATCTCAACGTTAATTTTGTATTTACCGTCGGCAATGGCTTGCTTAATTTTATCAACCTTTTCTTGGTCGATACCACTGCTGTTAGTGGCTTTTTCCTGCAACTTAGAAAACTGTTGTGCTTGCGGCGTGATCGACACTGAATCTTGCTTTTGCGCAGCTTGATTCATCGCGCTTTGTTGCACAGTCGCTTGCTGACGTTGAGCAACTTGCCCAGCGTTTTGGTCAGCTTTTACCTGCGTAGAATTTTGCAAGTTATTAATATTAATCGCCATAATAGAACCTCATCACCTAAACCTTAGTCCTTATGTTTAGGTTAACGGCTGCGCCTGAAAAAACTTTAGCATTTAATTCTAAAATTTTACTTTAACCTGATTTACGCCAACGACCTCAGTTTGAACATTTCTACCAGACTGTTGGTTTTTCACAGTTACAACATCACCAAAAGTACCGTCTTGCTGGGCAATCCCTGTGGCACTGACTGACAAACCACTATGATTAATCTGTATTGTAACAATATCGCCACGGCATACAAGACAAAGATCATTTAAGTTTATAATTTGACCAACACTAAAACTGCGTTTGTTTTTACTACCAATTATAACCGCAGGATCTTGAACAAAATTGCCACGTACCAACCGGCGTTCTCGACGTTGCATAGATAGCATATCGGCTGTAATCACCGTTCCTGGCGTAATATTTTGTTGGATCACCAACAGTTCTAACCATTGTGTCACTCTTACAGGTAAAAATAGTTGCCAGCTAGTGGGAGAGAGACAACTTATTTGTACCGTTGTTTGTCTGGTGTTGCTGTTACTGGGTAAGCTAAATGTGAGTGCTGTATCGCATTCTTTTTGGCCAATACGATTATCTAGTGGCGTGATCTGTATTTCAGTATCCGGATCGTCCGAGGTGTTAAGCTCATTGACTAACCAATTTTTGGCCAAGTCAGTGAGCTCTTCGGCAGTATAAAGGTGTGATGTGGTTACAGCGGGAACGGCATAGGCTTTTGCGACAGTGAGTATTACCACAGCGCAGAGCAATTGACTAAACAAGATAATATTTTCGTACTTTTTCATAGGGTTTGGCTATGCTTTACGGGTAAAGGGTTATAACATGCTTGCATGATTGTTTAACGCCGTTTTTCTGACACTTGCCTGGTACTATGCAAATACCACGCCGAGCGGTGCATTAAAGGAGTTGCTGATGTCCAGTATTTTAGATTCTGTCAATCAACGTACCCAACTGGTCGGGCAAAATAGGCTCGAGCTCCTGTTATTTAAATTAGCCGGCCGGCAACGTTATGGCATAAACGTGTTCAAAGTACGCGAAGTGCTGCAATGTCCACGTTTAACGGCTATGCCAAAACGGAATAAGTTTGTACGCGGTATTGCCCATATTCGTGGACAAACTATTTCGGTCATTGATTTAAGTTTAGCAACAGGCGGCCGGCCTATCGCCGATTTAGAGACAGCCTTTATCATTATTGCTGAGTATAATCGTTCTGTGCAGGGTTTCTTAGTCAGTTCGGTAGAGCGTATCATTAATATGAATTGGGAAGCGATTATGCCGCCCCCAAAAGGCACGAGTGGTAAACAAAGCTATTTAACCGCAGTGACTGAAATTGATAAAGAATTGGTTGAAATTCTTGATGTAGAAAAAATTCTAGAAGAAATTTCGCCTTCGCCTACCATGATTCATGATCAAAGCGTAACGAAGAGCATTACGGCTGATTTAGGCGGCCGGATTATTTTGATTGCCGACGATTCTGCTGTAGCGCGTAATCAGGTTAAGCGTTCCTTAGAACCCTTGGGCGTGCAAATGCATCTGGTGAATAATGGCCGTGAAGCGCTTACCTTCTTACAGCAACTAAGTAAGGAGTGCCAAGTTTCGATTACCGAAAAGGTTGGCTTATTGATTTCTGATATCGAGATGCCCGACATGGATGGGTATACCTTAACGGCGGAGGTAAAAGCGGATCCCAAACTACGTTCACTTCATGTCATACTGCATACCTCCTTAAGTGGCGTATTTAATCAGCAAATGGTGCAAAAAGTGGGCGCTGAAGACTTTATCGCTAAATTTAATCCTGATGAACTGGCGCAGTCCGTTCAAAAGTGGTTACACAAAGACTAATTGCTAAGGAAATGTGAGTGCAGGATAAGCAATTACAAGAATCTGAATACAAACAGTTTCGTGATTTTCTCGAGCTGCAATGTGGCATTGTGTTAGGTGAAAATAAGCAATATTTAGTGAAAAGCCGCCTAGGTCCATTGATGCAGCGTTTCAACATCGCTACGTTATCTGAATTAGTGGCGAAAACCATGAGTCCATTTGAGCGGCAATTACGTTCAGCCGTTATTGATGCAATGACGACGAACGAGACGCTCTGGTTTCGTGACGCTTACCCATATGAGCTGTTGAAGAACCAATTATTGCCGGATCTGGAAAAATCTTGCCGCAGTGTCAAAATTTGGTCAGCTGCCAGCTCATCGGGGCAAGAACCTTATTCTATTTCGATGTCCGTACTTGAATATCAACAAAACCGACCCTCTGCGTTCGCCGGCGGTGTTAGCATTCTTGGCACCGATATTTCTAATACCATGTTAGAGCACTGCCAACGCGCTGAGTATGATGGTTTAGCGTTGGCAAGAGGATTATCACCAGAGCGCCGTACCCGTTTTTTTGAAGACAGTGGTAAAGGAATGATGCGGGTAAAGGACGTCGTTCGGAAAAAAGTCAGTTTCCGTCATCTTAATTTGCTCGACAGTTATACCTTGCTGGGTAAGTTTGACATTATTTTCTGTCGTAACGTGCTGATTTATTTTTCGCCTGAAGTCAAAATGAAGATCATTCGTCAGTTTGCACAATCGTTAAATAGCCGTGGTTATCTAATTCTCGGGGCGTCAGAATCCCTATCCAGTTTAAATGAAGATTTTGAAATGTTGCGTTGTAACCCGGGCATCATTTACCGTAAAAAAAGTTAAACCTTACCTTCTTAATATAATTTGGCCTATTCTTTGCATTCTCCTGTTGACAGGTCAACATGAGGTGGCAAAAAAATGGCAATCAGTTTCGATAAAGCATTTGGCATGCACCAACAAGCGCTGCTGGTTCGTGATCGCCGCGCTCAGGTGCTGTCTGAAAACATCGCTAATGCCGATACCCCTGGCTATAAAGCCAAAGATTTGGATTTTCAGCATGCGCTAGCCAATGCGCAATCAAGACAATCTCGCCCAATGAGTCGCACGCAAGAAGGGCACTTCCCTATCTCAACGCAAGTGCGTCAAGAGGTTAAATTTCGTAATCCTGATCAACCCGATACTGGCGATGGTAACAGCGTTGATATGCATCGCGAGCGTAATGCCATGATGCAAAACTCTATTGAATATCAAACCAGTTTGCAGTTTTTAAACAGCAGAATCAGTGGCTTGAAAAAAGCCATTGTGGGTACGGGGCAATAATTATGAGCTTATTTAAAGTATTTGATATTGCGGGTTCTGGTATGACTGCGCAATCCGTTCGCATGAACACCACCGCCAGTAATATTGCTAATGCGAACAGCGTTAGCAGCAGCATTGATCAAGTTTATCGCGGGCGTCATCCTATTTTTGCCGCTGAGCTTGCCGAAGCGAGGCGGCAACAAGATGCCGGTAGTGGCGTAAAAGTGCTCGGCGTGGTGGAGTCTGATGCGCCACCTAATGTTGAATATGCGCCAAATCATCCGTTATCGGATGAAAACGGCTACATCTATAAGCCGAATGTGAACATTATGGAAGAGATGGCCAATATGATTTCGGCATCACGTTCCTATGAAACGAATGTGCAAACTGCCGATGCCGCTAAACAAATGTTGATGCGCACGTTACGTTTAGGTCAGTCTTAAGGAATAACGCATGACAACGGTGAATAACAACAAAGCCTTAGACGGCATGTATTGGGATAACGGCAATAAAGTTCCTGATAAAAATAATGGTGCATTAACCCAATCCGATTTTTTTGCTTTGTTAACGCAACAATTGGCTTATCAAGATCCGACCAAGCCGGTAGAGAACGATCAGATGATCGCGCAAATGACCAATTTTACCATGGCTGATGGCATTACGAAGTTGAACGAAAATTTTAGCAGTTTGGCGCAAAGTATGACGTCAAACCAAGCGTTACAGGCTTCGTCTTTAGTTGGTCGCAGTGTTCTGACGCAATCTGAAGAACTTGTTTTCACAGGTGAATCGTTATCTCGTGGTCAAATTACCTTAGACAATATTGCTGACAATATGAAAGTGATTATTACCAAGCCTAATGGTGAATTGGTAAATAGTTTCACAGTGGATCAGCCGCAAATGGGTAAGAATGAATTTGTGTGGGACGGCTCGAATCAAGCCGGCGAAAAAATGCCAGCCGGGATGTATAACATCAAAGTAGAAGTGAGCGCCAGTGGTAAAACCGAATCCGTACCTGTGCAGGTCTACACCCCTGTTTCGAGTGTCAGTATGGGCAATAACGGTACGGGGATCGTGCTGAATTTATTAGGCATTGGCGCAGTAAAGCTCGCCGATGTGTTAGAAGTCTCTTACAGTTAATACAACCGCTTAAGGTGAGGTAACATATGAGTTTTAATATAGCGTTAAGCGGTATTTCTGCCGCGCAGAAAGATTTAGACACCACAGCGAATAACATCGCTAACGTAAACACGACCGGATTTAAAGAATCTCGGGCTGAATTTGCCGATGTGTATGCCTCTTCGGTGTTTCAATCAGGGAGAACGAAAGTGGGTGACGGTGTAAGGACCGCTGCCGTTGCACAGCAATTTCAACAAGGGGCATTGCAATTTACCAATAATGCGCTGGATCTTGCTATTACCGGTGATGGTTTTTTTGTCACCGCGTCTGAAATTGGCTCGCGTGATTATTCTTATACTCGCGCAGGTGCTTTTAAATTAGACAGCAATAACTTTTTGGTTAATAACAATGGCGATTTTTTACAGGGGTATCCTGTAGACAGTTCTACTGGTTCTACCACGTCAGTGAGTTTAAGTACTACTAACCCTATACAAATTCCTACCACTGCGGGTGCGCCCAGTGCAACCAATCAGATTTATTTGTCAATGAATTTAGATTCACGGGCAGCAGTGCCTGCAGTGGGCTTTAGCGTCACAGATCCTTCTTCTTACAATAGTACAACCTCAACGACCATTTATGATAGTTTGGGTCAGGCGCATATTGCCAGTGTGTATTTTGTACGTAATGCCCCGTTGACCGATAATAGTTGGTCAGTTTATGCCGCCTTTGATGGTTCAGTACTAAACGGCGGTGCGCCGATTTCTACCTTAGAATTTACGCCTTCCGGTGTGCCGAGTACGCTGCCTAACCCATTTGCGAATGGTGTCCTTGACCAAGCTCAACTTAACGGGCTACTTACGAATGGTGCGGTGTTTGATCAAAACGTTTTGTTACGTTACCAAGATGAATCAGGCACCCGCAATCCTACGCAGTATGCGTCAAACTTTGAGGTGGGCTCGTTAAGTCAAAACGGGACTACCGTTGGGCGTTTAACTGGGTTAGATATTGATGCAGGTGGTAAGTTGATGGCGACTTACTCGAACGGCGATCAACAATTTCTATCACAAATATCGATGGTACGTTTTGCTAATCCACAAGGCTTGAGCCAATCAGGTAACACCTCATGGCGCGCCAGTTTAGCCTCTGGTGAACCGTTGGCCGGTGAGCCAAACACCGGCACCTTTGGCAGTGTGCAAAGCTCAGCGTTAGAGCAATCTAACGTAAACTTAACGACAGAACTTGTTGATTTAATTAGCGCGCAACGTAACTTCCAAGCCAACTCCCGAGCCTTAGAGGTGAACAGTTCGCTGCAACAGACCATCTTGCAGATCCGATAAAGATAGCTTTCTGACTGAAAAACCACCGAAAGGTGGTTTTTTTATATGTGCGAGAGCTAATTAGGCCGTTGTTATATAGGTTAATATCTGCTGCTTTTTCACTCTGGCATTGTTATTGCTTGTTCATTACTTAAGATGTGAAGCGTGACAATTTATCTGTTTTAAAGCGAGGTTGACCATGGATCGTTTGTTATACATTGCCATGAGTGGTGCCAAAGAAAATATGAATGGCATCAGTGTACGGGCCAATAACTTGGCGAATACAGGCACAGTAGGCTTTAAAGCCGACTTTGAACAGGCGCGATCCATGCAAGCGTTTGGCGCGGGTTTGCCGACACGCGTTTTTTCAATGACCGAGCGTCCTGGTCAAAACTTTGACAGCGGCGCCATGATCATTACCGAACGTGAGTTAGATGTTGCTATTCAAGGTGACGGTTGGTTTGCCGTGCAAGATAAAGACGGTAACGAAGCTTACACACGGGCAGGTAATCTTCAAGTTTCAGCAACGGGCATGTTAATTACTGCAAGCGGTTTGCCCGTGATCGGTGATGAGGGCCCCATACAGTTACCTGTTCCTTTAGCAAAGATGGAAATTGGTATCGATGGCACTGTCAGTGCCAGAGCACAAGGCGCGCCGGCTAACGTGCTAGAAGATGTGGGCCGTATCAAACTGGTAAAGCCAGAGCTGGTTGAGATTGAAAAGGGCAATGACGGATTATTCAGGCGTAAAGATGGTCAATTAGCCGAAGCCAGTGTTGATGTGACCTTGTTAAACGGAGCCTACGAAGGCAGTAATGTTAATGCGGTTAGTGAAATGACCACCATGATCAGCTTACAACGTCAGTTTGAATTGCAAGTGAAAATGATGAAACAAGCTGAGCAAATGGATCAGCAGCAAAATCAGCTCTTAAGAATAATGGGCTAACAATTTTACGCGATTACTTATGTTATTTCTGTGTGTTATGCAGATATGCATTACCACTAAGCTAATAGGGCTTATGCCCAGGAGGTACAAATGCATCCAGCATTGTGGATCAGCAAAACAGGGTTAGACGCCAAGCAGCGTGATATCTCGGTTATTTCGAATAACTTGGCAAACGCCAGCACGGTTGGCTTTAAAAAGAGTCGCGCTGTGTTTGAGGATTTACTGTACCAAAATATTAATCAGCCTGGTGGTCGCTCTTCGCAAAACTCCGAATTACCGAATGGCTTAATGATTGGTGCCGGTACCAAAGTTGTGGCAACGCAAAAAAGTTTTACCCAAGGCAATATGATTACCACTGAAAATAGTTTGGATTTGATGATTCAAGGCCATGGTTTTTTTGAGGTACTGATGCCAGATGGCACCATCTCATATAGCCGCAATGGTCAGTTTACAGTTGATGGTGAGGGGAATATGGTGACATCGGGTGCAGGTTACCAAGTGCAGCCCAATATTGTGATCCCTCCCGATGCTACCGCGATTATGGTGTCGCAAGATGGTGAAGTGTCGGTGCGATTAGCTGGGCAGGTAGAAAATGCTGTACTGGGACAACTTACGGTAACTAATTTTATTAATCCAGCAGGGTTAGAGCCAATTGGGCAAAATTTATTTACTGAAACGCCAGCCAGTGGCGCACCGGTGCAAGGGATCCCCGGTTTAGAGGGGTTAGGCATTATTGTACAAGGTGCCTTAGAGACCTCGAATGTGAATGTAACAGAAGAGCTAGTCAGTTTAATTGAAAGTCAGCGAGTGTATGAGATGAATTCAAAAGTCATTTCAACGGTAGATCAAATGCTGGGCTTTGTGATTCAGCAGTTATAGGCGGATAAAGGTATGCGTACGTTATTTTTTGTGTCGTTCATTGCAGTGTTAGCAGGTTCGTTAACGGGCTGCGCGTCGTTACAAGAAGCCCAAGCCGACGATCCTTATTTCGCGCCTCTGCCACCTGTTGCAGCGCCCAGACCGATAGTTCGAAATGGCTCTTTATTTACGCAAAGTCATTCCAACAGTTTATATTCAGACAATAAGGCGCGGCACGAAGGCGACATTATTACGGTCGTGTTACGAGAGAATACTCAGGCATCAAAACAAGCGAAAACCGAAACCGCTAAAGACAGTAATGTGACCTTTGATCCTTTAAATATTGCTGGGCGCAACGCCTCTATAGGCGGTAACGTGTTGCAGTTTGGTTCAAGCAGTAGCCAAGATTTTACTGGCGATGCTAAAGCCGATCAAAGTAATAGCCTCGTGGGGGATATCTCGGTAAATGTGTTGCAAGTGATGGAAAATGGCAATCTGGTGATCCGAGGTGAAAAATGGCTAACGTTAAATACGGGGAAAGAATACATTCGGTTAACCGGTGTTATTCGGCCTCAGGACGTTGATGTAAACAATACTGTAGAATCAACGAAAATTGCCAATGCACGTATCGAGTACAGTGGTACAGGCGCTCATCATGGTGGGCAATCCCCCGGTTGGTTAACACGGTTTTTTAGTGGTCCTCTTTGGCCATTTTAGGAGTGAGCGATGCGTACTATAGCGACTATGGCAATATTGGTTTTACTCCTTTTATTAAGTGTAAATGTGAATGCGGCCAGAATTAAAGATGTGGCCGATATCGAGGGGGTACGCAGTAACCAATTAGTTGGTTATGGCCTTGTGGTTGGGTTACCGGGTACTGGCGAACAAAGTCCATTTACCGAACAGAGCTTTCGCACCATGTTAGCGAATTTTGGCATTAACTTACCGGCTGGCTCGCGCACACAAATTAAGAACGTGGCAGCGGTGGCGATTCATGCAGAACTGCCTGCGTTTGCGAAACCAGGTCAAACTATAGATATAACAGTGTCTTCTGTTGGCAGTGCTAAAAGTTTACGAGGCGGTACTTTACTACAAACCTTTTTAACCGGTTTAGATGGTAATGTTTATGCGGTTGCGCAAGGCAGTTTAATTGTCAGCGGTTTAGGTGCAGAAGGTCTTGATGGTTCACGTATTCTGGTAAATACTCCAACCGTGGGTCGCATTCCAAATGGCGCAGTAGTAGAACGTGAAGTAGAATCGCCGTTTGGTAATGGCGATTTTATTACCTTTAATCTTAAACGTCCTGACTTTACCACCGCCAAGCGGTTAGCCGAGGCCATAAACGGTTTTATGGGACCAGAAACAGCCTTTTCTCTTGATGCCTCCTCGGTAAAAGTGAGAGCACCGCGCGACATTAGCCAGCGCGTGTCTTACTTATCTACCCTGGAAAATTTAACATTCCAGCCTGCGGATCAGTCTGCCAAAATTATCATTAATTCGCGCACAGGGACCATCGTAATCGGAAAAGATGTCCGTTTATTCCCTGCAGCTGTAAGCCATGGGGGCTTAACGGTCAGTATTGAAGAGAATCCTATCGTTGTGCAGCCTAATGCCTTAGCCGGCGGCGATACTGCAGTCGTGCAAGATAGCATTATTAATGTTAACCCTGAGAATTCGAGAATGTTTAAGTTTGATCCGGGTGTTACCTTAGATGAGTTGGTGCGTACCGTTAATGCGGTCGGCGCAGCGCCAGGCGATTTAATGGCCATATTAGAAGCGCTAAAAGAAGCCGGTGCCATCCACGGCGAGTTAGTGGTGATTTAACATGAACAGCGGCAAACTGCAGCACTCTTATCATGATCTCAATAGTCTGCAACAGATCAGAACAACTGCGCGGGGCGATAAAGCGGGCGGGTTACGGCAAGCTGCTGAGCAATTCGAAGGTATTTTCTTCAATATGTTGCTTAAAAGCATGCGTCAAGCCAACGCGGCCTTTGAAGCAGAAGGATTGATGAATAGTCAGACTACTGAGTTTTATCGTGATATGCACGACAGCCAATTGGCCTCGGATCTGTCGCAAAAAGGGGCGCTCGGTTTAGCGGATTTGTTGGTACAACAGCTTGATCCTAGTGCTGCAGCAAAACCTACACAACGGCCCGAAACGTTATTATTACCTGGCCAGCTTGAGAACGATTTAGCGCTACCTCAAGCGCAACGCTATCAGCAGCAAACCGATTTAGAGCTTCTTAAAGCGCATGCTGCGCAGCAAGTCGTTCAAGCCGATCTTGTTCAACCGGGAAAACGTGATATGTCGCAGTTAAGTCCATTGCTGGAAAAACTGCAGCAACAACGTGAGCGGGTGCAGGCCGAAAAGGTGGCAGCAGAGCAAGCGGCCGCGCAACAGTTAGCTGCCCAGCAGCGTAAAACCGTTGAACCTGTGACTGAAAGTGCTGAATTTAAGAATGATTCTCCAGTGGAGTTTATTCGTAGCTTATTACCCGCTGCGCGCAAAGCGGCGAGCGCTTTGGGTTTAGATCCACTGGCGCTGATTGCGCAAGCTGCGTTGGAAACAGGCTGGGGCAAGCGTATGATTAAAACCGCAACGGGCGATAATAGCTATAACCTATTTGGTATAAAAGCGAGTCGAAACTGGCAAGGCGATACCGCCGTGGTGGATACCTTAGAGTATCGGCAGGGGGTTGCACGAAAAGAACAAGCTAAGTTCCGCGCTTATGAATCGCCTGAACAAAGCTTAAAAGATTACGCCAGTTTTATTGGCAATAGTTTACGTTATCAGCAAGCCGTTGCCGCCGCACAAGAACCTGCGGCCTATTTTAGTGAATTACAGGCAGCAGGTTATGCAACCGATCCCAATTATGCACAAAAAATTATGTCGGTGTTTAAAAGCTCTGCGTTTGAACAGGTAAGAGCCGAAATGGCTGCCTCACCGTCCACTACCTCGCAATCTGCTGCACAGGCGTCAACACCAGCACCGCTTACAGCAACGTCAACTATAACGTCGCAAGCGCGTGATGTAATAAGCGTAGAACAACGCGCGATAGATCGTGTTCAAGCAGAAAATGCTCAAGATTTTCAGGCAACAGCCGAAGAATAGACAATACCCGTAAGTGGGTGTGCGGAGTAAGACATGAGTTTACTAAATATTGGAAAATCAGCGGTTCTATCGAATAGCACGTTGCTGAATACAACCAGTAATAATATTGCCAATATTAATACGCCAGGCTATGTGCGTCAGCGCACGGAGTTTGTGGCTGAAAAGTTTGGTCTAGGTGTCGGGCAAGGGACGACTGAACGATTAGTAAACGAGTTTACCCAAAAGCAATTACGTCGTGACACAACCAGTGCCGCTTACAGCGCCCAATATCTAGCAGAAGCCAACCGCTTAGATGCGCTATTTTCTAATGCTGCCAACAGTATTGCGACGGGGATGAATAATTTGTTTCAGCAGTTACAAACTGCCAATAATGATCCCACACAACTCTCGAACCGCCAATTAGTAATTGGCACCAGTCAATCATTGCTTAATCAATTTGGTAGCATGTCGACGTTAATTGCTGAACAGGAACAGTTTTTAAATCAGCAAATGGATGTTTATGTAAAAGAAGTGAACGATTTAATTACACAAATCTCCACCTATAACAATGATATTGCCTCCTATGGCAGCAGCTCTAGTCGGCCTATACCGTTAGATCTTTTAGATAATCGTGATAGCGCGATCCTAAAGTTAGCCGAATACCTCGATATTCAAACCATTGATGCTAATAGTGGTGAAAAATTGGTATTCATGGGCAGTGGTCAAGCCTTGGTTGTTGAACGGGGCCAGTTTAATTTATTGTCTTTGCGCGGTGATCCCGATCCTAACGATCGTACCATTGAGTTAACGTTGAAAAGTAATACGAACGTTAAAGTTGAACTGAGCGCACAAGGGATTGGCGGTAAAATAGGTGCCCTAACGGATTATCGATTACAGGTAGTTAAACCGGTACAAAATCAGTTGGGTCAGCTAGCCTTAACGTTAGCCGACAGTATGAATAAACAAAATAAACTGGGCTTAACCCTTAATGGCACTATTGGCCAAGATTTATTTCGATTACCTGTGTCACAGGGACTGGCGTTTAGTAGCAATACCAGTAATGCCAATGTTCTAGTCGAAATCGAACCTGGGCGCGCTTATCAATTGCCACCCAATGAATACTTGTTAGAGGTGATCGATGCTAACACGATAACGGTTACCGCCTTGGATGAGATGGGGAGGCCTTACGTAAACAGCCTTGGTCAGCCCGATTTGACAAAAGTAAAAACACTGACGAGTGCCACAGGCTTTCCTGCAACCTTTAGTGCAGCAAACACGAGTAATGATGATTTATTTGGCTTACGTATTCAAATTGGCGCGGCGGCACCGGGTGATCAGTTTGAGTTAAAACCCTTAAATGTGGCTGCGCGCTCTA
>Ga0209812_10000874_pt1 | contig 23887 bp, 18 predicted proteins | sample JI71714BDNA_FD_187502 | JGI IMG/M metagenome (GOLD analysis project Ga0209812, IMG submission 187502) | Wastewater effluent complex algal communities from Wisconsin, to seasonally profile nutrient transformation and Carbon sequestration -... | ecosystem: Engineered > WWTP > Effluent > Algae...
CCAATATTATATATGATTCTGGTTCACCCCTGACTGCGGGGGGAGCTATAATAATTGAATTAAATAGTAGTTATGAATCAAAATTTGAAACTCTATTTGATGGCGGAGCTTCAACAGATCAACTACGAGATGTAATAATTGATTACTCTTCACCTCTAGAATTCGATAAATATCCTTATTACGTTGTTGGGCGGACCAATGGTGATGCCTTGCAATCGACTACTGGAGCATTTCAAGAAACAAGGGGTGGCGGGTCAGATGCTTACATTGCGAAGATAATTCCTGACCCACTTGTTGAAAACGCAAGGGACCTTGAGTTTTGTAGCTATTATGGTGGATCAGGAGAGGAAGCAGGCCTATTTATCACTTTGGATGATGACAAAAATCCTTATATAACCGGAGTTGTAAGTGATTATGGAATTGATCTAGGGGAAAATCTTCCAACAGCATGTCCTCCTGATGTGTATTGTGAGGAAGAATTTATAGGTGATGGTTCTACCTATTTCGATATATTTCTGACAAAATTTAATTCGGACGCTTCTAACCTTTTATATGGTTCCTTTTTTGGCGGTGAGCTCAGTACTTACCCGTACGATTTAGTAACAGATGGTGATTATATAATTCTAGTTGGATATACTTGGCAAGACTATGAAACATTCCCAATGTGGGATTTTGAAGGAGCTTATTTTGATGATGCCTCTGAAGAACCAGAAGAAAACGCTTCTTTTATAGCACTTTGGGATAAGGACATGAACAATTTATGGTCTACTTATTTGGGCGATAATGCATGGAGTAGAGCGTCAGCAGCTAATGTATTTGAATTTGGTGGGCGTAGAGAATTATATGTTGTAGGACACGTTAGATATGATAATCTAAATTTTACTTATCGCCCCTTGTGTAATGATGGGTTACCTGATGCATATTTTGAACCAGAAGCTAATGCCTCATTTTTCTCAGACAAAGATGGTTATATAAATGCATTCGACTTAACTATTTTTGAGCCCATCATAACTGATGTAACAGAGAGTATTCCTGAAAATAATTTAATCGTTTTTCCTAACCCAACAACACATGAGTTAAATATCGTTGGAGATGAAAAAATTAACAATATTATTATCTATGATATGATTGGCAATTCGGTGATCAGTATGATAGATATTAATCAAAACTTCATCCAAATAAATGTAGAATTATTATCTTCGGGTTGTTACACCGTAGTAATAACTCAAAAAGATCAACAATTTTATTCAAAATTTATAAAGGATTAAGATGAAGAAATTTGTTTGTTTAACACTATTTTATTTTGTCTCCCTCCAAATATTTAGTCAATGGGAATTACAAACGTTAAGTGTTGATGGATGTCTTGAAGAAATTGAATTTACTTCAAATTCCAAGGGATATATTGTTGGTAGTAGCGTGATTGGCAGGACAACTAATGGTGGCGAAACGTGGATTTGGGACACTTCAATTGGAGGAGCTTTTAGAATTATAGATTTCATAAACCCTGATACTGCCATGGTTTGTTGTTTTCCCTACCTTGGAGAAGATGTCATGTTTACCTATGATGGTGGTGAGTCTTGGGATATGCCACCATTATATATCAGTGTTGAAACAAACGATATGGAGTTGGTTCCTAATGGAAATGTCATTAATGCTGTAGGGTGGACCTTTGATGGTTCAAAAATATATGTGGCAGAAGAGTTTTATAGTGAGAATTCAAATACATCAATATTATCATCATCAATTCCACCTTACGACATTGATTTTGTAACTAATGACATTGGTTTTGTTTGTGGGAGATTAGATAATGTCAGCGGTTCTTCTGTCTTCAAAACCACCGATGGTGGATATAATTGGTATACCAATGAAAATATGAATGGGCCGGTATTTGAAATGTCATTTCCTTCTATGAATGTTGGATATGGTATTGGAGATGAAAGCAGAATTTGGAAAACTACAGATTCAGGGGAAAGTTGGAGTATGCTTCTATTTGATTTCGGAGGATTTGACATTATTGACGATTACTTGATCTTGCGAAATATTTACTTCTATAACGATACGATAGGATATCTTGAAGTAGGTATTATTTATCCAGACTTTACTGAGGGTATATATATCTTTCGGTCAATTGACGGGGGTGATTCTTGGTATAAAACTGATATTAATTATGGAGGTTTTGATGGAGTTAATTCTTTTTGGTGTACTTCTGCCGATACTTGTTATGCTGTGGAATGTACAGAAGTATATAAAACAACAAATGGTGGTGGAATTGATACTATTGAGGTCTCTATTGCAAATCTGGCAAAAGAAGAATTTAATATCTACCCCAACCCTACAAATGGAATTGTATCAATTGAAGATTCGCAGATGGGCTTTGAACTACCAATATTACTAAATGTTTATGGGCAACAAGTAAGTTATAAAGTCGTACATTTTCTCGGTACAACAATCACAATAGATATTTCATATCTACCTTGTGGCATATATTATATTGCTGATACCACAGGTACCAAAACAATTAAAATTCTTAAATTATAGAATTTTATTAATATAATCCCTTTGAGGTTTTAGGTGTTTGGAAATTCCAGTCAAACTGACGCCACCTGAGCAATTTAAACTGACTGTCTCGTCCTAGAAAACCTTACATATTTGGTTAATAATCCTGGTTTCACTTTACATCTAAATATGTTTAATCCTTGTATTACTTTACAACGATAAGTAATGATTGATTAAAATTATAGGATTAATGGTTGTTCAATCTGTTTTTTTTGTTACGGATATTGTTTCCAGCGTTTTATTATTATTCCCTTCGTATTATGAGCCTGTTCCGGTGTAAGAAAATCAATACTCGAATGAGGTCGTTTTTCATTGTAAGTTAATATTGTTTTTGTGATTAATTTCTTAGCTTCTTTATGATTTTGGTACACCTTCTATGTATAAAATTCATTTTTAATAATACCATTTACTCTTTCAGCTAAAGCATTTTCATAAGGACTTCCGCTTTACATCATACTGATTGCAATATTTGATTTCAAAAGAATATTAACATAATCAAACGAGCAATATTGTATACCGCGATCTGAGTGATGAATTAGTATAAATGGAGAGCTATTTTTTCTTTCATTCACGGCCATTTCTAAAGCCTCTATGCAACCAACTGCTTCAAGAGTTGGATAAAGTGCAAAGCCAATTATTTTTCGTGAATATGCATCTGTAATAAGGCTTAAATAACTAAATCCTTCCAATGTTCTGATATAAGTGATATCACTAACCCAAAGTTGCTCAGGTGATGTAATAACCAGCCCTGCTATAAGGTTCGGGTATTTTTTTAACCAAGTGGTGCGAGTCGGTTGTCTTTACCATACGCTTGCGCCTGCGTATCATTAAACCATAGAAACGCAGTATATCAAACAGCTGGTCTCGGCCCATCTTAATTCCATGCGCTTCCAAATGAGGCGGCAATAGGAATAAAAGTTTTCTGGTGCCTATAAACGGAATTTCATTTCGCAATTCTTTTACTATACACAAAACAATAATGTGGGCAATACTTGTTTTTCTTTCTTTAATTTCAGCTTCATAATATGTTTGCCGAGTAACACCAAACAGTGTACAAAGTTTTCCCAATCTTATCTAGGGATACATTTGCCTTATTCTTTTAACTGTTTGGTACCACGTTTTTTTCTAATCTTGATATGTAGATTATCCTCCACAACCTTGATCATCGTTTCTAGCCGATTATCTTTAACTTGGCGTATTCAAGATCCTTCGTCAGTTCCCGGATTTTTCGATTCAAAGCAGTGTCTTTTTTATCATCATTCATCGCTGAAAAAATTGGGTTTGAAAATTCATCCCCCAAATTACGCATAGAAAACTTAGTGATGAATAATTTTAAGGTGTTTCTGTTTAAACCATACTTGAAACAGGCACTCCTCATACCTATGAGGCCTGATTGAATTCCTCGAACGATTTTAATCATTTCTACTTCCGTTCGTCTTACGCACGGGGTAACACTTTTAGGCTCTCCCGCTTCTCCTTTTTTTTCTTAATTTGCATCCTGATTGGTTTAGCTGTTACAAGCTATTTCAGGACGAGACACTGACTTGTAATGCAATTTATAAAACTACAAACGGAGGAGGCATCTCTACAGGGATTGAAACTGAATATTTAAACGCATTTACTTTTTCAATTTATTCAAATCCATCAAAGGATTACATCGCGTTACACTTTCCTAAAACTGAAAAAATACTATTAATTGAAACATATAATTATTTAGGGCAAAAAGTTTTAGTATTCTTTGATGAAAACTTAATTGCTGATATTGCCAATATTGAGAATGGCATTTATATTACCGAAATTAAAACTGAAAGCAGTGAAGGAGTTGCCAAATGGGTGAGGAACTAATTTAAATTTAACCAAATACCTTATTCTACTTCGTCAATATTATAAAAGAAATAGAAAAAGCTTCCAGAAGCATGGCGAAGGCTTATAAACTTTGCTGAATTGCTAATCACCTTTATTTAGTGGTTTTTGTCGTTTTTCAACTTCATGCTCAATTTTATTAAATTTTTTGCTTGGATAACCCCCTCCAATACCCTCAAATACTCTATTTTTCGTAACTTTGCACCCTAAATTTTGAATCCAATGGATGAACGCGAATTGCTAAATATTTCCCCTATTGATGGCCGCTATCACAGCAAAGTAGCTGAGCTGGGCCAGTATTTTTCAGAATACGCGCTCATGAAGTTCAGAATTTATGTGGAAGTGGAATATTTTATTGCCATGACCGAATTGCCAATTGCGCAGTTGAAAGATTTCGATTCGGACAATAGAGGCAAATTAAGAAATATTTATAAGAAATTTAATATTGACGATTGTCAGAAAATTAAATCAATAGAAGCTAAAATTAATCACGACGTAAAAGCTGTAGAATATTTTATTAAAGATAAATTTGATGAGTTAGGATTTGGTAAGTGGAAAGAATTTATTCATTTCGGTTTAACAAGTCAGGATATCAATAATACCGCAATTCCGATTTCTTTACGCGATGCGTTAATTGATGTATATGCTCCTTTGCTCGAAGATTTAATCAATACACTAAGCGAATTAGCTATTCAGTGGACTAAAATACCAATGCTTGCCCGCACACATGGTCAACCGGCATCACCAACCATGCTTGGTAAAGAAATTCGAGTTTTTATTGAACGTTTGAGTAAACAACGCAATGTATTTAATGCTATTCCGTTTAGTGCAAAATTTGGTGGCGCTACAGGAAATTTTAATGCACATTTTGTAGCATATCCTGATATCGACTGGATTTCATTTGCTGATGAATTTGTTTCTTCACGCTTAGGATTAGAACGTTGCCGATATACTACTCAAATTGAACATTACGATAATATGGCTGCCGCTTTTGATGGCCTGAAAAGAATTAATACCATTCTGATTGATATGAGTCGCGACTTATGGACTTATATTTCGATGGATTATTTTAAACAACGAATCAATAAAGATGAAGTTGGCTCTTCAGCCATGCCGCATAAAGTAAATCCAATCGACTTCGAAAATGCAGAAGGTAATTTGGGCATCGCTAATGCCATGTTTGAACATTTATCTGCTAAGTTGCCAATTTCACGTTTACAGCGAGATTTAACTGACTCTACTGTGTTGCGTAATATCGGAGTGCCAATGGCGCATACCATTCTGGCATTTAAATCAATTTCTCGTGGTCTGAAAAAATTACAGGTTAACGAGGCAAAAATTCACGACGATTTAGATAATAACTGGGCTGTAATTGCAGAGGCGATTCAAACTATTTTACGCCGTGAAAATTATCCTCAACCTTATGAAGCGTTGAAAAACCTGACCAGAAATGGACAGGCAATCACCAAAGCTACTATGCAGGAATTTATTGAAGGATTAGATGTAGCTGAAGACATTAAAGAACAGTTGCGAGGTATTACACCATTCAACTATACGGGTATGCGTTATTTCTAATTATATCGCTGATGCCGTCTCCTGCTTTAATCGAAAATATTGACTATTACATCAATAAGGATGGACTTTTGGTATTTACTGAAAAGTATTTGCTGGAGCGTGGATATTGTTGCGGTAACGGATGTACACATTGCCCGTACAACAATCCAACACAAACTTCGCCTGATAATAACAATAAGTGAATTAATTAAATCTGATGGCTTTAATAGGCCTTATTTTAGCCACAAATAAGGAAGGGATTAATAAGAATAAGATAGAAATTACAAACGTTCCCGCGTTGAGTAATAAAACCCATATTACATTAATCTGCACAGGAGCTACTTTTACATAATAAGAAGCTTCAGGGAGTTTAATTAAACCAAATTGTAATTGTAATAAACACAATCCAATTCCGATTATATTTCCCCATAACATGCCTTTCAAAATAATATTTGCGGCATTTAATAAAAATATTTTACGAATAGAAAAATTGTTCGCACCCAATGCTTTTAAAATACCAATCATATTGGTGCGTTCTAAAATTAAAATCAATAATGATGTTACCATATTAATGAGCGCAACCAATACCATTAATGTGAGAATAATCCATTCATTTACTTTTTGCAAATTCAACCAGTCGAACACACTGGGAATTATTTGCTGAATAGTTTGCACATCCCAAAACGGGTCTGCTTTTTTATCCACTATTGGCTCTATAGCGGCAATTTTTTCAGGGTCATCAATAAACACTTCATAACCACCAATTTGGTCTTGCGACCAGTTGTTTAATCGCTGAATATGTCTGATATCGACCAACACAAACAATTTATCAAATTCCTCGAGGCCAGTATTATAAATGCCATTGACACGTAATTTGCGATACATTTGTTCGTAATCGCCATTTTCTTTTTGGTCGATAATATGCAATAAAATACTATCACCCACCACAAATCCAAGTCTGTCTGCAGTCGATTTTGAAATTAATGAACCACGGCTCACATCTGTTTGCGTTAAATCAATCGGGTCGCCTTCGATGATATATTTATCCAGTTGTTGCCAGTCAAAATCGCTGCCAATGCCTTTCATGATAATGCCTTCAATATCAGTTTTGGTTTTAATGATGGCAGCTTTTCGCGCATAAACCTGCACAGAAGTAACACCATCAATCTTGCCTACCTGCTCAACAAATTCAGGCACCCGGTAAATAGGTTCATCATCAAAGGAATTGCGTAAACTTTGTTTTGCGATATTAATATGTCCCCAAAAACCATATACTTTATCAGAAATGGTGGCTCTAAACCCGTTTACCAGCGAGGTGGAGATGATCATTACACTCAGACTAAGTGCAACAGCAACGCGGGCTATGGCAATAATCAATCGCGAAAACGACCGCTCTTTATTATGAATTATCTTTTTGGTGATAAAAAATTCGAACCACATCCCTAATTACTTTATAACTTTGGCCTTAGTTTTGAATGAAACATGCGTATGTCAATAATAGCTCTTGCTTTTACTCTGTTTACTGTTTCAATTGCCTGTAAAAATAATGATTCTGCAATTGATAATGCTCAACCTGTGTCTAACCCTGCGGTAACACAAAAACAGGTTAATTATGATGCAGACATAATCACCGGTGCTCAGCAAACTGAGCTGTTGTTGCCACTAATTAAAGGCAAATACATTGCTTGTGTGGTAAATCAAACCAGCACAATTGGTGATAAACACCTGGTAGACTCATTGATTGCTTCCGGTGTTAATATCGCAACTATTTTTGCACCTGAACATGGATTTCGCGGAACTGAAGATGCAGGTGCTACCATTCTTAATGCAAAAGATACTAAAACAGGATTGCCGGTATTATCCTTATACGGCAACAAAAAGAAACCAACGCAACAAGACCTTGCTGATGTAGATGTTGTTGTTTTTGATATTCAGGATGTAGGTGCGCGGTTTTATACGTATATCAGCTCGTTACATTATGTAATGGAAGCTTGTGCAGAATTAGGCAAACCAATTATTGTTTTGGACCGACCAAACCCAAATGGTTTTTATGTGGATGGTCCTTTATTAAACAAAGCCTATAGTTCGTTTGTCGGCATGCATCCAATACCTGTTGTGCATGGTATGACTATTGGTGAATATGCCAAAATGATTAATGGTGAAAAATGGTTGGCGAATGGCGTTCAATGCGATTTAACGGTTATTCCCTGCAAAAATTACGACCATAAAAAAATGTACGAAGTGCCTATTGCACCATCGCCGAACTTGAAAAATATGCGAGCCATTTATATGTATCCAACATTATGTTTTTTTGAAGGTACAAATGTGAGTGTGGGTAGAGGTACTGCAAAACCATTTGAAATTATCGGTTCGCCGTATTTAAAAAATACCGGATTTGAATTTACCCCAATGCCCGGCCCCGGTGCAAAATCACCTTTTTTAATGCATACCAAATGTTATGGATACGATTTTTCTGCTAAAAGTATGGATGAAGTTCAACAAGGAAAAATCGATATTCAATTGTTGCTGAAAATTTATCAGGAATTTGAACCTAAGGATAAATTTTTTCTTGAAAATAATTTCTTTAATAAATTAGCAGGTAGTGCTGAGTTGATGATGCAACTAAAAGGCGGATTATCGGAAGAAGAAATTCGTTTGAGCTGGCAAGATGATATAACAACATTTAAAAAAGTACGTAAACAATATTTACTTTACCCCGATTTCGAATAATGGCTGAAAAATTACGTATCGTGTATATGGGTACACCCGATTTTGCTGTCGCGGGTTTGCAGGCTTTGGTAGAAGCGGGTCATAAGGTGGTTGCTGTAATAACTGCTCCGGATAAACCATCGGGTAGGGGATTACAAATTCAGCAATCACCTGTAAAACAATTTGCTGTTGCTAAAAACATTCCTGTTTTACAACCGGTTAAATTAAAAGACCCGGAATTTATAACTGCGTTAAAAAGTTATCATGCAGATTTACAGGTTGTTGTCGCATTTAGAATGTTGCCTGAAATAGTGTGGAATATGCCACGACTGGGAACACTTAATTTACATGCCTCACTATTACCTGATTATCGCGGAGCAGCACCTATCAATCATGCTATTATTCAGGGAGAAAAAATTACCGGAGTAACTACATTTTTTTTACAACATGCTATCGATACAGGTGATATCATTTTTATGGAAAAAATGGCAATTGAAGAAAATGATAATGCAGGAACACTTCACGATAAACTCATGCACCTTGGTGCGACATTAATAGTAAAAACAGTAAATGCCATAGAAGCCGGTAATTATGTTACTACACCACAATCCGGTACTTCCGATAAAATTGCACCGAAAATTTTTAAAGAAACCTGCTTAATCAATTGGAACCAACCGACTTTAACAATATATAATTTTATTCGTGGATTATCACCTTACCCGGGGGCTTATTGTAATGTTAACAATAAGGTATATAAAATACTGGAGGCATCAAAAGAAATAATAGATACTCATTTAACGCCGGGCACTTTTATCGCCGAAAATGCAACATTGAAATTTGCCACCACCGATGGGTTTATTCATGTTTTATCCTTGCAGGCAGAAGGTAAAAAACGCATGGCTACAGTTGAATTTTTGCGCGGAAATAAATTGTAATTATTCTTGTCCCAATAAAAAGGTGAGCGGAATATGCAATCGTTTACTCCATGCCTGTTCAGTATGAGGTTCACCTTCGAATTTACGGGTCATCCAATTTTTTTCAGTATAACCTTTTTGTTTCATTATACTATCCACTTTAATTTGATGCGGTTCATATAATTGATCCAAAGTGGTAGTCCCGAAATCGAAATATATTTTATGCGAATCAGGTGAAGGAAGGTGTTTACTCAAATAATCTTGAAAGGCTTGAGGAATAACATTTTCCGGCGCTTGTAAACTTCCCGGCCAATGGGTGGATAAACACGCTGCACCACCAAATACTTCAGGATACTCACATATTGCATACATAGAAATTAATCCTCCCATACTCGAACCGGCAATCATGGTGTGATTTTTATCAGTGTTTGTTGAATAGGTTTTATCTATAAAAGGTTTTAACTCTGTAACCAAAAATTTCAGGTAAGCATCACTTCGGGGTTGCTGCTGTAATTCATTTTTAATTAAGGTATCCTGAACATCTTTGGATAAATAACTAATAGGAGTTTGTGGAAAATATTCTGAATGGCGATACACACCATTATTCCATATACCTACAACAATACAATCGATAATTTGGTTTTGAGATAACAGTTGCGAAACTATTTCATCTACTTGCCATTCTTGTTTATTCCAGGTAATGGCAGCATCGTATAACATCTGACCATCGTGCATGTACAGCACAGCATATTTTTTATTTACATCATAATTTTCCGGAAGCCAAACATCAATATTTCTGGCATCCACAAATGCAGAAGCAAACATTTCATGCCTCACAATTGTACCTTTAACAGGTACAGGTATTTGAGCAATACTTTCAGCAGCAAACATGATAAATGTACAAATAAATGCAACTATTAATTTACTCATATACGTAAACTGGAATGGTCGTAAACGATTGAGTAGGTAAATCCTGAATGGCCACATAATACAATCCTGCACTTAAACCATTAATATGAATAACCGCATTTTGTTGCTCAGTACCGGATACTACTATTTGCGGAGCTACAACTTGCCCAACTGTATTGAGCAATTGAACATTCGCATTTACCATTTCATCGGTATTCAGTTGAACATTAATACTATTATTTTCATACCAAGCTGTCGCATCGTTGAGTAAGTTATTGTTATCTGCACTCACAGGCATATCACCAACAATAAAAGTATGTTCGTAAGTAGTACCATTTAATTCAACAGCCCATGTCCATTCACCTTCAGGAGCATCATTTGGAATGGTGTACCACCAGTACCAATAAGAAGCAAGGTAATAGTCAGGCTGATAAAAATCCCAATCATACCAAACTTCGCCATCAGCTTTTGTAATGGTTAAATTACATAAATCCGTTGGCGATAAATCTTTTGCATAAAAAACAAAATAACACTCAGAGCCAGGCATGAAATTATTTGATTCGTGGGTTATGGCTGGTTCGGGACAAGGCATAAATTCGGGTGGGGCACTATGCGTTTGCACTCTGTTAATTTCAGGTTTAATATAAGGGTCCTGATCAGCCCACCAGGTATCTACATTCATGGTATTACAAGTACCTTCAAAAGGGTCTATCAAATTATTATCATCATTATACATCTCAAAATGTAAATGTGGTCCTGTTGAATTTCCTGAACTACCCACAGTGCCCAAATATTCTCCAACTTCAACAGTTTCACCTAAACCTTTGGCTGTAAGTGAACTTTTTTTCATATGGCCATACCATGCAGTTGAGCCATCTGTATGTTTTACATAGATGGCATTCCATGATCCTGGATTAAATGCACAGTTCTGATCGAAATTGCCATCGTATTTTCCCACAATTGTTCCAGGTGCTGCGGCAACAATTTTCACTGCTCCTGCATTAGTTAAATTCCAATCAAACGGCCATAAAAAATAATCAATTCCCTGATGGTTATATCCTGATTCAGTATCGTAAGTTCTTTCACCACAATTCCAATCTTCCAACGAATTTGGATAAGCATTGTCGTGGTCAACGTAATTTGAAATGGCATAAAAATTATATCCTTCAAAGCCATCGTTCCATGCTAATGGAAATTGCAATGCAACAGTAGCTGTTTTATTATATACCATTGGTAATTTTCCCTCAGCCTGCAATTTGGCTTCGTTTTCTTCCAACATTTGAAAAATGGTTGCCCTTTGTTCCGGAGACATTTCATCTAATGGTGTCATATTGTATTCACCACCGCTAAATTGTTGGGATGTCTGATTAAATGCTGTAGTACTTATAACGCAGCAAATAACTAGGATAGTAAGTTGTTTCATTGGTCTATTTTGTGATAAAAATAGCATAAAAACCGGAAAATACGCCCATGAATTAACAATTCGACACCTACTAGTTTTTGTCAAAATTGCCACCCTGACTGGGATTGATTAACCATAACTTCAACAAAACTCAGAATTATGTAAAAGATTTTGAGTTTCGTAACCCAGGGCTATTGCCTTATGCATTTAAATGTGCTTCAATCTGTGTAAGCAATAACAATGACATTCATGAGCACAAAAAAAACCGGATGATAATTCACCCGGTTTAATAGTATTTTCAAAAAGTTTATAATCCTGCTACCGACAATTCCAAAACCTTTTGTAACCCTTCAGGTTTTTTACCGCCTGCAGTTGCAAAAAATTTCTGACCACCGCCACCGCCTTCAATCTCTTTGCCTAATTCACGGATTAATTTGGAAGCATCCATATTTTTTGCAGCCACTAACTCATCACTAATCATGATGGTTAACGATGCCTTAGCTTGAATTTCTGCTCCTAACACACAAAATAAATTAGTGGTTTCGTTCCGTAATTCGTAAGCCAGTTTTTTAATTAAATCCGCATTCGGTAAATCTATAATGGCACGAATAACCTGCACATCACCAAATGTTTCTTTTTTGGCAAGTAAATCATTTTTGATTTGATTTAATTGCATCAGCTGATATTTTTCTATTTCCTTTTTTAAGGTGCTGTTTTCTTCTACTAAACTGCCAATACTTTTTACAATATCAGTCCCTTTGGTAAGTTCTGTAATTTGATGAATAGTGGTTAATTGCTCATCAATAAATTTACCCACTGCTTCACCGGTAATGGCTTCAATTCTGCGAATACCTGCCGCTACTGCACTTTCACTAACTATTTTGCAATATCCAATTTCGCCGGTTGCGCCAACATGTGTACCACCGCAAAATTCTTTGCTGTATTTTTCATCTGCAATAACAACGCGCACTGTTTCACCGTATTTTTCTCCAAATAACATCATTGCACCTAATTGTTGTGCTTCAGCTATTGGCATTACTTTAGTAACAACCGGAATATTTTCGCGAATTTTTTTGTTGACCATTAATTCAATCTGCTGTAATTCCACATCGGTAATTTTCGAGAAATGTGAAAAGTCGAAACGCAATCTATCCGGCCCAACATAACTTCCTTTTTGTTGCACATGCGTGCCTAATACCGAACGTAATGCTGCATGCAATAAATGTGTTGCAGTATGGTTGTAGGTAATATCTGTGCGACGTTTTGTGTCAACCTGTGCAAATATTTTACCTGCATTTTGTTGTGGCAGCTGGTCGGTGAAATGAATAATTAAATCATTTTCTTTTTTAGTATCTAATACGCGTATTACTTCTGCATTCACAGAAATAAAACCGGTATCACCTGTTTGTCCGCCGCTTTCAGCATAAAAAGGTGTTTTATTTAATACCACCTGATACTGCATTTCATTTTTCACTTTAACCGAACGCATTTTAACCAGGTTGGCTTCGCAAGCTAAATCGGTATATCCGACAAATTCAATTTTCGTATCATTATTTACTATAATCCAGTCGCCGGTTTCCATTCCCGAAGCATTGCGGCTTCTGTCTTTTTGTTTCTGCAGTTCTACATTAAATCCGACTTCATCTGTATCTAAACCGTTTTCACGTGTTATTAATGTGGTTAAATCAAAAGGAAATCCATAAGTATCATATAATTCAAAAGCTACAACACCTGAAATGGTAGTTTGCTTTTTTGATTTAGCTTCCAACATTACGTCTGTTAAACGTTTAATACCGTTTTCTAATGTTCTTAAAAATGCCGTTTCTTCTTCAAAAATAACTTTAGCAACTAATTCGCGTTGCGCATGTAATTCTGAAAATACATGATTAAACTGGTCGGCTAATACATTTACTAATTCATTAAAAAATGGCTTCTTAAATCCGAGGTAAGAAAACCCGTAACGAATAGCACGACGTAAAATTCTTCTGATAACATATCCCGCTCCGGTATTAGATGGTAATTGTCCATCTGCAATACAAAAACTTACTGCACGAATATGGTCAGCAATAACACGCATGGCAATATCAGTTTGTTCTGATTTACCATAACTATGTCCGCTTAGTTGTTCAATTTTTTTAATGAGTGGTGTAAATACATCTGTATCATAATTCGACGATTTACCTTGTAATGCGCGCACCAATCGCTCAAATCCCATACCGGTATCGATATGTTTCGCAGGTAATTCAACCAACGATTTATCTGCTTTGCGATTAAATTGCATAAATACGTGATTCCAGATTTCAATAACCTGTGGGTCACTCATATTTACTAATGTAGCACCATCAACAGCAGCGCGTTCAGTATCAGAACGCATATCGTAATGAATTTCCGAACAAGGTCCGCATGGGCCCGTATCACCCATCTCCCAAAAATTATCTTTTTTGTTGCCTTTTAAAATATGCGTTTGATCAATAAGTGATTTCCAAACATCATATGCTTCCTGATCAAATTCCAAATTTTCAGCAGCATCACCTTCAAATACAGTAACATATAATCGGCTTTTATCCAATTTGTAAACTTCAGTCAGTAATTCCCATCCCCAGTTAATACTTTCTTTTTTGAAATAATCGCCAAAACTCCAGTTGCCCAACATTTCGAACATGGTATGGTGATAGGTATCAACACCTACTTCTTCAAGGTCGTTATGTTTTCCTGAAACGCGTAAACATTTTTGAGTATCAGCAATACGTGGATACTGAATAGGTTTATTGCCAAGAAACAAATCTTTGAATTGATTCATACCGGCGTTAGTAAACATTAACGTTGGGTCATTCTTAACCACAATTGGCGCTGAATCAACGATTTTATGTTGTTTACTTTCAAAAAATTTCAAAAAATGCTGACGAATTTCCTGCGATGTCATAATAGTTCCTGTTCCTTCGTTTTATGTTTTGTAAAATATTAACTATTTTCGTGTCCCTCCAAAAAGCACACAGCCATTAAATTAAGGTGCAAAATTACTGAATCACGGCCGCATGGCGAAGAAGGTAAAATATTTTTATAATCCTGCGAATCTCAGGTTCGAAAAGCACGTAACCCCGCGTTGGGTATGGACTTTACGGATATTGGGATGGATATGTACGGCCGGTGTTTTTGCCTCTTTAATTGTTTGGATTGCCTATACCTACTTTGATTCACCCAAAGAGCGCTATTTGAAAGACCAGATTTCTCAAATGGAGCTGGAGCTTGACTTCATGAACAACAAGCTCGATACCATGGGGGTTATTTTGGGCGAACTTGCGGAAAGGGACGACAATATTTACAGGGTAATATTTGAAGCAGAGCCGGTTTCACGCAGCGAGCGGATTGCCGGAATTGGCGGTAGCGACCGTTTTAAACGCATGAATAAACTCGATAATTCTGAAATGCTGAAAAATACGGCTATGAAACTCGAGCTCATTCGCCGCCAAATGGTGGTGCAGTCCAAATCGTTTGATGAAATAACCAATCTCGTTCAGGATAAGGAAAAACTCCTTGCTCATACACCATCTATTCAACCGGTGAGTAATAAAGATCTGGAACGAATTGCCTCCGGTTTTGGCTGGCGAATTCACCCTATTTATAAATTTGCCAAATTCCATGAGGGTTTAGACTTCACCGCACCAAAAGGAACCGATGTTTTTGCTACCGCAGATGGCACTGTTGTGCAGTCAGATAATAACTCCAGCGGTTATGGCAATGTGATAGTAATTGACCATGGCTATGGCTACAAAACGCGATATGCGCATTTGAGCGCTTTTAAAGTGCGAGCAGGCCAAAAGGTGAAACGCGGCGAACTAATTGGTTTGGTGGGTAACTCCGGCTTGTCTACCGCACCACACTTACATTATGAAGTGGAGAAAAACAACGAAAGAGTTGACCCAATTAACTTCTTCTATACCGACCTTACTGCAGAAGAATATGCCCGTATGATAGAACTGGCAAACAAATCCAACCAGTCGTACGACTAATTTTACAGCCGCTACCTCATGTGCTATTGTATAAGATAAAATTGATATATTTGTAATTCAATTGATTATGCACACACTCATCACTGCCTCATCATGCCTTATAAAGAAAAGGAAATAGAAAAAATTTATTGGTCGATAGGGGAAGTTTCAGAAATGCTGGATCTCAGCTTTGCACAAATTCGATTATGGGAAAAAGAATTTGATGTTTTTAATCTGAAAAAAAATAAAAAAGGCGACAGATATTTTACTAAAAAAGATATCGAAAATTTACGCGTAATCAAATATCTGCTCAAAGAAAAAAAATATACCATCAAAGGTGCTCGCGAAAAAATGAAATCGGGTGGCGATAAAGCGGATAATCAATATCAGGCTGTAGCAGCACTTAAAAAAATCAGACAATTCTTAGTGGAGCTGAAGGAACAATTGTAAGTAATTGATAGATTTATTTTTTATTTAAAATTTTATTTTATGGAAACACTTGACAACAACTTGAGCAACGGTGAAAACCTGATTATAAATGGCCAAATAAAATCGCATTTACTGGAGACTGCTAAATGGGGCAGAATGCTGGCAATAATAGGGTTTGTAGGCTTAGGCTTAATGGTTATTTTTTTAATTTTTGGCGTGAGTATGTTTAATTCAATTTTAGCTCAACAAACCATGTCAACCGGCGGAAGTGCAATTGGTAGTGCCATGACGGGAGCGTATATATTTTTCGCGTTATTTATGCTCATTTACCTCTTCCCTTTATTGTATTTATACAAAGGTTCTGTTGCTTATATAAGAGCACTCAATAATGATAATCAGGAAGAACTCGAGGCTGGTTTTGAAAATTATAAATCGCTGTTCAAATTTATCGGCATTTTTACTATAATTGTTTTTGGTTTATACCTGATTATATTTTTAGGAAGTATTTTATTGGGAGGATTATTAAGTTGAATATGAAACAAAACAAATATTTTTTCCGGTTGTTTTTAGTATTGGTAATTACAAATTGTATACATACTAAACTATTTGCTTTCGAAGACGATGTTAAATACAAAGAAATAATTACAACCAGTCGTTTTATTGATGGCCGAATTGGACAAAATGCCGACATTCAGATTTTCCTGAAACTCGAAAACTACTCATCCGAAAATTCCGAAATTTATTCTGTTAGCGGATATTATCTATATACAAAAATAAATACTCCTATACCGATAGTTGGCATTTACGATGGAACATTAACCCTGTATGTTTTTAACAACAGTGAAAGGGGAGATAGCCTTGTTTATTTTAATTACGAATTAAGCCATTTTGAAACTATCACCTACTGCAAGGAAATTTCAGGATTTGCTGAAAAAATTACGCTTGATGGCAATAGCGGTACTTGGACAGATGGTAAAAAGTCATTGCCTGTTACCTTAAACACAAGTGACCTGCGCGTAATACACCAACACGAATATTTGATTATAACGACAGAAGATCAACTAAATATGCTGGATTTGCAGGAAATCTCAAATCCGGACAAAAATTTTGAGCTAATAAATGCCTGCAGCAGTGACCAGCAAATACAAATATTATTGAGGTTTTCCTATCCGTCTAACCCTTTTGTAAATGGCAGATGTGGGGCAGGTTTCGAATCCGGCTATATAGCCTTACAATTCGATAAAAATACTTATTGGGTTACTCACCAAAGAGTGTTATTTGAAAGTTGTTATGAAGATGTGTTTATTGAAAGCGCTAACGAAACCGAAGAGAATGTTTATACTACTGTAATCTTTAACGGAGCTGGCGAACAAAAAACCATTACCCTCAATGCTACGGATTGCCAGATTGACATCAAATAAATAGCAGCGTTATTGCTTACATTTTATTTTACCTTTGTACCGCAATTGTAAGGGTTAACATTATTTTCCAATGAAATTATACATAATATTTTTTGTATTGCTTACTATGGCAGGTCTGGGAATGGCTAATGGTCAAAATGTACATTACCTCGAGAAATTGGACTATAAAAGCAGATGGTATATCTATTGGGGATGGAACCTCGACGGATATTCAGATTCTGATATACATTTCAAAGGCGATGATTATGATTTTACGCTGCAAAATGTAGCTGCCAACGACAGACAAACACCATTTGAAGCGAGAACCTATTGTAATCCTTTAAGAGCCACCATTCCACAATATAATTTCCGCGTGGGTTATTTTTTGAATAGTCATTATAATGTTTCGTTCGGTATTGATCATATGAAATATGTAATGCAACAAAAACAAATTGTGCGTATAGATGGTTATATCAACAACTCTGAAACGCAGTACGACGGTGTATATGATAATAATGAAATATTATTGGCGGCCGATTTCCTCCGTTTTGAACATACCGACGGACTTAATTATGTAAATACGGAATTACGAAGAATGGATAATCTTTTCGCTCTAGGACCGGTAAAAGTGAATGCGGTGGAAGGAATAAGTGCCGGATTTTTATGGCCGAAAACTAATTGTACATTATTGAATAATGAACGTTATGATGAATTCCATATTGCCGGATTTGGAACCGGAATACTTGCCGGAATTAATGTGGAACTCTATCAATATTTTTTTCTGCAGAGTGAGTTAAAAGGTGGATATATCAATATGCCAAGCATACGGACAACGGCATTTGAATCGGATATTGCAGACCAACAATTCTTTTTCGCACAGTGGAATGTGGTGTTTGGTGTTAATTTTAATCTCCACTAATAATTTTGTATCATTTCCACTATGGAATTTAATTACCTCATAACTGATAGATTAAAATTGCGGATAATTACGCCGACAGTGTTACAATATGTTTATCACAATTACACGGATGAACAATTAATTATTTTTTTAGGATTGCCCAATGCAGAACAATTAGCTATTGAAAAATCAAAATTTGAAAAAGGATACACTACTTATAAAATCGATTACATTGGCTCTCAGTTGCTGGACAAAACTAATTTGAATGTTATTGGTTGGTGTGGATTTCATTCCTGGTATCCCGAACACCAGCGCGCTGAAATTGGTTATCATATTATTGAAGAGACAAATAAAGGCAAAGGTTATATGTCAGAGGCTTTTGGAGCTATTATTAACTACGGATTTCAACACATGCAATTAAACAGAATTGAAGCATTAATTGGTCCGCAAAATATCGCGTCTCTGCAATTAGTACACAAATTTGGATTCGTAAAAGAAGGAGTAATGCGACAACATTATTTTAAAAACGGACAATTGGAAGATTCAATCATTTATGCTTTATTAAAAGCAGATTACCATAAATGATTAATACAAATATTGTTTAAGCACTTCATTTAATCTCACCCCTACACTAAAAAATAATTCATTAGCATTTTGTCCCGAAGCACTTACCTGCAAATCACGGTAAATACATCTGAAATCTAAACTGGCATTATGCCAAAATTGCCAGGAAACTACAAGGTCGTTCATCAGTAGTTGATTGTTAATTCCCTGACCGGTAAAATTGCCATATTCGTTGGAATAGGTATTATAATCGAGAAAAACATTTCCGCCATAATTTTCTCCGGTTGGGTCGGTGCCGTAATTGGCCATTAACAATGTATTATTAATGACAATTTTCGGAAAAGGCTGATACCACAAGGCAAGCAGATGTTCTGAAAAATTAGCTCCTAACGGATGTGCCAGCGGTTGCGCGTAATGCGTATAACTGGAACCATTTTCATCTTCGTAACTATAAGTATAAGGCCTTGCCATATTGTATTCATACTGCAAATCCAATTGATTAATACCAAATGCGTTGATATATTTTAATCCGGATTGAATCGCGTATTTATTTCCCCACCATCCATCGTTGGCTAATAATTCCCCAACAACTAATTCGTCTAAAACAACCTGACCATACAATGAAAACCGCTGTAAGAAATTCCATTTCCAATTAGTCCCTAATACCACATTGTCGCTGCTGCCTAAACCACTTTCCACAGCGCGATAAAATATAACCGGATTTAAATAATTCAATTCAAAACCTTTTTCTGCACCATATAATCCTGTTCTGTCGAAAATAATGGTCTCGAATAAACCCAAATGAAAATTTTTGGTAATTGGAAAATTCAGGTGGTGCATGGCTGCGTATTTTTTGTGCACCAAACTGTTATAAATGTTCGAACCATCATAATTAGCCAACTCAGTAAATACATTTTGATAGTTGGCCCTCCAAATTTTGGTGTTAATTTTCAGCATTAAATGATCCTTGGCATTATTGCTCCATATTAAACTTCTGATGCCATCGCCAATAAATATTTTATCCTGACCGAATTGAATGGCGATATTTTTTGTTGCATTAAAGGTGATATAACCATGTGAAGATAAATAATCAAAACCTTCTTCTTTAAATATTTTAGCCACACCTTCTCCCGGAACTACTTGAGGCGCCTTGTTTATTCTATCACTAACATATCCCGGAAAAATAGCCTGATTGTCGGTAGCGTATAAATAAAATCCTACTTTATTATCAATACTCCCGCGTAATTCTAATCCCCTGGTGTTGACAAAACGTAAATTGGAACTATCGCTCGACAAACCAAAACTATTGGCAATAACCGGATTTACTTTTACCGTAAAAAATTGATAAAAAGTGGCGGGCTCAGGATAAAAAAATCCTAAATTGGAGCGATAATATTTACTTTTTTCATCCAATGAAACAAACTCGCTGTTATCAGCACTTAAATAATTCACATTAAATTGTTCGCGCTGGTTGAGTGAATCGAATTTATGGTAAGCAACAGCTAATGATGCAATATCTTCTCTCAAATAAGGCTTTATCGTACTGTGTAAATGCTGATAGGTTTTATTATACTGAATATCAATTCTGTCGACTAAATGCATACTATTACTCCCCAGCGGCGTGTAGGCATTTCCCCATTGCGGCAGTGTGATGGCAGTTTGTGCCAACCCGTCCACGTGCAGTAATAACTGCAGCATTAGTAACACTAGCCAAATTGAATTATTTTTGTTTGCCATTGTGGTGCGTAGGCACGGTATTTGTCTTTTGTACTGCAGAGTTACTAAAAAAACCTTACATGAAAAAATTAATTATCCTTTTAGCATTTTTCGGAACAGTTGTAAAAGCCCAGAATTTAGGCTTTAACGGCTCCGGATTTTTTGAAAATTATAATGCCGAAGTTGAACAATATTTGACCGACATGAATCAGCCTTTTACTATTCGTGTACCCGGCGGAGCAATTTCTAAATTCCATGATCCGGCGAATGTGAAAAATGGTTGGGGTATGACAGAAGCCAACGTAAAAACCTGGTTCGATAAAACCGGTTTTGATGAAGATGGAAACGGCTATGAAAAATGGTTGCGCAAAACGGAAGAACAGCCTAATCATAGTTATTTGGATGATTTAATTGCAATGCAAAAAAAGTTTCCAAACATGCAGGTGCTTTATGTTTTGAATGTATTAAACAGCACACCTGAAAAAAATATGCAAGCCATTCGTTACCTCATGCAAAATAATGTAAAAGTAGTGGGCGTAGAAGCCGGTAATGAGATATATGGTAAATATGCTTCCTTTGATGAATACGTAAATGATTTCGAACCTATTTTTGCTATGCTTACTAAAGAATATCCATCTATTAAAAAAGGTTTAGTTGCAGGAGCCAATTTGGGTAGAAAAGAATTAGTGCGTTGGAATGAAAGTATGGCTCAGTATAAAGGTGACTACGACGCTGTAATTTTCCATTATTATTATACCAAAAATGATTTAGGTGAAGCGTATAATATGATCCCCCTCCGCATAAAATATGATGAAAATGTAACCAATAAGGATTTAGAAAAAGCATACGACAAAGCTGCTGAAGTTTTATTGGATAAAAGTATGATTGAAAGAGGTGTTGCCTATGCACGCGATTTATTTGGCGATAAGGCAATTTGGATTACTGAATGGAATACCAAACCTTCAGAAATGTTGTGTAATACCATTTTAAATGGTGCATGGCAATTTCGTGAAATGGTGGAACAGTCTGAACAGGTAGAATATTTACTCATGCACAATGGCGTGAGCCCTGATAAATATGGGATGATTAGCAAAGGAACTTATGCCGATAGTGAAAATGCCACTATGATTCGCCGAACAGGTTATTGGGCGTATATTCTAGCATCTGAAGCTCAGGGGGCACAAAAGTTGGTTAAAAATGAAGCACCTAAAATGCAGGTGGATGATGATGGTGAAATTTGTATCTACTTTGTCAATATGGATGAGGCATTTAATTATGCACTCGATCTCGGAAAATTAAAGGCAACATCGGTAACCATAAATTATGTGAGTGGTAAACATTTATATAGTGGTTCAGGTATGACTGGTTATATGGGTAAAGGCACTAAACCTAGTTACGAAGTAAATGGTATTAAACGCGAAAAATTTACTGGGACTATTCCTAAAAATGCGTTTGGGTATATACTCATTAAAACCATTAAATAAGCTGGTAGGAAAGTGTGTTGTTGTTTCTCGCAAAGGCGCAAAGTTTAATGGAATATATAATGTGCGACATAGTATGTTTTTAGGCACGCAAAGCTGCTAAACCAATTGTACCTTTGCGTGCTTGAATTGATTTTTTATTCGAACAAAGCACATAGTGCTGATACCTTCCCCTTTGCGCCTTAGCGAGAAACATTTCGTGAATTAAATGGTGTATTTTTCTCGCCATCCCGATAGCTATCGGGAGCAAAGTTTAAGAAAATATGTTATGTGCAATATAGTATGTTTTTAGGCACGCAAAGCTGCTAAACCAATTGCACCTTTGCGTGCTTGAATTGGTTTTTTATTCGTACAAAGCACATAATGCTGATACCTTCACCTTTGGGCCTTAGCGAGAAACATTTCGTGAATTAATTGGTGTATTTTTCTCGCCATCCCGATAGCTATCGGGAGCAAAGTTTAAGAAAATATGTTATGTGCGATATAGTATGTTTTTAGGCACGCAAAGCTGCTAAACCAATTGTACCTTTGCGTGCTTGAATTGGTTTTTTATTCGTACAAAGCACAAAGTGCTGATATCTTAACCTTTGCGCCTTAGCGAGAAACATTTCGTAAATGATATGGTATTTGTTGCACGCGGAGGCGCGGAGATACAGGAAGATTTTATCTTAAGGCCTGTAACAAAATAACCACCTCAATCGTTTTAGATTAAACCCTTCACACGCAGCTGTGTCATATAGGTGAATTCATTACTGGCACAACAATTGTTTTACCACATCAAAATCGCAACCATGGTAAGTAAGCAGCAACAAGTTCAGCACCTCTACCTTAGGGCCGGCTTCGGAGAAACTCCTGTAGTCATCAAAAAGAAAAAACAACAATCCATCCAAAAATTAGTTGATGAATTATTTAATGATGCCAAACAATATAATCCAATAACTTATCTCGAAAATCCGGCGGACAGCAAAGAAGTCGGCAATTTTAAAGTGCTCCTACTCATTTTAAAATCCCGCGACCAAATGCAGGAACTTAATATTGAGTGGCTGAAAACCTTACATACTACAAAATCAGTATTGCGCGAAAAAATGACCTTGTTTTGGCATAATCATTTTGCCACTTCTACACAACTTGCCTATCTAATGCAAGTGCAAAATAATACCCTTCGCAAAAATGCATTAGGGAAATTCGATAAATTATTACACGCCATTTCTACCGACCCTGCCATGATTATTTACTTAAATAATCAGCAAAATAAAAAAGACGCTCCCAACGAAAATTTTGCACGCGAGGTAATGGAATTATTTACATTGGGAGAAGGAAATTTATATACAGAAAAAGATATTAAAGAAGCCGCAAGAGCATTCACAGGGTGGACTGTAAATAAAAGAGGGAAATTCGAATTCGTGGCGAAAGAACACGATGATGGTGAAAAAGAATTTATGGGGATGAAAGGCAATTTCAACGGACAGGACATCATCAATATATTGCTAAGTAAAAAACAAA
>Ga0209812_10000875_pt1 | contig 23857 bp, 24 predicted proteins | sample JI71714BDNA_FD_187502 | JGI IMG/M metagenome (GOLD analysis project Ga0209812, IMG submission 187502) | Wastewater effluent complex algal communities from Wisconsin, to seasonally profile nutrient transformation and Carbon sequestration -... | ecosystem: Engineered > WWTP > Effluent > Algae...
ATCCAACATAGGGGCGACGGAGAAGCGCTGTGGGAGTGTAGTCTTTTTCAAAAAAATGCTCTTTTATTAACTGAGAGAACGTTAGGATCGTACCAAAAAAGCCGTTAATTTTTTAACAACCGGTAGCACTAATAGCAAGGTAGGAAACGCGATTAACCAAGATAATCCCCACGCCCCCAGCCAACCTGAAACCGTAAACGCCGTCCATCCAACGCCTTTTAAGGTACTAACAAAAGACACGATGAAGGTCATCAAGAGAGACAGCAGTAACGGCATAATAAGCCCAGCGGCTTTTGCAGGAAATTTTAACATCACATACCTGAATCTAATAAAACGAACTCGACGGTGCAAATACCGGTGACAAGGCTGATTATACCGTAATGGCAGCAAAAAATCAGTGCTGGTTAACGCAGTGCGCTCACTTAACGCCTGTAAGCATCTCGTAAAATACGCGCAAGCATGGCGAACAGCATGCAATATGATACACTGCTCACAGAGGATGGGAGAGAAACTATGTCAACAGAAAGTTTAGTGGCACGGGCGAGAACAATTTGCGAACAAAATGGCGCGCGTTTTACGGCTATCCGTGAAAAAGTCTTTCGGCTTATGGCTGAAAACCAAGGCGGTCAAGGTGCTTACGACTTACTTGAGCAATTAAAACAAACAGAGCCTGCCGCCAAACCTGCCACAATTTATCGCGCCTTAGAGTTTTTAACGGAACAGGGGTTTATTCATAAAATTGAATCGAACAATGCGTTTATGTTGTGTCATCATTTTGAAAAACATCACCCCGCACAATTATTAATTTGTGAAGATTGTGGCAATGTCACTGAGCTGCATTCTAGCGCATTACATACTGAATTTAGTCGGCAAGCAGCCGCATTAGGTTTTCATGTGCATCATCAAACAATCGAAGCTCGTGGCAAATGTAATAATTGTCATAAAAATTAATTAAGTAAATGCTTACATCTCTTGTGTTGTAGTGAAAAAACTTCTAGGCTTAACCATTATTGTCCCGAGAATAACCTAAATTACTACGGATAGGCATTTTAAATGAATGTTGAATATATAAACCCGTTTTTATCTTCATTAGTTAACGTGTTATCCACTATGGCCAATACTAAAATTGTGCCAGGTCAACCTCGTATTAAAAAAGAAGAAGTGGCACATGGTGATGTCTCGGGCTTGATTGGCATGGTAGGTCCGACAATGAAAGGCTCATTTTCAGTTAGCTTTGACGAGTCATTAGCCTTAGAAATTATGTTTAGAATGCTGGGCGAACGCCCTACAAGCATTAATGCTGATGTAACGGACATGGTTGGTGAAATTACCAATATGGTAACAGGCGGGGCGAAACGCATTTTAGGCGAAAAAGGGTACGATTTTACGATGGCTACCCCCATTATTGTGTCGGGAAAAAACCACACTATCACGCATAAATGTGAAGGCCCGACTATTTTAATGCCATTTAACTCTGATTTCGGTAAAGTCCATATCGAAGTGTGTTTTGACAAGTAACCGCAAATAGAAACCGTAACGCGTTAACGTTTAGTAATGCCGCTAGCGTAAATATTGGTAATCTACCCGAGGCGTTATATTACATAATAACTCGTAGGGTATTGTCCCAGCGGCTAACGCAATACGCTCTATCGCTAACTCAGGCCCCCACAAAACAGCCTCATCTCCCAAGGTATCTTGTGCATTGGGCCCTAAATCTACCGTAATCATGTCCATTGATACACGGCCAGCTAAGGGCACTTCGCGACCATTGATCCAAACAGGCGTGCCATTGCCGGCATGCCGCGGATAACCATCACCGTAGCCAACCGCTATAACGCCTAACGTTGTGGGCATTTTTGCCTGCCACTGTCCACCATAACCAACCTTTTCTCCTTGCTGAACATGGCGCACTGCAATCAGCCTACTGCTTAAACGCATCACCGGCTGCAACTGATGCTGCTGGCCAGTTTGCTCAGCAAAAGGGGAAATACCGTGCAACATTAATCCCGGCCTCACCCACTCACCGTGACTTTGCGGCCACGCGAGAATGGCGGCCGAGTTCGCTAAACTACATTGGTCGGCTTTATCCCGAATCAGCTCACCAAAGATGGCAAGTTGCTGGGCAGTACGATCGGAACCCCGTTCATCCGCGCAACAAAAATGGCTCATTAAGCGAATGCCTGGTAGCACAGCTGAGCATTGCCATAATCGTCGATAAAACAGTTCAAACTGCGCTGGCTCGATACCTAGCCGATGCATGCCGGTATCAATTTTCAACCACACTTTTAGTTGCCCTTCCAAAGGGGTTTGCTCTAAGGCACTAAGCTGTAGCTCATTATGCACCACTGTTTGTAAGTTATTTGCGAGCAAGATTGGCAGCTCGGCAGCCTCATAAAACCCTTCTAGCAACACTATCGGTTTTACAATGCCTGCGGTACGTAACGCTAACGCTTCATCGATACGCGCAACCGCAAACGCATCGGCGTCAGTGAGCGCTTGTGCCACCCGAACAAGTCCATGACCATAGGCATTCGCTTTTAATACTGCTAATACTTGACTGGTAGGCGCTAAGGCGCGCACACGGGCAAGATTATGCTGCAGTGCAGCTAAATTTATCTGCGCAACAGGCCGTCGACTCATTAATACTCGTCCTCAAATCGCGCGCTGCCGGCGTAATTATCAAACCGCGAGAAATGCCCATGAAAGGTTAAACGAATTTTGCCGATAGGCCCATTCCGTTGTTTACCAATAATAATTTCAGCTAAGCCTTTATCTTGGCTATCTTCATGATAAACCTCATCGCGATAGATAAACATAATTAAGTCAGCATCTTGCTCAATAGAGCCTGATTCACGTAAATCTGAGTTAACGGGCCGTTTATCAGCACGTTGCTCCAAGGAGCGATTAAGCTGCGATAACGCCACGACAGGAACCTTTAACTCTTTGGCCAAGGCTTTTAATGATCGCGATATTTCTGCAATCTCTAGGGTTCGGTTTTCACTCAACCCTGGTACTGTCATCAATTGTAAATAATCGACCATGATCATACTTAAGCCCCCATGCTCTCTGGCCACCCGGCGCGCCCGAGAACGCACCTCGGTAGGCGTTAAGCCTGACGCATCATCAATATACATCTTGCCTTTCGTGTTCAGCAGCTCAATTGCTGAGGACAAACGTGCCCAGTCCTCGTCTTCTAACTGGCCAGTTCGCACCTTGGTTTGATTGATACGGCCTAACGAAGCCAGCATCCGCATCATAATCTGATCCGAGGGCATCTCTAAACTAAAAATAAGTACCGGTTTATCACTGCTGATCGCAGCATGTTCGGCTAAATTCATTGCAAAGGTTGTTTTACCCATCGACGGTCGTGCTGCAACAATAATTAAATCAGAGGGTTGTAAACCGTTAGTCATTTTATCCAGATCGACATAGCCAGTAGACAAACCCGTGATACCATTTTGCGGCGAGCGATATAGGGCATCAATTTTATCGATAGTTTTCGCCAGAATATTGTTTATGGGCTCGGGCCCCTCATTGGCATTGGCGCGTTGCTCTGCAATTTTAAACACTTTGGTTTCGGCAAAGTCTAACAGCTCGGCACTGGTTCTACCTTGGGTATCATAACCGGCATCAGCAATATCATGTGCGACAGCAATCATATCGCGGACAACAGCACGCTCCCTAACAATCTCAGCATAGGCTAAAATATTCGCAGCACTGGGCGTGTTTTTCGCAATCTCCCCGAGATAAGCAAAGCCACCAATATCGTCTAATTGCTGATTAGCTTCTAACGATTCTGACACCGTAATAAGATCGATAGGTTGATTTGACTCGGCCAAACGTAACATAGCGCTAAAAATAAAGCGGTGTGAACGCAAATAAAAGTCTTGCTCCACCACCTTTTCAGACACACGATCCCAGGCTTCATTATCCAACATTAAACCACCAAGAACCGATTGCTCTGCCTCAATAGAGTGCGGCGGCATTTTAATAGCTGCAACCTGCTTATCTTTTATGTTACTCATAGGGTATTTTACTGCCGAAGGGAAATACGAATACTACTGGATATGCTACCTTGCGCTGGGCAGAAGTCCAAGTAAAGTCTGAAAATATCTTAAGGAAGTTAAACTGTATTTTAGATGAATGAAAAGCAGGGAACCACAGAACGAGAAGGAAGCACACTGCACTGAGGCAGTGTGCTTAATGCCTTAAGCTTCGGCAATAACAACCACTTTGATGGTTGCGATAACTTCAGCGTGTAACTGCAGATCGATGTCGAACTGACCAGTTTCACGTAAGGTACCATTTGGTAACTTAACTTCGGCTTTAGAAACTGCTACACCAGCTTCAGTGATCGCATCAGCGATATCACGTGTGCCGATAGAACCGAACAGACGACCTTCGTCACCCGCTTTAGAAGCGATAGTCACTTCAGCCAGCTCAGCAACTTTAGCAGCACGCTCGTTGGCAGCAGCTAAGTCAGTCGCCAGTTTGGCTTCTAATTCAGCACGGCGAGCTTCGAATTTTTCAATGTTAGCCTTGGTAGCTGGAACTGCTTTTCCCTGTGGGAATAAGAAGTTACGAGCATAGCCAGACTTAACATTTACATTGTCACCTAAACCACCAAGGTTAGCGACTTTGTCTAACAGAATAATTTGCATTGCCTATACCCCTCTGTATTAGCTGTGTGAGTCGCTGTATGGTAACAGAGCCAAGTAGCGAGCGCGTTTGATGGCGCGAGCTAACTGACGCTGATATTTAGCGCTAGTGCCAGTAATACGGCTAGGTACGATTTTGCCACTTTCTGTAACGTAGTTTTTCAGAACGGCGGTATCTTTGTAATCAATCTCTACAGTGCCTTCTGCAGAAAAACGGCAGAATTTACGGCGACGGAAAAAACGTGACATTTGTCTGTCTCCTAACTTAATTGTTCAATCTGTTGCGCATGCAGCACCAGCTTTGCCTGACCGCTGCCGCTCTGGTGGCGATTTAAAAAACCGCTTACCCGAACGTTATTGCCCAACGTCAAATGCTGAGCTTGTTGGTGTAACACTGTGCCACTTAATACCACTTGCATCCGCACATAAGCCTGACGATTTAAACCAGCCTCTTGTTGCATGCTACGATGTTCCAAGGTTAACACAGTGTGCGGGATCCCCGCTGGACTCTCACTGCGTTCAGGGTGCCGACATACGGCGCCGCTAAGCACAAGGAAATTGTCCATTAACAACTTACTCGTCGTGTGCTACTTGCTCATCATTGTCACGAGGAGCACGCTCACGGCGCTCGTCACGTACCTTAGCCATTGGTGATGGCTCGACTACGGCACCATTAGTGCGCATAACCAGGTTACGTAATACAGCATCGTTGTAGCGGAAGTTAGTTTCCAGCTCATCGATCACGTTCTGTGGGGCTTCCACGTTCATCAGCACATAGTGTGCTTTGTGCAGTTTTTGGATTGGGTAAGCCAATTGACGACGGCCCCAATCTTCTAAACGGTGGATAGTACCGCCAGCTTCTTTGATCGCGCCAGTGTAACGCTCGATCATACCAGGCACTTGTTCACTCTGATCTGGGTGAACCATAAAAACGATTTCGTAATGACGCATTGTAGCTCCTTACGGTTAGTAAGCCTCGGGAGAGCTCGGCCGGGTTCTCATAAAGGCAAGGAACGTGAAGTATATGGCCGAAGGTCGCGTATTTTACGGAGTTAGCGAGTAAATAACAAGCATAGAAACCATAACAAGCAAAATACTTAGATTAAAAAAACAAAAACCGCTTACGCGGCTTTTGCTCAAAACACAGGATGATAGGAAAAACACTAGACTGTGCGTTGCCGAACGGCTTCAAATAAACAAATGCCTGCGGCAACAGACACATTTAAACTAGACACACTGCCAAACATAGGGATTTTTACTAACGCATCACAGGTCTCGCGCGTTAGGCGGCGTAAGCCTTCGCCCTCGGCACCTAATACTAATGCTAACGGGCCTTTAAAATCGGCTTGATACACTAAAGTCTCCGTTTCGCCTGCGGTTCCAACCACCCACACGCCTGCATCTTGGAGTTGTCGTAACGTTCTGGCTAAGTTGGTCACCGTAATAAAAGGTATACTTTCTGCCGCGCCACAAGCCACTTTTCTTACCACAGCGGTTAATTTTACAGAACGGTCTTTTGGGGCAAGCACTGCATGTACACCTGCGGCGTCAGCACTGCGTAAAATAGCCCCCAAATTATGTGGATCAGTAACGCCATCAAGCACTAATAAAAAGGGTTTTGCTTCCTTTTCAAGTAACGAGGCTAAATCACTCTCGTTCCCCCCACTGCTTAAACGCGCTTTAGCAACGATGCCTTGATGCTGGCCATTCGTCATATCATCCAAGGTTTTACGATTGCAAAACTGAATGGAGATCCCCAATTGCCGGGCTTGTTGCAGTAACGGCTGCATCCGCTTATCTTCACGATCTTTCATCGCAAACACTTCTAACACATCTTGCGGACTACGCGCCAACAAAGCGCTTACCGCATGAATGCCAAATACCACATCATTACTCATGTTATTCCTAAACGTGTAGTAGGTTACTTTTTACTGCGCCGCGGCTTTTTACCCGCAACTGCTTTGCCGGTCGATCCTACAGGCGATTTTTTAGTGCCCGCTTTACCCACCGCTTTCTTACTGGCGACTTTACCTGCCCCAGTTTTACCTGTTTTGACCGCTAACTTAGTCTCAATAGCCGCGTTACGGCTAGCCTTTACTTTGCGGCCTGACACCTTTGAGGGCGTTTCACCTGCCAACACTAAATCAATTTTACGCGCTTCTAGATTAACAGCCACGACCTTAACCGTTACAGCATCGCCCATACGATACTGTGTACCCGCGTGCTCCCCTGTTAAAATTTGGCGTTCAACATCAAAACGATAATAATCATTTTTTAAAGACGTAACATGCACTAAACCTTCAATATATAAATCAGCTAACCGCACAAATAAGCCAAAATTGGTCACGGTAGACACCACACCTGCGAACTCTGCCCCCAAGTGATCCTGCATATACTCGCATTTTAGCCAGTCAGCCACTTCGCGCGTTGCATCATCCGCACGGCGTTCTGTCATCGAGCATTGCTCACCCAGCGGTGCGATATCTTTTTCCGTGTAACCATTGCCGCCAGTAACGTTCTGACCTTGCTTAGCGAGGATAGCTTTGATGGCCCGGTGTAACACTAAATCAGGATAACGACGAATCGGCGACGTAAAATGCGCATAGGCTTCCAGCGCTAAACCAAAGTGGCCTAAATTTTCACCTTGATATACCGCTTGTTTCATGGAACGTAGCATTGTAGTTTCGATCAGTTCCCGATCCGGACGATCAGCCAATTTAGCCAGCGTTTGCGTTAATTCAAGCGGTGTAGGCTCTGCTGATAAATTAGCTTCAATCCCCAGCTCTGCTAAGAAGCGGCGAAAGTTAGCAAAACGATCACCATCCGGCCGTTCGTGTACCCGGAATAACGCATGCGCTTCATGCTTCTCAATAAATCGTGCTGATGCGACATTGGCTAAAATCATACATTCTTCGATGATCTTATGCGCCTCGTTCCGGTGTACCGGCACAATTTCTTCAATCTTACGATGACTATTAAACACAAAGCGCGTTTCTACTGTTTCAAACTCGATAGCACCACGCTGCGCCCGAACTTTAGCCAACTTTTTGTAAAGGCTATAAAGCGTTTCTAAATTGGTTAACTGGGCAGCATACTCGGCGCGAAGTTTAGGATCGCCCTGTAAAATGGCGTGTACTTTATTATAGGTAAAACGCGCAGCAGAATGCATTACCGCTTCATAAAACTGATAACTTTCAAGCTTGCCATGTGAATCTATGTGCATTTCGCACACGAAACATAAGCGATCGGTATGCGGATTTAGCGAACACAAACCATTAGACAACGCCTCTGGGAGCATGGGCACAACATGATCGGGGAAGTACACCGAGTTACCACGTTCTAGCGCACTGTGATCCAATGGCGTGCCAAAGCGCACGTAGGCACTGACATCGGCAATCGCAACCCAAAGCTTCCAACCGCCATTTTCTTTGGCTTCGGCATATACGGCATCATCAAAGTCACGGGCATCTTCGCCATCAATGGTCACTAAGGGCAACTGGGTTAAATCAACTCGGCCAAGCTTAGCTTCTGCTGGGACGTCTTCACCGTATTTCGCGACTTGTGCTAATACCGCATCAGAGAACACATGCGGGATTTGATGATTACGAATCGCCACTTCAATTTCCATACCTGGCGCCATATGCTCGCCTAGCACTTCAATTACTCGTCCTGTGGCACTAACCCGTTTTGATGGGCGCTGAGTAACTTCAGCCAAGACCACCTGTCCATGGCGCGCCGCGCCTTGTTGCCCCTCAGGAATAATAATATCCTGACAAATTCTGGCATCATCTGGCACCACAACACATAAGGCATGATCTTTATAGTATCGACCAACAATAGGCTCAGTTCGCGGTTCTAACACACGTACAATGCGTGCTTCAATTTTGTCTTTGCTTTTAATCGTGGTGGCCGTGGCCAGCACTTTGTCACCGGGTAACACGCGCTGCATTTCATGAAACGGCAAATACCAATCGGGGCCGCCTTGCTCTAACTTTAAGAAGCCAAACCCATCGCGATGCCCAATCACCGTGCCTTTCACCAGATCCATGTGATCAGCTAAGCCATAGCGTTTACTCTTCGTAAAAACGACTTGACCATCACGCTCCATCGCGCGCAAACGTTTTTTTAAGGCAAAAATAGCATCGTCGTCTGTTAAACCAAGTTCAGTGACCAGTTCTTCAAAGTAGGCAGGTTGTTGCCGTTTTTCGATATGCTCGAGAATAAACTCGCGGCTGGGGATAGGGTTATCATATTTTTCTTGCTCACGCGCAAGATGCGGATCATTTACCGTCATTAATTAAACTTAGGTTTCCTCGTAATAGTATTCAGTGTAACAGCTACGCATGAAAATGGGATGAATTTCATTTGACCGGGCGTTGTGCATTCGCGACGACACGCGCCGGCATTTTTTTGGCGAGCTGCTGTTTAAGCGTGTTAAGTTTAGCATGAATTACCGGATCTGCGGTAATAGCATGATGCAACCAGCGATAACTTTGTTCAAAATCAGTTGGGCTACCTTGGCCCGCAATTAAAATCTCTGCTAAGCGGATTTTGGCATTGAGGTTACCAACCGTAGAGGCTTCGCGTAAAAAGATAATGGCGCGGCTAACATCTTTTTGCACAAAGCGTCCAATATGATAATACCGGCCGACTTGCTCCAAGCCCTCTGGCAACCCCTGCTCGGCCGCTTGCATCATCATATCCCAACCGCGCTCGACATCGCGCGGCACACAGACACCATAGGCTAACATGTCACCAAACAGAAACTGATAAGAGGGCAATTTCATTATTTCAGCACGCGCTTCAATATCTCGTACTAATTGGCAATCATCAGCTTTAACGCGCGCTAAATGCTGATTGTTTCTAATCAGTTTTAATAACTCGTCCTGACTGTATAACTCAACGGCCTGCATCTCTTGCGCAGCGACCTGCCCAAGCCACAATGGCAATACGACCAAAATACCCTTAACGACTTTTAGCATAGTGTCAAATAACCGTAATTACACAAAAATTATCTCTAATGCGGTTTACAAGCAAAAACTAGACCATAAACCGCACTTTGCATTAATCGCTTACGAAACCATGCCATTATTGTTCATTGTAAATGCGCCAACTGGGTTGATTACGTGCATCAGCAAACTCAGGGAATTGTCGATCACCTTGCAATGTTTGCTCTGCTACTGATAACGCTTGTCCAGACGCGCACCGCCCGCTGTTAATGTAATTAATTGCTGTAGCATATAACGGATCATTACTTGCCCCCCAATCGCCAACAACGGCAGGGGTTACAGGGCACTGCGGTTGTAATCCGTTAAAGTAATCACCAAAATCCAGTGCATTAACAGTTTGAAAGTTAATCGCAAATAAACGAAAGTTATCGATAAGCGTAGGAATTTGCCCGATCGGCTTACCGCAAGTTGTTTGACCAATTTGCACGACTTCGACAAAGGGGCTCATGGCATTGATCACTAATTCGCTAGAAGAGCAACTCCCCGGCGTCGTTAAGACAAATACGCGGGGTAAATTTAGCAAGGTTTGCCCCTGTCCGGGCGCAAACAGTACTGTCGAGTTGCGGCTACTATTTTTATCGTTGTAGCGGTATTTTACGAAAACCCTGTCTCGCAACCGATTAAACGCTATATGTGAACTCAACTGATTGGCGACGCGAATAAGCCCCCCGCCGTTGTAACGTAAATCGAGGACAAGTTCATCAATTTGCTGGACAGCAAAAAACTGAAAGGCTTGCTCTAATTCGCGTTCTGAAAGATCAATAAACTGGTTAAAGACTAAATAGCCGACCTTTTTACCGGCCACCTCGGCGACAGATCGATGCATGACCGTGTTCGTCGTCACACTCCCTTTTTGTAAGTCTGCGCGCCGCATACTATTATCCGGTTTACGCCACACAAAATTTCGTATTACGCCCGCCTGATTCGGGCCATAAATATCATCGTTGGTTAAGCGGCCACTGTCTAACCCCGCTAACCACTCCGCCACGCTCACGCCTTCAATCTCAGTGATCTTATCTGCACGGCGTAAACCTTGTTGTGCCGCCGAACTGCCGTCATAGACGTACAATATTTGAAGGGCAGTATTATTGTCGACACGTTGCGTGGCAAAGCCATAACCAAAGAACACGGCATCAATAAAACGACTTTGATACTCTTGTTCGGTTAAAATAAAACTAAAACTATCTCGAGGCGCTAAAATGGCATTAAGGTAGCTAGACGCGCTGCTAAAACTGCTTGGCACGGCAGAGCGCATTTCGTTGTACCACAAGTAATTCCGAAACATCTCACAGCCAATTTTGCTATTAGTATCGGTACCATTACAAAGGCTGCTATTACCCGTTGTTGGGGGAGTACCTGCACTACCGCCTGTATTCGAACCGCTATCGGAACTGCCACCGCCACAACCCGCTAAGGTTAAACATAGTGCGAAAAGAACAGCATATTTCATTTGCAAATTACCCATATTGCATAATATTTATACCAATATTACGCATAATCGCTTTTAAATCCAGATTTACAGGTTTTGCAGATGAAAAAAAACGCTGCTCAGTGGCAGCGTTTATGCACAGTTCTTTACTAATCATCCTATCTAAGGACTTTACTACTCGCCTTATCTAGGGAAAAGCATTTAGGCGAAAGGATGGCGCAATACAATCGTTTGAACCCGATCTGGTCCTGTTGAAATAATATCAATAGGCACCCCAGTCAGTTCTTCCAGTCGGCGAATGTAATTACGTGCCGCAACAGGTAATTGCGCTAACTGTTGAACACCAAACGTGCTCTCAGACCAACCAGGCATATGTTCTAAAACGGGCGTAACCACTTCATAACCTTCTGCAGCTAATGGGGGTGTCTGTAAAATACTGCCATCGGGTTGACGGTAACCCACACAGATGCTGATTGTCTCTAACCCATCTAAAACATCTAATTTGGTTAAGCAAAAACCTGAAATACTGTTTAATTGCACTGCACGACGCACAGCAACGGCATCAAACCAACCACAACGACGCTTACGCCCCGTGGTTGCACCAAACTCATGCCCTTTTACGCCAAGATGCTCACCAATGGCACAGTCTAATTCTGTTGGAAAAGGCCCCGAGCCCACGCGTGTTGTATAGGCTTTTACAATACCTAATACATAATCTAAATAGCGTGGTCCAAAACCACAGCCTGTAGCCACACCACCTGCCGTGGTATTCGATGAGGTTACGTAAGGGTAAGTACCATGATCAATGTCGAGTAACGTGCCTTGCGCACCTTCGAACATAATTTCATGGCCGTTTTTACGTGCCTGGTCCAGCAATTCCGTAACATCAACGACCAACGACTTTAATAAATCGGCCATCGCCAACGCGTTGTCTAAGGTCGTTTGGTAATCAATCGGATCCACTTTATAGTACTGTGTTAACGTAAAATTGTGTAAATCCATTACCGTTTTCAGTTTCTCAGCAAACAACGTGGGATTGAACAAATCGCCTACTCGTAAGCCTCGACGCGCGACTTTATCTTCATAAGCGGGGCCAATACCACGACCTGTCGTGCCTATAGGCTTATCACCACGCGCTTTCTCACGTGCTACATCTAAAGCAACATGAAATGGCAAAATAAGTGGACAAGCTTCGCTGATCAATAAGCGCTCTTTTACCGGCACGCCACGCTGTTCCAGCATGGTCATTTCCTTTAAAAAAGCTTCTGGCGATAAGACAACACCGTTACCAATCACACACTTTACATTCGCACGTAAAATACCGGATGGAATAAGATGTAATACCGTTTTTTCACCGTCAATTACCAAGGTATGGCCAGCATTATGGCCGCCTTGGTAGCGCACCACATAACTGGCTTTGTCGGTTAATAAGTCAACAATCTTACCTTTACCTTCGTCACCCCATTGGGTACCGAGCACAACTACGTTTTTGGCCATGGTTCCTACATCACGGAAAAAATGAAGGGGGGATTCTAACAAATCGCTCGGCAAGTTTCAGCCGTCTGGACGAAAAAAAGGCCACATTTTTTATGACCTTTTTATGTTATTGATTTATTTTATATTAAGACAATTCAGATCAAACTGTTCCGCAGTTTGATATAAACCAAAGCCAAATCGTAAACGATCACCGCGATAATCAGTGGTAATACCCGCTTGTTTCAACAATGCCGCCACTTCTGCCACCTGCTTACTGCTGTTCAAGCGAAAGGTAAAAAAGTGCCCATGATGATTAGCATCGTGCAACAGTAAGTGCTCACGATTAAGGAGCGGATGTCCTTGTGCATCTAACAACGTTAAAAAATGTTGCTGTAGCTCCTGAACATACCGATGGATACGTCCAACACTAATACCTTGTTGTTTATACAATAACAGGGCAGCTTCAAGGCGATACAACGCAGTAAAATCCATGGTAGACCCTGCAAATCGGTAACCATCTTCGCTATATAACACCAACGCCGATTTATCTTTTGCCAAGGCGCCAAATTCAGCAAACCATCCTGTATATAGGGGGCGATGTTCGCTGCCCGCTGGAACCGTCATAAAACAACAGCCTTCCCCTCCCTGCGCATATTTGTAACTGCCAGATAAATAAAATATCCGCTCAGCAATAGCGGATAAATCCGTAGGAAGTGCCATAAAGCCATGGTAACCGTCAATCACAATCATTGCCTCGGTGACGGCCGCCAACTGATTCACGAATACCGTCAAATCGGCGATAGCATAGCCCGAGTTAAAAAATACCTGGCTACAAAACACCATATCACAGGGAGCATGTTGCGCGGCCTCAATAAAGCGACGTTCGAAACTGGCAAAGGGCTCAGTAGCAATGATCTCTATCTCAATATTCTCATATTCAGACAAACGCTTAATTTGACGCTGAAAACTATAGAATTCACTGTCGGTGGTAAGAATACGCAGGGGTTTTTGCCAATTAAAACAGCTGAGTAACCGCATCACAAACTCATGCGTGTTAGGCGCAAAGACGATTTGCTCAGCTGCAGGTAAATTTAGCACATCAGCCACTAATTGTTGGGTTTGGGGGATCTTGGTGCCAAAAATATACTGCCATTTGTCATCAACGAATCGGGCACTATCGTCCCAATAGGCCAATGTGGCCTCGCGGGTAACATCAGGCCAATAGTGATGAGAATGGCTAGCAAAATGTTGTTTATGCTGGCTAGCCTGCAAAAAGCGTTGAAAAAAATGCTGATACATAATCACCTCATAACAGGCTATAAAACCACCTGACGCCAGTGCAAAAAGGCCCATAAGGGCCTTTTTTCTTTTACATTACGCTAACACAATCATGTTAGTTTTGTACGGCATCAGAGCGCATATATTTGAAGAAATCACTATCGGGCTGCACTACGATAACATCATTTTTCGAATTAAAGCTGTTACGGTAAGCTTCTAAGCTACGCACAAAGGAATAAAACTCGGCATTCTGGTTAAACATCTCTGCATAAACACGCGCCGCAGTTGCGTCACCTTCACCACGGACTGAACGTGAATTCCGCTCGGCATCGGCTAGCATTACAGTAACGCGAGCATCAACATCTGCTTTAATGATCTCTGCTTCTTCCATACCTTTCGAACGATGTTCACGTGCTACGGCTTCTCGCTCTGCACGCATCCGAGCAAAAATTGAACTACTGATTTCGTCAGGTAAGTTAATTTGTTTTACCCGTACATCAATCACTTCAATACCCAGCTCGTTTGCAGCTTGCCCAGCTTGGCTTAAAGCACTTTGCATTAACTGTTGACGTTCACCCGAAACAATTTCTTGAATCGTGCGAGCACCAAACTCAGTACGCAGGCCGTTATTGATATATTGCTTTAATAGTACTTCGGCTTGCGCAGTGTTTCCGCCGGTAGACAAAAAGAATGCGCCAAAATCACGAATACGCCATTTTACATAGCTGTTAACCAACAAGTCTTTCTTTTCAGCTGTAACGAAACGATCGGCGCCATCATCCAAGGTTTGCACCCGAGCATCCAGTAAACGCACTACCTGAATAAGAGGTAACTTGAAATGCAAACCTGGCTCATACACTAACACCCGATCTTCCGCATCACGCTGAATTTTACCGAATTGAATAACGATAGCCCGTTCGCCTTCTGGTACAACGAACAGTGCAGAAACGACGATCAAACCCACTACAACAAAGATGGCAATAATTAAATTTTTCATTACGAATTATCTCCCACTGCCAGAACGCGTTGACGTGCCACGCGCGCTATCAGTACGTGGTTGCGTATTAATCCCATCCAAATTGACACGTGCTGGAGGCGTAGACGGTGAAGCAGCAGGGGCTGCAGCAGCACCTTGCTTCATCAGCTGATCCAGTGGTAAATACATCAGATTGTTGCTGTTTTTCACATCAACCAAAATCTTAGATGTATTGCCGTACACATATTCCATCGTTTCAAGATACATACGATCACGTGTGACTTTTGGCGCGGCAAGGTACTGTGGTAATAATTGCTCAAAACGTGCCACTTCACCTTGTGCTTTTAACACAATTTGTTGCTTATACGCTTCAGCTTCTTGCATTACACGGTTAACCTGACCACGGGCACGCGGTTCAATTTCACGCGCATACGCTTGGGCTTCTTGCACAAAGCGCTCTTGGTCTTCTTGTGCAGAAATCGCATCATCAAACGCTTCACGAACTTCTTCTGGTGGCCGAGCATCGCGGAAGTTAACATCGACTAGTGCAATACCCATGTTGTAAGGCGTAATAACACTTTCTAATTCTTGACGGGTATTTTGACGTACCACTTCACGACCACGTGTCAATACATCGTCCATAATCGAGTGACCGATCACGAAGCGTAAGGCCGCGTCTGTAGCTTCACGCAAACTGCGATCGGCATCAACAACCGAGAACAGGTATTGTCTGGCGTTAAAAATACGATACTGTACTTCAAAGGTTACGCGAACCAAGTTCTGATCTTGAGTTAACATAAACCCATCAGCACGCAAGGAGCGAACTTCTTGCGTGTTAACCGGTGTCACCGTATCAATAAAAGTGGGTTTCCAATGGATACCCGCGCCAACTTCAGTATGGTATTGACCAAAGCGTAACACAACGCCTCGCTCTGCGTCTTTAATGGTATAAAACCCACTTAAACCCCATACCAATATTGCTACAACCAGTATCACACCAAACAGGGCTGAACCACCGCCACCACTGCTGCTACCAGAATTGCCACCTTTGCCACCAAAGATACCGCCGAATTTTTTGCCTAAATTGCGGAATACTTCATCTAAATCGGGCGGGCCTTGATTACGACCACCTTGTTTCCAGGGATCGTTATTTTTGCCGTTATTGCCCGGCTCGTTCCAAGCCATGCTTAACTCCATAGTAGTAAGTTGTCATTAAGGGTTAATGTATCAAAAAACTGACTGGCTGACGATATAGTTTTCAAGTTGTTGTGCACTCTGCTTTTGTAAACGCGCCCATTGCGCAGTCGACAGCTGAATGTTTAACCGACACTGACCATCATCCAAGTATTCTTCTTGCTGTACAGCTTGCAACTGATACAGGCGCGCACGCCAGTTGGCAGCCGCGGGCGGTAACAATAAGGTTAGCTGTACGTGCTGTTGCGATAAAAGCTGAACCAACGCTTGCTGTAACAGCGCAATGCCTTCGCCTGTCATAGCCGATAAATAAACGGCACTCGGCAAGCCGTTATCGTCGTAATCTATACGTGGTAACTGCGCTATTTGGTCAATTTTATTAAAGACTAATAATTGCGTTACATCTGCAGCATCAATCTCCTGCAACACTAAGTCGACTTGTTTTATATTGTCATCTTTACGGGGATCGGCTACATCAATCACATGTAATTGAATATCGGCATCACGCGTTTCTTGCAAGGTTGATTTAAACGCGGCAACCAGATCGTGGGGTAGATGTCGAATAAACCCCACGGTATCTGCCAAAATAGCATCACCAAACTGCGGTAGGGTAATTCTGCGTAACGTGGGATCCAACGTGGCAAAAAGCTGATCTGCGGCGTACACCGAGGCAGCCGTTAAACGATTAAATAACGTCGACTTGCCTGCATTAGTATACCCCACAATAGAAATAACCGGCTGGTCAGAACGTTGTCGCGCACGACGTCCCTGCTCTCGCTGACGCGTCATCTTTTCAAGCCGTTGTTTAAGGGCCCTTACGCGTTCACGTAATAGACGGCGATCGGTTTCTAGCTGCGTTTCGCCAGGGCCACGTAAACCGATCCCTCCCTTTTGCCGCTCGTTATCGAATCCACGAATTAACCGCGATGCTAGATGCTGCAATTGTGCCAGCTCAACTTGTAACTTACCTTCGTAAGTACGAGCACGTTGCGCAAAAATATCTAAAATTAAACTGGTACGATCGAGCACCCGAGCTTGACAAAGGCGTTCTAAATTGCGGGTTTGGCCTGGTGATAACTCATGATTAAATATCACTACAGACGCAGAAAGATCTGCGACCGTAGTGGCAAGTTCTGCAGCTTTGCCTGAACCAATAAAAAATTTGGCATCAGGTGATGGCCTGTTGGTGGTCATAACCTGCAAAGTCGAAACGCCTGCAGATGCAACGAGCATTTTCAGCTCTTGCAAATCTTCAGTAGCCGCCTCTTGCGGGAAATTAACGTGTACTAGTACGGCCTGTTCAGCCAGCTCAGCCAGTTCAAACAAGCAATATTACTCCGCTAATTATTCTACATCCTCGTCGCCATCGCCTGGTGCACCATGTGCTACCATCGTATTTACCGCACGCGCTGGAACGACAGTAGAAATGGCATGCTTATATACCATCTGACTCACTGTGTTTTTCAACAAAATGACAAATTGATCAAAAGACTCAACCTGACCTTGTAATTTAATCCCATTCACCAAATAAATTGAAACAGGAATACGCTCCCGTCTTAAGGTGTTCAAAAATGGATCTTGTAATGATTGGCCTTTTGCCATGTCACGCTTTCCTTTTTTATTAAGTATGCTTTATATAGGTATTATTTTTTTTATTTCAAGTTGTTAAACGTGAAATTTTTACTAACTCGTCTCATTGTAGCTTAGCGAAGTTATGACAGCTTGCAAGTTTTCTTCAAGCTTCGCTTCACTTTTTAACCAGTGTAAATCTGGCCAACTGCGCAACCACGTTATCTGCCGCTTAGCCAATTGGCGCGTAGCCGCGATGCCTTGACTTACCATCAGCGCATAATCGACTTTACCCGCCAAAAAATCCCACATCTGTCGATACCCAACACAGCGAATAGCCGGTAGGTTTTCATGTAAATCGCCACGCCCAAAAAGCTGCGCAACTTCATGCTGAAAACCTTGTGCTAACATTTGTTGAAAGCGTAGTTCAATACGTTGGTGCAATACCGCGCGATCAGTGGGCGCTATGGCGAATTGGTGTACTTTATACGGAAAAGGTTCCGGTTTTTTTGCTGTTAAGGCCGTTAAGCTTGATCCCGTAAGGCGATAGACCTCTAAAGCTCGGTTAATACGCTGCGGATCATTAGGATGAATTCGCGCAGCGGCGACCGGATCGACCTCGGCTAATTGTTGATGCAAGCTCGCCCAACCATACTGCTGAGCTTCAAGTTCTAATTGTTGCCGGATCTGTTCGTTTGCTGCCGGCAGCTCAGAAATACCGTGTAGCAAGGCTTTAAAGTACAGCATGGTGCCACCAACCAGAATAGGAATATTGCCACGTTGGTGAATGGCTGCAATTAATTGCAGGGCATCTGAGCGAAAGTCGGCAGCAGAATAAACCTCTGCCGGATCACGTATATCCAACAGAAAATGGGGCGCGGTAGCTAACTCTGCGACGGTCGGCTTGGCAGTGCCAATATCCATACCGCGGTATACTAAGGCACTGTCGACACTGATCAGCTCAGCCTTCCCTAGTTGTTGTTTTAACGCTATTGCCAGCGCAGTCTTACCAGAGGCCGTAGGACCCATGATACAAATAACGGGTAATTTAGCGTTCATGTTTTACTACCTGTAATGTGGCATCGCTCACATCGAGAACCACGACTTTAGCATCATGCTGCTCAGTAAATACCGCTTCCGGAAAATGATGTAACAACAGATCAGCTTGCAAATAAGGAGTGGATAAGAATAACTGCAGCAGCAACCGTGCCGGTTCTAGGGTGCCTTGAACGGCTAACTGTGCTAGAAAGGCACTAAACCATTGACTGATAGCAGTATGCCTTAACCAAATGGGTACCCGTCGAATAATCGCCGTGTTGTCTTTGATCAAGAGATCAAAGCCTAAAGACTCTAGACTGTCGGCACACGACAACATGGCGGCGAGTTCTTCGGCCGTAAGAGTAATTCGTAACGGCAGTAACAATGGCGCGGTGTCAAGCCGCAGTGGCCAATACCGTGCCACACTGATAACTAAATCCAGTAAACGTAACTGAGTATCTTCTTGATACAACACATAACGATTATCTACTATCAGGTAAGGTTTATTTGGCTGAGCACGCTCTTGCTCAACAGCAACCTGACTGGCAGCAAGGTAAGCAATAGCGTGCTGAGGTGTTGCGCTAGAGGGTAATACCACTTCTTTTTCTTTAGTAAAGCCTTTATTAACGTCTTTATTCACACGAACAGCAGAAGAACGCGATGATGGCGCACTGACATGATAAGCAACAGGCTGTGTATCATGAAGCTCACCACGCTGCGTAACATACGCATCCGTGCCCATTGGCGTGGCAGACTCGGCAATAAAATGCGCGTCACCCGACAGCCTTTGATAACGATCAGGTTCCGTCACTGTGGAAGGTAGAAGATCTGTTGATAGCTGTGCTAACGCATCACTTAATGCACTCACAACAAAATCATGCACTAAACGCGCTTGATGAAAACGCACTTCATGTTTCGCCGGGTGTACATTTACGTCAACGTCTGCCGCATCCAGTTCAAGATAGAGTACAAAAGCCGGCTGTAGCGCTGCAGGTAAACGTTCACCGTAGGCTTGTCGAATGGCATGATTTAACAGTTTATCCCGCATCATTCTGCCATTTACATAACTGTATTGGCACGCGGCAGTAGCCTGACAAGCAGCAGGTGCCAGCAACCAGCCCGATAAATGCACTTCGCCGTAATGATTTTCTATCCACAATGCCTGATCAGCAAAACTGCGACCACATAATGCCGCCAACCGTTTTTGCTTGGCTGCCGAGCTATCGGCAATCGGTAGACGACGAACGGCCTGACCATTGTGGGTTAACGTCCAAGCCACATCAAAACGGCTCAGCGCTAACCGTTTGATCAGCTCATCGATATGAGAAAACTCTGTTTTGTCACTGCGTAAAAAGCGGCGTCGCGCAGGGGTATTAAAAAACAAATCAACAACATCGATACTTGTACCGATTGGATGCGCTGCCGGCTTTACCTGCACCGCCATATCGCGACCTTCCGCATTGGCTTGCCAAGCTGCGCTCTGCGTTTCTGGCTTGGAAGTTAGGGTTAAACGCGATACCGAACTAATACTGGCCAGCGCTTCTCCCCGAAAACCCAAACTCACAATCTGCTCTAAATCTGCTAACGTCGCTATTTTGCTGGTTGCATGCCGACTCAAGGCTAATATTAATTCTTCTTGCGCAATGCCTACACCATTATCACGCACCCGAATCAGCTTACTGCCGCCTTTCTCAATATCAATTTCTATCTGTGTTGCACCGGCATCTAAACTATTCTCAACCAATTCTTTAACCACCGAAGCAGGTCTTTCTACCACCTCTCCTGCTGCAATTTGGTTGGCTAACTGTGGTGGTAACAATTGAATAGGCATGTCAGGGGATCCGTATAACCTGGCCAATGCGGATACTGTCACTGCGTAATTGATTGTGGCGGCGCAGCTCTTCTATAGACACATTGTAACGCTGCGCAATCAATGATAACGATTCGCCAGCCTGCACACGGTGTTCTTTGGCTCGGCGCTGCGCAAAAAGTGAATCGGCGGGCGGTGATAATTCGAAATGGCGCTTTAAGCCCGTAAATAATGATTGCACTAATTTTTGTTGATGCGCACTGCTACGCAATAAGCGTTCTTCTTGTGGATTCGAAATAAATCCAACCTCAACCAAAATGGAAGGAATATCGGGTGCTCTCAATACCCCTAAACTCGCGGCTTGAGGTTCACGTTTGTGTAAGGTGGTCACTTTACCCAATTCAGCTAGCACGTGGTTTGCAACTTGATGCGCTGTAACCATGGAATGGTTCATCGATAAATCTAACACGGTTTGCGCCAAGTAACGTTCATTAGCGGAATCTTTAATGACCTCAGCAACGCCCCCTAATAACTCACCGTGCCGCTCAGTTTGCTCTAACATTCGGCCCACTTCTGACGTTGCTCTGCGAAGCGATAACACCCAAACGGCAGCGCCCTTAGGATGGGGCGACGTAAAGGCATCAGCATGAATGGACACCAATAAATCGGCTTGCATACGTCTGGCAATATCGGTTCGGCTATTAACATGAATAAAATAGTCGCCGGTACGCACCAGAACAGCTTTCATGCCTGGCTCTCGATTTATCCGTTCTACCAATTGCCGAGAAATGGGTAACGTCAAATTCTTTTCGTACGTTCCACCTGGGCCAATTGAGCCCGGATCTTCCCCGCCATGGCCGGCATCGACAGCAATAATAATATCGCGTGCAGCACGTACGCCTGAGGGCACCGGTCGTTGAGTACTTGCTCCCGTAATTACAGTACTGGCTGGTGTGTTAGCCTCAGCTGGTGGGCTGTTTGCAGCATTGCTAGCAGGATTACTGTCAGGAAAATCAATAACCAAACGGTGGCCATAAGGCGGCGTAGGTGCTAACGCAAACACTGTGGGTTTTGCCGCGCGGGCTAAGTCGAGCACGATACGCATACTATTTTGCCCGCTACTACTGCGGATACCGCGAATTAACGCAGCCTCACCATTCACACTCGGTAACGCTGTTCCCCCAGAAACTCGACTTAGATCAATGACCAAACGGTGTGGGTCCTCCAGCATAAAATGCTTAAAGTTAGGTGCAGCACGTAAATCAAATACCACTCGAGTGTTCTCTGGAGAAGGCCACACCCGAATGCTTTGCACTTGATTAGTTGCATTATTGGCCTGCACCACCATGCTCAGCAACACACAACACGCTAAAAAAGTATATCGAATAAATGCGGTAAGGTTATTCATGATGAGATAATACAGTTAACATCGCTTCAGTACGGGCATGGTGCGCCGTAAACACGAGTGTGCGTTGTTCTGCCTCGAAACCCAACGTAACAGTGAGATCAGGTTGTGGCAGACTACCTTCGCCACGCTCAGGCCACTCCACTAAACATAGGCTTTGTGCGGTAAAGTAATCGCGTATTCCCATAAACTCCAGTTCTTCGGCATCATGCAAGCGATAAAGATCAAAGTGATATACCTGCAAGGCAGCAAGTTCATAAGGCTCAACCAAGGTATAAGTGGGGCTTTTAACATTACCGTTATGACCAAGTGCTTGAATAATCCCACGACAAAATGTGGTTTTTCCCGCCCCCAAACCGCCTTGTAAAAACACGACAAGGCCACCGTGTAACAGCGTAGCCAGGCGTTGAGCCAGCGCCAATGTTTCCGCTTCTGTATGCAACTGAACACTTAGACTCTGCAAGCTACTACCCTGAAAATACGTATCAATCATTTTGTTGGCTATGGTAACAAAGGATCAGCCCTTTCAGCCAGAAAAACCGCGTTATAACGCCATCTGACTTGATGCTTTCGTTCAAGTTCCCTTGCTTGGCACAAAGTTGACTCAGAGCGTATGGGACTCGCCCTGAAACACCCCAGCATACGAGTGAATGTGTTTGCACACCGATATGCGCACCTGTAGATGAAATCTTTGAATGAAAACTGCGGGCTAAAACTATGGGCTAAAAAAACACTATGCTAAGATCCTTGCTGTTGCTTATAGCACCTAAGCATTTTAAAAATGGAATCCCTTAAGATGGACAAGCATCAATTGGCTCAACAAATTAAACAGTGGGCCAATGAATTAGGCTTTCAAGCCTGCGGCATCACAACACCGGATTTAAGCCAACACGAAAGCGCGTTACAGCGCTGGTTAGAGGCAGGGTATCATGGTGAAATGCATTACATGGCTGAGCATGGCATGTTAAGGGCTCGCCCGGCTGAATTACATCCCGGCACCCTGAGTGTGATCAGTGTTCGAATGGATTACTTGCCAAAACAGGCAGGGTTCGCAACGAATCTTGCCGATCCTAGCCAAGCTTACATCAGCCGCTATGCGCTAGGGCGTGATTATCACAAACTGGTGCGCAGCCGTTTAAAACAACTTGGGCAACGTATTAGTACTGCGCTTGCAAACATCACCGATGTGAACGGTAGACCTTTTGTTGATTCAGCGCCTATCCTAGAACGCCCCTTAGCACAACAAGCGGGTATTGGTTGGATAGGTAAACACAGTTTAGCGCTCAATGAATCCGCAGGCTCATGGTTTTTTCTCGGCGAACTGTTAATCAATATTGCGCTGCCCACAGATACACCACACGAAGGCGATTGCGGTAGTTGCGTCGCCTGTATCACCAGTTGTCCCACAGGTGCCATCGTTGCCCCCTATGTGGTAGATGGTCGCCGGTGTATTTCGTATTTAACCATTGAATTAAAAGGGGCTATTCCGGAGGAATTTCGCGCCCTTATTGGCAACCGTATTTATGGCTGTGATGATTGCCAATTAGTGTGTCCTGTCAATCGCGATGCGCCGCTAACGGCGGAGGCCGATTTTCAACGGCGCCCCCAATGGCAAGATCATGCTTTGCTTACGCTTTTTCAGTGGGATGAGGCCACGTTTTTACACTATACGGAGGGCAGCGCCATCAGGCGTATAGGCTTTGAGCGTTGGCAACGTAATCTTGCCGTAGCGCTTGGCAATGCGCCCTATCACGCTGAAATCAGCGATGTATTGCAAGGCGCTTTAGCGCATGCGACGCCCTTAGTAGCAGAGCACATTCGGTGGGCGTTGCAACAACAAAAACAAAAATATTGGCAGCAAGGCAACTTGCTACCTCGCTCAACAGCCCGCTTAGTAAGAATTATTCAGAAGGGTCTGCCCAGGGATGCATAATGTCACGTTGCCGACGCGCCTCACGCCGTTGCTGCGCCATAATGCTAATTTGCTCCCGACGCCACGGTTCGGCTTGATGCCA
>Ga0209812_10000876_pt1 | contig 23847 bp, 26 predicted proteins | sample JI71714BDNA_FD_187502 | JGI IMG/M metagenome (GOLD analysis project Ga0209812, IMG submission 187502) | Wastewater effluent complex algal communities from Wisconsin, to seasonally profile nutrient transformation and Carbon sequestration -... | ecosystem: Engineered > WWTP > Effluent > Algae...
CCGACACCCTTGCGCTTGGACAAGCGAAGCAGCAACTCCGCCCGGTCCTCGGCGCTGACCTCAAGTCCTTGTACCGGTCGACCTCTCTGGCCCATCGTCACACCCTCCGACTGTTGGGTCCATACGACAACCCTATCGTAAATTAGTTCAAATTACTTTTGGGACACCACACTAGATCGATGCGGGCGACGTCGGTGCCGGTCAGCGCGGCGAGGATCGGGCCGGCGTGGCTGGCGAAGGGCGTGACGCAGTCGCGGCTGCCGGTGTAGACGCGGGCCGGCGCGGCGACTTGGGCGGCAGCAGCGGCCGCCGAGGGGTTGGTTTCGGCCGGGGCGAACAGCACCAGCGCATCGACCGGCGAACTGGCCGCGCCGAGCACGGCGGCGCCACCGCCCATCGAGTGACCACCGAGCACGCGGAACGGCCCGGCGAGGTCGGCAAAGCGGGCATCGGCGCGCAAGGCTCGGCCGGCGAAGGCCAGATCCAGCCCGAGGGCGAGGTGATTCGGCGACAGGCCTGACTCGGTCAGCGGGCGCAGCAGCACCACGCCGTCGGCGACCAGGCCATTGCGCAGCCAGGTGTAGGCCTCGCCGGAGATGGTGAAGCCGTGGCCGAAGGCCAGGGTGGGGAAGCCGCAGCCGGTACGCGGCGGAGCGTCGGTACCGGCGGCGAGCGCCGGGTAGTCGATGCGCACCGGCACGGCGCGGCCTGCTCGATCCAGGTCGTTCCAGGTGACGAGCGTGGTGCCGACCGGGTGCGGGCCGGCACAGCTGGCTTGCAGCGGTGCGGAAAGCAGCGCCAGCAGGCCACAAAACAGCGCGGCGGTGATCATCGACCACCGCCGCGTCGAAAGCCGGAGTGTTCCGGCCTTCATCGTCCGCTTCAGAGCGCGGCTTTCAGTTCCGGGATGACCTTGAACAGGTCACCGACCAGGCCGAAGTCGGCGACTTCGAAGATCGGCGCCTCGGCGTCCTTGTTGATCGCGACGATGGTGCCGGCGTCCTTGATCCCGGTCAGGTGCTGGATCGCGCCGGAGATGCCGAAGGCCATGTACAGCTCGGGGGCGATGATCTTGCCGGTCTGGCCGACCTGCATGTCGTTCGGCGCGTAGCCCGCGTCGACCGCGGCCCGGCTGGCGCCGACGCCGGCCTTCAGCTGGTCGGCGAGGCCGTAGACCAGGTCGAAGGCCTCGGCCGAGCCCAGCGCGCGGCCGCCGGAGACGACGATGCGGGCGGTCTGCAGGTCCGGACGGTCACCGCCGCCGCTCTGCGTGCCGACGTAGCGGGTGTGGGTCGGCAGCGCGACGCTGACGCTCAGCGCCTCGACCGGGGCGGCGCCGCGGCCTTCGCCGGTGGCCGGGAAGGAGGCGTTGCGCACCGTGGCGACCACGGTCTGCGTGGCCGGAGCCTCGATGGTGATGATCGCGTTGCCGGCATAGATCGGCCGCTGGAACTGGTACGGACCCAGCACCGCCATGATGTCGCTGATCTGGCTGACGCCGAGCAGCGCGGCGACGCGCGGCATCAGGTCCTTGCCGTAGGTGGTCGAGGGGCCGAGGACGTGGGTGTACCCGGCGGCGGCGGCAACGATCTGCGGCGCCAGCACGGCGGAGATCGGCTGGGCGTTGGCCGGATTCGCCACGGTCAGCACGCGGCTGACGCCGTCGAGCTTGGCGGCTTCGGCGGCGACCGCGTCCGGCGCATCGGCGAGGACCAGAATGTCGATGGTCGCGGCGCCGATCTTGCGGGCGCAGCTCAGACACTTGGCGGTGGAGGCATTGAGCTTGCCGGCAGCGTGCTCGGCGATGATCAGAATCTTCGACATGTCGTGCTCCTTACAGCAGGCCCTTGTTCTTCAGCGCCGCAACCAGCTCCGGCACGTCCTTGACCATCACGCCGCGGCTGCGCTTCGGCGGCGGGGCGTACTGGGTGGTCTTCAGGTGGTCACCGTTCTCGACGCCGAGGCTGGCGAGTTCGAGGATCTGCCGCGGTTTGGCCTTGGCCTTCATGATGTCCGGCAGCTTGATGAAACGCGGCGTGTTGAGGCGCAGGTCCACCGTGATCACGCAGGGCAGGTCGCACTCCAGCGTTTCCAGACCGGCGTCGACCTCGCGGGTGACGCGGGCGACGTTGCCATCGATCTCGACCTTGGAGGCGAAGGTGGCCTGCGACCAGCCGAGCAGCGCGGCCAGCATCTGGCCGGTCTGGCCGGCGTCGTCGTCGATCGCCTGCTTGCCGAGCAGCACGATCTGCGGGCGTTCCTGTTCGACCAGCTTCTGGAACACGCGGGCGACGGTCAGCGGCTGCGGTGCGGTATCGGTCTTGACCAGGATGCCGCGCTGCGCGCCCATCGCCAGGCCGGAGTCGATCTGCTGCATCGAGGTCTGCTGGCCGATCGTGGCGACCACGACTTCGGTGGCCTTGCCGGCTTCCTTCAGGCGCAGCGCTTCTTCCAGCGCGATCTCGCAGAAGGGATTCATGGACATCTTGGCGCCCTCGATGGCTACACCCGAGCCATCCGGCTTGACCTGCACGCGCACGGTGTAATCGACCACGCGCTTGATACCGACGAGGATTTTCATCTCGTGCCGCTTCCCTCTCGAAAAAGACGCGCGATCGTAGCCGATGACCATGCGAGCGCCGCGTCGGTGCCGGTGGTTGCGAGGGGCGGGCGTCGCGGCTTTTCGGCGTCTGGCGGTTGAGCAGGGCCGGCAGGCTCGCGCACACTCGGGTGCCGTCCCGGCGAGTGCCTGCCGCCATGCACCAGCCCACCTTCCGCGTCGCGGTCTATCCCGGCACCTTCGACCCGCTGACCAACGGCCACGCCGATCTGGTCGAGCGCGCGGCGCCGATCTTCGAGACGCTGATCGTCGCGGTTGCGGCCAACCCGGGGAAAAGTCCGCTGTTTCCGCTGGAAGAGCGCATCCAGCTGGCCACCGACGCGTTCCGCCACTTGCCGAACGTCGAGGTGCGCGGCTTCTCGATCCTGCTGGCCCAGTTCGTCCGCGAGATCGGCGCGCGGGTGATCCTGCGCGGACTGCGGGCGGTCAGCGACTTCGAGTACGAGTTCCAGCTGGCCTCGATGAACCGGCATCTGGTGCCGGAGGCCGAGACCATGTTCCTGACCCCGGCCGAGGAATACAGCTTCGTGTCCTCCTCGCTGGTCCGCGAAGTTGCGCGGATGGGCGGCGACGTCACCAGCTTCGTGCATCCGGCGGTGGGCGCGGCGCTGAAACGCACCTACAGCAAGCGGTCCGGCTGAAGCGAGCCGTGGCCGGCTGACGCCGTCCGTGCCTTTGCCTTGAGCCGGTCTCGGCGCAGGGCCACAATCCGGCGCCTGTCCTGCTGTCGCCAGCTGTCAAAGGATCGTGATGCCCGCCTGGTTTTCCGTGTTGCGCCTGTTGCCCGGCGCGTTGGTGCTGGCCCTCAGCGGCTGTGCCGTGGCCAAGCCGGTACCGGCTCCGGCCGAGAAGCATCCGGGCATGGAGGCGCTGATCAGCGAGCTGGCGCCGGATGATGCGGTCCGCCAGCAGGCCTATCGCGAGCTGCTGCAGGGCGCCGAATTCCAGCAGCGAATCATCGACCTGATGACCCGGCCGGCCGAAGCCAAGCCGTGGAAGGACTACCGGCCGATCTTCATCACCGAGCAGCGCATCGTCGACGGCCTGAAGTTCTGGCGCGAGCACCGCGACGTACTGGCTGCCGCGCAGGCACAGCACGGTGTCGCCGCGCCCTACCTCGTCTCGATCATCGGCATCGAGACCAGCTACGGCCGCAACGTCGGCAGCTTCAAGGTGATCGACGCGCTGACCACGCTCGGCCTGTACTACCCGCCGCGCGAGGCCTACTTCCGCGGTGAACTGAAGCGCTTCCTGACGCTCAACGACGCCCCGGGCGTCGGCATCGACCTGCCGGGCGCGGTCGGCTCCTACGCCGGCGCGATGGGGCTCGGCCAGTTCATGCCGACCAGCATCGTCAACTTCGCGGTCGATGGTGATGCCGATGGCCGCATCGACCTGTGGCAGTCGAAGCCGGACATCACCGGCAGCGTCGCCAACTACTTCAAGGGCCACGGCTGGGTCGACGGCGCGCCGGTGATGCGGCGGCTGACCGCGCAGCCCGGCGCCACGCCGCCGCCGGGGGTAACGCTGGACCCGACCCTGACGCTGGGCGCGCTGGTCGAGGCCGGTTACGTGCCCGAAGGCGACTACGACCCGGCACAGGCGGCAACGCTGCTGACGCTGGAGGGCGCCGAGGGCACCGAACACTGGGCGATCTTTCCGAACTTCCGCGTGATCACCCGCTACAACCGCTCGCCGCTGTACGCCACCGCGGTCTACCAGCTGGCGATCGCGCTCGACGCGCGGATGCGCCGCGAGGCCGCGCCGTGAGCCCGCGGGGGTCGATGGTCGCCCGGCTCGCCCTGCCGTTGGCCGTGCTGCTGCTGACAGCCTGCGCCGGCAAGGCGCCGCCGCGTCGGGAGGTTTCCGCAACGCCGCCGGACTACCGCGACAGTGCCCCGCCGGTGCCGATCGACATCGCCAAGATCCCCGAACCGGTGCCGAAGCACGAACCGCGCGCCCGTTACGGCAACCACTCGCCTTACGAGGTCTTCGGCCACCGCTACCACGTCAAGGAACGCGCCGAGGGCTACGTCGAGCGCGGCGTTGCCTCCTGGTACGGCACCAAGTTCCATGGCCGGCTGACCAGCACGCGCGAGTCCTACGACATGTTCCAGCTGACTGCGGCGCACAAGACGCTGCCGCTGCCGGCCTACGCGCGGGTCACCAACCTGGAAAACGGCCGCAGCACGATCGTCAGGATCAACGACCGCGGGCCCTTCGTCGGTAATCGGATCATCGACCTGTCCTACGCCGCGGCGGTCAAGCTCGGCATCCATGTCCAGGGCACCGCGCAGGTGGAAGTCCGCGTCGTGACCCCGGATGACGACCTGGCCTCGCCGGACACCCGACTGGCCGACGCGCCCGCGGTGGACCTGCCGCCGGTCGGCGTGCCCGCCCCGGCCGAGGACGGCGTCAGCCTGCGCGGCATCGGCGGCGACGCTGCAGCCGCCCCGATCGCTGAACTGGCGCCGGCCCCCGCCTTGGTCGCAGAGCCTGCCGCGCCCGCCGCGCTGGTGCCGCCGGCCGCCGATACCGTGGCCAGCACGCTCTCCGGCGCCGCCGCCCGACTGTGGTTGCAGCTCGGCGCCTTCAGCACCCGCGATAACGCCGAACGCCTGCGCGAACGCCTGCTGGAAGCCGGCTTCAGCGACGCCACCGTTGCCAGCGAGGACCTGCCGCAGGGCACCGTGTTTCGCGTCAAGCTCGGGCCGCTGGCCGATGCCGGTGGCGCCGATGCGGTCAACGCGCGGCTGGCCCTGAACGGCTTCGACAAGCCGAAGCTGGTCACGCGCTGAAGCGCGGATCCCCGCGAGCCCGCCGATGCTGCGCCTCACCGAACTCAAGCTGCCGCTCGACCATCCGCCCGAAGCGCTGGAGACGGCGATCCGCGAGCGTCTGGGCCACGCTGCGGCGTCGATGACCGGCTACACCGTCTACAAGCGCAGCTACGACGCGCGGGCGCGCTCGGCGATCATGCTGATCTACACGGTCGACGTCGACATGCCCGCCGCCGCCGCAGAGCGGGTGCTGCTGAACAATCTACGGCATGCCGCGCGCAGCCCGGACATGGGCTACAAGTTCGTGGCGAAGGCACCGGCGACGCTGAAATCGCGGCCGGTGATCATCGGCTTCGGGCCCTGCGGGCTGTTTGCCGCCCTGATCCTCGCGCAGATGGGCTTCCGACCGATCGTGCTCGAACGCGGCAAGGAAGTCCGCAAGCGCACGAAGGACACCTTCGGGCTGTGGCGCGGCTCGGTGCTGGATCCGGAATCGAACGTGCAGTTCGGCGAGGGCGGGGCCGGTACCTTCTCGGACGGCAAGCTCTACAGCCAGATCAAGGACCCGCAGCATTACGGCCGCAAGGTCCTGCACGAGTTCGTGCTGGCCGGCGCACCCGAGGAAATCCTCTACGTCAGCAAGCCGCACATCGGCACCTTCCGACTGGTCAGCATGATCGAGAAGATGCGGCGGACCATCGAATCGCTGGGCGGGGAAATTCGCTTCGAGTCGCGGGTCGAGGACCTGCTGATCGATCAGGGCAAGATCCGCGGGCTGCGGCTTTCCAGCGGCGAGGAACTGGCCTGCGAGCACGTCATCCTCGCGGTCGGCCACAGCGCCCGCGACACCTTCGGGATGCTGCTGAAGTGTGGCGTGCACATCGAGGCGAAGCCCTTCTCGATCGGCTTTCGCATCGAGCATCCGCAATCGCTCATTGACCGCGACCGCTTCGGCAAGTCGGCCGGTCATGCGCTGCTCGGTGCCGCCGACTACAAGCTGGTGCATCACTGCCGCAACGGCCGCTCGGTCTACAGCTTCTGCATGTGCCCGGGTGGCACGGTGGTGGCGGCGACCTCCGAGCCCGGCCAGGTGGTCACCAACGGCATGAGCCAGTACTCGCGCAACGAGCGCAACGCCAACGCCGGCCTCGTGGTCGGCATCAGCCCGAAGGACTACCCCGGCGGACCGCTGGCCGGCATCGACTTCCAGCGTCGCTGGGAGCGCCAGGCCTTCCGCCTCGGCGGCGGCGACTATCGCGCGCCGGGTCAGCGGGTCGGCGATTTCCTCGCGCGCCGACCCTCGACGGCCTTCGGCAGCGTGCAGCCCTCCTACACGCCGGGTGTGCTGCCGACCGACCTCGGCACCGCGCTGCCCGACTACGCCATCGTCGCGCTGCGCGAAGCCATCCCCGCGCTCGATCGCCAGCTCAAGGGCTTCGCGATGGACGACGCGGTGCTGACCGGCGTCGAAACCCGCACCTCCTCGCCGATCCGCATCACCCGCGGCGCTGACTACCAGAGCATCAACACCCGCGGCCTGTACCCCGCCGGCGAAGGCGCCGCGTACGCCGGCGGCATCTATTCGGCCGCCATCGACGGCATCGAAGTGGCGCAGGCGGTGGCGCTGGCGATGGTCTGAGGGGTGCGGTGGATTCTCCGGACTTCATTCCGGAATCGGCTTCCCGGGGCGGCCGCTGCTCTGACCGAGGTCTTTCGATCGTCAGATCGTTGTGTTGATGAGACCCACGACTTTCCAGCGCTCAGATTCAAACTTGAACAGCATCACCGTGACTTTGTCTCTGCCCATTTTGCAGTAGACGACCGTGTCGTCTTCGGTGACGAACCAAGCCTCTGATTCATCGTTTCGCGGGTCTAGAAAGCGCTCAATCTGCGTCTGCAGCGCGGCAGTGGGTTCGAAGGGCTCGGCTTGAACCATCTGAAAGTCCGGTCCGATCGCGAGACAGCTTTCGCTTCCGAACAGAGGCTCTGCTTCTCCAAGTAGCATCATCGGCAGCGCCAGGAGCTGAAACATCACTTGGAATCTCGCCCGGTAGCGTCGGCTCAGGCCCCCGAAGCCTGAGCCACGAACAGCGCCGCGGCCTCGGCCGGGCCGTAGTGGTAAGCCGCGTTGCAGAACTCGCAGTGCACGGTGATCGTGCCGGTGTCGGCCAGCGCGGCCTCGACTTCGGCGACGCCGAGACTTCGCAGCATGCCGTCGACGCGTGTGCGGCTGCAGGGGCAGCCGAAGCTCAGGTCACGGGCGCCGAGCAGCTCGACGCGTTCCTCGGCGAAGTGGGTTTCCATCACCTCGATCGGATCGGTGCCGAGCAGCGTCGCGTCGTCCAGCACGTCCAGTTGGGCACGCAAGCGGGCCCAGCCCTGGTCATCCGGTTCGACGGCAGGCAGGCGCTGCAGCAGCAGACCGGCGGCGCGCTCGCCGTCGGCCACCAGGCGCAGTGCGGTGGTCAGCTGTTCGGACTGCTCGAAGTAGGCCTCGCAGCAGCGATCCAGCCGGCCCTCGTCGACGGCGACGATGCCCTGCCACGGTTCGCCGAGGCGGGCCTTGATGTTGATGGCCAGCAGCGCACCGTCGGCCGGGCCCGGCAACTCGGTCGGTGCCGCTGCGCCCTCGGTCAGGCGCGCCAGACCGCGCAGGCGGCCGTCACCGAGGTTCTCGGCGAACAGCAGGCGGAGCGCGCCGCCGGACTGCAGCTGCAGCGACAGCGATCCGTCCAGCTTCAGGTGCTCGGCGAACAGCGCTGCTCCGGCCAATGCATCGCCGAGCCAGCGCGCCACCGCCGGCGCATAGTCGCCCCGCGCCAGCACGGTCTGGTACGGCAGCTTCAGCCGCACGCCGACGGCACGCACGCCGCGCTCGCGCAGCAGGAAGCGGAAACACTGGTCGCTCATCGGGGCAGGCTCGGTCGGACGGGGCGCGGAGTGTTCCACGGGTGGTGCTGCCGGTGGCCGAACCGGATGCCACTGCGGACGGCCGGCGCTGTCCGGACATCCGACGTGGTGCCGCCGCTGTCTACAGCTCCATCGCTTGCTCGTGCCGCGGCGCATTGACCGCCACGCTGACGGCGCTGCCGCGGGTGGCGAGTTCGATGCCCTCGCCGATCACCGCGGCGAGCTCGTGGATCTGCGTGGGCGTGATGGCGTAGGGCGGCAGCAGGTAGACGACGCTGCCGAGCGGGCGTAGCAGGGCCTCGCGGCTCAGACCGTGGCGGTAGACCGCGAGTCCGCGGCGCTCGCGCCAGTCGTAGGGCAGGCCGCGGGCCTTGTTGCGGGTCAGTTCCAGCGCGGCGATGGTGCCGGTGCGGCGGTATTCGAGCACGTGCGGATGCGCGGCCAGCGGGGCGAGCGCGGTGTCCATCGCGGCCTCCAGTTCGCGATTGCGTGCCAGCACGGCGTCGTCATCCAGCGCCCTGAAGGTCGCGAGCGCAGCCGCACAGGCCAGCGGATTCGCGCTGTAGCTGTGCGAGTGCAGGAAGGCCTTGAGACTGGCGTAGTCGTCGTAGAAGGCCTGATAGATCGCCTCGCTGGTCAGCACCGCCGACAGCGGCAGGAAGCCGCCGGACAGACCCTTGCCGATCAGCATCAGGTCGGGGCTGACGCCAGTCTGCTGCATCGCCCACAGCGTGCCGGTGCGGCCCATGCCCACCGCGATCTCGTCGGCGATGAACAGCACGGCGTGCTCGGCACACAGCGCGCGCAATCGGGCGAGGTACTCGGGCCGGTGCATCCGCATCCCGCCGGCGCCCTGCACCAGCGGCTCGACGATCAGCGCGGCCAGCCGGTGACCCTCGCGGGCCAGCAGGGCTTCGGCAGCGGCAAGGCACTGCGCCTCGTGATCCAGTCGGTCGATTGCCATCGCCGGTTGCCACTGGCCGGGTGAGGGCAGGACCTCGGCCTGCCGCATCAGCGGGCCGTAGCTCTCGCGATACAGCGCGAGATCGGTGACGCCGAGCGCGCCCAGCGTCTCGCCATGGTAGCTGTCGGCCAGACACACGAAGCCCTGCTTCTCGGGCCGGCCGAGGTTGCGCCAGTAGTGATGCGCCAGCTTCAGCGCGATCTCGGTGGCGGCCGAACCGCTGTCTGCGTAGATCACCCGGGTCAGATCGGCCGGAGCGCGGGCGATCAGCGTCTCCGCCAGTTCGACGGCGGGCGGGTGGGTGAAGCCGGCGAAGATCACCTGCTCCAGCGTCCGCGCCTGTTCGGCGATTGCGGCGGCGATCCGCGGCTCGCCGTGGCCGAGCAGATTCACCCACCAGGAACTGATCGCATCCAGATAGCGTCGACCCTGATCGTCGTACAGCCACACGCCCTCGCCGCGGACGATCGGGATCATCGGCAGCCACTCGTGATCCTTCATCTGCGTGCAGGGGTGCCAGAGCACGGTGAGGTCGCGTCGGCGCCAGTCGGACAGCTCGGTCATCGGCAGCAGGCTTCAGCAGGGAAGGGCGCGGCTATGATGCCGGCCGAACGGGTCGCGGTCGGTGACCGCAGCTATTCAGGAGTATCGGACGGTGCGGAAGGGCGACAGGATGCGCAGGATCGGCAAGCGGGCCGCAGCGGGTTTCACGCTGCTGGAAATCATGATCGTGGTCGCGATCATCGGCATCCTCGCGCTGATCATCGTGCCGCAGGTGGCTGGCAAGGACGACGAAGCCCGGGTGACCGCGGCGAAGGCCAATCTGCGGGCGGTCTCCAGCGCGCTGGAGCAGTACAAGATCGACAACTTCAACTACCCGAGCACCCAGCAGGGTCTGGAAGCGCTGGTCCGCAAGCCGGCCGGCGAGCCGGAGGCGCGCAATTGGAACAGCAACGGGTATCTGAAGGAGGGCGCGCTCAAGGATCCGTGGAGCCGGCCCTATGAATACCTGAGCCCCGGCTCCGGCGGTGCCTACGACCTTTACTCGCTGGGCCGGGACGGCAAGCCGGGCGGCGAGGGCCCGGATGCCGACATCAACCTCGACGGCTGACGCCGGGTGATGCGCGATCGGTACTCGGTCCGGCAGCGCGGCTACACGCTGCTGGAGCTGATCGTCGTGGTCGCGGTAATCGGCATCATGGCGACGCTGCTGATCGGCAACCTGCCAGCCTGGAGCGGCGATCGTGCGCAGGCGCGAGAGGCCGACCGGCTGGCGCGGATGCTGACCGGCTGGTGCACGCTGGCGGAAGCGCAAGGGATCGAGATCGGCTTGATGCTGGCGCAGACCGGCTACGGCTTCCGCTGGCAGGGGCCGGCCGGCTGGATGCCCTTGTCCGAAGCCGCCTATCGCGACCATGGCTGGACCGCGGACTGGCAGCTCGGGGCCGTGCTGGATCGCGAGGCGCTGACGCTGCCGGAGGAGCTGCCTGAAGCGCCGCAACTGATTTGCGCCGATCGCGATGACCTGCTGCCGCTGGCTTTCACGCTGACCGAGGCCGAGGGCCCGCGCTGGTCGGTGACCCAAGTCGAGGGGCGCTGGATGGCTCGGCGCGTCGAGCCATGAAGCAGCGCGGCTTCACGCTGCTGGAGGTGCTGGTTGCCCTCGCGGTGGTCGCGCTGGCCCTGGGCGCGCTGATTCGCGCCGGCACCAGCGAGTTGCGCGCACAGGCCCGCCTGGATGAGGTGCAGCGCGGTCAACTGGCGGCACAGACGCTGCTAGCGGAGCTGCGACTGGCCGAGGCATTTCCGGCCGAGGGGCGGCGCGAAGGCCGGCTGGAGCAGGGCGGGATGAAGCTGCGCTACCGGATCACCATCGGCCCGACGCCGGATCGCAGCATCCGCCGCGCCGAAGTGCAGCTGTTCCGCGACCAGGAGCCGCCTGCTCCGGTCGCCAGCGTTACCGGCTTCCTGTCGGCCGGGCCGCGATGAATCGCGGGTCTCGAACCCTGGCCAGCGCATGGGTGGCGCGCGGCTTCACGCTGCTGGAGCTGCTGCTGGCGCTGGCGATCTTCAGCGTGCTGGCGTTGGTCGCCTGGGGCGGCCTGTCGGCGGTGACCCAGCAGACCGGCGCGATGCGCACCGCCGCCGAGCGGCTGGCGACCCAGCAGCAATTGCTCACCACGCTGCGCCGGGACCTCGAACAGGCGCTGCCTGGCAGCGTGCGCGGCGCCTACGGCGACGTGCTGCCGGCGCTGGTCGGTGGCGAGGAAGGCCTGGAGTTCAGCCGGCTCGGCGCGGTCAGCACCGCCGAGGGTCGCTTCCTGCGCCCCGAGCGGGTCCGCTATCGCCGCGATGGGCGCGTGCTGCTGCGCGAGCGCTGGCCCGCCGTGAACCTCGCGCCGGGCACGGTGGCCCAGCGTCGCGAACTGTCCGCCGCGGTGCAGCGCGTGCGCCTGCGCTACGTCGATGCCGAGGGTCGGCTGCGACCGGACTGGCCGCCGCGCGAGCCGGCCGCGTTGGCCGCGACGCTGCCGCGCGCGGTCGAGATCGAGCTGACCGAAGTCGGCGGCACGGTCTGGCGCAGCGTCGTCCTGCTGCCGGAGGCGGCGCTCGTCACGCCGCAGAGCGGACCATGAGGCGGCAGCGCGGCATGGCGCTGGCGTTGGCGCTGCTGGTCCTCGCGATCGCCGCGATCCTCGCCTATGCGCTGATCGACCAGGGCGCGGCCAGTCGGGCGACGGCCGCGGCGTATGGCCGACAGCTGCAGGCCGCCGAGATCGCCCGCGGGCTGGAAGCCTGGGTCGGCGAGCAGCTGCGGCGGGATCTGGCCGAGCGCGAGGCGGTGGACAGCCGCAACGAGGAATGGGCCGGCGCGCTGCCGCCGCTGCCCTTCGAACGCGGCACCGTCACTGGCCGGATCACCGACCTCGATGGCCGCTACGACCTCAACGCGCTGGTCAAGGATGGCGTGGTGGTCGACTTCCAGCGGCGGCGGCTGGAGCGGCTGCTGACCCTGCTCGACCTGCCCGCCGAACTGGCGCCAGCGATTGCCGATTACCTCGACGCCGATGCGCTGCCGCTGTCGGGGGGCGCCGAAGATGCCGACTACCTGGGCCTCGATCCGCCGCGTCGCCCGGCGAATCGTCCTTTCAGCCACATCGGCGAGCTGCTGTACGTCCGTGGCGTCAGCCCGGCGATCTACGCGCGGCTGCTCCCGCAAGTGACCGCATTGCCGCCCGGTTCGGCGCTCAACGTCAATACCGCTTCGCTGGAGCTGCTGATGGCGCTGCATCCGCAGATCGACCTGCCGCTGGCCCGCCAGCTGTATCAGGAAGGCCGCGCCCAGCACGCCAACCTCGGCCAGTTCCTCGAACCGCTCGCGCCCAAGGGCATCGCCCTGACCGCGGCGGAGCAGCAGAGCCTGTCCGTGCAGAGCCGGCACTTCGAACTGCGCGCCACCATCGTGCTGGACGGTGTTCCGCATGCCGCGCGCGCCGTGATCCAGCGTTCGGCCGAGGGCGTGCGGGTGATCGAGCGGGGGCTGACGGGGGCGCAGTGAGCGGTTGATTCGGTTACCCGGCGGTTCGCTATTCGCCGGAGCGCCCATGCTGCCGATGCGCCGACCATGCGGCGGTCTGGACCTTGAGCGCGTCCGTCGCGTCGAATTCCAGAACCTGTCCGCTGGTCAGCGTCAGACGGGCCGACAGGCCGACCGGGGACTGACGGTACAGCTCGGCGTACATGCTGAGTGCCGCGGTGTAACTGCCCAGCGGCGACGGGTGGAACTGGTCGGCGTCATACAGCGGCAGGGCCGGATCGTTTCGCCACGCCGCGCGCCAGGCTTCGCCGGCGGGAATGAACATCCCGCCCACCTGCAGTGCCGCATTCGAGTAGGCATTGCGCACCTCATCGAACCAGGCGCTGCGGCTGATGTCTGGCCACACCATATAGAGGGCGGGCCGGGCACCGCCGGCGCGGATGAGCGGGGCATAGCGGCTGGTCCATTCGAGCAGATGGGCCTGGCTTTCCGGCAGCGAGGACGGGCCCTGCTGCAGAATCACGAGCTGGTAGCCGCCATCGGCCAGCGCGGCATGCGCAGTGCGCCGGAGGTAGTGATCTTCGAGGGCAGCACCCGGTAGCGTGATCTGGTCGGCCACCAGGTGTTTGCCGGCCTGTGCGGCGATGGCCGCGAGCAGGGACGGCAGGTCGTTGGCATAGGTCAGACTGTTGCCGATGAACAGCACGCGGGCCTCGTCGGGCAGTCCTGCCGCTTCGATGTCGTTGACATCGACTTCGACGCGAATGCCGGAGGGCTCCGATACCAGGCGGGCGCCGAGGAGGTCGGCGCCGGCATCGACGACATCGTTGCCGGCATCGGTGCTGCTGGCTGGATCAAGAGCGGCCGTCGCGATCGCCGGTGGCAGGATGCAGGAGCCGATCAGCATCAGGGCCACCAGAGGCCAGACGTGGGCCTGCCCCTCGGCACGGCGCACGCTGCGCAGTCCGAGCCAGCCAATGGCCAGCAGCAACAGCAGTGCACCGGCACTTCCCAGGCTGGGGACCGCGCGAGTGGGGCCTGTCAGCGTCAAGGTCGCCCACCGGGCATCCGGATCCAGCGCGTCGACCACACCGCGTTCAACGCGCTCGGCAAGGAGTTGCCAGGCCACCGGCATGTCCCTGACCCAGCCGTGAGGTACGGTGAAAGTCACCCGATCGCTACCGTCGATCCCCTGACCCGGGGCGTGTGCAGGGCGCTGCTCATCTCGGGCTTGCACCTGCCAGACCCCGTCACGGCAGGACTCCATCGTGATCCCGGTGACCCCGGTTCGGTCGGCGAGTGCAATCACGCGCCACTCGTGGCCCGTTGCAGGTCCGCCTGGACCGACCACGCGGCAGCCAGTGCCGGCGTTGCCGTCCAGATCGGCCAGAACCTGATAGCGGAAGTTCACCGCGTCGGCAGCACCTGCGAGGGTGGTGAACAGCAACAGCAGCAGGGCAAGAATGGGCATGGCAGCTCCGGGATCAGGTCCGAGTTCCTTCGGACCATCGTGCCGGTGGGTTCCAGCCGTGCCCGGTGCGCAGGCTGCGTTTTTTCTCCGTTTTTTCTCCCCCGCGGCTCTCGCGTGTCTCGAAAAGCCCAGGATCCCTCGCAACTGATTGATTTATAGAATTCTGACCCGGCGTCAACCGGGGCGTAGCTGACGCTGAGGTCGGGTGCCTTCGGTACGCCGCAAAGAAAACGGCCGGCGGTTTCCCGTCGGCCGTTCGGCACTACCGTACTTGGCGCGTCAGTGCTTGAGGTTCTTCCGCAGCCGTTCCAGCGCGGCCAACTGCGCGGCGGCCTCGGCGAGCTGCGCCTGCGCGGTCGCGATGTCCATGTCTTTGTCGCGACTGGCGAGGAGGCGTTCGGCCTCGTCCTTGGCGGCGCGGACCTTGGCCTCGTCGATGTCCTTGGCGCGCAGCGCGGTATCGGACAGGACCGTGACCAGATTCGGCTGGACTTCGAGGATTCCGCCGGAGACGTAGAAGTTCTGCTCGCTGCCGTCCTTCATCACGACGCGGATCTGACCCGGCTTGAGCCGGGTGATCAGCGGCGCGTGACGGGCCACGATGCCGAGTTCGCCGACTTCGCCGGTGGCGACGACCATCTCGACGTCACCGGAGTAGATCTGCGCCTCGGCGCTGACGATGTTGACGTGGATGGTCATTGGATCCTCAAGCCTTCACGCCCATCTTGCGGGCCTTCTCGAACACCTCGTCGATGCCGCCGACCATGTAGAAGGCCTGCTCCGGGATGTGGTCGCATTCGCCTTCGACGATCATCCGGAAACCGCGGATGGTTTCCTTCAGCGTCACGTACTTGCCGTCGGCGCCGGTGAAGGCCTTGGCGACGGTGAACGGCTGGCTGAAGAAGCGCTCGATCTTGCGGGCGCGCGACACGGACTTCTTGTCGTCTTCCGACAGTTCGTCCATGCCGAGGATCGCGATGATGTCCTTCAGTTCCTTGTAGCGCTGCAGGGTGCCCTGCACGCGGCGCGCGGTGTCGTAGTGCTCGCTACCGACCACCAGCGGGTCGAGCTGACGGCTGGTCGAGTCCAGCGGGTCGACGGCGGGGTAGATCCCCAGCGCGGCGATCTGGCGGCTCAACACGACGGTGGCGTCGAGATGCGCGAAGGTGGTGGCCGGCGACGGGTCGGTCAGGTCGTCCGCGGGCACGTACACAGCCTGGATCGAGGTGATCGAGCCGGTGCGCGTCGAGGTGATGCGCTCCTGCAGCACGCCCATTTCTTCGGCCAGCGTCGGCTGGTAGCCGACCGCCGAGGGCATGCGGCCGAGCAGCGCCGACACTTCGGTACCGGCCAGCGTGTAGCGGTAGATGTTGTCGACGAAGAACAGCACGTCGCGACCCTTGCCACTGGCGTCCTTCTCGTCGCGGAAGTACTCGGCCATGGTCAGGCCGGTCAGCGCGACGCGCAGACGGTTGCCGGGCGGCTCGTTCATCTGGCCATAGACCATCGCCACCTTGGACTTCGGCAGGTCCTTCAGATTGACGACTTCGGCGTCGATCATCTCGTGATAGAAATCGTTGCCTTCACGGGTGCGCTCGCCGACGCCCGCGAACACCGACAGACCCGAGTGCTGGGTGGCGATGTTGTTGATCAGCTCCAGCATGTTGACGGTCTTGCCGACGCCGGCGCCGCCGAACAGGCCGACCTTGCCGCCCTTCGCGAACGGGCAGATCAGGTCGATGACCTTGATGCCGGTTTCGAGCAGCTCGTTCGCTGCCGCCTGGTCCTCGTAGCTCGGGGCCTTGCGGTGGATTTCCCAGTGATTCTCGGCCTTGATCTCGCCGACTTCGTCGATCGGATTGCCGAGCACGTCCATGATGCGGCCGAGCGTGGCCTGACCCACCGGGACCTTGATGCCGGCGCCGGTGTTGTCGACCACCAGACCGCGCTTCATGCCGTCGGTGGAGCCCAGCGCGATGGCGCGGACCACGCCGTCGCCCAGCTGCTGCTGCACTTCGAGCACGATCGGCGAATTGGCGATGTGCAGCGCGTCATAGATCTTCGGAACGGCCCCGCGGGGAAATTCCACATCGACGACCGCGCCGATAACCTGGACGATGGTTCCCTGACTCATGGCGTCATCCTGTACAAAGTAAGCAGTGGTGCGGTGGACGGGGGTCTGGCCTCAGCTGACCGCCGCCGCACCGCCGACGATTTCGGCGATTTCCTGGGTGATCGCAGCCTGACGCGCCTTGTTGTAGACCAGCGTCAGGGTATTGATCAGGTTGCCGGCGTTGTCGGTGGCGGCCTTCATTGCCACCATGCGCGCGGCGTGTTCGGACGCCAGATTTTCCAGCACGGCCTGGAACACCAGCGACTCGACGTAGCGCACCAGCACATCGTCGAGCACGGTCTTGGCGTCCGGCTCATAGAGATAGTCCCAGCTGTGGGTAGCCGGCTCGCGATCCGCCGCCGGCAAGGGCAGCAGCGTGTCGACCCGCGGCTTCTGCGTCATCGTGTTGACGAAGTCGTTGTAGGCCACGAAAACCCGATCGATCTTGCCCGCGGCATAAGCATCCAGCATCAGCTTGACCACACCGATCATCTTCGACAGCTCGGGCTTGTCGCCCAGATGCGTGACGCTGCCGAGGAAATTCAGGTTGAGTCGCTTGAAGAACTGGCTGCCCTTGTTGCCGATGCAGACCACATCGACCTCGATCTTCTGCTCCTGCCAGCGTCGGATGTCGGCCAGCAGCATGCGGAACTGATTGGCGTTGAGGCCGCCGCACAGCCCGCGATCGCTGGTCACGATGATGTAGCCGATCCGCTTGGCCTCGCGTTCGATCAGATACGGATGCGGATAATCGGTCTGGGCATTGGCCAGATTGCCGATGATGGAGCGCATCGCGCTGACATAAGGCCGCGAGGCGCGCATCCGCTCCTGTGCCTTTCGAATCTTGCTGGCCGAAACCATCTCCAGCGCACGCGTCACTTTCTTCGTGTTCTGGATCGATTTGATTTTGGTCCGGATTTCCCGTGCACCCGCCATGTGTCGCCTTCCGCCTCGCCTCTGGGGCAGCGGTGCGCAGCGTCAGCCGCACACCGCTGGACCGATTACCAGCTGCCCGTCTTCTTGAACTCGGCAATGGCCGACTTGAAGGTGGCTTCGCTGGCGTCGTCCCACTTGCCGGTGGCGTCGATATCCGCCATCAGCTTCTCGTGGTTGGCGCGCATGAACTTGTGCAGCGCGCGCTCGAAATCCAGCACCTTGGCCAGCGGCACGTCGTCGAGGTAGCCCTCGTTGACGGCATACAGCGACACGCCCATGTCACCGACCGACAGCGGCGCGTACTGCTTCTGCTTCATCAGCTCGGTCACACGCTGACCGCGCTCCAGCTGCTTGCGGGTTGCTTCGTCGAGGTCGGAAGCAAACTGCGCGAAAGCCGCCAGTTCGCGGTACTGCGCCAGCGCCAGACGGACGCCGCCGCCGAGCTTCTTGATGATCTTGGTCTGCGCGGCACCGCCGACGCGGGACACCGAGATACCAGCATTGATGGCCGGTCGGATGCCCGCGTTGAACAGATCAGTTTCCAGGAAGATCTGGCCGTCGGTGATCGAGATCACGTTGGTCGGCACGAAGGCCGACACGTCACCCGCCTGGGTCTCGATGATCGGCAGCGCGGTGAGCGAGCCGGTCTTGCCCTTGACGGCGCCATTGGTGAAGCGCTCGACGTATTCGGCGTTGACGCGGGCCGCACGCTCGAGCAGACGCGAGTGGAGATAGAACACGTCGCCCGGATAGGCTTCGCGACCCGGCGGACGGCGCAGCAGCAGCGAGATCTGGCGATAGGCCACGGCCTGCTTGGAGAGATCGTCATAGACGATCAGGGCATCCATGCCGCGGTCACGGAAGTACTCGCCCATCGTGCAGCCGGAGTAGGGGGCGATGAACTGCATCGCGGCCGACTCGGCGGCGCCGGCGGCGACCACGATGGTGTATTCCATCGCGCCGTACTCTTCCAGCTTGCGCACCACGTTGGCGATCGAGCTCTGCTTCTGGCCGATGGCGACGTAGATGCAGAAGCAGTTCTTGCCCTTCTGGTTGATGATGGTGTCAAGCGCGACCGCGGTCTTGCCGGTCTGACGGTCGCCGATGATCAGCTCGCGCTGACCACGACCGACCGGCACCATCGAGTCCAGCGCCTTGTAGCCGGTCTGCAGCGGCTGGTCGACCGACTTGCGCCAGACCACGCCCGGGGCAACCTTCTCGATCGGCGCCGTGACTTCGGAGTCGATCGGACCCTTGCCGTCGATCGGCTGGCCGAGCGCGTTGACGACGCGGCCGAGCAGGCCCTTGCCGGTCGGCACTTCAAGGATGCGACCGGTGGTCTTGACCTTGTCGCCTTCCTTCAGATGGCCGTAGGCGCCGAGAATTACCGCGCCCACCGAATCCCGTTCGAGGTTCAGCGCGAGGCCGAAGGTGTCGCCCGGAAACTCGATCATTTCGCCCTGCATCACGTCGGCGAGACCGTGAATGCGGGAAATACCGTCAGACACGGAAACGACGGTGCCCTCGTTCCGGGCTTCCGTCATCGAGGTGAACTTCTCGATGCGGGACCGGATCAGGTCCGAAATTTCGGACGGGTTCAGTTGGGTCTGCATGGTCGTCCTTTCAATTCAACAGGGGCCCGCGGGTCAGGCGGTCAATTCCTTGCGGAGCCGCTCGAGCTGTGCGGCCAGCGAGCCATCGATGACCAGTTCACCGGCGTCGATCACCGCGCCGGCAATCAAGCTTTCGTCCATCTCGACCTGGAGCGACACGGTGCGACCGAAGCGTCGGGCGAGGTGGCTGACCAGTCGGTCGCGTTGCCCGGCTTCGAGTGCAACGGCGGTCCGTACTCGCACCGACAAGGATTGCTCGGCATCTGCACGCAGGCGCTCGAACAGTTCGGCGATCTCGGGCAGCAGCCGCAGCCGAACGTTCTCGGCCATCAGTGCCAGGAAATGGGCATAGCCGGCCGGGAGCTGGCCGTCAGGCGTGACGACGGCCGCGCGTTCGGCGAGGGTCAGGCGCGGGTCTTCGAGCAGACCCGCGATCTGGCGCTCGCCGGCCAGCGCCGCGGAGGCAGCGAGGGCCTGCGACCAGGCAGGAGCGGCGGCAGCCTGCGCCGCGAGGTCGTAGGCGGCGCGGGCGTAGGGTCGGGCGAGCGTCAGGGATTCACTCATCGCAGCACCGGGTCAGATCTGCGCAATCAGGTCATCGAGCAGACGCTTGTGGGCGGCCGGATCGATTTCCTTGCGGATCAGTTTTTCGGCGCCGGCGACCGCCAGCGTGGCGACTTGACCCCGCAGCGTGTCGCGTGCCCGCGAGACCTGCAGCGTGACTTCGTCGGTCGTCGCCTTCAGCTGCCGCTCGCGCTCGGCGATGGCGTCCTGACGGGCCTGATCGACCAGCTGGTTGGCCTGCGCGTGGGCGCGTTCGAGGATCGCGTTCGCCTTGGCGTGCGCCTCGCGGACGATGTCCGCTTCCTTGCTTTGCGCCTGCGTCAGGGCCTTCTTCGCGGCGTCTGCCTCTGCGAGGCCATCGGCGATCTTCTTCTGGCGTTCTTCGATCGCCCGGATCAGGGGCGGCCAGATGAAGGCGACGATGAACCAGATCAGGCCCGCAAACATCAGGGCCTGCGCAAAGAGCGTCATATTGATGTTCATGCCAATGCGCTCCGCTTCAACTGCGTGTGGGACGGGAATTCGCCACCGGATGCGGGCTCAGGCTTGAGCCCGCGATGACGTCGGGCGAGCCGCTGATCGCGGCCCGGCGCCGATCAGCCCGCCTGGACGGCCGACAGCAGCGGGTTGGCAAAGCCGAGGAACAGGGCGATCGCGACGCCGATGATGAAGGCGGCGTCGATCAGACCGACCAGCAGGAACATGCGGCCGGACAGCATCGGCACCAGCTCCGGCTGGCGGGCGGCGCTTTCCAGGAACTTCGAGCCCATGATGGCGATGCCGAGGCAGGCGCCCAGCGCGCCGAGGCCGATGATGATGCCGATGGCCAGTGCCGTGCTGCTCTGGATGGTGGCGATGATTTCCATGGTGTGCTCCTTGGGGACAGGGGTGTGGGAAGGGTCGGAAGGTCAGTGATGTTCCTCAACCATCGCGAAGTACACGACGGAGAGGATCATGAAGATGAAGGCCTGCAGCAGGATGATCAGGATGTGGAACACCCCCCACGCCCAGCCGAAGATGCCACCGGCGACGGCACCGACCAGACCCACGCTGCCGAGCAGCCAGATCAGCAGGAATACGATCTCGCCGCCGTACATGTTGCCGAACAGTCGCATCGCCAGAGACACCGGCTTCGACAGCCACTCGACCAGGTTGAGCGCGAAGTTCGCCGGAGCCAGCCACGGACCGAAGGGCGCAGTGAAGAACTCGTGCAGCAGACCACCCAGGCCCTTGGCGCGCAGGGCAAAGAAGATCATCAGGAACAGCACGGTCAGCGACAGTGCGAAGGTCATGTTGAGGTCAGCGGTGGCCACCGGGCGCCAGTAGTCGGCGCCGAGCGCCTTCATCAGCAGGGCGATGAAGTCGATCGGAATCAGGTCCATGCTGTTCATCAGCACGACCCAGATGAAGATCGTGATCGCGATCGGACCGACGAAATGCCGCTTGCCGTGATAGACGTCCTTGACTTGGCCGTCGATGAACTCGATGACGATCTCGACGAAGGTCTGCCACTTGCCCGGCGCCTCGACGCTGGCGCGTCGCACGGCCAGCCAGAAACCGAGCAGGGCCAGCAGGCCGAGAAAGCCGGACGTGATCATGGTGTCGAGGTGCAGCGTCCAGAAGCCGCCGTCCCCGATCTTGAGCCCGTTGTGGGTCAGATGATGCTTGATGTACTCGGTCGGGCTGTCATAGCCCGCGACCGGGAAGCCGATCCAGTTCGAAAGCACTGCGCGCAGTCCTTGTCAGGTGCCGAAGGCGGAAGCACCGGCCATGAGCCGGGGATGGGCCCCGGAAGCACCACCGTGATCGCCAAGTCGACTGGCGACGAACGGGCGTGGAATGGGGGCAACCTCGGGAAGCGCGCGGAGGGTACAGCGGCATTTAACGCAGCCGCAACCTAGAGTTCTCGTGACTTTTGGCGCATCCGGGTGCGCTGCCAGAGCAGGTTCAGTTAGTCGCCGACGGTGTGCAATGCCCGTCAAGGACCAGCCCGGCGAACGCTGGCTATTGCTCCGCGCGGCGTGCCGGAGTAGCGTCCACGCTGAAGTGGTGTTCAGTTTGGGTGGTGAGTGTCGACAGCAATCAGGGTCGTGCCGCTGGCACCAGACGGACATCGAACGTCGCTGCCATGGCTCGCCGCGGCAGACGGCAATCCGGAAGGGTGACAAAGGAGGAATGCGGATGTTCGAAAGCGAGCGTGCCGAGGATGTTCAGGCGATGGTCGCGAGCAATCCCGAGTTCAAGCAGCTCTATCAGCTGCATCGGGATCTCGACAAGGCGGTGCTGGATGCCGAACTGGGTGTGCGGCCGATCGACGATCGGCGACTGGGGGAGATGAAGAAGGAGAAGCTGCGCGCCAAGGACCGGCTGACGGCGCTTTGGGAGCAACGTTCGACGCCGGCCTGATCGGCGCGGACCTTCGTCGAACGGCCCGGTGGAGCCTCGCTCCCCGGGCCGTTTGCATCTGGAGCCGGCTCAGACCGCCGCGGCTTCGCGACGGGTCAGGGCTTCGTAGGCGGGCAGGGTCAGAAAGGTTTCGAAGCGCTCGGCGTGGATCAGCTGGCCAAGGATGCCGGCGGCTTCACGCAGGTCCGCTTCCGGCAGCTTCAGCGGGTTGGCGCCGCCGAGGATCTTCGCCAGTTCTTCGGCCAGCAGCGTGTCGATCAGCGCGCTGTTGATGACGCGGCCATCGTCCAGCGGCGCAGCGTGCTGGCGCCACTGCCAGAGCTGGGCGCGGGAGATTTCGGCGGTGGCGGCGTCTTCCATCAGATTGTGGATCGGCACGCAGCCGGCACCGCCGATCCAGGCGCCGAGGTACTGCAGCCCGACGTTGAGGTTGTTGCGCAGGCCGGTCTCGCTGATTTCGACCGGCGGTGGCGCCAGCAGGTCGGCCGCGGTGACCTGGACGTCCTCGCGCAGTCGATGCAGCTGATTCGGCCCCGGCATGTGCTGGTCGAAGATGGCTTGCGCGATCGGCACCAGTGCCGGATGCGCGACCCAGGTGCCGTCGTGGCCGTCGCCGGCCTCGCGTTCCTTGTCGGCGCGGACCTTTGCCAGCGCGGCGGTGTTGGCAGTTTCGTCGCCCTTGATCGGGATCTGTGCGGCCATGCCGCCCATCGCGAAGGCGCCGCGGCGGTGGCAGGTCTGGATCAGCAGCTGCGAATAGCTGCGCAGGAAGCGCACCGTCATCGTGACCTTGGCGCGTTCGGCGAGCACGCGATCCGGATGGGCCTTCAGGGCGCGGATGTAGCTGAAGATGTAGTCCCAGCGGCCGCAGTTGAGGCCGACGATGTGCTCGCGCAGTTCGTAGAGGATCTCGTCCATCTCGAAGGCGGCGAGCAGCGTCTCGATCAGCACGGTGCAGCGGACCGTTCCGCGCGTGAGGCCCAGATAGTCCTCGGCGTAGTCGATCACCTGGTTCCACAGCCGGGCTTCGAGATGGCTCTCCAGCTTCGGTAGGTAGAAGTAGGGGCCGGTGCCGCGGGCCAGCAGTTCGCGGGCGTTCCAGTACAGGTACAGACCGAAGTCGACGAGCGCGCCGGCGATCGGCTCGCCGTCCAGCGTCAGGTGCACCTCGGGCAGGTGCCAGCCGCGCGGGCGGACCAGCAGCGTCGCGGTCTTGTCGTTGAGCCGGTAGGCCTTGCCCTCCGGCGAGACGAAATCAATCGTGCGACGCACGGCATCGCGCAGGTTGATCTGGCCCTCGACGATGTTGCGCCAGTTCGGCGCCGTCGAGTCCTCGCAGTCGGCCATGAAGACCTTCGCGCCGGAGTTGAGCGCGTTGATGATCATCTTGCGATCCACCGGGCCGGTGATTTCGACGCGGCGATCGGTCAGGTCGGCCGGGATCGGCGCGACCTTCCAGTTCCCTTCCCGGATGGCGCGGGTCTCGGGCAGGAAGTCCGGCAGCTCGCCGGCGTCCAGTCGGGCCTGCCGCTCGGCGCGGGCGGCGAGGCGGGCATTGCGTTCCGGCATGAAGCGCACCGCCAGCGCCTCGATGAAGGCCAGCGCCTCCGGGGTCAGCACGGTCTCGACGCCGGCGACCGGCGGGGCGGTGAGGGTCAGTCGGGTGCTCATGCGCGGGGCTCCTCGGGAAAGGCCCGAGGGTAGGGTCGTGCCCCCGAGCCCGCCAGTCTCAGGGGTGGACTGATGCGAGCAGACGACTGACGCCGCTTTCGATCTGATCCATCATGGCCGCGAATCCGCTGGATTCGCCAAAGTACGGGTCGGCCACCTCGTCCTCGCCCAGGAACAAGCGCATCGGCACCCGGGCTTCGGCGGGGCGACGTGCCTCCAGAGCCGCCAGATTCTCGCGGTCCATCGCCAGAATGAGATCCG